>ODAI011075039.1_pt1 | contig 70557 bp, 57 predicted proteins | sample 1539321 | NCBI WGS metagenome assembly ODAI01 (sample SAMN02144231, study PRJEB22623) | gut metagenome | biome: sheep rumen | host: Ovis aries | place: New Zealand
AAAAAGAGCTTCCAATCTGGAAGCCCTTATGCGGAGGAGCCGACTTGAACGGCCACGACTTGCGCCACAAGCACCTCAAGCTTGCGTGTCTACCAATTCCACCACCCCCGCGGAATGTGATGTTTAATATATCGAAATCATCATTTTGTGTCAACATCTAAAACGATGATTTTTCGATTTTTTTTATTTTTTTACAAAATTCAGTTAATGAGTGCAGGTCCTTTTTTGCCAAAAATTGTTTCATTTACCCAACAGGCATATTCATACCAGGCTTTATCATCTGAATGAATCTTCACGATATGTAAATCTTTTACTGTGACGATAAGAGCTGTTCTGTACATACCTGTATTCCACTGGAATGTAAAAGCATCCAATGCATTCAATAATTCTTGTGAGTAATTTCCATCACAGAAATCAATATCATAACTTTCCGAGAAACCTGCATCACGCAGCAACATCGAACATGAGTCAGATCCAGGTGTTCTATAAACCATTGCATAGTACTCTCCATCATGAGGCTCCTCCCCCCATATAGCAGAAGTTACATCAACATTGCAAGTAACAACTGTTGTTCCAGGATTACACAAAACGCCATATCCATCACGCTTAGTTGGAGACGCTGCATACACTGCTGTAGTAATGAACGTAATAAACAAGATACAGATAATTTTTTGTAAGTTTTTCATGATTATTAATACTCCTATTTTCCTTCAAGTATAGGCTCTTTGCCTTTTTTATTAATATAAATTGAAGCTGGATTATACTCTTTAATCTGAAGCTTACCCCACTCATCTTTTAAATAATCAGCATTTCTTACTGTAGTTTTTCCATATCGAAGAGTAGCTTTTGTAATTACAATTTTTATATTTCCAGCATCTATGATTTTCATGACTTCCGGAGAAATGCCACTGAATGTATAAATATCATGATAACCGTAGCCATCGTTCCAGCTGTCATCAAAACGTTCATAATCTGTGCTTTTTGCAAGAATTTTTCCATTTTCATCTACAAGGGCAAGCTGGAATTCATAGAGAATCTTGCCATTATATCTATCATCCCAAATAATTCCCATACTAAAAGAGGCGGGTGCAATTCTATCAGACAAATCCCATTCGCTACTTGCACGCCAGTCATAAGGAGCCCGAAACAAAGCCACACCATCCCTAAAATAAATTCCATCTTTTGCTACCTCATTTTGATAAACAGAAACATGAGGCCAATAGTATGAAACACCATCCCAATCATCACGACGAACTTTATCCAAGCCCCCTATTAATTTTGAAACAACATAAGTAGCTTTTGGTGAATATCCATACCAGACCTTTACAGAATAACTTATGGTACGGTTTGCACGATCAATATTTCCTTTTTCAAGAGCCTCAAACTGAACTCCAATAGGCGGATTTTCTGTCCAGTAGCGTTCAAAATCCTTTAGTAAAACAACCCAATCATCATATAAAGAAAATTCATCATATTCCCCAAAACCAGGTTTTCCATCATTAATAGTATTTCCAAGCTGAATATAGTGCTGCATATCTTCGCTGTCTTTTTGAGAAGGATCTGCATTAAGTGCATCATAATAATATGCCAGGGCAGACGCATAAAGCTTTTTAGACTCACTCTCTTTTGCCTTCTTTACAAGCGCCGTATATTCAGCATTCTGGGCAAACAATAAAGAGGCAGCAGTAAAAGTAAGAATCAAAGAAATAATTTTTTTCATAGTTTTCTCCATCGGATTTTAGAATTCCCAGCCGAGAGGAATCCATAAAGTGCATCCCGCATCATGTAATTTTTTCATAATGGCATGAAACATCTCGTGATTATGCCCATCTCCATCATATCCCTGGTATCTTACAACCGGATCATTCTGATCTACATACACATGGCAGCATTCGTGGGCAATAACCGACATAATAACACTTTCTTCTTTTTCCATTAATTTAGGATTTACAGCTATAACTTCTCTGTCGGGAAATGCGGTATAGGGAGACCAGTGATAGGTAATTGCAAAACTGTCATCCGGCAGTTCATTATTGAAGTTGATATAATCAACTTTTAATTCAGAATTAAAATACTGCTTATTTATGCTGTCAAACCTTTTTCGTAAACCAGGATCATCACAATAACAATCCCAGGGATTCGCGAATAAGGTTGAGGTCAGCAGGAAGAAAAGTAAAATTAATTGTTTTTTCATTACAGTATTCTGTGATTTAGTTACAAACCAGCAAACATGCTCCTTAAATATGGAGGTACAACTAATTTCTAAAAAACATTTTCTCGTAAATATAGTGAATCATACTTTACGCAAGCAGCTCCAAAACGCCATCCCCTGCCTATGAAAATAGAAAGAATCATTGTAAAGAAATACAAAACAGATCTAACAGAGTTTCTTTTTGCACCATATTTTACTAACAGATTTGACATGTCTGTAAAATTGTATGACTGTGCAATTTTTAATGCTGTATGACAATTCTGATTTGTAGCATTTGGATCAGCCCCTGAATCAAGCAAAAGTTGAGCAGTCTCTAATGAATTGTTAACTACAGCAAGCATAAGCGGTGTATAACTGTTATAACCAGTATTACTAGCCATTCCTTTTACTTTTGCTCTATGCTGTATTAAAACTTTAGCAACATCAACACTATCAAAGATTGCCGCTATACCAAGCAGAGGAATAAAGTCTGATGTAAGACGTTTATTTGGTTTGAAGCCTGAATTTAAGATCGCTTCTACAGTATTTACATCATTATTCTTGATTGCCTCAAACATTGCATCTTTTAATTCTTTTTTATTTGTAGGAATTGCAACGTTAGTGTTATTAATTACTTTGTTTGCCTCTTTAATTTCTTTATTTGTTTTCTGGTTTGCATTTTCACTTGAATTGCTGTTTGATATAACAACCTCAATATTTTGATTTGCACCGCATTTTGGACAAAATTTTATATTCTGAGTAATTTCAGCACCACAGCTTATACATTTTGAAGATGTAATAGCATTTTTTTCATCTTCAAGCTTCATGCCACAACCAGGACAAAACTTGTCATCAGGAGAAACTTCTGCACCACAAGAAGAACAAAGCTTCTTGATATCATTTTCTGTATTATCACTTTCAAGTTGTTCAGAACTGCCTGTCTGTGTTGAAGCAGGATTATACACTTCTTCTATTGCAGGTTCGGAAATCTGAATACTCTCTTTTTCTTCTACAACTTCTATCTGACTAGCGCCACATTCAGAACAGAATTTCGCTTTTTTAGGAAGTTCTGCACCACACTTTATACATTTTGTAATTTCAGATTCTTTTCTCTGCTCTACAAGATTTGCTCCACATTCAAGGCAAAATTTGGCATTATCAGTATTTTCACTTCCGCATTTCTTACAAATTGTCATTTTGATGTTCCCATTAGAATAAAAGCTTTATAAATTAAATCCGATTAATAGTGTTAAACTCGTATTTACTATACAGGCAATTATCCAACTGCCATTCTTAAATCCACCATTTTCCGACATATAAGAAATTTGAGCTGTTAAATTATCCTTATGCACACTTCTCGCTAATGATATTTTCTCCAAACATCTTTTATAATGAAGATAATCTGTAATGCTTCCAAAAATTATACCTATTGACAACAGAATAAGACACATAATAGTGGAAATTACATCGTTACCATTACATATAAGCATCAATAAAGAAATGATTTCTGAAACAATCAAAATAATTATACCGACAAGATAATTACGTCTGGCAATTAGATTGTAAGCAGTAACCAAAAATCCTGCCCAACTCCACGAAAATTTTGATCCTGTAGCAGAAAACTTTGTAAAGGCTTTTTTATAATGATTATAATGATGAATTGTTGAATACGGGTCTGTTGTTCCAGTAATATATGCCCGCATCAAAAGTTCATCTTCATCTGATAAAGAAGCATTTGAAGTCTCATTTGTATTGTTTTGAACAATTTTCGCTTTAGACGGCTGTGTCTGCTGCTTATCTTCCGGCTGATCCACTTTTGTATCAGATTCATAACTGATTCCTGTATTTTGATTTGTGCCGCATTCTGGACAGAATACAGAATCTGTTGCAAGTTCAGCGCCACAGTTTATACAGAACTTCTTTTCGCCTTGTACTCTCTTTGCTTCATCAGCCATACGGGCTTCTTCTGCTTTTTTAAGTTCCTCAGATTTTTTCAACTCTTCAATATTTGTTCCGCATTCCGGACAGAATTTTGAGTTTTCTTCGATTTCTGCTTTGCAAGCAGGACAGATTGTTTTTCCCATTTTGATTTATAACTCCTTTTATTTCTTACCAAGAGGAATACGAATACTGCTAAGAAGCCAGCCTATAATCATTAAAAGGATGTCCTCGAAAAAATACCAGTCTGTAAAAGCAAACAATACATAATTTAGTATTTCGACTGTAAAAAGTAAAAGTCCTAGATTCTTTATAATTATTATTATTTTACTCAATGAAGTTTTCATAAATAAATTAATTATAGATAATACAAATGTAAAGAACGCACAGATTCCTGATAGAATTAGTAATAATATACTTATCGAATCATAGTCACTAGGGTAAAAAGATGTAAAATATGAAATACAAACAAGAATTAAAAAAAAGTTTGGTAATACCCCGAGAACCCGTTTCTTAGTTGAAAGAGAATCTGTCTGAGGTGATTTTAAATTTTGCTGAATCTGTTCTTTTAGTTGTACTACAGACTGATTTACATTTTGCTGTGTTTTTTCAATCTGATTTGAGCCACATTTAGGGCAGAATTTTGCATTTGACTGAAGTTCCGCTCCGCAAGATGAGCAGAAATGTTTTGGTTCAATTTTTGATCCGCATTTCGGGCAGAACTTTGCGTTTTCTGCAAGTTCAGCACCACAAGTTTTACAGGTTGCCATAATTTTTCCTCACAAGATTTATTTTGATTTTATAACTATTCAGTGCAGAACTGCTTTCTGAAACGCCCGCTCTGAATAGTTTTTGTTTATTTATTACTGTTCGATTTTTGGTTCGCCATATTTATTTGTTGGAGAAGATGGCTTGAGAGCGAAAATCATAAAAATGATTGCTATTACAACATAAATAAAAAGAGACACTCCCATCACTGTACTAAATGTATCTGGTAAAGGATTTGATGCATCAGCAAGAATATCTGATGGAAGACTTAATGTTAAAAATGTAAAAACAACTGATATAATCAGGATTCCGTATTTTACAATAACAAAAATCCCTGATTTTCCAATATCATGCATTCTTCGAAAACTTATTGCAAAAGCAAAAATATAAGCAGCCAAAGGTAAAACAAAAAGTAATATAAATGCTTTTGGAGCAGCACTATCATGATAAACTGTTAATAATATCATCCAAGCTATCATGAATACACCACAAATAATTGCGTTGAAAAGAAATGACCACCAGAACTCACTTCTTGTTGCACGTCCCTTAAAATTGAACAGGTTTGAGAAGTATGATTTTATTGATTCGCCAAAACCTATTTTCTTAATCTGTAATTTTTCATTTGTACCAGCCATTTTTATTCCTCCTTACGGCTCGTTTTTTTAGTTAAAAACAAAAGGACAGTTCCGCCGCTTTATGCGACAGAACTGTCCTTTTGTTTTGTATAAATTATGTTGAATTTTCTGCTAGAACATAGTTCGCCTAAGTTGTCGAGTTGTCGAGTTGTCGAGTTGTCGAGTTGTCGAGTTGTCGAGTTGTCGAGTTGTCGAGTTGTCGAGTTGTCGAGTTGTCGAGTCTAAACTGAGACAAAACTTTTGTCAATAACATAAATTTATTTTAATCCTAAAATCCTATTTCTGCAATGCTATTATAGTGAATATAAGTAGTCATTTAATGACAAGGAAAAATAAAAATCAGCATTATGTACTACTTTTTCTTATATGCATCACACATCTTTTCCAAACTTACAAAATCCAATGTTATTTCCATAAGCTTGTTTTTATTCCGTTCTGGATTATAAGTTGTACGCATTTTATGAAGCCTTACGGCCGTCTTTTCAATTTTATCTCGGTTTGAATTGATAAAGAAATATTCACTCTGCATAAGAATCTTATACTTAAAGTCGCCTTCATCATTAACAGTAACTTCTTCAAGCTCAGATGCAGGAACTGGAATCATATAATTGAATCTAATTGTTCCATAAAGGACTTTTTTATTGCGCATATAAATCTTAATAAGACTGTCTTTCTTAATATCACCATTTGGAAGATAATCAACATCTTTTGGAGATGACATAGGAACAAAGTATTTATGTCCGTTTAATTCTGTTACAAGACCTATGTATTTATTTTTCCGGCAAAAAAAATAAGGCGGCAATTTATGCCGCCCGTTATATTCTTCACTTTAAAGGCGGAAGTGCACCTAGAATTATATCTTCCACTTTAAGGGCAGGAACGCTCCCAACTGCTTATAATATAAGATACAAGCATTCAGAAGTCAAGTAATAAAAATATTATCCCAGTCCGCCAACCTTAAGCTGGAAGTGGCTGAACTCCATTGAGAAGCTTGCACGCCCCTGGGTTGCTGAACGCAGGTTTGTTGTAAAACCGAACATGTTTGCCATTGGAGCCTGGGCGTGAATGATTTCGCCGGTTGTTTTTGAATCCTGCCCCATAATGTTTCCGCCACGCTGGCTGAGCTGGCTGGAAGCAGGTCCAACAAATTCCTTAGGACAAGAAATATCAACGTTCATAACAGGCTCAAGAATTACAGGATTTGCTGCAGTACAAGCTTTATCAAAAACCTGGGCGGCACATGCTTCAAATGCAAAAACCGATGCTGTAAGTTCGTTATATTCAATTCCTGTAACTTTTACAGCAACATCTGTACATGGATAACCGTATTTAATTCCAGAATCAAGGGATGACATAAAGCCGTGTTTAATTGCTTCCATAATTTCGTCAGGAATATCGTTATGTTTACAAGTAACTTCAAAAGAATTGCCAGAACCAGTTTCTCTTTGTTCAACAGAAATTGTAAGACCGGCAGTGTTTTCTTTTCCTGCAAGAGTTTTTTCGAATTTTTCGCTTGCTTCGGCAGTACCAGAAACTGACTCGCGGTAAGTAACCTGTGGAGCTCCAACATTACACTTTACTCCAAAGTCATCACGCATACGTGTAACAAGAACATCCAGATGGAGTTCACCCATACCAGAAATAATAAGCTGACCTGTTTCTGCATCTTCGTGACTTGTGAATGTTGGATCTTCGCGGGAAAGAATTTCCAAAGTTTCATTCATCTTATCTTTTTCTGACATTGATTCAGGTTCAAGAGCAACTGAAATTACTGGCTGAGGGAATTTTGGCTGTTCAAGTAAAACATTAAATGCTTCGGTTCCAATTGTATCACCAGTCTGAGCAAGTTTAAGTCCAATAATAACGGCAATATCTCCAGCCTGAAGAGTATCCATTGCTTCAGATTTATCGGCATGCATACGTAAAATTCTGTTTACACGCTCTCGTTTCTTTTTGTTAAGGTTGTAAATCTGCATTCCTGAAGAAATTTTTCCTGAATACATGCGGACATAACTTAAAGGGCCCATTTCGCGGTCATACTGAATTTTGAAAACGAGTCCTAAAGGCATTTTTGAAGGATCGCAAGGAACTTCAACTTCCTGACTTTCATCTTTATGGAATTTAAGACCTTTTGCTGGTGGAATATCTGTTGGGCATGGAAGATAATCAACAATTGCGTCGATTAAAGGCTGAACTCCCTGATTGTGGCGGGCAGAACCCATTACAAAAGGAACAAAAGTACGGCTGATTGTTCCTGCACGGATTGCTTTTTTAAGCTGATCTACAGTAATTTCTTTTCCATCGAGGTAAAGTTCCATCAGTGCATCATCAGAACCTGCTACTGTATCAATCAGTTTTTCACGCCATTGTTGAGCCTGATCTAAACGGCTGGCATCTACATCTGTAATTGTAAAAGTTTCACCTTCATCATCTTCATTCCAGCGAATTTCTTTCATTTCAAGAAGGTCAATTACTCCTTCGAATTCAGGTCCCTGTCCAATTGGAATCTGGAGGGCAAGACAATCTACACCAAATTTTTCGTGTACATCATCCATTGAACCAAAGAAGTCTGCACCAATACGGTCCATTTTGTTCATAAAACAGATTCTTGGAACAGCGAACTCATCTGCCTGTTTCCAGACAGTTTCTGTTTGAGGCTGAACTCCATCAACAGCACAAATAACTGCTACGGCACCGTCCAAAACGCGTAAAGAACGTTCAACTTCGGCTGTAAAATCTACGTGGCCCGGAGTATCAATGATATTTATCTGATGATTTTTCCAAGTGGTGGTTGTTGCGGCAGAACAAATTGTAATTCCACGTTCCTGCTCCTGAGCCATCCAGTCCATTGTGGCCTGTCCATCATCTATTTCACCAATTTTATGAATTTTTCCTGTGTAATAAAGGATTCTTTCAGTTGTTGTAGTTTTTCCAGCATCAATATGAGCCATAATTCCAATGTTACGCATTTTGTCTAAAGACATAGTTTTACCTCAGAAAAAAAAAGTAAAACTATTATAATAAGAAATTTGTTCTTGGTCGATAGAGAGGAAAAAATAGCCATCCCTAAAGAGATTTCGGGACGGCATATTCGGACTGTAATTACAACTGATTTATAGTAACTAAATCAAAACCGCCCTGAATTAATGAACAGATTAAAAGATCCAGATAATTGTAAAGGTAATCTGAGTCGTGAACATTTGTATAACCAATTGTAACTGGAATTACCCCACCCTTATTCTTAACTGCACGGGTGTAATATTCCTGAATCAAAATTAAAGGTTCAGATTCTGGTTTTTCTAAATTTTCAGTTTTTTGGTCAATATAGGTATAACCTGCCGCCTGTCCGTAGGCCACAAGATTTTCGTTTGCCTTATAAAATGGTGCATGCCAGTAAGGTAAAAGTTCTTTTCCCGTAGTATTGTAGAATTCATCTTCATTACGGGCCAAACCACGGCGAATAAATGCTTCGTCAATTATAAAGGTATCAAGGGTCAAGTCTGATAAAGAAAAGAACATTGAATTACAGTTATAACCATTTGTAACAATCTGCTTTGTTTCTAAAGGATAACGGCGGATAAATTCTCCATTTATAAAAAAGTCTCCGGTTACCTTGTACTTTTTCATAACAGAAATAACTTTTGCAAGGCCATCTGCATTATCATAAGCATCAAAAACTAAGGCAACACGTTTAGAACTGGTCTTTTTCTTGGCAGTTTCTTTGTAAAGAGCTGATGTAAGAGGATTTTTTCCAAGGCTTCTGACAAAAATTGCATTTTCATAGTTGTAATTTGTAGAAGTTCCAAGGAAAACTCTATATCGTCCATTCTGAGTAGAAGATTCTCGTTTTGCAGAAAGTCCAAGTTTACGCCAGGTGTTAAATTCGTTCAAAAACTCGTAGTTATTTCCTGAATTGTTATCTGCAATTATAGTTGAAGAATCCATTGTCCAATAGGCAGAAGAAACAGAAGAGAGTGCAATTACTTCAGAAACATCTGCAAGGATATTCCAACGACGAATACTCTTTTCTCCTCCTACATAAAGATTCCAGGAATCAGCCCAAACAACAGAAACAATTTTTTCTCCTGTAAGCTCGCACAGGCGGTTCCAGTTATTTAAATTATACACATAAAGGGCAGAGCCTGCATAAAAGGCAATTTTTTCTCCATCAGGCGAAACAAAAGACTGTCCTGAATCTTCAATTTCCAAAACCTGGCTTGCCACATTAGAGATACGAAAGACTGAAGAACGAACTTTATCATTATCATATGGCAGCTTTTCTAACCATAAAATTGGATTATCGTTTTTGTCCCAAAAAATTCTAGAATCTATAAGTGATGCAGAAGAATCTGTATAAGGTCTTGAATAAAGGATGTCCATATAATCTGACGAATTTTTATGGGTAGCAAGATAGGAAAACATCTTGTCATTCTGAACCAATAAAATAGAAGAAACATCTTTATTTGTAGAGAATTTGTCGAGTTTTGGATTAAATTTAAATGGAAGTCGGCCAACTACCGTACCCTGTCCAAGAATGCCCGAATAAAGTCCAATTGTGTAAAGTTCTTTTGTATTAATTTTATATAGAAGAGAATCGTTGATATAGGCAATAAATTGTGATGAAGAAAACTCAACTGAGTTTATAGTTCCATCTCCAATCTTTCGGTATTTTTCGTCTATTTCAACTCCACTTTTAAGAGCTTCTGGATTAACAAAATAAACAGCTCCCTTATTTTCATAAAGAAGTAGATTTTTGTCTTTTGACCATTTTACTGGAATTTTATCAAAGGACATTTGCAGGCTATGGCACAAAACATATTTGTAATCGGAATCAACTGCTCTTAAAACTAAATCTGCAGTAATAAAGGATGTCTGTTCCAAACAACAGTACCAGCTGCCATCAAAATTCATGGCATAAGGAACTAGAGGAAGTGGATGTTCTGGCAGATTCTGATCAATTGTCTGACTGGTAAAACGACTTGTTTTTGTATTATAAAGGGCTGTTCCATAAATATTTCTAACTTGAAGCTGACTTCCTTTTTTTAAAAGCTCCATTTGTTCTGGATAAAATGAAAGCATTTGTGGGATAGTTTGAGGCTGTCCCTTTATCAATTTACATCTGAAAAGAGTTGAATATGTATCAATACCTGTAGCTTCGTTTTTTACAGTAAACAAAAGCTCATCATTTTTATTCAAATCCAATTTACCAAAGGTAATCTTAGAAAAAGCAGCATTAGAAATAAATAAAACTGTCAAAACAAAAATTAAACACTTCTTCATACTTCCAATATCGGCATAAAAGAAGCGTATATTTAGGAAAAACGAACATATAAAAAATAAATTTTTTGTAATAAAAAATATCTAATGTTTTGTTATATTCTGACCGATAATTAATGCGGAAAAAAATGTCTTAGACGAAACGTCAAGGAATATATTGGTTTGAAATGAGGAGCTTCAGCAAAAAGGCTATTTTAAACATTTCGATTTTCTTCATCATACTGCAGGCAGCTTTTACAGAAGAGCTTGTTATACCTGTGATAAAGGCACCCTACTCCATTGAAAATGCCCAGTGGGATAATAGCGGGAATTATTTTGCCTACCAGGTAAACGGCCGTGTTTATGTCCGAGACGCTCTTACTCTGCTTTTAAAAGATTCCTTTGCGGCAGACTCAAAAAGCCAGCTTACAGCCTTTTACAAATCGCCAAATTTAATTGACTATCCAAAAACTTCGATTCAGATAAAAGGAAATAATTTGTCTATTCGTACAAAACGTAATCAAAATTCTGCTGAATCAAGTTTTTCTATCACAAATTTGCCGGTTGAAGTAAAAGCCGCTGCAATAAATCCTGCTCAAAGTCATTTGGCCTTTATTGGTAGTGACGGAAAAGCTTATATTTACAATATAAAAGATAAATCTGTAGTTTCCAGCATAAATTGTAACTCTCAATCAGACAAAATCTATTTTACTTCTGATAATAAAGTTCTTTTTAGTGATTCAAATAAGACTGCTGGACTTTACTATATCAACGGACAAAAAATAAAGAGCTACACTAATGCAAAAACCATTAAAGGAATTTCGCTTTCTCCAGATGAAGAAACTCTTATAGTTTTTGAAGATAACGGTAATTTGAACTTTTTCAATGTAAACAATTCGACTCAACTTGGATATATTCCAAACTTAGGTTCAAGTGATATAAAAAATGTTGAACTTAGCAAGGATTCAAGGCGTTTCCTTATTACTGGCAAAAATAACTGTCTGTATATTGCCGCACTTGAAGATTTTCTTTTTTCTCCAAACACAAGAGCACCTGACACAAGGCAATTTGCATTTAACTACAATAAACTGGATCCAAATAGTAAAAATGATGATGTAGTTACGGAATTCGGTTTAAAAGAAATTACAAATGTTGAAAATATTGATGATGCCGAGTTTATTGAATCTACAAAGGAGAAAGGCCTTGAAAAACAGAACTTTGAACTTGCAGATGAAAAGATAGCGGCTCAACCTGTTCAAATTACTGCTCAAAAGGATATAAAAACCTACCCTTCATCAGAATTGCCTACTGACCGCGAAGTAACTTTTACCGAAGAAGGTCAAAATGTTCAGGAGTTTTCCACAAAGGTTACAGAGTTCAAACAAAATAACCAAAATAATAGAAATTCTGAATCTACAGAAAGCTCTGAAAAAAGAACTATTGTCGTAACAAATGGAGATTTATCTAAAACTTCCAGCACAAGTTCAAATAAATCATCCAGCCATAATTCTAAAAAGGACTTAAGCAAAGGTGATGACTCAAGTGCTGATACAAATACAAGCCTTATAAATGAAAAATCTAATATCACAAGAACTAATACGGGTACAGGCACAGGTTCTGGGGCTGGAACTAGTTCAAATACAAATACCGGAACTGGAACAAATAGCGGTACTGGGACTGGGCTTTCAACAGGAAGTTCAGAAAGTCTTGCAGGAACATCTGGGGGGCTAGCAGACTCTAAAGGCGACCTTGCAAACGGAAGCTCAAGCAAAACCGAAGGAAGTAATGCGAACGACCAAAAAGACACTTCCGACAAAAACAATAAAGATAAAACTACAAAAGAAGATACAAAAAAAGATGAAAAGAAGGATAAAGACAAGAAAGTAATAAATGAAAATATAAAGACCTATTTTAAAGATGGACACGGAATCTTAATAAATGCAGGAATTAACAGATTAAGATACCCTTATATTTTCAATTTATCAGTTCCATTGGGATACAGAAATTACGAATTAATACAACCCTTATACTTTGGCGGCACAACAGAAATTTCTTTGGGAATACCATCGCAAAATTTCCCATACTATTACTACGATGCCCGGGGCGATTTGCAAACTCCAAAATTATTAAGTATTAAATTGTACTCCCCTATTGGTTTTTGTATTTACCCTTTTAAAAATAGTTTTGAATTATATGTAGAAACAGGATTAGGTGTGTCATTCCATTCAATATGGAATACACAATTTGCTTCTAACTGGATTTCAAGCAAATTCTATCCAAGTTTTTATGGAAATGTAAAATTAGGAGTCGCATGGGATTTTCTTAATCTTTCTATATGCGGCTCTTATGATGCAGTTTTAGGTTTCTCATATGGACTTGAACTAGGTTTGATTATAAACGTAAATGCTTCAAGAACTATTGGAAGTTTGGTGGAAAAGAGAAATGAAAAGTAGAAATATAAAAGCTCTTATAACATCATTACTTTGCCTCTTATTCCTTATTTCTTGTAGCACAGACGTTAACACAATGATTAACGACTATAACACCCACTATACAAAAGACACTAGTAAAGAAGATGAGGTACAAAAGTCCCCACAGCCTGGAGATGCAGACTTTACCGAAGACCAGCTTTTGCAAGATGAATATTTTGTCTGGGAAGACGCGACCTTAAATCTTGCTGCTCCAGAAACCAGTGCAGAAGTATACTGGCGAATTTATGATCCTGATGATCCAACAGAAACCCCACTGTTTTTCCATTTATATGGACATCCATTGGGAAGTGATTACGATGTTTGGAATGAAAAAACATTGGCTATAAAAATCCCAGATTCAAAGCTTGAAATTGATAAGGTCTATAAATTGACCCTTCAAATAGTAAGCAAGGAGGGAAAACGATATTCAGATTCGGCAGCATTAGTTATTTATCGTCACCTGATTCTTAACTAATAAAAAAGGTATCCAGCCTATGATAGCAGGCATATTACGCTATCAAATTAACTTTGTATATTTTTTTTCATAGGAGGAAAACATGAAAAAATTCAGATTTTATGCTTTATTAAGCATATTTGTGGTTTTTGTTCTTTCTAGCTGTAATAATTACTTCAATGAAACTGCCTATTATGCTGATGTAAACACACCAGTAAGTTCAGAATCAACAAAAACAATTACAATTACCGCAACTTCAGAAGAAAACATTGTAAACTTTGCAGCACCTTCTGCTTCTGCCCGTACACTTTTGCCAGCTTCAATTGGTGCCGGTGATTTAAAATTTTACATTGGTGCAAAAAAAGTTGGAGCTAGTGCCTACGGAACATTTGCTGAAGTAACCTTTACACCAACAGGTTCATCAACTACAACTGGAACTATTACTGCAACATACGATCTTGCATCTTATGAATTTAAATTGTACGCACTTCCAAGTGCAACAACAGTAACAGCAGAGCAGTTAAGTGATTCGACATTAAAAGGATTGGCTATTCTTGCTGCATATGCCGCTGCAGATCTTAGATACAATGACTCTGTAAATTTCTACCTTTCTTCTAACTCCCTTACTAACAATGGTACTTTTGATATTGGAATTACATCAAGTTGGCAAATTCCTGCAGGCTACAGAGTAACAGTTGGTGTATACGGTGTAGACACTAATACTCTTGTTTACCCATCTAGTTCAACTGGAGAAAGAGAAATTTCAACCGGTGGAGCTGTAATAAACGCTACTGGAACCAGCTCATTTAAAAATGTTGATGGTATGGCTCCTGGAAATTACAACCTTGTTATAAAAATAATTGCTTCTGCAACAAAAACTTATACATACTCAGAAAGCTTGATTATTTTACCTGGAAGAAAAACAGAAGGAACTATCGACCTTCCTAATATCATTGACTACCCTCCAACACAGCCAGCAAGTTTTATTGCTGGATATGCAAAACCATTAACATCAGATCAGGATTATTACACTGTTGACTTTGCATGGACAGACACTTCTTATTGTGAACGTGGATTCCAGTTGGAAATCTTATTAGCAGACAAGGATCAAAACACATTCTTTACTACTCCAAAAACAGATACAGAATGGGATACCCTCATGGATACAACCCTTAGCCTTGACGCTGCTAAAAAGGCAGCAAGTACAACAAACTGGAGAAACGGATTTGATACAAACCTTCTTGTTCTTAACAAGTCAAATTTCCAAACTTACGCTAATACAATAACTGATGGAACTGGTTCTTTGTATATGAACGGAAAACATCTGTCTATGAAATTCCCATTAGAACACCGTTTCGTAGCTCGTATTTGTGCAGAAAATGATGTAGGAAAATCTGCATATACATACTTAGACTTACACCAGACTGCAACTACAGCTTGTACTGCTGGCACTGCTTTATCAGATGGACTTGGATATACAACTTTAACTCCACAAACAACATCTTCTGCAGTATCTCTTGCTAGCGGATGTTCAAAATTTGATGATGATGTTACTTCCATTAACCTTTATAGAATTAAATACTATCTTTCAGGTGGAACTTTTGCCGATGCAGAAGGAACTCTTGCAGCATCTGCAATGCCTAATATCATTACTTACCACAGCCAGCATAATGCTATTGTTTCAAGTGCACCAACAGCAGCTGCTTCTACTTCAAAAACAGCTATTCTTACACCAAACAGTAAGGCAGCTACAACATCACCTGCAGCAGCTGCAGTAACCGTAACAAAAAACACTTACTTGGATACAACTGGAACTGAACAGAGTGATAAATACCTTCAGCTTAAGAATGGTGATTTATATTGGTTAAAATGGACTATAGATTCAGCAGGAGGAACTGACTATCCAACAACTGCAAGTACTACAACACCAACTTATAATATTCCTAATGTTTATACAGGTTATGAAAACCTCCAGTTATTTGCTATTTATAATGAAACAACAGATGTAGTTGCTGGAGTTGAAATTGAAAATGCTACTTCATTTGAACTCGAAAAAGAAGATATTTTAATCAGATTAAACAAATCTGGTGGTACTGATGTAACAAGTACTTACATGACAGGTTCAGGGGATCCTGCTACCTACAAATTATCAGATATTACAAACGACGGTGTACTTAACATATCTTCTTCTGGTGATGATGCTGTAATAGGAATTGTTCTTACAAAGAACACAACAACTTGTTACGCTTATGACAACATGCACTTAGTTGTAACAAGAAATGTTGACAATGTTGTCCTTGTAGATCAAGATATCACTCCAACTTCTTCTAGCTGGGAAATTAACGTTTCTAATTATAGAACTGGCAAATATATATTTGCTATTACAGCAAGTACAAGAAACATGCCTAATGTTACATACAGAATTAATTCTATAATTAACATTACACAGTAGTCTAATACTACCTAACACAAAAAAAGGGGATACCTAATTTTTATTTTTAGGTATCCCCTTTTTTATTAAAAAAAATTTATCTTGCTAATTGTGCAGACAAAACCATTACAGAAAGTTCTTCTTCCAGCTGGTCTAAATCTTTTTCCATTTTTTCAATACGAAGAGCACGACTGGCCTCTTGCTTTTGTTTAAACTGATTGTAGCGAAGTTTTTCGGAATCTGCATTTTCTTCTTCCAGACGGGAATAACCACACCATGGGCAATAATAAAATTTGCTGTCAATTAATTTTCCGCAACCACTACAGATTTTCATTGTTCTCTATCCTTTATCTATATCTTTATTTTAAAACTGACATTGGATCTACTAATTTACCATTTTTATAAACCGTAAAATGTAAATGTGGACCTGTCGAATAGCCTGTTGAACCAACCAGACCAATTCTTGTTCCCTGACTAACCCACTGTCCTTTTGATGCAATTATTTTAGACATATGCGCATACAAAGTTTGATATCCGTTACCATGATCTATAATCACATAATTTCCATAAACTCTGTTAATTCCAGTTGTAGTAACTCTACCACTCATTGCAGCAAGAATAGGAGTTCCTGTAGGACATGCAAGGTCTGTTCCTGTATGGAAAGATTTTACACCTGCAATAGGGTCAATTCTTGAACCATAAGGAGAAGTCCAGCGGAACTTGGCAGCAATAGGAATTCTAAACAATTCACCCATTGCATTTCTAAGGCTGGCAGCATCCATTGCGGCACCCGGAATAAAAAGAACCTGTCCCTTACTAAGTGTTTCGCTTGTAAGTTCGTTTACATCTAAAAGTTCATTCAACTTACAACCATACTTTGTCACAATTGATGATAAAGAATCGCCGCTTTTTACTGTATATACAATTCCATCAATCGAAGGAATTCTTAATCTTTGACCTGCAGCAAGCTGTCTTACATTTCCAATATCATTTACAGAAATAAGTGTGGAAATATTTCTTAATCCAAATTTACTTGCTATTCCAGAAATTGTATCGCCAGAGCGAACCTTGTAATTCTGGTAAGTAACTGGCCGTGTAAAGGATTGTACAACGGCATTTTCAACTTCAAGAAGATTTCCTCTTTCGTCTACCATTTCTTGTGTTTGGAGGGCAAATTCCTCCATCAGCTTATCAAGATTTTCCAGATCAAGACAATGTCCTGTTTCTAGGGGAAGAGGGCCTGTAAAATTTACAAAATGAGTCTTAATCTTAAATCCCGCAAAAGCAAGGCTTATTAAAGCAAGGCTAATTAAAAGTGTTATGGAAATAGTTTTAATATTTGAAGAGATAAAATCAGCTGTAAGGGTCAAGGCATGACCAAGATTTCGAAGAAGACTTTTTACAGAAATACCATTTCTTACCTTTTGCGCAGTAAATTTTTTTAGTTCTGGTGTATACAGATTATAAGTAAGATTTTTTGTTCTAGTTTTTGGTAATGTAATTCGTCCAAAAACAGGACGACTTTTTGGCTTTTCTTGAATAAAACTGATTATTTCCATGCTTTGATTTTCGGAATATTTCAGTTTTTTTTGAGTAATTTTTATAAGAAAGATGAAGAGTGATATTTAAAATTTAAGCTAAAAGACTAGAGGTATTCTTTTAAAAATGGGTAGGCTTGCAAAAAATCCTTATTAGGGAATGTTTTTTTAAGTTGATTAAGATGATGGGCAAGGCGGTCTTTATTGGAAGATATTTCTTCTCCAGCACTTGCAATTCCTACACTCGCCCTTGCAATTTCATCTCCGGTCAGGCCCGCTTGTGCAAAAAAACTTTTCTTTTTATCAGTAATTACAGGCCCCTGCAAAAGCTCTTCTAACTCTGCAACTTTTATGCCAGGTGTATTCAAACCTTTTGCACTCAGGGTAAATGTCTGCACATCCGGACAATTTGCAAGACGAGCTTCAAACCACCAGGCAAACATTTTCATTCGGCTGTCAGTCAAAACCGGATTCCCCTGGTAGTCCTTAGACAATATGGCATTAGCAGAAAAAAGGGCTTGAGCGGTAAAACGGTCACTGGCAGAAAGTCTATTTGAAATAGTATGGTATGTTTCTTCCGCAGAAGAACCTTTTATGTGAGTTTGATTTCCTGGGAAGGCAAAGTCCAGCCCAATTGTATAGATTTTTTTTGCCCCACACATATAGGCAAAATTCCAGGCAGAAGATGCAACAGACCCCCCGCTACCTAAATCTGCAAGATTTTTTTCCAGTCCCAATTCCTTTTCAAAATAAGAGCCAAGAGGAAACTGTGAATGACAGAGCAAAATCTGACGGCATTTAAAACGGAATACTGCAGGATAAGTCGAAAGTTCCGTTATCAAAAAACTGTCGGGTGCCTTAAGACCTGCAATATGTTTATAAGCCCAAAACTGAGGATCAGTAAGAATGATAAAGTCTGGCTGAACTCCATAGCGTAAAAGGGATCTCAAAGAAGTTTCAACACAAACAATAATACAGCGATCTTTTAATTCCTGAATATGAGGAAGAACTTTTTCCAGACTTGGACCTGCTCCAACAACCAAAAATGGGAAATTTCCCGATTTTTTTTCCAAACTTCCAATTCCTGGACATTTAACTAATTGATCCAGATTTCTAAGACTATTTCTGCACCAAAGCTTACCAAACTTTTTCAAAGTTGCGGCATTAATTTCATTTTTTCGCTGGTTTCTCTTTATCAGAGATTTTACAGTATCAAAATATGACTGAGCATGGGCAGTAAAAGCTGGTATGTCAAAGTAGTAGGCATCCGACACTCCCCTATCAGCAAGATTTATGGAAAGAGAGTGTTGCCCGCTGTAAAAACTTTCAAAGAGACTTAAAATTTGGTCTGGAGGGCAAGAAATTGCAAAAATCAGGTTTTTAAGCTGGAACACTTGTGTCAAATCAAGAGTCATCATTGCGGCAAAAAAATGATTAAGATCTGGCTCTATTACAAGAAGATTTTTTTGAGGATAAAGTTTTGCCCATTCAATCAGGTGGTAGCCAAGTCCAAATCCGTAAAAAACTGTAATTGATTTTTGAGCGACTTCAGGCAAAGCTACGGCTCCCTGGGCCTCTCTCTGTGGATTATAAGCAGAATGCAGACGGAGGGAATTTTCGCTGGCTGTAATCTGTCCATTTTTAGCCTGACTTAGAAGCCACAAAGACTGGGGCTGGAAGCTTGGAGAAGGAAGGCCCATCATCTGGGCTAACTGGGGAAATCGTTTTTTAAAAGCTGAGTAGTTATTATTCCAGATTGAGTTCAATGACCATATTCTCCGTTACTGGACTTCCAGCTTCTGGGCTCTGACTCACAACCCAACCGCTACCGTTTATATTAAGTTTGATGTCAGTACGTTCCATCAATGGTAAAAGGTCTTTTTTTGATTTTCCAATAAAGTTTGGAACAGTTTTTCCAATCACAATATTTGATGAAGAATTAAGGGTTATTACTCCATCATGCTCAAGCGAAGCAGCCCCTCCACGACTCATTCCAAGATGGTCAATAATTACATCGGCAGCTTCCCCAATTACAGGAGCAACAATTCGTCCACCGTAAGTTTCACCCTTAGCTTTTTCTACAACTATATAAAGAACTATTTCAGGGTCTTCAACAGGGAAAATTGCCATACAAGAAGAAAGGAAGTCTGTATCAGAATAACCGCCGTTTACTTTATCTGCCATCTGAGCTGTACCAGTTTTTACACCAATTGCTATATCACCAAGATTTGCACGATGTCCTGTACCCTCTTTGGCAACAGTTTCCATACAAGAAAGGATATAATCAGCAGTATTTTTTGAAAAAACCCGAGCCTTTTCTTCAGGCTTATGTTCATAGTAAATTGTACCGTCTTTATTTGTAATTTTATGGATAAAGGTCAGTTTGACTGGAACTCCATCATTAGCAATTGCAGTTGCGGCTTGTACCATTTGCAAGGCAGAAACACTTATTTCCTGACCAATAGCAATTGTTGGTTTAGATCGGGCAGACCAAAGCGGGCTTGTAGTATCTTTTACTGAACCTGGAGTTTCGCCTGGAAGCTCAACACCTGTTTTTTGACCAAAACCTAAAAGACGGATTCTTTCAATGAAACGATCTTCACCAATTCTGTCACTAATCTGTCCAAGAACATCATTACAAGAATACATAAGACCTTCTTTAGGAGTACACCAACCGTGATGTTCCAGACAACGAATTCTTATAGTTTCTCCATTTGAAAGTCTACGCTCATACATTCCATCACAAAGGAATGAGTCGTTTGGAGAAATTCCATGTTCATCATAAACAATACCAACTGTAAAGATTTTAAAAACAGATCCCGGTTCATACATGGTCATAGAAGGCAGGTCTATTCTTGCCCTTTCTGATGAAGAACCATATTCATTCAGGTCAACAGAAGGTAAACTGATGTAGGACAATAATTCACCGGTGTTAGAGTCGGCGGCAAGAAGCATCATTCCTTCTGCCTGAGTATCATTCATTACACGATGACATATTTGTTCAAGTTTATACTGAAGATTTGCGTCTATACTCAAGAAGATGTTTTTCCCCTGTTCTACTTCGTCAGAATCTTCTCTTGGAGTTGGAGAAAGAATCTGCTGTTGAGAAAATTCAATACCAGCCAATCCTTTTCCATCATCACCCATATAACCAATTAATTGAGAAGCCAAAGCATGATTAGGATAATTGCGACCAGGAATTTTTTCGTAGCTTACAAAATTGTAATTATGTTCGTCGGTAAACTCTTTAAGGCTTTCGTATTCTGCCTGAGAAATCTTCTTTTTAAGGTAGGTAAATCCTCTAGAATTGTTGATAGCGTTTAAAACATGCACTTCTTCAATTCCCAGACGAGGTGCAATATCTCTTGAAAACTTTTCTTTTAGTTTTTCGTTATCACGAATATTTTTTACAGAAACTCCAACGTGATAAAAATTGGTTTGTACGGCAAGAGGAAAGCCTGAACGGTCTACAATTGAACCTCTTTCTACAACCGGCTTATTTTGTGATATAGGAGTAACGGGCTGCATGGAAAGTTTTGCATACCTTACCAAAATAGCAAGTAAACAAAGTCCGCAACAAATAAAGAAAAATACTAACTGTTTTATTTTAAAAAAGCCGTTCAAGAAATTTTTCCACCCAAATATAAATATATAGGCTTTTTTCAAAAATTTCTACTATAACAAAGGCCAGGCAGATTCTTTTCTACCTGGCCTTTTTGAAGGATTAGTTCGCTGCACCGACTAAGCACATGGATGTGTTTAGTCGGCAGAGCCGACTAAACACATCAGCCGCCTACGGCGTCTGTAGTGTAAAGAAGTTATCAAACCCGTTGGTCCGCTCTATTGAGCGGAACCAACGAGACACATCCACTCGGCTTCGGCACATAATGTGTCGCCTACATATGCTTTGCCGGCTTGTTTTATCATTTTTGGGCTGTTGCGTAAGAATTCAATTTCCATGCGAACTTTATCGCCTGGGCGAACCTGGTTACGGAACTTTACTTTGTCCAAAGTTGCAAAGAAGAAAAGTGCATTTCCAGGAACAATGTTTAAGTAACGCAAAGCAGCTCCTCCTGCCTGAGCCATAGTTTCACAAAGAATAACTCCAGGAACTACAGGATATTCAGGAAAGTGTCCCTTAAAGAAAAACTCGTTTTCTGTAAATGTATGTTCACAAACGCAGCCTTTTTCATCTGCAGAAATAATTGCATCTACAAAGAGGAAAGGTTCACGGTGTGGTAAAAGTGATTTAATATCGGTTGTTAATGCCATGCTAAATCTCCTAGCGAACTTTTTTGATGATGATTGCACCGTTATGTCCACCAAAACCGAATGTAGCAGACATAGCAGCATCGATATTCATATTAATTCCCTTATTTGGAACGTAATCAAGATCACATCCGCCTTCTACATCAACTTCATCAAGGTTCTTTGTACATGGAACATAGCTATCCTGAATTGCTTTTACACAAATCATTGCTTCGATTGCACCTGTTGCACCAAGACAGTGACCATGCATAGATTTTGTTGAAGAAATCTTAAGTTTTTTAGCATTTTCTTCACCAAAGGCAAGTTTAATCATATTTGTTTCTGATGGATCATTAATTTTTGTAGAAGTTCCGTGTGCGTTGTAGTACTGGATTTCACTTGGATCCATTCCAGCATCTTTCAATGCACGAGTCATACATTTTGAACCACAAATTCCATCTGGATTTGGTGATGTAAGATGATAACCATCACAAGATGCACCATAACCTGCAACTTCTGCATAAATTTTTGCACCACGAGCTTTAGCGTGTTCATATTCTTCAAATACTAAAATTGCAGAACCTTCTCCCATTACAAATCCATTGCGTTTTTTATCAAAAGGACGGCTTGCTTTAGTTGGATCATCATCAAAACCCTGAGAAAGAGCATGAAGAACTTCAAAACCTACTACACCGAACTGACAAATTGTAGATTCAGCACCACCAGTCAAACAGCAGTCAAGACGACCACTTCTTACCATATCAAAAGCAAGACCAAGAGCATCTGTACCAGAAGAACAAGCAGTAGCAACAGATTCAACAGGTCCATGAAGACCATACTGAATTGCAATGTTTCCACCTACTTCATTTGGAATAAGCTTTGGAATAGCCATAGGATTAGTTTTTACACCACCCATTTTAGCCATACTAAGAACGTCAGCTTCTGTCTCTTCAAGACCGCCAATTCCTACTCCAAGAATAATTCCAATTTCATCAAGAATATCTTCCTTTCCCATAAGACCAGAATCATCAAGAGCCATTTTTGCAGCTGCTACACCAAACTGTGTAAAACGAGCCATTTTGCGGGCATCTTTAGAATCCATATACAAAGCTGGGTCGAAGTTTTTTACTTCTGCAGCATAATGAACTTTATTTACAGAAGCATCGAACAGGGTGATTGGACCAATTCCACTCTTACAATCTTTAATTCCCTGCCATGTTTCTTCAACAGTATTTCCAAGAGGAGTTACAGCTCCCATTCCAGTAATTACTACACGTCTATTTGCCATTTTTTTTATTCTCCCTAAGCACCAAGTCCACCATCTACTCCAATAACCTGAGCGGTGATGTATGTGCTCAAATCACTGGCTAAGAAGAGGGCTGCATTTGCTATATCTTGTGTTTGACCTGCTCTCTTAAGAGGAACAGAATCTATCATTGACTGTTTTAAATCTTCTTTAAGAACAGCAGTCATATCTGTTTCAATAAAGCCTGGGGCAATACAGTTTACACGAATTCCACGTCCGCCAACTTCTTTTGCCAAAGCCTTACTGTAAGCAATTAATCCACCTTTACTTGCGGCATAATTTACCTGACCGCCCTGTCCATGAATACCAACAATAGAAGACATGTTGATGATGGAACCAGAGCGAGCTTTCAACATTGCGTTTGATACAATCTGAGTAACAACAAATGAACCTGTAAGATTTACATTCAAAACATCCTGCCAGTCTTCCATCTTCATTCTGAAAGAAAGTCCGTCACGTGTAATACCTGCATTATTTACAAGAACATCAAAATTTCCTGCTTCTGCCAAAGCTGCTTTTACAACTTCTGTAAGCTGTGCTGCATCCCCAACGTTTGCACAAATTTCATGAAACTTAGTTCCTTTTGATTCAGCAAGTGCTTCAAGTTCAGCCTTTGCAGCAGAAGGTTTTGAACAAAGTCCCCAAACTTCTGCACCATTTTCAAGGAAAGTTTCAACAATTTTGCGACCAATTCCACGGCTTGAACCAGTAACTAATGCTTTTTTATTATCAAGTAAAGCCATCATTAATTCCTTATATATTTTTTGGATTAGTAATTTGCTAAAGTTTCAGCAGAGTTTACATCTGCACAAGTTCTTTCTTCACCAAATCCAGATTTTGCCCAGAGACCAGACAAAACTTTACCAACGCCAGGTTCAATCAAGCACCATTCGTTATCTTTATCTGCAGCCATTAAATCATTAAGAACTTTTTCTTCGTCAGTCCAGCGAACAGGATGTGTAAGATGGAGAACTGCATTTTTCTTTACTTCAGCTCCAGAAGTAGCCTGTGCACCAGTTACGTTACTGAAAAGTGTGATTGATGGATCTTTAAATTCTACATCAGCAATTGCCTTTTCAAAATTATCAGCAGCTTCCTGCATGAGTGGTGAATGGAAAGGACCAGCAACTGCAAGACGAAGGGCACGACGAGCACCAGCTTCTTTTGCCTTTGCTTCAAGTTCTGTAAGAGCATCTGCTGTTCCAGAAACTACTGTCTGAACTGGAGAGTTTAAATTTGCAGCATAAGCATCTTTTATTCCATCAGCCAGTTTACTAACCTGGTCTGGAGAAAGTCCGATTACAGCTGTCATTCCAGGTGCATGACCTTCATTTGCTTTTGCAATATTTTCGCATGTAGCCTGCATAATAAGTCCACGCTGGCGAACTACTTTAATTACGTCTTCAAAACTTAAAACACCTGCGGCATATAAAGCTGGGAATTCACCCAAAGAAAAGCCCATTGCAGCAGAAGGTTTAATTCCTTTTGTTTCAAGAACTTTCATTACAGCCAGAGATGCTGTTGTAATAGCAAGCTGACTGTTATCACTGCGGCTTAATTCAGCCTGATCTGATTCCCAAAGAAGTTTTGGCATATCAACGCCAGTAATTTTTGTTACTTCATCAACAACTTTGCGAGCTTCTGGATAAGCTTCACAAATATCTTTAATCATACCAGGAACCTGAGCACCCTGTCCTGGAAATAAAAATGCATATTTTTTCATTGCCAACCTCTTGCTTACAAAATGACATTTTTTACACTTTTTGTCAACTTGAAAGGGATAAAAGTCATCATCATTTTAATTTTTGTAAAAAGTCCAAAAGCTGCTCTATTTTTTATAAGATTTATAGGGGCAAAAGTGTTATAATAATAAAGATAAAAGGAGGACTTTATGGATATTGAAAAAGTACTTAAAGCCTTGAAACAAATGAAAGTTTCTTGCGCAGCAACTCAGTTGGAAGAACTTGGATATGCTATCGATGTTCTTGAAAAAATAAAAAAAGCTGGTGTTAAAGACCCATTAAATGCTGATTTTACAAAACTAAATAAATAAGGATGGATTATTAAAAATGGTTGGAACATTTTGGGCTTTAGTCCCAGCAATTGTAGCCATCGTATTGGCACTTTGTACTAAGGAAGTTTATTCTTCCCTTTTTATTGGAATTATTATTGGTGGTCTTTTTTATGCCATTGATGCAGGAACTGGTTTTACAGGTTTCCTGACTCACATTACAAGCGACGGTCTTGTAAGTTCTCTTGCAGATTCTTACAACGTTGGTATTCTGATTTTCCTTGTTATTCTTGGAACTATGGTTGCCCTTATGAATAAAGCAGGCGGTTCTGCAGCTTTTGGTAACTGGGCAAAGAAACACATTAAATCTAAAGTTGGTGCTCAGGTTGCAACAATTCTTCTTGGTATTTTGATTTTTATTGATGACTACTTCAACTGTCTTACTGTTGGTTCAGTTATGAAGCCAGTTACAGACAAACATGGAGTTTCAAAAGAAAAACTTGCATATCTTATTGATGCTACTGCCGCTCCAGTTTGTATCATCGCTCCAATTTCTTCATGGGCTGCTGCAGTTGCAGGCTTTGTTACAGAAGGAGAAAATGGTATTGAACTTTTCTGTAAGGCTATTCCTTTCAACTTCTATGCAATTCTTACTATTGTAATGATGTTTGCCATGGTATTTATGAAGTTTGAATATGGTCAGATGTCTAAATACGAAAAAGCCCTTTCTACGATGAATGATACCGCTGATGAAGTTGCAGATGAAAATACAAAAGGAAAGGTTTGCGACTTAATCATTCCTGTTGCAATTCTTATTGTTCTTTGTGTTCTTGGTATGATTTATTCAGGCGGATTCTTTACTAAAATGGTAGAAGATGATGGTGGAAACCTTGTTGCAAATTCAAGTTATTTGAACTTTATCGAAGCCTTTTCTAATTCAGACGCTTCTGTAGGTTTAGTACTTGGTTCTCTTGGTGCCTTAATCATTACTATTATTTACTATATGGTTCGTAAGGTTCTTTCATTCAAGGCTTCAATGCTTTGTTTACCTGATGGATTTAAAGCAATGGTTCCAGCCATTTTGATTTTGACTTTGGCATGGACATTGAAAGCTATGACAGACAGTCTTGGTGCTAAGGATTATGTTGCAGGTCTTGTAGAATCAAGTGCCGGTGGATTAAAAGCCTTCCTCCCAGCTATTGTATTTATAATTGCCTGCTTCCTCGCTTTTGCTACAGGTACATCATGGGGAACTTTTGGTATTTTAATTCCTATCTGTATTGCAGCCTTCCCAACAGGTTCACTCAGAATTATTTCTATTTCTGCTTGTATGGCTGGTGCTGTTTGTGGAGACCATTGTTCACCAATTTCTGATACAACTATCATGGCAAGTGCAGGTGCTCAGTGTGCTCACGTTAATCACGTTTCTACACAGTTGCCATATGCCATTACCGTTGCAGCAGTTTCTTTTATTGCCTACATCGTTGCAGGTCTTACTCAGAACCTGAACATTGTTGTAAGCTGTATTATTTCATGGATAGTAGGATTAACAGCTCTCTTTGGAGTTCTGATTTTCATGAAAAAGAAGGTTTAAAATGAATAGTGCAGATGGCACTATTCATTTTAACTTGAGTTTTTCACAAAACTCTATTTGTTTACGTGTTCGCTTACGCGAACGTTTTGTAAATCCTCAGTTGTTGAAACAACTTGCGGTTTACAAAATTAAAGAAGGTTTCTAAGAAATAAATAAACTTCACGCAAAAAGAAAAAAAAAGCTTCGTTCTATATAAAATTATATCGAACGAAGCTTTTTTTATGCCTACTCCAAGATAGCACCTTTGTCTGGTCGCAACCTGCGGTTGCTCACCTAGTTTTGCGTTGCAAAACTAGCACATGTCTACTCCAGGATTGCACCTTTGTCTGCAGATGAGACTAACTTTGCGTATCTTGCAAGATATCCTGTCTTTACTTTTGGCTCTGGGCATACCCATTTTGCCTTACGCTTTGCAAGTTCTTCATCAGAAACCTGCAAGGTTATTTTATAGTTGTTAATATCAAGCTCAATCATATCCCCTTCTTCAACAAGGGCAATAGGACCTCCTACAGCTGCTTCAGGAGAACAGTGACCTAAAGAAGCTCCGCGAGTTGCTCCAGAGAAACGTCCATCGGTGATAAGGGCAACATCTTTATCAAGTCCCTGACCTGCAAGGGCAGCAGTTACAGCAAGCATTTCACGCATTCCAGGACCGCCTTTTGGACCTTCATAACGAATTACAACTACATCACCCTTGTGAATCTGCTGTTTCTGAACTGCTTCCATTGCCTCAGACTCATCATTAAAAACTCTGGCAGGACCAACATGATGAAGCAATTCCTTTGCACAGGCAGAACGTTTTACTACAGTTCCATTTGGAGCAAGATTTCCGAACAAAATTGCAAGACCACCATTTTCACTAAATGGATTTTCAATTGGTCTCAAAATTTCAGGATTTCTGTTTTTTACATTTTTGATATTTTCGGCAATTGTTTTTCCTGTTGCAGTAATCAAAGATGTATTAATAAGATTTTTCTTTGCAAGTTCTGCAAGAACAGCCTGAACACCACCTGCATCATTCAATTCACACATAAATGTATGTCCCGCAGGAGCAAGATGACAAAGATTAGGAGTTCTATTTGAAATATCATTTACTTCGTGCAAATCAATTTCAAGGCCAGCTTCATGTGCAATTGCAGGAAGATGAAGCATTGTATTTGAAGAACAGCCAAGTGCCATATCAGCGGCAAGTCCATTTCTAAAACTTTCGGCAGTCATCATCTGACGAGCTGTAATTCCTTTTTTATAAAGATTCATAACTGCCATACCAGCGTGTTTTGCAAGAGCAATTCGCTCTCCTGTTACGGCTGGAATTGTACCGTTTCCTGGAAGACCAAGGCCTAGAACTTCTGTAAGACAGTTCATTGAGTTTGCCGTAAACATTCCTGAACAAGCCCCGCAACCAGGGCAAGCAGCATGCTCCATCTCTTTCAACTGCTCTTCATTAATTTTTCCAACAGCAAGACCGCCTACAGCTTCAAACATATCTGTTAAAGAAAGATTTCTTCCTGAATAAGGATTAGAAGGATCGTTTCCTGGCAGATGGCCTGGCATCATTGGTCCACCAGAACAGAAAACTGTTGGCAAATCAAGACGAGCTGCAGCCATCAACATTCCTGGAACAATTTTATCGCAGTTTGGAATCATGACTAAAGCATCAAACTGATGAGCCTTAGTTACACATTCAATTGAATCAGCAATTAGTTCACGAGTAACAAGAGAATATTTCATTCCTTCATGGCCCATTGCAATTCCATCACAAACTCCGATTGCAGGGAATTCAATTGGTGTACCCCCAGCCATTCTTACACCTGCCTTAACCGCTTCAGAAATACGGTCAAGTTCAATATGACCCGGAATCAATTCATTCTTTGCACAAATAATTCCAACTAAAGGCTGATTCAATTCTTCATCTGTATATCCAGATGCATAAAACAAAGAACGGTGTGGAGCACGAGCAGCACCTTTTTTACAATTATCGCTTTTCATTTCAATCCTCTTATACTTTAAAAAAAAGGAGCTACACAAGAGCAGCTCCCCTTTATAATTCTAAATTTATAAACCAAGCATCAAATTTATCTAAGCATCATATTTATCGCGAATAACCAGTTTAATCAAGGTATCTGTCTTAACAGTTACACGCTTTCTCTGGTCATTAAGTTCATCCTTATCCAGGCTGATTCGTGATTCTTCACAAATCTTTTTACAGTAATCAGACAAGGTTGCAGGGCTTTCTGCTTCACATGCAAGAATAACATTTTTCTTGTTAATATAATGGAAATAGAACTGTTCAAATTCTTCATTATCTAAAGGAAGTCCATTAAGCATAACGACATGTCTAAAATCATGAATACGGGCAAATGTTTTACAGCAGGCAATCAGTTTTGGACTAAAATCTTTTCCATTAGCAGTTTCAACTGTTTTTTCTGCAATAACAAACAAAACAGGATCAGAAGGAACTTCACCTGTAGGTTCAAAATCAAGCACCTTACTGAATTCAACAGAATCAACAAGGATTTTTGCCTTTTTATCGAGTTCTTTTTCATCAACAACTTCTTCATTCAAAGAAGCCTGAACTTCTTCTTCATGTTTAGAGAAAAGATTTTCAAGTTCGTCATTTGTAACTATAACACCAGGCTTTGGAGCGTCTTTTTCCATTACAGCCATTGTTTCTGCCAAAACTTCAGATTCCTTATCACTAACAGCAATATCTTCAGAAACCTCATTACGTTTCTTTTCTTCACCCATAATATCTGCAAGCATTGAATCAATATTATTATCTTCCATTTTCTCTTCCTTATTTCCTTCGTTTTTATTATCTATAGTTTCAGTATTATCATTATTTATTGTAGAACTTTCATTCGAAGCCTTACTTTCAGCTTCATCACCTTTACAAAGTTCCAATTCTTCATCAGATGCTCCAATTTCTGCACTAAAGAAGGTATCATCATCTTCCATATCTTCTTCATCATTAGCTTCTATTGGTTCATCATCAACATTATCTTTATAAAAGTTTACTCCCTCATTTACGATTGAATAAGCCTTTATTAATAGCTTTTCTCCATTTACTGTATTCTGATAAAGAGAACCGTCCTTTATAAAGAAAAGTTCAGACTCCCCTTCTATTCTGATATTGTGGATGGAGTTACAGCCTTCAAAAGCGTCATCTGCAATTTCTTTTACAGACACAGGCAAAACCAGAGACTCCAAAGAAGTACAATTTGCAACCGCATGAGGACCAATTTTTTCTACAGAATTAGGAATTACAAGAGATTTTACCGAGGTACAACCCGACATAAAATCTTCCGGCAATTCTTTTACACCTGCCCTAAAAGGAATATCAGGTAAGGATGCACAATCTTTAAAAAGCCCCTCAGGAAATGATGATAGAGTTGATGGCATTGTTACTTTATACAAGGCCGAACATCCAGAAAATAAATAAGCAGGAAGTTCTGTAATATTTGCAGGAAGTTTTACAGTTTCCAAACGCTTTGAATTTTCAAAAAGAGCAGGCCCAATTTCTTTTACTGAATCAGGAATAGAAACAGACTGATAAGGACAATCAGAAAAAACTTCTGCGTCTACTGCTCTAGCTCCGTATGGGATTCTGCCTTTAAACTCTGTAGATGTATCATCAACACCAATTACAGTGTGTAAATCTGATGAATACAATAAACCATGTTTTTTTACAAATGCATCACTCATATAGTTATGTATTTTATCATAAAAATGGGGATTTGTCGCATAAAATTACTTAGATTTTTGCAATAACAAGCTTTCCCATTTCGACTGTTCCAACCAATTTTCCAGCCGCCTTTACAACTTCTACATCACCTGCAATATCACTGGTTCTCCATCCTTCATTTAAAACTTCATTTACAGCCTTTTCAATTGCCTTTGCTTCTTCTTCCATCTTAAAGTCATAACGTAAAAGCATTGCCGCAGAAAGTATTGTAGCCAAAGGATTTGCAAGATTTTTACCTGCAATATCTGGAGCAGAACCGTGAATTGGCTCATAAAGACCTGGCCCCGAACCATCGCCCAAAGATGCAGAAGCCAGCATTCCAATAGAACCTGTAATTTGACTTGCTTCATCAGAAAGAATATCACCGAACATATTTGAAGTTGCAATTACATCAAACTGACCAGGATTTCTAACCAACTGCATAGCGGCATTATCAACATAAAGAAAATTTAGTTCTACATCAGCATATTGAGGATGAAGATTTTCGGCTACTGAACGCCACAAACGAGAGGTATTTAAAATGTTGGCTTTATCAACTACCGTAACCTTTTTTCTTCTTCCCTGAGCGGCCTTAAACGATAGATGCAAAATACGTTCAATTTCTGGAACTGAATAAGATTCTGTATCCCAGGCAGAAGTCTTATCTGGAGCAAAACCCCTATCACCAAAATAAATACCACCGGTAAGTTCCCTAACAATTAAAATATCAATTCCCTGGCCAATAATTTCGTCTTTAAGCGGACAGGCCGATTTGAGCTGAGGAAAAATTACAGCAGGACGAAGATTTGCAAAAACCTTAAGACCGCCCCGAAGCCCCAAGAGCCCCTTTTCTGGTCTGATAGAAGGATCTACATTATCCCACTTTGGACCACCCAGGGCACCAAGGAGTACTGAATCTGAAGATTTACAAATGTCCAGCTGTTCTTCTGGCAGAGGATTTCCAAACTTATCAATAGCAGAACCACCGGCAATCACTTCTTTATAAATAAACTTGTGGCCATATTTTTCTGCAACTTTATCTAAAACTTTTACAGCCTGACCAACCACATCAGGACCAATTCCATCTCCAGGAATTAAAGCAATAGTTTTTTCCATACAAATCCCCCCGACAAAATATTTAGATTATTTTCTGATAGCGTTTTTCAATATCGTGAATTAATTTATATTCAAAAGAATCTGACAGGGCAATCCAGGAAGCCTCAATTACATCGGAAGAAACTCCAATTGTTGTCCAGCTGATTTCTCCATCAGTTGATTCTATAATTACACGAACTTTTGAAGCTGTTGCAGATTTTCCATCCAGTACACGAACCTTATAGTCCACAAGTCTGATTTTGGAAACAAGAGGATAAAAGCGTTCCAAAGCCTTTCGCAGGGCAATATCCAGAGCATTTACAGGACCGTCACCTTCGCCGGCTGTAATTTCTATCTGGCCATCAACTTCGACCTTTATTTGAGCACAAGAATTTACACCTTCTTCTGGTCTTGGATAAGAACCATTTGTCTGATAATAATGCAATTTAAAAAATGGCTGATATTTATCCACCAGTTTTCTTACCATAAGTTCAAATGAACCGTCTGCACCCTCAAACTGGAAGCCCTGACTTTCAAGTTCCTTAACTTTATCACAAATTTCTTCAACAACTGCATCTGTCTTTTTTACATTTGGGAAGAACTTACGGATTTTTTCTATAATCATTGAACGGCCGGCAACCTCACTCATCAGGAAAACGCGGGAATTTCCAACCAAATCAGGAGACATGTGTTCGTAGGCAGAAGGATTTTTTAACACGGCATCAATATGCATACCGGCTTTATGGGCAAAGGCATTTCCGCCTACAAAAGGCATTTGAGGATTAAGGCTGATATTGGTTATTTCTGAAATTTCCTTACAAACCGAAGTAAGGCTTTTGAGTTTTTCTGGAGGAATACATTCATAGCCCATTTTGTACTGTAGGTCTGGCAAAATTGTAGAAAGATTTGCATTTCCTGTACGTTCACCAAAGCCCAGCAAAACACCCTGAACATGGCAAACACCCTCTTCTACTGCAACCAGAGAATTAGCAACTGCTAGTCCACAATCATTATGAGTATGAATACCAATTTTTACCTTTGAGCCATAAGTTTTTACAACATCGCGAACAGCCTTCTGAACCTCGTGAACCATTGAACCACCACGAGTTTCGCAGAGACAAAGAAGTTCTGCCCCACCTTCAAGAGCAGCATTTAGGGTCTTCATGGCATATTCTTTATCTGCCTCATAACCGGTAAAAAAGTGTTCTGCATCATATATTACATGCTTGCCATTTTTTACCAGATAAGCACAGGATTCCTTAATCATATTGAGATTTTCTTCAAGACTAGTTTTTATGATGTCGGTTACCTGGAATACCCAAGATTTACCAAAAATCACAACATATTCAGTTCCAGCAGCAAGCAAACTCTGAATATTTGAATCATGTTCACATATAATATCCTTACGGCGAGTTGAACCAAATGCACAAATTTTTGCATTTTCAAAATGAACCTTCTGTATTTCCTGGAAAAACTCAAAATCCTTTGGGTTAGAACCTGGATTTCCAGCTTCTATATAGTGAACTCCAAGCTTGTCTAAGGCCTTACATATATGAATTTTATCCTGAACTGAATAAATGATTCCCTCTCCCTGAGCACCATCGCGGAGTGTAGAATCCAAAATCTCAATTTTTCTCATGAACTTAATTATAGTAATAAACTAAGTTATTTTAAAGCATCACTTATACTGTCTGGAAATTTTTAAAACTCAGGTTTAGAACAAAAATACATTTCTTCGCCACTTGTAGGATGATGGAAAGTAATTTCGCTGGCATGAAGCATAAGTCGTTCCCCCTCCAGAAAGTTTCCATACAGACTGTCTCCAAGAATAGGAAGGCCAAGTCCTTTTGGACAGCTTGAAGCAAGTCTTAACTGATGTGTTCTGCCTGTTTTTGGAGAAAATTCAATTCTAGTTACAGTTTTTTCCTGGCCACTTACAGGATTAATCCATTTTTCAACACTTAACTTTTTCCAATCTGTAATTCCTAGCTTTCCATTTTCTTCATCATATACCTGATAAGGACGATTATCTGGATCCAGACGGAATTTTAACTCTATATGACCTTCTGGTTTTCCACGTAAAATTCCATCTAAAAGAGCCCCATATTTTTTTCTGACTTGTCCATTTGCAAATTGCATTTCAAGATTTCTGTGAGCTTCTTTATTGCGGGCTAAAATCAATATACCACTTGTTTCCATATCCAGACGATGAACAGATGGCTGACTTATACAATCTGGAAAAAGCTTTTTTATACGAGCTTCAACACAATCTGTTTTGTCAGGTCCACGTCCTGGAACACTTAAAAGTCCACTTTCCTTATTTACAACAATTATGTCTTTATCGCGGTATAGAATTTCAAGACCAAGAATATAAGGCAGAATATACCCGCAACGTTCATCACAAGGAGTATAGGAAATTCCCTTTTTTTTATTTTTGGTATCTGGGCCATAATAAATTTCGTCCATACTTACTATTTCCAGAGAATGAGCAAAGGCATAATTTAAGAGTTTTGGAGCACAGCAGTCGCCCGTTCCTGTAGGAGGAAGGTGGCCACCGTGTTTTTGTATAATCTGATTAAGGGAGATTTTTTTGCCGTCAAAACGAGTAAAATTGTATAAAGAAAAAACTTTTTGCAGAGACTGATCGGTCAATTTGTTTCTTTCTTTAATAAGAAGAGTTTTTTGGGTGGAAGAAATGCCATGCTCATCTATTTTTTCTGATAAAGAATTTATTTCATCTGTCAGCTGATGAATTTTCTGGTCATTTTGCTGGAGGGCCCGTGTAATTTCTTCAAACGAAACTATTGAATCAACAAAAATCCTGTCTTTAAATACCCCGGAGCAATCATTTACCACCTTAGCGTTCCCACTAAGGGCATAAAGAATTATTCTTTTTTTTGCATCCCTATCCCAAGCAATCAGACACCCAAGCATAAGCCCCTGATTTTTTCTTTCCTGACTTTCTCGGGCAATTTGCTCAAGACATACACTGCCATCATCTAGTTTTTTTACAAGTTCAAGGCAATAATGATGGGCTAATTCCTGAGGAAAGGGTGCAAACATATTCTATTTTAAATTGCGAATTTCAACCGAACCGTCTTCTTTTGAAATAAAAACTATAGGTTTGTTCTGGGTAAAAAGACCAGTTTCAACAACTCCTACGATGGAATTAATTTTTACTTCCATTTCAGGAACATTAATTGGCTTTTCCCAGGTACAATCAAGAATCTGGTTTCCATTATCAGTGATAACGGGACCACATTTTTTTACACCTTCGCGAAGTACTGGTTTTGCTCCCAAGGCCTTGAGGGCTCTTGTAACAGGCTCTCTTGCTTCTCCAATAATTTCAACTGGCACTGGGAATTTTGTTCCAATTGTAGAAACAGCCTTTGAAGAATCGGCAATTACAACAAAGATTTTTGAATTATATTCAACAATCTTTTCGCGAACATGGGCAGCACCACCGCCTTTTATACAGTTACATTCTGGATCAACTTCATCAGCACCATCAATTGCAAGATCAAGTTGACCAGCAATAATTCTGTCATTCATTGAATATACTGGGATTCCGTAATCCTGGCAGGCATTTTGTGTCTGAAAACTTGTTACTACAGCCTTAATATCTTTAAGGTCACCGTTTTGAATATGTTCTGCAAGTCTTTTTACAGCTGGCATGGCAGTTGAACCTGTACCAAGTCCAATTTTCATCCCGCTAAAAATTAATCCCTTCTGAATTAATGTATCAATCGCAGTATTTGCTACAAGAATCTTCTGTTCAGCCTGTGAAAGTCCCATAATTATCTCCTAATTTTTATCTTACATATTCTTTGCCTGTGAACAATTTAAACTGTTCATAAGCTTTATATTCAAGCATTTTATAACCATTACAAGTTCTACAACCTGCAAGAGAAGCCCTCTTCATTACAGGTGTGATTGCAGGTGAATAATTAACTTCAAATAAAAGTTCGTTTCCTCTAAAGCTGTAGAAAGGAATTGGGTCATTTTCTTTTGAATCTTGATTACCATTATTTGTGCCCATTGTAGTTGCCTGAACAATTAAAAATGAATATTCGTCCAGTTTTGGTGCACAATGTGAATCCAAAATACAAGATTCATAACCATACTTATCTGCAAGATATTGGGCATGTTCCAAAGTTCTATCAAAAACACAAACTTTTGCACCCATTAATTTTAATGAGTAAACAATGGCCTTTGCAGCTCCTCCAGAACCAATTACAGCAACCTTCTTGCGCTTCAAACTCATGTTCCCAATAAAATCTGCTATTGCAAGTCTAAAAGCATTTGCATCGGTATTATAACCAGTCCATTTATTATTTTTGCGAACAAGGGTATTACAAGCTCCAATTTGAATTACTTCTGGAGACTGTTCATTTAAGTAATACATTACAGATTCCGTAAAAGGCGTTGTAATTGACAAACCTCTAAATCCTACCTGTTCACAAAAGTTCAAAGCTTCCGAAACCAGAGTTGAACGAATTGGCAAATAAACAGCATTAATACCAAGCTTTCTATATCCATGATTATGGATTGTTGGACTTGAAGTTTTTGCCATTGGCCAGCCTGTAATTCCATAAAGCTGGGTATCTCTTGTAATGGACTTAAAATTGTAAAGTTCATTTAAAGTTATTGGATCAATATGACCTATTGCTGTTGTATTTCCAATCATTTCTTCAGGAGAAACATAGGTCAAATAAGAATTTGTATATGCCGACAAAACACGGGAAGGAAAACCTTCTGGCCCCATAGCGCAGAAAATATGCTCATACTGAGTCATGGCATCGCCTTCCTTAAAAAGGTTTAAAACATCAGAAAGGCTATGTGGCATAAAAGCAATTTTTGGAATTTCATAACCAGTTTTTCGCATAACAGAACAACGTTCCCGCAGATTCAATACAGGATCTGTCATATTATGATAGCTTCGAATAATTCTTACACCAAAAGCCATAGCTGCATCCTGCATACTAGGAATGTGGTAATCATCTTCAAAATCTACAAATGCAAAGTTTTTTGTTCTATCAGGATTTGCAAAAGCAAGAGCACGCCCAAAAAGATTTGTTCTGGAAAACTCTCCAGCGGTAAAAAGCCCTCCATCAATATCTCTTCGAATAGTTAATATACATGGCAGATTGATTAAGGCAGGAAAACGCTTTACATAAAGCTGTTCTTCTTCATTCAAATGATCAACCCGAAGCTCAACTAAATCAATCTGTTTTTCATATTTTCTAACTAATTTCATATCCTCTTCCAGGGTTTTACCTGTAAGAGTCATACAAATTAAGGGCGCATTCATAAATCACCTTTTAGTTTACAGTCTTTTTTGAAACAACCTTATCAACTACAGTAAGAACAAGCTGGGTTCCCTTTGGAACTGCATAAGGGATTGTTACATTTCCACCTGGATGAGAGAAATTTACGATTGTGTAAGAATCACCTTCAGAAGGAATTGCATCAAGCTTCATTGGAACTGGATATGGGTAATCTGCAAGATTAGCTGTAAAGATTCCGTAAACGTTATCATTTATAGTATCAGATGGCATAGCCATTTCAACTGTAACTCTTGTGTAATTTGGAACAAATTCACTATCAAACTTCTGCTGGTCAACAACAGTACCTGGAGTTTCCCCATCTTTAGCAATGTGAGAAGTAATATCAAATACAAGTTTACTTCTTGTTATTCTCTGTAAAAGATCGTTTACAGATTCACCCATCAACCAAGGTGCCTTTGTATTTTCATAATTAGGACCACGGCTAACAATAAGTTGAACTGTAACAGGCTCAGAAATACTTGTTCCTGCAGGTGGATCCTGCTCAAGAACAGTTCCCGCATCACTTGTGTCAGGTTTATATTCTGGATCTGCAAGGACAATAAGAGGCTTTGTCTGACCTGCAAATAATGTTTGAAGTCTCATCTGAACTTCATCAATAGACATTCCAACGTAATCTTCAACTTTATCTACAATAACACCACGACTAACTACCAGAGAAACACGGCTGTACCCTTTTACAATTGCACCTGCCTCTGGATTCTGTTCAAGAATTGAACCTTCATCACCTGGAGTATCTGAATAACGAAGATTAATTTTTGGATAAAGTTCCTTAACCTGCATCTCTAAAAGAGCATCTTCCAGGCTTTTTCCAACAACATTTGGAACAAGAACTTTTTCAGCACCCTTAACATTATTGAAGAAAACAACACAAGCTACAAAAAGCATTACAACAAAGGCCGTAACACAAGTAATAATAAGAACAGGGATATTTGATTGAAGCTTTTCATAATTTTCAACAAATTTTACACCAAAAGTAAAAGGCTTCTTTTCTTTTTTTTCAACTTCGTCACTCATTTTTAATCCTCATATTTATTCTAACACAGTTCCCACAAAATCGCGGGCTCCGTTCATAAAGTCTTTATAATTTAGAGATTTTTTTCCCTGCCTCTGCAATTCCAAAACAAAAAGGCTGCCTTGCCCCGTTTTTATCTCAATTCCCTGGGCCTTATTAAAAGCTAAAACTTGTCCCGGCTTATCTTCCGACTTATTTTCACCAGATACAACTTTCGCCTTTAAAATTCGCAATGGAAGTCCGTTTTCCATACACCAGCAGCCTGGTTCAGGATAGTAGGCTCGAATTTTTGCTTCAATTACAGAAGCTGATTCTGACCAATTTATACGGCCATCTTCCTTTGTAATAATTCCAGTATAAGAAGCCTGACCTTCCTGTGGACGACCTTGAGGTAATTTACCAGCTGCCGAAGCTTCCTTTAAAAGCTGGCAGATTAAGTCGGCACCAATATTGGCAGAATTTTCCAAAAGTGACTGACCAGTTTCGCTACCATCAAGATTTATTATCTGCTGGGCAAGGATATCTCCTTCATCCATTTTAAGTCCAAGAGTTTGAATAGTTACGGCAGTTTCTTTATCACCATTTAAGATTGCGGCATTTACAGGTGTACAACCACGATACTTAGGCAACAAAGAAGGATGAAGATTTATACCACCCATTGGGAACATTGCCAGGAATTTAGGTCCAAAAATATGTCCATAAGCAAAACATACTAGTAAATCGGCTTTTAAAGGGCTGATTAAGTCACGACAAGCTGAATCTAAATGTTCAGGTGTAAATACAGGCAGTCCTTTTTCCTGGGCAAATGCCGCAACTGGAGTAGGAATCAAATCGTGATGGCGGCCTTTTGCACTTGGTGGATTAGACAAAACTCCAACAATTTCAAAGCCACAAGACTTTTGATTTTCAAAGAGAACTTTCAATGTGTTACAAGCCGCATCAGGGCTTCCTGCGTATAAAATCTTCATTTTCTTAATTCAATTATTCGTTAAAATTACTTGTTCTTCTTTGCATTTTTTGCTGCAATTTTAGCGGCAATTCTACGTGCCTTAGCTTCCTTTTCCTTTGCTTTTTCTGCAGCTCTCTCAGCTCTTTTTTTGAACTGTTCTTCTGTCTTTTTTGCAAAATCAGGATCACCGCGGTCAATGTACAAAATACCGTCCAGGTGGTCATTTTCATGCTGAATACAACGAGCTAAAAGACCATCTGCATCAAGAGTAAAACGCTTTCCATTTTCATCATAAGCCTGAACAGTTACCTTCAAAGGTCTTACAATTGATTCATAAACCTGAGGAATGCTCAAACAACCTTCATCGTAAGGACCAACTTCATTAGAAGTTTTTATAATCTGAGGATTGATGAAGACACGCTTTACATCATCATCAGCCATAATAACAAACATTCTAATACTACGACCAATCTGAGGAGCAGCAAGACCAACTCCATCAGCATCAATCATAGTTTCAAGCATATCATTTGCCAGCTGGCGGATTTCATCATTGATTTCTTCTACCGGCTGAGCCTTTTGTCTTAAAATTTCTTCACCAAGTTTGGTAATTCGTAAAATCATTTATCGAACCTATCCCATAATATTTCGAACTGAAACTTACTTATCAATTCTCAATCTTGCAGCTCTAGCGTGACCCGCAAGTCCTTCTGCATCTCCAAGATAACCTGAAGCTACGGCACTCTTAAGCATTCCCGAAGAAGCTTTTACAGAACGCAAAGTAGTAACAGTCTTCAAGAAAACTCTTACACTTAATCCACCAGTATATCTGGCTGTTCCAGATGTTGGCAAAGTGTGATTAAGACCCGCAGCATAATCTCCAAAAACTTCTGCAGAATAATGACCAATAAAAAGCGAACCAAAATTATGAACAGATTTTTCAAGTTTTGCTCTAATTTCATTATCATCAAGAGCAAGTTCAAGATGTTCTGGAGCTTTTCTATTTGCAACTTCTGCAGCATCTTCAATTTTATTTACAAGAATAATTTTGCCACAGTTATCAACACTCTGACGGGCAGTAGCCTTTGTGGTCAAAGTTTCAAGTTGTTCTTCAATTTCATAACTTACTTTCTGGGCAAATTCTTCATCATCTGTAACCAAAATTGGCTGGGCAACTACGTCATGTTCTGCCTGAGCAAGTAAATCAGCTGCAACCCAGGCTGGATTAGCAGATTTATCAGCAATGATTAAGACCTCTGTAGGACCTGCCACCATATCAATTCCAACAGTTCCAAAAACAGCCTTTTTAGCAGAAGCCACAAACTTATTTCCTGGTCCTACAATTACATCAGCCTTAGGAATACTTTCTGTACCATATGCCATAGCGGCAATTGCCTGAGACCCACCAACTGCATAAAGGTGATTTACACCACAAATATATGCAGCAGCCATAATTCCTTCATCAGCATAAGGTTTACCACCAACAAATGCAGCACCTGGAATACCAGTGGAATTCTTACCGGCAGCATCCTTGTCATCTGGGTGTACACGAGGTGGTGTACAAAGAATAACATCTTTAACTCCAGCAGCAACAGCAGGAGTAACGGTCATAATTACAGTAGAAACCAAAGGAAAACGACCTGCAGGTACATAGCAGCCTGCACGATCAACTGGAATATTTTTCTGACCTGTAAAAAGGCCTGGTTCAAGTTCTTCTTCAAAATCATTAAAAGACTTGCGTTGCATTTTAGCAAACTTTAATGCAAGCTCGTGTGAATATACAATTGCGTCGTATACATCGCGCTTTTCAATCTTTAATTTTTCTGCAGCGGCCTTTAATTCCTCTTGAGGAACTTCAAAACTGGCTGGTACAGAAACATCAAATTTTTGACCATATACACGAAGAGCCGCATCACCTTTTTTCTGAACTTCATTCAGTACTGTATCAACAACTTCGTTTGAATCGTTAAAGTTGCGGCCAAGAAAAAACTCGGGCTCAACATCTTCATATTTTTGAATAGTAATCATTATTATTTTTCCTTATGACGTTTGTCTAATTCGTCGTAAATATCCTTCCAAGTTACGCCTTCTTTGTATAAAAGAACGTTTACAAAATATAATAAATCTGCAGCTTCCCAGATAACTTCATCTTTACCATCTGCTTCACACAACTCTTCTGCTTCTTCTTCTACCTTTTCGCGAACACGTTTAGCATCCAAAGTTGCTGTATAAGAACCCGGCTTAGGATTAGCAAAACGGTCTGCAATTACATTGTAAAGGCGACCCATGCTTGATTTTTCACCAGGATCTGTTGTAAAGCAGGTCCAGCTTCCTGTATGGCATGTAGGTCCAAATGGAATTACAGTAGCAAGAATACAATCACGGTCACAATCAGGACGAAGTTTTACAAGCTGAAGGAAGTTTCCGCTTGTTTCTCCCTTAGTCCAGATTTTGTTCTGAGAACGACTCCAGAAAGTCAACTTACCAAGTTCAAAAGTCTTACGCAATGAATCTTTATTTACAAATCCCTGCATTAAAACTTCACCATTTACAGACTGAGCAATCATTGGGATTAAAGGCATTTTTTCAAAATCCATACATTCTACAAATGCGTCTGTAAGATTTACCTTGTTTGTATACAAAGCCATTCCAAGTTGAACATCACAATGAAGTTTTTCCAACTCTTTAATTTCTTCAACAGAAGAAATACCGCCTGCAGCTACAACACGACAATGTACAGCTTCACGGAGCTGGCGAACATAGTCCATATTAGTTCCCTGCATGCAGCCTTCTTTTTCTACACAAGTGAAAAGAAGTTCAGAACAGAATTTTTCAGCCTGTTTAGCACCTTCAATTAAAGGAATATCAACAGTTTCGGTCCATCCTTTTACGGCAATTTTTCCGTTTATAGCATCAACCGAAATAATAATTCTCTCTTTACCGATTGCAGCAGCAAGTTCATTTAAGAAATCTTCATTCAAAACAGATTCTCCTGCTTTTGGATTTGATTTCCATGCACTTGAACCAATTATAACTTTTTCAGCACCAAGGCTGATTAATTCACGGGCTCTCTTTACAGAATGGATTCCACCACCAGTACGTACATTTCCATGATGGAGTAAAGATTTAAGCAAAGGCGTATTAACAGTATTGCCTTTTGCATCAACATTACCAAGTGCTGCATCCAAGTCAATTACAGCAACCTCTCCATACATGTCAAACTGACTGATTAAGGCATCAGCATCATCACGCTGAAGTACCAGTTCTTTGCCGTTCTTAAGCTGAACGACATGTCCATTTTTTAAGTCTATAGAAGATATTACCATAGTTCTAATTTTAGCAAATTTCCTTTGTTTATACAAACGACAAAAAAAAGACTGCCGGATAGGAGGATAAACGGCAGTCTTTGTAAAAAAGGAGGTTATTTATTAAATAGGTATTGCTTTGGTGTTTATACTTATACAACCTCTGCAGACAGAAATTGTTACAAATTATTTCAAAATTTTTTAAAAAATTGGTAAAAATCGTCATTTTAAGTCCATATTAAAGGTGAAAAACTATTTTTTTACTGCTGCTGGAGGAGAAATGACAGATAACGAAAGAGAATTAACCCCTGCTGAAAAGTGGGAACGGGCCACCCTTGCAAATAATTTTATCTTTTATAAGGTAATGCATAATAATCCTGATATCTGCAAAAAGCTGATAGAAATTCTTCTTGAACGAAAAATTGACCATATAGTTATGAAACAGGAAGAAGAACTGGAAATTGATTACGGCAAAAAAGGAATCAGAATGGATGTTTATGCCGCAGGGGAAAAGGAAGCCTACAATCTTGAAATGCAGGCAACAGACACTGGTGAACTTCCGGAACGTGCAAGATATTATTCTTCCGTAATTGATGTTGATCAGCTTAAATCTGGAGCCCAGTATAAAGATTTGAAAGACAATTATATTATTTTTATCTGTGTAAAGGATATATTTCATAAAGGACTTGCAAAATACAGCTTTGAAAATATCTGTCATGAAAATCCCGAACTTATGCTGAATGACAGAACCTACAAATACTTTTTTATCGCCGAAAATTATGATAAAATCCTGAATAAAGAACAGAAGGCATTTCTTAAACTAATTGTCAGTAACAGCAGGATGTCAGATTTTACAGAAAAACTATCTGCTTATATAAGGGATGCCAAACATAACATACAATGGAGACGGCAATTCATGGATTTAGAAAGAGAAAAGACATACGCATACAACCAAGGCCTGAAAGAAGGTAAAGAAGAAGGTATTAAACAAGGTGTTGAAAAACAGGCTGAAGAATCTGCTGTAAAGTTACTTAATGAAAAAGTTTCTCCTGAAGTGATTGCAAAATGTGTTGGATTGCCTCTGGAGAAAGTACTTGAGTTACAGAAAGGTATAAAATAATTTTAGCATGAAACATTATGTTGTATTCAGAAATGCAGTAAACGTTAATGTTTGATTCGTGATTTTTTTACTTTGTAAAAAGTGTTTAAAACAAAAAGGTCTTCCTTGCGGAAGACCTTTTTTGCTATATAAGTCCTAACTTAGATTAGAAACCGATTGTAGCAGTGAATGGAATTGACCATGCAAATGGGTGATATTTAACATTAGCATTTGTTGTAGAAGCAACTGCATCTTTGATGTCGAAACGAGCACCAATATCGAATGCACATGCACCAACATTGAATGTTACACCTGGGTGAATTGTAAGATTGAAGTTATCACCGAAAGTACTGTTGAATACCCATCCATTAAGGTTATCGTCATAGTCAGAACCAGCTCCAACATAGATTGTAAGACCGTCAAGAGCATAAGAGAACTTAGCTGACAAGTACATATATGATGGATCGTTTGTTGGGTTAAGAGCTGTTGCTACACCAGCAGCATTAACTGTCTGACCAGCGAGACCACGAAGAACGATTGGAGCACGCAAGTCGATTGTCATAGCACCTGTCTTGAAGCGGAAGAAGTTATCGAATGCGATACCTGTCATCTTATAATCTTTTCCAGATGCAGAAACAGTTGCTGAACCAACTTTCTGGCTGAAGAACATACGAGCATTGAGCATACCGTAGAATCCTTCTGCAAATGCGTTGCCATAATCAGCACCGATAGCCAAAATCTTAATAGCGTCAGTACCTTCATCGCGCCAAGATACACCAATTGTTACTGGAAGATCTGCAACACTTGAGAGATTGTATGCAGCAGATACACCATATGCTTTAACAGCTACTGTTGAAACATTTTCTACAAAAGAAATAAAGTTTGTATCACATCCTGCAGCGATACCAGCAACTACTGTAAGTCCATCAATTGGAGTTAATTCAGCAGCAATACCAGCACCTTCTACAGTTGCGTAAGAAGAATATCCATGATCCCAAGAGCTAGCAGATGCATAGTCATTACCACATGGATCTTTCCACCAGTGAAGTTTTTCACCGAAAATACCACAAGAAACATCACCAAGAGTGATCTTCAACTGATCAATTGGTTTTACCCAAATAGATGTTGAACGAGCCTGGAGCATAGAGTTTGTTGTGACAGATGTTGTAGCTGTTGTAGTATAAGCTGAATCTTTAAGTGTTGTTGTAGCTGTTGTTTTAGCTTCTGGAGCAGCACCAGCAGTATACTTATACCAGAACTGGAAGCTAGCACCAGCCTGATCTCCACTTACAGAAAGTTTCAATGCATCAGCATCTTTCTGATCGTTAGAGTTTAATTTCCAAATATAAGTTGTATCAGTACCTTCTGTTACAGCTCCACCAGCGATATCGCCTGCCATTTTTACTGTTGCAGCAAAGTCTACTGCAAACATAGAGGCTGCACAAAGTAATGCAGCAGCTCCCATTACGATTTTTTTCATATGAAAAAATCCTCCTTTTTTTTTACAGACCTCACAAGTCAACGACTTTTAACGTGAAATCACTTTTTTTATTTTATGTTAACATGCGTTAGTCACGCCGTCAAGTTTTTTTTAACTTTTTTTGTAACCTTATTTTTTAGAAAATGTTTACCCGAATTAAACCTTAAAAAACTGGTTAATAAATTGTATATTATAGAAAGATACATTATCTTTATCTTCATTTTTAAGCTAATTTTCCACCATAATGTATATATAAATATTTTGTTATTTCTTTAACAACTTTGTTATATATGAAACCTTATATAAGAATCTGACTTATTATTTTATAAACTATATAAGAAGGATCAGATTATGACTGAAAACAAATTTTTCTTTTTGACAACCACCATTTTAATAATTAGTAGTTTTGTTCTTTTTTCATGCTCGAATCTTACGGGATTTTCTTCCACCACCACAAGTTCAAGCAGAACAAATCCCACTACAACAAACACGACTCAGGCTGATTTTACAGGTCAGAATATTACCGGAAATGTAAATGATGATTTGTATGAAAATTTTACAGCTGACCAGACTGTTACAATCACTTTTAATGGAAGTTCTGCCTCTGCTTATATTTCCGGCTCTTCTACAGTAACGGCTACCTCTGATAGTGCAGAAATTGGAAGTGTTGGTGGAAAGGCCGTGACAATATCACTCACTGCAAATTCTGAAGATGATGAAAGTGCAGAAGGTTTTACAATTCAATATAAAGGAAGCAGTAAGATTAAATATGTACTTTCTGGGACAATCAGCGGAACTTTAACTATTAAAAATAAAAATGCTGATGCCGCAGTGGTTCTGAACAATCTGAATATCACTTCAACCAGTGCTGGACCTGCTTTACGATTCACCTCCCCTCTCAGAACATTTATTGTAGTACCAGCCGGAACAAATTCTACCCTTACAGATTCCCGCCTGCTTAATCAGACTGATACAATGTATGATTCTAAAAAAGGTTCTCTTTATACAAAAGGAGCTTTGATTTTTACCGGCGAAAGTTCTTCCACCACTGGAGGAAGTCTTACTGTAGTAAATGCTGGTTACAAACACGGAATTTATGCAAGAGATTATGTACGAATTGCTGATATCACTCTGAACGTTACTGTTGGAAATTATGGCCGCGATTGTATCAGAACGGTTTCGGCCGCTTTTGTTGACGCAGGCTCTATCACCCTTAATGGAAACGGAAATGTAACTGATGATGAAAGCGCAGGAATTCGAGTTGATGGAGAAGATGCAGATAGTGATGATTCCACAGTTTATTACAACAAGGGTGCAGGATTTATTGTAATTAACGGGGGAACTTTGAATATTACTACGGTGGCAAAGGGAATTACGGCCCACTGGAAATCTTCAGAAACTTGCATCGGCTCTTATACAGATGATGATGTTAACACTTCTTTGCTGCTGGACAATTTGCTTTCATCAACAACTTATAGTGTTCCTAATCCTTTTGTGACTATAAACGGAGGAACTATTAATATCACCACTACAGGAACTCCTTACGAATATGCTTCGGGAGCAAGCTGTTCTCCAGAAGGTATTGAAGCAAAGGCAAATATTTTAATAAACAATGGAAATCTTTCTTTAACAACTACAGACGATGCTATAAACGCCGGTGGGGCAATCAAAATTGCGGGTGGAAAGATTTATGCATACAGCAGTAAGAATGATGCAATTGATGCAAACGGAACTGGCGGAATTGAAATTGCAGGCGGATATATTGTTGCAAGAGGAACTTCAACTCCTGAATGTGCTTTTGACTGCGATTCGAATCTGTTTGCCATTACAGGAGGATATGTTGTTGGAATTGGAACAAACAATTATTCACCACTCACAGAAGATTACTGCACTCAGTATTGTATAGAAGGTTCTTCTTCTGCCTTTACGGCAAATCAAACTTTTGCCATTTGCGATTCCTCTGGAAACGCAGTGTTTGCCTACACAATTCCATCATCATTTTCGAGCATAATCATTTCTACACCAGCATTAAATGGAAACAGCACTTACACAGTAAGGAACGGAGTTTCTGCAAGCGGAAGTTCCTTCAACGGCATGTATTATGATTCTATAAGCCTGAATTCTACTGGCAGTGCGGGAAGCAGCTTTACTACATCATCTTACGTAAGCAGTGTTGGTTCTGTTTCGAACAACGGTTCAAGAGAAGGCACAAGATAAAAAGCAAAAAATGATAATGTAGAAGAAAGGACAACTTTTTGATAAAATAGCGTGATATGGCTAATAAAAACTTAGATTATAAAGTTGTCTTTTCTGATGACAGCATTGTTGTTTTAAATAAACGCAGCGGAATTTTAATTGCTGCAGACCGATACAATCCTGACGCTCCAAGACTGGATCTTTTGGCGGAGAAGGAATTTGGAAAACTTTACGCAGTTCACAGAATTGATAAAGACACATCTGGTTTAATTATTTATGCCAGAACTCCTGAAGCCCAGAGAAATCTTTCTATGCAGTTTGAAAACAGACAGGTTTCTAAGACTTACCATGCACTGGTGTATGGACATCCTATGTGGGAAGATTTGCATGTAGATTTGAAACTTCAGCCGGATGGAGATGCCCGCCACAGAACAGTTGTAAGCAACAAATATGGAAAACCTTCTGAAACTGACTTTCATTTGATTGGAAACTGCGGTCCCTACTCCTGGATTGAATGTCATCCAAAAACTGGACGTACCCATCAGATTCGTGTGCATCTTGCGGCAAATGGTCTTTCTATTGTTTGTGATCCTTTGTACAGCGGAAACCAGAAACCTGTTCGTTTAAGTGAAATTAAAAAGAAGTGGAATGGTGATGAATATGAAGAAAGACCTTTACTGAGCCGTCTTGCACTTCATGCCTACAAAATTGAGTTGAACCACCCTGTAAGTGGCCAAAAAGTTTCTTTTACGGCAGATTATCCGAAAGATATGGATGCAACCAGAAAGCAGTTAGAAAAAATTTTTGGTGTAAATCCTCTTAATGAATAAAATTATGCCGAAAATTAATGATATGAAGAAACTATTTTTTTCTTTCCTTCTTTTATTGTCTACTTTATCACTTGGGGCTCAAATTTATGATTTTAACGTTTCTATTGAGCCAGTTTATTTTCTTCAAAACGGTACACTGTATGAATACGTAATGGCTTACGACTCAAGTTCTAATACCATAGTAAAAATGAGTGAATTGGACTGGAATCTTACACAATTATCTTACCTTGGTGGTCGTGCAAGCCTTGACTGGAAGTATTTTAATATTGAAGCAGAAATTACAAGTAGTATCAAAAAAAGTTCTGGTCTTATGATTGATTATGACTGGCAGGATTATACGGTTAAGGATAATTTATATTATTATTCAGACCCACTTATGAACACAGATAAATCAATTAGTGAAAACTCTGTCAATTCATCTACTTTTATGAATGTAAAGATACAGGGTAACATTCCTATTATCTTTAATATTCTAACCAGACCTTATATTGGAGCTGAATATCACGCAATTAAATTTTCTGCAAACAACGGATTTGGATGGTACGGCTCTTCCCTGCATGTTCCATATACAGACGAAAATGCTATTTTTTATGCTAAAGGTTCTTTATATGGCATTGATTACGACAGAAACACTTTTTCAATTTATTTAGGACTTTCCTTAGCTTATTCAATTTTGAACAGAATTAACGTATTAACTTATGCTTCTATATCACCTTATACCTTAGTTGAATCCCTGGACTTCCATCATTCTAATTCAAGTGGTACATCCGGTACTTTTTACAATGATATTATGCAGGGATTTTTTAAGGAATGGCGTTTTGGAGCTGCAATTGAATGCAATATCTGGTCTTCTTTATTCATAGACACAAGTCTGGACTTTCTGGTTCAAAAAGATATTTATGGAGTTACATATAAAAGTTCTTCAAAAAACATGAGAAGTAAAAGAAGAACTTCTACAACATCTGCATGTGCAGGCCAATACTGGAACTTAAAAGTTGGTCTTAGGTGGACTTTTTAATTCTTACACTTGAAATTCTACGCTGTTCAACTTCTTCTGCGGTGTAAATATTTTTATCCTTTATCAATACGTTTCCGGCATTTGGAAGATAACCGAATTCTTCTAAAAGCCAACCACCAATTGTATTCATTTCGTCTGATTCGAGTTTTAGGCCTAGAATTTCGTTTACATCATCAAGTTTCATATCTCCAGGAACTATAAATGTATTTAAAGAAATCAGCTGAACTTTATCTTCAGGGGCTTTATCATCATATGTATTTTCATCGCTCATATGACCAAAAACGACCTTCATAATATCTTCCATGGTTATAATTCCGTCAGTCTGGCCCTGCTCGTCCAAAACTACAGCAAATTTATGTTCATCGTAACGGAATTTTTGCAGAACTTCAAAAACAGTGAGGGTTCCAGGAATATAAAGTACTTCTGCCATATGTCGGGCGGCATAACCGGGCCCCAGATTTGTTTCTTCAATTCCAAACAATAGTTTTTTATAGTTTAGAACGCCCACAACATTTTCGCGACTTCCGGAATAAACGGTCAGTGTTGAAAAGCCTGAACGCTGGAATTCTTCTTTTACTTCCTGGTAGCTGGCATTCTGATTAATCATACTTACCAGGGAACGATGCTTCATTACATCATTTATCTTAAGGTCATTAAACTTAATAATTTTGTTTAATAAATATGATTCGTCCTTTTCGATTGTACCTTCGTTTGAACCTACATCTATAAGAGTTTTAAGTTCTTCTTCTGTAACGATGGTGCCCGTTGGTTTTATGATTTTTTCTACAAGAACAACGGCCACATGGGAAAATTTTGAAAACACCCACACAATTGGATAAAAGATTTTTTCCAGCCATAAGAGCGGCAGTGATGAAGAAAGGGCAAATTTTTCTGGATACAGACCTGCAGCTGTTTTTGGAATAATTTGACCAAAAGTTGACATAAAAAAGGATGCCACAATTGGTGCGATGGCAGCTCCCTTGCTTCCAAAAATTTCTATAGCAAGGGCAGTTGCAAGGGCTGATGCAAAAGAATTCAAAAAGTTTGTTCCAACCAGGACGACTGTCAGAAGATTTTCCATATTGGACTTTAGTCTGGCTACAGTTTTTGCATGTTTTCGTCCTTCTTCCAGCATTCGACGTACTTTTAATTTTTGCAAAGATAAATAGGCGGTTTCGGAAGAGCTAAAAAATCCTACACAGGCAACAAGAATAAAAAGGAGGATTAATGTCAGAATATTAGTCATTTGAAGCCTCCTGGAAATTTGCTTCTTTGCGTGATGAAGGAAGAGAATCTTCTGCTCTCAGAATCTTTTGAATTCGCATTCTTTCTATTCGATGTGATTGAATTTTTACGACTTTAAAACGCCAAGACTGATATTCAACTACATCACCCTTTTGTGGCATTCGGTCTATTTGCTCGGAGAACCAGCCTCCTATTGTTTCGTTTATATTTGAAACAAGTTCTATACGCAAATCTTCCTGTAAATCTCGTAAAAGAACCGAACCGTTTATTTCAAAATCATTTTTATTTTCTACTTCATCAAAATCAAAAACCTTACCTCGAAGGGTATTATCTCCAGGCAAAGCAAAAATTTCGCGGGAAATATCCTTTTCGGTAACAACCCCGTCTGTTCCCGAATATTCATCTACAACTATGGCCATAGACTGATGGTTGTCAAAAAGAAGCTCCTGAACCGAAGTCATTTTTTTAGTTCCAAGGATAAAGAGCGGAGGCCTCATAACTTTTTTTATGGAAAAATCGTTCTGGCAATCGCGATAGGCCAGCATATCCTTTAAATAAATTATTCCAACTATATCATCTATTGATTCATGAAAAACTGGAAATCGTGTATAGCCTAAGCGTTGCGAAAGTTCGACTATATCACGGTAGGTTGCATCATCTTTTACAGCTTTTATTTTTGTTCTAGGAACCATAATATCCTGGGCTTCAAGATCGGAAAACTTGAATACCTGACTCATCATGCGGTTTTCGCCTTCATCAATAATACCGTGCTCAGAACTTACTTCAAAAAAAGTTTTAATATCTTCTTCTGTGTAAGACTGTTTTTTTGCTTTTGTTTTTATTCCAAATAGTCTTAGAACACATGAGGCAAAAAAAGTTACAATGCTTACAATTGGCCTCATTATAAAAACGACAATCTGCACAAAGGGTGATAAAGCATAGGCTATTTTATCAGGGCAGGAGGTCGAAATTGTTTTTGGCGTAATTTCTCCAAAAATGAGCAGAAGGATTGTAGCGGCAAAAGTTGCAATTCCCACTCCCTTTTGGCCAAATGCTTCAAGTGCAAGAGAAGTCAGCAGGGATGAAAGTGCAATATTTACTATTTCATTAGAAATTAAAAGTGTATTGATAAGGTACTCTTTTCGGTCTAGTAATTTTCCCACCTTAAGAGCACGTTTATCTTTATTTTTTCTTAGGATTCTAAGCCTTAATCGGTTCATTCCCAGAAAAGAACTTTCCGCAATGGAAAATAACATAGAAAGAATGATTAAGGCTACAATAATTATGATTAATATAAACGAGGGCAAGTCGTCCATTGTTCTATTATTCTACTCCTATTGTTGTATCCAGGGATGAAGAATCTAAGTCCTGCTTTTCGGCTTCCATTTGACTAATCATGGACTTAAGATATTCAATTACTTTATTAATTGAGTCAACACTTTCACTCTCTGGATTTGCCTGAATTGAAAGATTCAGATAATCAAGAATTGTAGCATAATCTGATGAACCTGACATTGACATAATATAAGCTGCCATGTAGTAGGCCTGCTGTTTATAATCTGCTTCAAGATTTTGATTTGAACAAAGGTCTACATAAGACTTTGTAGCTCCAAGTAAATCACCAGACATATAAAGATTAGAGGCCTTTGCATCAGCCTGAGCAAAAAGGTACTTACTTAAAAGGCCGCTTTCGTTATCTTTATCCATTTCTACATACTTATCGATTAAATCAGCCAGGAAAACACGATAAGTTATTTCTGTATTTTCGTAAAGATTATCAATTGCAGCCAGTTTTTCCTGCTTAGACCCCTTTTGAATGGCAGCTATAAACTCCTTCATCTGACTTACTAATGAAGACTGAGCATCCAAGTTCTTTTTAAAGTCTTCAAAAGTTTTTACTTCATCTGTATATGGTACTTCTGTGATAAAGTAATTTTCTTTTGTAAGAAGATAAAGAGAAGGAGTTTTGCTTACATTTAAAAGACTTGCAGTTTTGGAGTTATCCTGAACAATTTTTGCATATTCTTCTGCTGCTTTTTTTGCGGCCTTGGAATCTGTTTCATTTACAACTGTCTTCTTGTAGCTGGATTGTGAAAAATCCATAAGCATAACTGAATAGGATGGAAGAATTTCATTCTTAAATTCTTTTGTAGAAAGAATGTCACTTACAAAAGACTGGCTCAGATCATCATCACCCTGCATTGTTACTATAACAAGCACTTCTTGATTATTTTTCTGGGCATTTTTCAAAGCCTGATCCATTGTTTGAAAGCAACCATATTCATCATTTTTAGCCTTACCACAAGAGATAAAAAGACTAAGTGCAAAAAGAATCAGCAAAGCGGCAATAAATTTCTTGCTCATTAAATAACTCCTAAACTTCGACCACATTTATTTTGTAAAGTAAGAAACACCAGCTGCAAAAATGTTTTCACAGGTTGATTCGTTTGGATTTACCAGAGGATTTCCTCCAACGTTCTTGAAAAGATCCAGGCTTGCACCGTTCAATTCCATTCCAACTCCACGTTCATTGTGTCCCATTTTACCAAGAACATGACCATCTGGGCTTGTAATACCTTCGATTGCAAAAGCAGAACCGTTTGGATTGTCAGGTTCAGCAATTGCAGGCTTACCAAATTCATCAACGTACTGACTGAATACCTGTCCATTCTTAAAGAGTTTTTCAGCAGTAACAGGATCTACTACAAAACGACCTTCTCCGTGAGAGATTGCAATTAAGTGATTGCGACCGTCTACAACGCTTGGGTGAAGGGCCCAAGGAGAAGCGGCAGATACAATTCTTGTTCTTACGATACGTGAAATATGACGACCAATTCTGTTGTAAGTTAAAGTTGGCATATCACTTTCCATATCACGGATTTCGCCGTATACTGCAAGACCTGTCTTAACAAGTGCCTGGAAACCATTACAAATACCAAGTACAAGACCATTACGTTTCTTAAGAAGGTTCATTACTTCATCACTGATGTTTCCAGCCTTCAAAACGTTTGCAATGAATTTTGCAGAACCATCTGGTTCATCACCTGCAGAGAATCCACCAGCAAGAGCAAGAATCTGAGCATCCTTAAGTTCTTTTTCGAGTTCTGAAAGACTTTCTTTAAGCATATCAGGATTTTTATTTCTCAAAACCAGAATCTTTGTATCAGCACCAGCAAGATTGAAAGCACGTGCCATATCAAATTCACAGTTTGTTCCAGGGAATACTGGAATTAATACTTTTGGATGTGATTTTGCTTCTACAAAGGCAGGAGCTTTTTTCAAATCGCTGAGGGATTTATGTTCTGTTTTTGCCCATTCAGGAAGTTCTGGCTGTAAAGGAGCACCACTTACAGGTGGGAATACATCCTTAAGTTTATCTTCCCAAGTCTTCAAGGCATCTTCAAGGCTGATTGTTACACAAGAGTTAACTACATCGCCAAGTTTTGCATTGAGAACTTTAATATTTCTTTCATCAATTGTTTTACCAAGTTTTACAAGAGTTCCTGCCTTAAATCCGGCATTTTCAAGATTTTCTTTTGTTTCAATGATGATGTTTCCGTATGTTGGGAGGAAAAGCTCTTTTACAGAAGATGTAGAAAGTTCTGCACCAATCATATTTCCCATTGCCATTTTTGTTACAGCTTCGGCAATTCCACCAGGTCCAACCGGATACATTGCAGAAATCTTTCCAGACAGATTCAAATCATAAATTACATCTGAGTTTGCAAGGAAGGTATCAAAATCTGGAGCAAGAACTTCTGAATATGGAACTGAAACCATATAGATATTGTTGCCGGCAGCTTTGAATGAACCGCTTACAACATTCTTTGCTTCATCGTGAGTTACAGCAAAACTTACAAGAGTGTGTGGAACATCAATATTTTCGAAAGTTCCAGACATTGAGTCTTTTCCACCAATTGAAGCACATCCTGATTCAATCTGAGCATCTACTGAACCTAAAAGGGCTGCAGTTGGATATCCCCAGCGTTTTTCTGTTGTAGCACGACCAAAGAATTCCTGGAATGAAAGACGGCTTGTGCGGGCCTTTCCACCAATACAAGTTATTTTTGCAAGTGAAGAAAGGACTGCTGTTTTTGCTCCATGCCATGGAGACCACTGTCCAACGCGAGGGTCGAAACCGTAAGACATCATAGAAACAGTTGAAGTCTCGCGAGGTGTAACAACAGGGATTTTTGCAGACATAGCTGCTTCTGGAGTGTTCTGATATTTTCCACCATATGGGAAGAGGACTGTTCCTGAACCGATTGAACCATCAAAACGTTCACCAAGTCCACGCTGAGAACAACATGCCAGATCATTCATATTTGCAAGCCATGCATCTGTAAGATGATTTTTTACACAGCCTTCGCATTTAACTGGTTTATTAAGTTCTGCTGCAACAGAATCAAGAGGATTGAGAAGTGGCGATTTTTCTGGGGCAGCTGGCTGCTCAATAAGAGCATTTGCTTCGTGGTGAGCACCAGCAGCATCAAGGAATTCACGTCCAATATCTACAATAGTTTTTCCACGCCATTTCATAACAAGACGGTTTGTATCTGTAACAGTTGCAACAACTACTGCGTTTAAGTTTTCTTTCTGAGCAGCGGCGATAAACTTATCTACATCAGCCTTGCGTACAACTACAGCCATACGTTCCTGGCTTTCAGAAATTGCAAGTTCAGTTCCGTTCAAACCTTCGTACTTCTTTGGAACCTTGTCCAAATCGATTTCAAGACCAGGAGCAAGTTCTCCAATAGCAACAGAAACTCCACCTGCACCAAAGTCGTTACAGCGGCGAATCATTAAACTTACTTCTTTGTTACGGAAGAGACGCTGAATCTTACGCTCTTCTACGGCATTACCCTTCTGAACTTCGGCAGCAGCAGTTGTAACTGATTTTACTGTGTGAACTTTAGAAGAACCAGTTGCACCACCAATACCGTCACGACCTGTACCACCACCAAGAAGAATGATGATATCACCAGTTTCTGGGCGTTCACGAATAACAGTATCAAGAGGAGCGGCTGCAATTACTGCACCAAGTTCCATACGTTTTGCAACATAGCCAGGGTGATAGATTTCTTCTACCTGACCAGTTGTAAGACCAATCTGGTTTCCGTAAGAAGAAAAACCCTGAGCAGCTTCACGAACAATCTTAAGCTGAGGGAGTTTACCCTTCATTGTATCTTTAAGAGAAACTGTTGGATCTGCAGCACCAGTAATACGCATAGACTGGTAAACCCATGAACGACCTGAAAGTGGGTCACGAATAGCTCCACCAAGACAAGTTGCAGCTCCACCAAATGGTTCAATTTCTGTAGGATGATTGTGAGTTTCGTTCTTAAACATCATGAGCCAGCGTTCTGTGGCTTTTGGATCATCTGCAGAAAGTGGTTTTCCATTTTCATCTGCGGTGTAATGTACATCTATATAAACTGAACATGCGTTATTTTCTTCTGAAACTTCCATATCTTCAAGCTTTCCATGCTTTTTAAGATACTTCATTCCAATTACAGCCATATCCATAAGACAAACAGGTTTATCTTTACGGCCTGCATACAAATCTGTACGCATGTTGTTATAGTTTTCAAGAGATTTTTTAAAGAGTTCTGCGTAAGGACCGTCTTCAATCTTAATATCTTTTAATTCTGTTAAGAATGTAGTGTGACGGCAGTGGTCTGACCAGTATGTATCAAGAACACGGATTTCTGTTTCAACAGGGTCACGACCTTCACCTTTGAAGTAGTCCTGAAGGAATTTGATATCGGCAAAGTCCATAGCAAGACCCATTTTATTGCGGTATGCTTCGAGGGCCTGGTCGTCCATTTTGATAAATCCATCAACAACTGGAATATCAGCTGGCTCTTCAGAATGCATTTTCAAAGTTTCTGGTTTTGTATCATCAGTAAGACGTGAATCAACAGGGTTAATAAGATAATTCTGAATCTTTTTGATTTCTTCGTCTGAAACATCGCCTTCAAGAATTACGATTTTAGCACAACGTACAAGAGGTGCGGCAGTAAGAGTTTTTACATCTTTAAGACCTGCACGCAAAAGTGAAAGACACTGTTCTGCAGAATCGGCACGCTGATCGTACTGGCCTGGAAGAAATTCCCAGATAATTTCTTTTCCGCTGTGTTCAGGGAGTTTTTCTGTAAATACAAAATCACTCTGAGGCTCAGAGAAAATGCGGGTTGCAGCAATTTTTGCAACTTCATCACTTACATTTTCAATGTCGTAGCGGTTGAAATAACGAACTGCTTTTACACCAGCAATTCCCAAAAAACTGTTGATTTCTGATAAATAACGGCGAGCTTCATTTTCAAAGCCCTCACGTCGCTCTACATATAAACGATACATAGAGCGATTATATCAAAAAGTCAGGACTTAGAAAATACATCTGTAAAAGCACCTTCGTTATACAACTCCATGAACTTTTCTACAACCTTTGGGTCAAACTGAGTGCCTGCACATTTTTTGATTTCATTTATAATAAAATCTTCAGGCAGTTTGTTTCGGTAAGGCCTGGTTGAACTCATGGCATCAAAGGTATCTGCTACAGCAATAATTCGTGCAACCCATGGAATATTTTCACCGGCAAGTCCATCTGGATAGCCTTTGCCATCAAAACGTTCATGATGATAGTGGGCACCAGCGGCAAGATCTTCCTGAATCTGCACATCTTTAAGAATTACATAACCGCGGTGAGCATGACTTTTCATAATGGCAAATTCTTCGTCAGTTAGTCTTCCTGGTTTCTGGAGGATTGCGTCAGGGATTCCAATTTTTCCAATATCATGCAAAAGTGCAATATTGTAGAACTTATCTACAGTTTCAGGACTTTCTCCAAGTTTAGCGGCAAGCATTCTTGTATATTTTGCAACACGCTGAGAATGACCGTTTGTGTAAGTATCTTTACCATCAACACAGTTTGCAAAAGCTCCAATAATAGCTTTATTGAATTTTCTTTCATCCTCTGTCTTTGATTCAATCTTTTTAATTCTGAGTTTAATTCCAAAACTAACAAGCAGAACAGAAACAATTACGATAAGAATGATTGTCAGAAGCATAAACCATAAATTCTGCCATACATAAGGTAATTTGACAATTTTTATACCAGAAGCTCCACTGACAACACCATCTGCATTTTTTGTCATTACAACAAAATTATAAGTACCAGGCTTAAGGTTTGTGTAAGATGCTATACGTGATGTAGTCCAGTCGGAATATTTATTTTCAAAACCTTCGAGCATATATCGGAACTGAATATTTTCAGAAGAAATAAAACTGAGAGCTGTAAATTTAATGGAAAGACGTTGTGCTCCAGGTTCAACAACAATTTCATTCTCATTGCAATCAAATATTTCATCATCAATTCTGTACTGCTGGAATAAGGCTGGCGGAGATGCTTGTTTTTTTCCGCCTTTTACAGGATCATAAATGGCAAATCCGTCTACCAGAGTAAACCAGACACGTCCCAAAGAATCTTTAGCAGAAAGTGAAGTTGATGTAACCCCACTGGTTATAAGTCCGTCAGAAGTACCATAATATTTTACATTAAGTTTTTCTCGCTTTCCTTCTACAACTTCTTCCATTTCCTGATAAGGAGCCGAGAAAACACCCTTGTTTGTTGTCATCCAGACAGTCTGTGTATAATCGCAAATCATCTGGAATACACTGTCGGTACCAATTCCGTTACGTGAAGTAATATTTGCAAAAGAATCTGTTTCTTCTATATATTTTGAAAGACCTGTTCCTGTTCCTATCCAAATGTTGTTATTATTTTCCAGAATCTTAAAAATTACATTTCCAGCAAGACCACCCTCACTTTTATTTGTTGAATAATGCTTTATGATTTTTTCATCTTTTAGAACATGAACACCACCACCGTTAGTTCCTACCCAAATCTGATTTTTAGAATCTTCATAAAGCCACATGATATAATGATTTTCAAAACCATCATCACGAGTAAGGGTTGAAATATGACCATCTTCGTGGTGGATAATACTCAAACCGGAAGTAGTTCCAACATAATAGTCACCAGAAGTTGTTTTTATGGCAACACGGCATTTTGCAGAAATTCCATCACTCACCTTCCAGGTCTTTATCTGACCTTCTGGAGAATATGTGATAAAAGGAGGATCTGCATAAGAACAGACAAGAATTTCATTATCTTTTGTTTTTTCAATATGACGAATGCGACGTCCCTTTGTAAGTTCAGTCATTTCATTTTCTACAAAGAGACTGTTTTTATAACAGGCAACTCCATTATCCGTAGCAAGCCAGGTAAGTTGTCTCTGAGTATCTTCACAAATTGCATTTACACTTGTATCCATAGAAACCGTTGCAAACTTACTGTGACTAACTTTCTGTAAGCCACCACGGTTGAGTGCAATCCAAATACTACCCTCTTTATCTTCTATAATTTGAGAAATAATATCATCAGAAAGACCGTTACGCTTATCAAAATAAGAACAAGTTCCATTATGAAGGATTGTAATTCCATAATCTGAACCAACCCAGATATTTCCTTTTTTATCCTGAATGATGCTGCTTACCGCTGTACCTTTATGATGATCATGAGCTATATCAAAAACAGTTTCTTCGGCATTTCTTAAAAGGACCACATAATGAGTATCAACTCCAAACCAGAAAGCACCAGTATCATCCTGCATAATAGTTCTTACAGCAGGATTTTTAATTTTATGAATGCCTGTAAAACGTTCAATACGGTTATTTTCGTAAACAAAAAGATCATTCTCAAGACCTGTACAAATCCAGATACGTCCTGCTAAATCACAATAAATCATGTTTACAAGAATTTTTTCCTGATCAAGTTCCTTCAAACCGTCTGGAATTTTGATTTCAAATTCAGGAGTTATATAGCAAACGCCGGAAGAAGTACCAATCCAGATGTTGTGATTGAGGTCTTCATTTATAGTATTTATCTTATTATTTGGAAGACCATTATCCATAGTAAACTTACGAATCTGGCCATCTGAATTTATAGCAGTTACACCTTCATCATTATGACCAACCCACAGAGTTCCATCCTTAGCCTGAAAAAGAGAACGGGCTGACGCAAAATCGAAACGGACATCTGTACTACGGCTATAGGTTATAAATTCAACACCATCAAAACGCACCAACCCATCATAGGTACCAATCCAAATATATCCCTTTTGATCCTGGAGAACTGTTGTAATCGACATTCCAGGAAGACCATCTTCTGTTGTCCAAGTTTTACTTACATAATCAGCTAGAAAAGTTTGGTCCACAGGAAGACTTGGAACTGCCTGCGAAAAAACAGAAAATGTAGCACACAAAAATAAAAGAGTGCCTAATAATAGTTTTTTCATAGACTATTATTATAACACTCTTTTATTCTCATACAAAATTCTTTATTTTAGTTTTACTAGTGTGATAAAGAACTAGAAACGGTATGTACCAGTAGTAATAGTTCCTCCATTTGTATAAACATCGAAGTTTACTGACTTTTCGGCATTTGCAAGTTCACTGTAGAATTCGGCAAGATTTTTTACCTCTTTACCATTTACAGCAGTAATTACATCACCATTCTGGAGACGCAAACTAGCAGCTGGAGATTTTTCTTCGACACTTGTAATTACAACACCCTGAACTCTCTTGTCATCAATTGAAAGCTGCTTGCGTGCTTCATCTGTAAGAGGCTGAGCAATAAAGCCTGGCCATACTTTAGAATTACCAATTTCTGTTGCAGTTCCACGCTCTTCAACTTTTATAACAAGGTCTGAAATACGTTTTCCACCACGAATTACACCGAACTTGGCAGTAGTACCGGCTGTAAGACTTCCTACTTCGCGTACAAGCTGATTTGTTGATTTTACTTTTTTACCATTCAGTTCAACAATAAAATCACCAGGTTTCAGGCCGCCTTTGAAAGCAGGAGAGTTTGTAAATACTTCTGCGGCAAATGCACCTTCCATATTTTCTACACCAAGATCTTTCTTATAATCTGCAGAAATATCTGCCAAAGAAACTCCAACCCAACCGTAAGTAACTTTACCACTCTTGATAAAGGAATCAATTGCATTTTTAATATTGTTGATTGGGATTGCAAAACCTAAGCCAACTGAACCACCTGATGAAGAAGCAATCCATGTATTAATACCAATTACTTCTCCATAAATATTTACAAGTGGACCACCAGAGTTTCCCTGATTGATTGCGGCATCTGTCTGGATGTAATCACTAACTGCAGACATTTGAGTTTCTGAACGACCTACTGCAGAAACAATACCCTGTGTAACTGACTGGCTGTAACCAAGAGGTGCACCAAATGCAAGACAAATATCACCAGGCTGAACGGCATCTGAATCTCCAAGTTTTGCAACTGGAATTGAATCATCTTTTGCTTCAAAAGAAACAAGAGCTATATCAAGGCGTTCATCGGCACCAACTAATTTACCTTCAAATTCACGTGAATCATTTAATTTAATGGAAATTTTTGTAGCTTTTCCTGCAACGTGATTATTTGTAAGTACATAGAAGGTATTTCCTGTTTTACGAACAATTACACCTGAACCAAGCCCCTTTGATTCGTACTCTTTCTGGTTATTCTTCTTTTCATCTTCTGATTTTGGAGAACCAAAAAAGTACTCCCATGGGCTACTAAATCCACCAAATGGATCTATATAAGTTTTTGTTTCTGAAACATCAACTTCTACTACAGCAGGCAACATATTTTCGCTTATAGAACGGAAGGAATTCTGCAATGACTGAATGATGTTGATTTCTGTAGACGAAATTGGAGTTCTTTTTGCAGACTGTGCAAACAATGAAGAGCTTGCAGCAAAAAGAATTGCAAGCCCTGTAAAAATCTTTGTAAGTTTTTTCATTTCAATATCTCCTATAATTATTTCGTTTCCTCGTTTTAAAATATAACTATGGAGATGAAAAAAGGTAACAAAAATTTTTATTTGAAATTATTTCTTTTTAAGAACTGACTGACCATTGTAATCAAGATCTGTAAGAACTTCTGTATGATCTTCAAAAACTGCAACTGTATGCTCTTCGTGGCAACTTACAGAACCATCACAAGTTACTACGGTCCAGCCATCGTCAAGAGTTTCTACATCGGCAGTTCCAATATTAATCATTGGTTCTATGGCAAGTACCATACCTGCTTTAATTCTTGGATTTGCTCCACGGAATGGACAGTTTGGAACACTTGGATCTTCGTGAACTTCAAGTCCAACTCCATGACCGCAATAGTCATAAACTACTCCATAACCATGTTTTGAAGCGATTTCGTATACAGCATTTGCAACATCTGAAATACGGTTTCCTACCACGCAGGCAGCAATTCCAGCTTTAAGACATTCTGCTGTAACTTCCTGAAGTTTCTTAACTTTTGGATCTACTTTTCCAATTAAAATAGAGTGTGTTGTATCGCTTATATATCCATCAAGATCAATTCCAACATCAAGGCTTACAAGATCACCTTCCTTAATAATCTTTTTCTTTGAAGGAAGACCATGAATAACTTCTTCATTTACGCTGATACATACGGCTCCAGGATAATCTTCTTTCCACCAGGCAGGCTTTCCACCATGTCCAAGAATATAATCTGTAAACATTTTATCAATTTCTTTTGTACTCATGCCTGCATGAATTTTTGGGATAAGCTCATTAAACATGTCAGCAGTGAGGTGGCATGCCTTTCTAATTCCGTCAATCTGTTCTTCAGTCTTTAAATGAATCATCTTTCACCTCTTGCAAGAAAAATACCACTTTATGCGATTTTATTCCATAGATTTAGTTAGTTTTGTATAACAAGAAAACTTTGTTCTTTATCAGGCTAATTTCTGAGATTCCTTTAAGCAGATTTGAGCAGTTTCATAATCTCCAAGACGACTATATTCTTCGCTCATCTTTTTTAAGAAGAAGGAATCTGCGGACTTACCAAAACCTAATTCTAGTGCTCTTTCGTAGGTATCAAGGGCAAGTTCATCGGAAATAACTCCATCAATATTTTTTTTGAGGATATTCAGGGTAAATTCCATTACTTCCGGGAAGAAAATATAGAAGTATTCGTAGGAATATTCCATTTTTATAATATCTTCCAGCAGAACTATAGCATCGTAGTATTCACCGCGTATAACTAACTCTTCTGCAAGAATATATCCATAATCCATAAAATCTTCGCGGGTAAACCACTTTTTTAGACTAAAATCTGCATGATTTGTCTGCATGCGTTTGAACTCGGCAACGGCTTCATCTTCCTTGTGGTGCATAAGGGTATAAAAGATTAATTTTGCCCTGCTTTCCTGGTCCTGACGTTCACTGAGCCAGTTGTAATAATTAAATTCGCCACTTTTGTTTTTTTTACGGAAGATATTTGAAATTACAGATTCATCAAAAATAGATCGCTGCCGGCTATCTGAAAGAACCCGATAAGCCTGTACTACATCATTAAATTCAGCAGAATGACTTTGAGTGCCGGAAGAATCTGGATGGAGGAGTTTAACTTTTTCACGATATGCTCTTTTGATTTCTGCCAGAGTTGCATTTTGCCTTACTCCCAGAACCTTGTAAAAATCTTTCATAAGATATTTCTATAATAGAGGAATGTTAGAAAACTTTAAAGGCATCTGAAATATCTGGCTTTTGAACAATTAAAACAGGACATTTTGAATTAGCAAGAACTTCACTCTGGTCTGTTGAAAGAACTCTACGCTTGTAACCGCTACTATCAGAAGTTTTTTCGTTTCCACCAAGAATAATTAAATCGGCATTGTATTCATCTGCGGCTTTTAAAATTTCTGTAAAAACACCGCCGTTTCTAAGTTCTGTTTCAACCTTAAGTCCCTTAGTGCTGGCTAGCATTTCTACATAAGCAAGATAATGACTTCCATCTTCTGTAAGACGTTCTTCATAATCAGTCTTTTCGTCTGTCATTAAAAAGCGATTCATAGAAAGGTATTTTAGTGTTGCAGAATCTACTACATAAACAAATTTAATTGAAATGTGGTAACTTCTAGCCATCATGATTGCATACATTGCGGCGTGAATAGATGAGGTATGTCCGTTTATTGCAACGATAATTTTTTTATAAAAACCCTTTTGCATACTTGTATTCTAACACTAATTATTATTTACTGCCATTTTTCTTTTTAAGTGCTTTTAAAACAAACACGTTTTCTCTTTCGCGTTCTTCCAAAACACTTTCAATATAGGCTTTTGTTTCTTTTGTTTGCGGAATTATCATTTTATCCAGGGCATTTACACGTCTCTGGGTTCTTTTTACTTCTTCTGCAAGGCGCCATACAATTGTTCGAATTGAAGCCATTTGAGTAAGAAGAGAAAGAAGCTGGAAAAACTTTTCAATTGTTGCATCGGTGTTGGCATCAGTTCCCATAAAGGAATAAAAAAGTTCCTGCTGTGGCATATTAACATCCATAGTAGAAAAACCCATACCACCAATTGTTACTTTTTTTTCGCTAAACTCAAAATCATAATGTATACCATGAGAAATTCGCTCAATCTGATCTGCACCATCGCTCATTAAAAGTTTTTTAAGGGCTGGGTAGGCCTGGGCCACAACTTTATCAATTTCCTGTTCCAAAAGCTTTACTTTTTCTACCAGGTGCATAAGTTCACGAACAAGAATTTCTCGTTTTTCTTCCAAAAGATCATAACCATTTGTTGAAATGGCTAACTGTTCTTTCATTGCGAGAAGGTTTGATTTTGTTGGTGCAACATTTAATTTTGCCATTTACGCCTCTAGTTTCTTAGCCTTCTAGGCATTTTCCTTACCAAGATATTTTTCAATAAACTCAGGTTTAATACGGGTTAATTCTTCGCGAGGAAGTTCCTTCAAAATACTCCAGCCTAAATCCAAAGTTTGTTCAATTGTACGGTCTTCATGTTCACCCTGATTAAAGAATTCCTGTTCAAGGCGGTTACCAAAATTTAAGTAAGCGTGATCTAGAGGACTTAATTCTTCTTCACCAATAATTGCGGCCAAGTTTCGAATGCTTTTTACTTTAGAATAGGCTGCAAAGAGCTGGGAAGAAACGTTTGCATGATCTTCTCGTGTCATGTCAGGTCCAATTCCGTCCTTCATCAAGCGTGATAATGATGGAAGACCTGCAACTGGCGGATAAACACCCTGCTGAGAAAGTTCACGGCCTAGTACAATCTGACCTTCTGTAATATAACCTGTAAGATCAGGAATTGGATGGGAAATATCGTCGTTTGGCATTGTAAGAATTGGAATCTGAGTAATTGAACCCTTACTTCCTTTAATACGGCCTGCACGTTCGTAAAGTTCAGCCAAGTCGGAATAAAGATATCCAGGATAGCCTTTTCGTCCAGGAACCTCTCCACGAGTTGTAGAAATTTCACGAAGAGCTTCACAGTAGTTTGTCATATCAGTCATTACAACAAGTACATGCATACCTTTTTCAAATGCAAGGTATTCGGCTGCAGTCAAAGCACAACGAGGTGTAATAATACGTTCAATAGAAGGCGAATCTGCCAGAGACTGGAACATTACAACCTTAGAAAGAACGCCAGATTCCTGGAAAGTATCGATAAAGAAACGGGCAACATCGTATTTAATACCCATTCCTGCAAAAACCATTACGAATTCTTCATCACTATTACGCAACTTAGCCTGACGAATAATCTGAGCAGCAAGTTTATTATGTGGAAGACCATTTCCAGAGAAAATAGGAAGTTTTTGGCCACGTACAAGAGAATTCATTCCATCGATTGAAGAAATACCTGTCTGGATAAAGTCTCTTGGGTAAACACGTGCATAAGGATTCATAGGATAGCCGTTTACATTTCGTTTTTCAGAACTAATAATTTCTGGATAACCGTCTATTGGCTGACCAAGACCGTTGAAAACACGTCCAAGAAGGCCCTCGCCTACTCTAAGTTCAAGAGGTTCATTTAAAAATTCAAAAGTTGATTCATCAAGATCAAGTCCAGTGGTTGTACCAAAAACCTGAACAACTACTGCTTCATCTGAAATATCTACAACCTTACCAGTACGTTTTTCTCCGCTTCTGTCTCGAACATAAACAGTTTCGTTGTAAAAAACATTTTCAGTTCTCTTAAGAACAACAATTGGCCCGTCAACAGAAGTAACGCCTCTATATTCAATACCTTTCATACCATTCCTTCCTTTATCCTGCTATCTTGCCAAATAGGTGTGTTCAAGTTCTGCAAGCTGGAAATCCAGGTGGTCTCTTATTTCCTGAATCTTGTCCAATTCTTCATTTTTAATGCCCATTTTAATTCGGACAATTTCTTCGCATACAGGAAGCTCCGCAACTTGAGGAAGAGGACATCCATCCTTTACAAGTTTTAAGGCTCTTTCGTAGTATTGCATAATTAAATCAAGAATTGCTATTTCTTTATCAGTTGAACAATACTTATCAACATCATCAAAAGCATTCTGTTGTAAGAAACCGTTCTTTATCATTTCTGCTGTTTTCAAAACAAGTCTTTCCGAATCTGGCAAGGCATCTGGTCCAATCAAACGAACAATCTGCTGGAGTCGGTTTTCGTTTTTAAGCAGGTTAATTGCCTTGGTTCTAAGAGATTCCCAAAGAGGATTATGATGTTCCCACCAGTCCCGAACTTCATCTGCATATTCTGAATAAGAATCTATCCAACCAATTGCAGGATAGTGTCTGGCATTGGCAAGTTCACGGTCCAAAGCCCAGAAACAACGGATAAAGCGTTTTGTATGCTGGGTAACAGGTTCAGAAAAGTCTCCACCAGGTGGCGAAACTGCTCCAATAATTGAAACAGAACCTTCTTGACCTTCAAAATTAATTACACGGCCTGCTCGTTCGTAGAAAGATGCAAGTCGGGTTGGAAGATAAGCAGGGAAACCTTCTTCGGCAGGCATTTCTTCCATACGACCAGAAAGTTCACGCAAAGCTTCGGCCCAGCGGGAAGTGGAATCGGCCATAATTGCAACATGCATTCCCATATCACGGAAGTATTCTGCAAGTGTAATTCCTGAATAAAGAGAAACTTCGCGGGCTGCAACAGGCATGTTTGAAGTATTTGCAATAAGAATTGTTCTTTCCATGATGGAACGTCCAGTTCTTGGGTCTATAAGTTCTGGGAACTCTGTAAGTACCTCGGTCATTTCGTTTCCACGTTCACCACAACCAATGTATACGATTAAGTCGGCATCACACCACTTTGCAATGGCATGCTGAGTCATGGTTTTACCGGTTCCGAAACCTCCAGGAATTGCGGCAGTACCACCTTTTGAAAGTGGGAAGAATACATCAATTACTCGCTGTCCTGTAATAAGAGGTTCTGTAACACCCAATTTTTGTGAATATGGTCTAGGCTGGCGTACAGGCCAATACTGGGCAAGTTGAATTTCTTCATCAAGTTCTGTGGTGGCAATTACATCATTTACCGTATAGTCCCCAGTTCCCTTAAAGCTTTTTAGGGTTCGACCGCGAATCTGTGGAGGAACCATGATTTTTTCGGTGATGGACTGAGTTTCTACAACAGTACCAAGGAACATGCCAGGATGAATTAGCATACCCTCTTTTACATTTTCAAGGGCATCGAAGTGCCAGATTTTTTCTTCATCAATTGGCTGAGTTCTCTGTCCTGGTAAAAGGAAACCACCAGACTGCTCATACATAGCCTGCAAAGGACGCTGAATACCATCATAAATATTTCCAACAATTCCAGGTCCAAGTCTGAGTGATAAAGGACGCTCTGTACACACAACTTTTTCACCAATGTGCATACCAGTATCTTCCTCATAAACCTGGATTGTGGCATTTCCCTTGTTTTGGCGAATAATTTCACCAATAAGGCGATTTTCACCAACATCAACTACATCATAAAGACCACAACCGTCCAGTCCCTGGGCATAAACAATTGGACCTGAAATACGGGTGATTTTACCTTCTATCATAATTGTCCTCCGAAAAGTGCGTCAGACAAGTCTGCTCTATTTTTATCCAGAATCTGACTAATGGCCTGGCTCAAGGTAAGTCGACAGCGGAAGGATTTATCCTGAGCTTCAAGAATTATTCCCTGAGGTTTTTCTAGTCCACAATCATCTTCAAGTGCTATTTTTCTAAAGATTGTTTCCTTACATTCAGCAAGATTTTTTCCTAGCCTTTTTGTAAGCATTTTTTTTGCGGCTTCAAAATCAAAGCCGTAAACATAAGCTGTAATTTTTTTATCCTTATCAAGGGTTGTAAAATCGAACCCATTCAAGGCAATTTCAAGTCTCTTTTCTTCTGATAAAGAAGCAAGATATTCATTTATATTTTTTACGATTGAGTTTTGAATAAATGAAACTTCAAAACACTCTTTTTGCAGAGGTATAGCAGCTTTTTGGTCCTGTTCAAAGGCAGCTAACTTTTTTGAATAAGCAAGTTCTTTTTCTGCCCTTGTTTTTTCAATATCATCATCTAACGATTCTAACAATTTGGCACAGTCTAGATCGGCCTTTTGAAGAATACTTCCAGCCTTTTTTCTTGCATCTGCCTGAATCTCTTTATCTAATATTTCTGTAGAACGTAATTCCTGCATTCTAAACCTCTGTATTTTTTTTCTAAAAAGTAACCACTAAACTTCGACCCCAACGGCTTCTTTTATTGCATCTGAAAGAGACTTTTTACCCTTTAGATGTCCATCCAAGCCAGGAACTTCTACAATTAGAGGAAACTTACCTGTTTTTTGCCATGCTATTTCTTCGTCTTCAATTTGACTGGCGGCATGTTCAGTTAGAATAAGGACCCTTGGAATTTCTCCAGAAGGAATATTTGCAGGGCCACCTTTTCCTGTAACTCTATTAAATGCATCAAGAACTTCTGCTCTTGTTTCTGCAATTACACCGTCTACACCAGTCAACTTGAAGGCTAGAACGATTTCTCGCTCACCAATAATAAAAAATTTCACTTTAACCTGTTGAAACTCTAATTACATGAACAAGATAAGAACCGCAACAAGCATTCCCCAAAGACAAATACCTTCAGCAAGACCAAGGAATGGAAGAGCTTTTCCTGAAAGTTCTGGGTTTTCGCTCATAGCACCCATAGCAGCGGCACCAATTTTACCAACAGCCATACCACCGGCAATACAAGCCAGACCAACTGCAATAGCAGCAGACAAGTACTTTACAGCTCCGGTAGAAGATGCAGCAGCGGCTTCTGCTTCCTGAGCAAACAAACTAGCGCAGCTTGCTAAAACTGCCAAGATTGATAAGAATCTCTTTTTCATATATTACCTCTTTTTAAGAACTAAGCTTTTTGCTGATGTTCTAATTTACAAAATCAAATTTAAAAGGCTGGAATTCTCTTCCAGTCTCGTGGAAGAACTTACTGAAGAATTCGTAGTACTGAAGTCTTACTACCTGAATTGCTACAATCATTCCTTCCAAAACAACAATTAATGCATTTCCAATAATTAATACAAGAATACCTGCAGGAGTTGTCTGTCCACCACACAAGTTTGTAAGAGTAAGAATTGTAAAGTTCAAAACGGCATGTGACAGAGCAAAAGCACCTACACGAACAAAGCTAACTGTATTTGAAAGATAGCCCGAAATTACTTCTATAATTTCTACTACACTTGAAATAACGTAGGTTCCAAAACCATTTTCAAGCAAAGGCTTTTCATGATTAAGGGCACGTTCAAATGGGGAAGCAAAAGCTGCAAAGAAAAGTGAAGTTCCAATAATAATCCAGTCGTAAACTGCTATCTTATGGTGTAAAAGTACAATTCTAAGAACAAGACCAATTACATACCAGAAGAAAATTGCACCAGCAAGACCATTTTTACCAAAGAATGCATCACCATATTTTTTACGGTTTATATTATTTATAATGTTGATTACGAGACCGCAGGTATTAATTAAGAAACCAATTCCTACAGCAACCCCAAACACTCCAAACATTGCATAAATTGATTTAGGATCTCCGTTTGGCATAAGCTTTAGAATAGGAGCATGAGGTTTTCCAAAAAGGCCTGTTACCCATTCTGCAAATGGCTCAAGCAAAGTTTCTGTTCCAAAGAATTCTCCGGTAAGCAAGCCCATTATTGAACTTGAAATACCAATACACATAAATACACGACCAAACTTTTCCCAACCACCAAGCTTAAAAATTTTGAGGGTCATTAAAAGCCCTACCAGAAAAAGTATTAAGCCCTGTCCACAATCACCAAACATAATTCCAAAAAGAACTGTAAAGAAGATTGCTACCCATGGCGTTGGGTCGATTGAACCATAAACTGGAGAACCATAAGAAAAAATTACTCTTTCAAAGCTTTTAAGTAATTTTCCGTGTTTAAGCTGAACTGGAACCTGTTCCTTGCCAGACATAACACTTGGAACTTCGTAAGGTTCATAGTTTCGAATTGCAATTCTTCCTTCTGTAAGTTCATCCAAAGACTTCATGTAAGAATCTACATCATTTGCAGAAATCCAACCTGTAATTCTATAGACCAATTCTGTAGATTCAAGACTTGCCTTTACGTTTTCAATTTGAATTGCAAGAGAAAACTTTTTATACAAATAATTTAAACGTTCTTTGTGAGTTTCGGCAAAATTTGTTTTTTCGGTATTTAATTCCTGAAGTTGAAGTTCTGCTTCATCCCTTTTGAGTTTCATTCCATCAAGAACATCCTGTGGAATACCCTTAAAGTCTGGAGGAACTTGCATTTCTACAAAGTTTACTTTCTTAAGTTCTGTTTCCAGAGCAAAACGGCCTTTTTTAGATGAAGCTACCAAAATACGAGATTTGTCGTTTCCAAGAGGAATTACAACTGCAAAACCTTCCAGACTATTTTTTAAGTCATCAAAATCTTTTTCCGAAATCTTTCCAAGCTTAAGAGAAAGAAAAGAAAGATGTTCAAGTTCGGAATATGAAACCTGAAGATTTGAAAAGGCCATAGATTCATTATAAGCTTCTGTGAGTTTGTTTACATTTTCTGCAGACTGACTAAGTCTTTCCTGTAATTCCTTGTAAGAAGCAATAATTTTACTGGCAGCTGATCGATCTTCATCTACAGGGGCAGAAACTTCTGCTATATCATTTGTAAGAGGTTCAAGAACTAAATCCTCTCTGATTTTTTTAAGTTCTTCAAAAAACTGCTTATCTATATTTGAGATAGAAGCTGTAGTTTCTTCCTTTGAATCCTTGCTTCGTGTATTTTGAAAAAGGAAGTTTTGCTGTTTTCCAATGTATTCAATTACAGATGAAATATCCTGTTTTAAAACCATAAGTTCCAGGAGTTTCATTTCAGTTGTCTTAGCCATTTATACCTCCATCTGCAATAAGATTCAGAGCTTTCATTGCATCCTCAGGATTTATATTTAATCTTATACTTTCTACTGCTGTACGGATACAGCTTAATTCATATTCTTTAATTTTA
>ODAI010598722.1_pt1 | contig 70545 bp, 61 predicted proteins | sample 1539321 | NCBI WGS metagenome assembly ODAI01 (sample SAMN02144231, study PRJEB22623) | gut metagenome | biome: sheep rumen | host: Ovis aries | place: New Zealand
AAGTCTTTCAAAGATCGCTTCTCTGTATGCCTCCAGGGGGACACCCCTCAAAAGCGGATGCAAAAGTACTGCCTTTCAGACGCACCACCAAATTTTACGAGGAGAAAATGAAGATTTTAACAGTTATTTAACAATCAATGGACAATTGGTAAGGATTTCGGAAAATAACACCTTATTATATTATTATATTCAAGTTTCGCTTGTTGCTCTGCTCGACTTTAAGTCGCTTTCCTATGGAAAGAACTTTGGAGTGGAAAGGAATGGAAGGGGAGTTAGCAGCTTCGCTGCTGGAGTGAAAGGGACGATAGTTTTCTTTATTTGGAGGTTCTGATGTCCATTTAACTCCTTTTTAACTCCTTTTTAACTCCCTTTTAACTTCCGAAAGTTGAATTATTATATATTATCGAACTTCGGCTGAACACTCAACCTATATTCACTTGGCGACTTACCAAGATGTTTAGCGCAATAACGGCTGAAATACGACAAGGAGGTGAAGTTCATGAGTTCTGCTATCTGAGTAAGCGACAGACGTTCGTCATTCAGATAGTTTTTTAAGATTGGAATGGTATAACGGTTTATGTAAGACGTGACGCTATGCCCCGTCATACGCTTAATGGTGGCAGAGAGGTATTTTGGCGACACGTTCAGGCGCTCAGCATAATACCCCACTTCACGCTCTGTCCGGCTAATGCCCGTAGACAGCAAAGCCATCAGTTGCTTCACTATATAGGCGGTACGGTCGGTATGGCTATCCGTGGCATCGCGCTGGGCATGTGCTTCAAAGATGTCGTACATCATTGTCAGACATAGACTTCCCATCAGCTCACTATAGAACTGCAAGTGACTATCTTCCATGCGATTGCGCAGACGATGAAAGTCATCGTGCAGATGTCTTGCCTGCTCGTCTGTCAGTTTGATGACAGGATTCTGGTTCAGCGAGATGCTGCCTCCAATGCTGTAGTTGTTTGACGGTAACAGATTTTGCAGGAATTTATAGTCGGCTGCAAACCACTCTACCCGCATATCAGCATGAGCAGCGAGGTTGCTGATACGAGAGGGCACCGGTATCACTACCAAGTCGTTCTTTGCGATATGGTAGCAATGCTCATTAAACACAAAACTTCCCTCCCCAGCCAGGCAAAGCAAGTGCAAACAGGAGTGTTTCAGCTCTGCCGCATTGATACCATAGAAGTCTGTTGAATATTGAAAATCGGTCTTCATGTCGTTGTTATTTTCGGCAAAGATACACCATCATTTACTGATAAACGAACGTTTTGTGCAAAAAGTGAAAACCATAAAGCAATTTGTAAAACAACAACATGGGGAAATCATCATATCTTTGCACCGTACAAATCACCAAACAACAATAAATATGAATATAAAAAGTCTAATCGCAGCCACTGTAGCACTGTTTGTATCGACAGCATGTACAGGGGGCGCAAAACAAGAGAAAATGATGAACAAGGAAGGAAAGAGCTTAGTAGTATTCTTCTCGCATGCAGGAGACAACTACGCAGTAGGAAACATCGAGGTGGGCAATACAAAGATCGTTGCCGACTATATCACGGAGTTGACGGGTGCAGAGCAGTTCGAGATTGTCACCCACAAGTATGACGGCATGGCCTATAATCCGCTGATCAAATTGGCAAAAGAAGAAGCAAAGAACGGTGAGTTACCGGAATATAAGGGCGACATCGACTTGTCCAAGTACGATACCGTCTTTATCGGCGGTCCCGTTTGGTGGGGCACCTATCCCCAGGTGATGTTCACCTTCTTCAAGAAACACGCCAACGACCTGAAGGGCAAGACCGTCATCCCCTTCACCACCCACGAAGGCAGCGGACTTGCCAGTTGCGTTGAAGACGTGGAGGAGGCCTTCCCAGGTGCCAACGTCACGAAGGGGTTCAGCATCTACGGCCACGAGGTACGTACAGGTAAGGCAAAGGTAGAGAAGTGGTTAAAGAGTTTATAGTTCATAGTTCATAGTTTAAAGTTCATAGTAATGGAGTATATCAAGTTATTTAACGGTGTTGAGATGCCGACATTGGGCTACGGCGTATTTATGGTAAGCCCTAACGAGTGTGAACGTTGCGTCAGTGACGCATTGGAGGTGGGCTATCGGCTGATAGACACAGCACAAGCCTATCAAAACGAAGAAGGCGTAGGTAATGCCTGGCGCAAGAGCGGTATCAGACGAGAAGATTTGTTTCTCGTGACAAAGGTATGGATTTCTAACGCTGGCGAGGAGCGTGCAGCCAAGAGTATAGACGAAAGTCTTCGCAAATTGCAGACAGAGTATATCGACTTGCTGCTTATCCATCAAGCCTACGGTGATGTCTTCGGCACGTGGCGGGCGATGGAGAAGGCCTATCGTGATGGCAAGGTGCGTGCCATCGGTGTGAGCAACTTCCAGGCAGGTCGTTTCTTCGACTTCGCCCACTATACAGAGGTGAAGCCGATGGTGAACCAGTTGGAGTGCAACACACTCACTCAGCAGACAGGCATACAGCCGACCCTCAGCGAGTTTGGCACCAAGATGATGGCGTGGTACCCTCTCGGCGGACAAGGCACCAATGCTATTGTGAAGAGTGAATTACTGGCTTCTATAGGTGCAAAGTACAACAAGACGGCCGCTCAGGTCGCCCTTCGTTGGCTCACCCAGCGTGGTATCGTTGCCATTCCCAAGTCAACCCACAAGGAACGTATGGCGCAGAACATTGACATCTTCGACTTCACACTGACAACGGAAGAGATGAATCAGATTGCTGCCATGAATCAGCACGACGCAGGAACCCGGGATTTCGGGGACCCGCAGTTCGTGAAGTATCTCATTGAAACATACGGTTAAGCGAGGGCAGAATCATGCTTGGATGAATTCTGCCGAGAGTGAGTATGTTCGACGAAGTCAAACATACGGTTAAGCGAGGGGAAAATGGGTCGGGGGTGGGGCTACAGCCTGTATCCGAAGAACAGGCGGGTGAGCCACTTGTAATTGTCTACCGCCAGCTTGTCCTTGTCGCCGATGTTGGTGAAGTTGAACACTGCCGAGGTACCGACGAAGCACCTGCCAAACTGGTAGACGACGGCTGCCCGGGTGGGGACGATGAACGAGGGGAAATGGTAGCGGATGGGGGAACGTTCGCCGTTGACGTTCACCCAAGAGCGGCTGAAGACGATCACCGTCGGGATGGTAGACAGGTGGAGCAGCCAGCGGCGTCCCGGCACCCAGTTGTAGCCATAGCCTGCTCCGACGCCTACGTTAAGTCCTCTGAGGAACGACTCGAAATCGCCTTTCGTCTTCGTCCACTGTGCCTGTCCCGACAAGCCCAGGAGGAAGCTGCCTGCCGAGCGACGCTGGATGTACGTCTGCGAGAAGGCGGCGGGATAGGAGAACTTCCTGTGGTTGAAGGCATAGTAGGCATTGACGTTCAGCGTCTTCATCGAGAGCATGTCGTTGGGTATTCCCATGCGTCCCTTGCCCGACTCCTCATACCAGCCGTTGAAGTACTTGGCGTTCTGGTAGGCGATGTCGAAGCCCCAGCGGTTGCCGTAGGAGGTGAAGTTCAGTTCCAAGTCCTTGTACTTTCCCATCATCTTGGCAGGATTGACGGCAAGGAAGATGCCCACGCCCATGTAGTTGACACCCACGCTGAGCGTCGTCTTCCAGTCGGAGGTCACCTGAGAGTGGAAGTCTGCCCCTGCATCCTTGCCCCACAGTTCGATGGCAGAACCAGAGACGTTGAACCTTCCCGTCAGCGTCAGCTTCGTCTTCGGGCGCATGATGTACGCCGTATCAAACTTGCCACGGTGGTAGCGCACGGACAACAGGCTGTCGCCTTTGCTGATAAAGTTCTTCACCTTTTGGGCTTGCATGTTGCCGCAGACGCTGAGCATCAGGCATAAAATGATGAAAACGTTCTTATTCATATTCTATATTCTTGTTTTTCAGGCCGCTTTGAGGCTTATTGTGAGTTAGCCGCTTTGCGGCTGGAGTTAATGAATAGTATCGGGTACAAAGATAACAATAAATAATGAAAAACAAAAATAAAATGGCACGGGATTTGTTGATATGGTAGTAAATGCTTATTTTTGCATCGGCTTTAGCCGCGGAAACTTTATAAAAAGGAAAAAGAACATGAACTATCAAGAATTCAACAGCACCATCAACTCTCGCGAACGGGAGTTAGAGATGTCGCAAGCATTCCCTGTATTGATGCGCAAGGTATACACCTGGATGGCACTGGCACTGGTCATCACCGGCGTCACCGCCTACGGAGTAGCCCATTCGCCTGCCGTCCTGCAGGCCATCTACGGCAACCCGATAGCCTTCTGGGTACTGGCAGCCGCCGAGCTGGGCATCGTCTTTTACACATCGGCACGCATCCAGAAGATAGCGTTGACGACCGCCACGCTGATGTTCATCCTGTTCTCCGTCATCAACGGAGTAACGTTGGCATACATCTTCCTGGTCTACACGGCATCGTCCATTGCCAAGGTGTTCTTCATCACCGCCGGAACGTTTGCGGCGATGGCTGTCTTCGGTTACACCACGAAGCGGGACCTGTCGAAGATGGGCAGCATCATGATGATGGCACTGATCGGACTGATCATCGCAGGCATCGTGAACATCTTCCTGAAGAGCAGCGGACTGGAGTTCATCATCTGTATCGCAGGTGTCCTGATATTCGTAGGTCTGACGGCTTGGGACACACAAAAGATCAAGGAGATGCTCATGGATGCTGAGGATGCCGGCGAGTCGGCACAGAAGATAGCACTGTTGGGTGCACTGAGTCTGTACTTAGACTTCATCAACCTCTTCATCCACCTGCTCAGGCTACTGGGGAACAGGGAGTAAGGAGCCCACCCAGAAGCCCACCCCCACCCCCTCCCTGGGGAGGGGAGGAAGGATGTTAGATTTTGACGATGAGAATAAGAAGGCCCTGCAAGAAACTCGTATGTTTCTTGCAGGGGCTTTGCGATTCTAACGTTAAATTCAACAAATCCAACTTTCTTAACTCCCCTTTCGCTCGACCTTTGGTCGCTTTGCTTGCAAAGAACTCCCTTATAACTCCCCTTTAACTCCCGAAACTTAAGCAACATCCACTTTTTGCAAAGATTATAGGCTTTTTATTTGGCTATTTGCATAAAGATACGTAATTTTGCATCCGCTTTTGAATAAATATTCAGACACATGAAGATCAAGACTAGCAGAATGGAGACGCTGAAGATGCTCATTTCGAGTCAGGAACTGTGCTCGCAAGAAGAGGTGTTGCAGGCGTTAGAGAAAGAAGGGTACAAGCTGACACAAGCCACTTTGAGCCGCGACCTGAAGCAGTTGAAGGTGGCAAAGGCTGCCAGCATGAATGGGAAATACGTATACGTGCTGCCCAACGAGACGATGTACAAGCGGGTGAAGACGCCAAGGTCGGCACAGGAGATGTTGCAGACATCAGGCTTTCTGTCGCTCAACTTCTCTGGCAACATGGGAGTCATCAAGACAAGACCGGGCTACGCCAGCGCCATTGCCTACAACCTGGACTACAGCGACATGCCCAGCATCATCGGAACCATTGCCGGCGATGACACCATCTTCATCGTACTCAAAGAGGGTGCTACACGCGAAGAGGTCATCGGGGAACTATGCGCGGTGATACCGGATATTAAGTAGGAGAGCCCACCCCCGGCCCCCTCCCTGGGGAGGGGAGAAGTAAAGGTCAGAGAAAGTACAATATAAATATATAAGTAGGAAATAAGAAATGGATAAAATTAAGGTGGTGGTTGCCGAGGCTTCGCACGAGAAGTATGTCGACACCATTTTAAAGACAATAGAAGACGCTGCCAAGGTGCGTGGAACGGGCATCGCCAAGCGTACCCACGAGTACCTGGCAACGAAGATGAAGGAGGCCAAGGCGGTCATCGCCTTAGACGGCGATACGTTTGCAGGCTTCAGCTACATCGAGACATGGGGCAACAAACAGTATGTGACCACGAGTGGTCTGATTGTTCATCCCGACTACCGGGGCATCGGACTCGCCAAGCGCATCAAGGACATGACGTTCACGCTGGCACGCACACGCTGGCCACACGCCAAGATATTCTCGCTCACCAGCGGTGCTGCCGTGATGAAGATGAACACGGAACTGGGCTACCAACCCGTGACCTTCGCCGACCTGACCGACGACGAAGCGTTCTGGCGCGGTTGCGAAGGCTGCATCAACGTAGATGTGCTGCACCGCACGGGGCGGAAATACTGCATCTGCACCGCCATGCTCTACGACCCGGAAGAACACCTGCCGGCGAAGTTGCCACAAGAGGTGCTGGACAGGATAAAGGAGATAGAGAAGCCCACCCCCAGCCCCTCCCTGGGGAGGGGAGAAGCAACGCCCAAAAAGATGTATCAGGCAGCCGATGTCTCAGTTTATGACTTGCTGAAAGATTTTGCTACAAAAAACCGTAAGCATCCGACAGAAGGAGAATCCATCACATGGAACATGCTGAAAGGCAGGCAAATGGGTGTCTCGTTCAGGAGACAACACATCATAGGACAGTTCATTGCCGATTTCTCATGCCCGACATTAAAGCTTATCATAGAAATAGATGGCGGCTATCATCATTTGCCAAGTCAACAGATAAACGATGCTGAACGGACAGCATGGCTAAATTCAAGAGGCTATACCGTACTACGGTTTACTAATGAAGAAATAATCGGCAACACCAATGAAGTTAAAAATAAAATACAAGAGACAATATGGAAACTAAAAAACAAGTAATCAATCAAGGCTGTTCACCCCTCCCTGGGGAGGGGACGGGGGTGGGCCGCAAAGTCGTGGTAGCCTTTAGCGGCGGTTTGGACACATCGTATACGGTGATGAAACTTGCCAAGGAAGGCTATGAAGTACATGCAGCCTGCGCCAACACCGGCGGATTCAGCGCTGAGCAGTTGAAAACCAACGAAGAGAACGCCTACAAGCTGGGGGCTGCGAAGTATGTCACCCTCGACGTGACACAGGAGTATTACGAAAAGTCGCTGAAGTACATGATCTTCGGAAACGTACTACGCAACAACTGCTACCCCATCAGCGTGTCGTCGGAGCGCATCTTCCAGGCCATCGCCATCGCCCGCTATGCCAATGAAATCAAAGCCGATGCCATCGCACACGGCTCTACAGGAGCAGGCAACGACCAGATACGCTTCGACATGACATTCCTCGTGATGGCTCCGGGCGTGGAGATTATCACGCTGACCCGCGACAAGAAGCTCACCCGCAAGGAGGAAGTGGACTACCTGAACGAGAACGGCTTCTTCGCCGACTTCACCAAGCTGAAGTACAGCTACAATGTGGGCATCTGGGGAACAAGCATCTGTGGCGGCGAACTGCTCGACCCCACACAGGGACTGCCCGAAGAAGCCTACCTGAAACATGCCACCCGGCAGGAAGAAAGCCTCTTGAAGATAGAGTTTGAGAAGGGCGAAATCGTCGGTGTCAACGGCGAGAAGTTCGACGACAGGGTGAAAGCCATCCAGAAGATCGAAGAGATTGGTGCCTCCTACGCCATCGGTCGCGACTGCAACGTCGGCGATACCATCATCGGCATCAAGGGACGTGTAGGCTTTGAGGCTGCCGCTCCCAAGCTCATCATCGAAGCTCACCGCCTGTTAGAGAAGTCGACACTGTCAAAATGGCAGCAGTACTGGAAAGACCAGGTCGCCAACTGGTATGGCATGTTCCTGCATGAAAGCCAGTACCTGGAGCCTGTCATGCCCGACATCGAGGCCATGCTCACCTCCTCGCAGCGCCACGTGAACGGTACAGCCATCCTGAAGCTGCGCCCCTACGGATTTGAGACCGTCGGCATAGACAGCAATGACGACCTGACGAAGTCGAAACTCGGTGAATATGGCGAGACCCAGACCGGTTGGACAGCAGACGAAGCCAAGGGATTCATCAAGGTATCGAGCACGCCGCTAAGGGTTTATTACGGAATACATAAGGGGGAGAGGTAAAAGCCTACCCCCGAACTATGATTTTTCTAAGAAAGAAATTAGCATAATTAGAATAATTTTATCCAGATATTATCTATGACGAGGCAAGAATATCAAAAGATATATGAAGTCGTTGGAGCCGCAATGGAGGTGCACAAGACGCTGGGCAGAGGACTTGCTGAAGCGATATATCAAGAAGCACTTGCCATAGAAATGAGAAATCAAGGCATCCAAGTTGAATAGATGACTATGAGTAAAGTTGGAATTTTAGGTGCAGCAGGCTATACGGGTGGCGAGCTCATCCGACTGTTGCTGAACCACCCACAGGCAGAGATTGTCTTTGCCAACAGCGAGAGCAATGCCGGCAACCTGGTGAGCGATGTGCACGAAGGACTGTACGGCGATACCGACCTGCAGTTCACCGCCGACATGCCGTTCGATGATGTCGATGTTGTCTTCTTCTGCTTCGGGCATGGTAAAAGTAAGGAATTTCTCCAAAAACACGCCATTCCATCGAGCGTAAAGATCATCGACCTGGCACAAGACTTTAGGATTAAAGATGAGGTTCATGATTTCGTCTACGGTCTTCCGGAGATTCACAAGGACGAGATTGCGAAGGCGCAGCATGTCGCCAACCCCGGTTGCTATGCCACCTGCATCCAGTTAGGACTGCTGCCCGCTGCTAAGATGGGGCTCCTTCAGGACGACGTGATGGTCAACGGCATCACCGGCAGCACCGGTGCAGGTCAGAAGCCCACCTTCTCCAGCCACTTCTCCTGGCGAGACAACAATGTGAGCACCTACAAGATACTCACCCACCAGCACCTGCATGAGATATGCCAGAGCCTCAACGAGGTGCGCCCTGCCACGTCACCCTACATCACCTCGCCGATAGACTCATCCCACATCACCCCTCCTCAGGGAGGGGACGGGGGTGGGCGTCCCGTATCTATCGACTTCATCCCCTATCGTGGTCCGTTCCCTCGCGGCATCTTCGTCACTTCGGTGGTGCAGACCGATGCCTCTTTGGAAGAGATTACCGAAGGATACAAGTCCTTCTACAAGGATGCCGCCTTCACCCATGTCATGACCGACCACGACCTCGACCTGAAGCAAGTTGTCAATACCAACAAATGTCTGATTCATTTAGACAAAGTCGGCAACAAACTTATTGTCATTTCCTGCATCGACAACTTGCTGAAGGGAGCCGTCGGACAAGCCGTCCAGAACATGAACATCATGTTCCATCTCGATGAAACCGCTGGTTTACGACTCAAACCATCAGCATTTTAAGTAAAAAAAGCATACTAACGCATACGAAGTACCGACTGACATTTTTAAGATTTGTCAGTCGGTTCTGCATATTTAGGAATTCATTTCCTTGTTGTTTTCGTAATTTTGTAGCCATAAGTTACCAAGATACACACTTACCATAAGCGATATGACTACAAAAGTTACAACAGCCTTCGCCAGCACCATACTTGCCTGGCTGAAACGATGGAAGCAACGTAAGAAGGTACAGCAGCCATCAAAAGGGCAAGCAACATCCAATACGCTTTCGCCCGACAAGCAAAACGAAGGAAAAGGCTCAGAAAAAGGCGGTTCCATCGACAAGTCGGACGAGCTGCTACAGCGTATCTGCCAACTGATGGAGAAAGAACAGCTGTTCAAGAACAACCAGTTGCGCCTCTCGGATGTTGCCAACATGCTGGGCACCAACACCACCTACATCTCCGACTGCATCAACACGAAGCGGGGCTGCTCGTTCAACCAGTTTGTCAACGGCTACCGCATAGCGTATGTGAAGGAACAGATGCGCAAAGACCCGTATGTAAAGCTGTCCACGCTCTACTTAGAAGCTGGCTTCTCCAGCGAGACCTCCTTCTACCGTGTCTTCAAGTCACTCACCGGCATCACGCCGAAGGAGTGGCTGATGAGAGACAGGCGCTGCGCTAAATGATAAATGATAAATGACAAATGATAAATGATTTAAGGGAGTTAAAAGGGAGTTAAAGAGGAGTTAAAGGGAAGTTAAAAGGGAGTTAAAAGGACGATAGTATCCTCATCGGGCAAATCTGACGTCCAAGCCCCTTGGGGCGATATCTCCCAAGCAGTCGAAGACTGCGATAACTCCCTTTTTACTACCAAGCGGCTTTAGCCGCGGTAACTTCCGATTAATAAACGATAAAGGGATGAAAAAGGAGTATGATTATACGGAGCGGGTGACGCTATGTTGCGACGGCAAGTACCGTTGGCGATACGACGTGCACCTGCTGAAGAACCCGTCCATCCTGTTCGATGTCTGGAAGGTGTTGGGCATCAGCATAGGTGTTGTCATCGTGTTCGTCATGCTTCTTGTGGGCTGTGGCGACGGCTTCGACGTCGACTCGCTGAAAGGTGCCGGGGGTGCGATGCTGATTACCGCTGCCATCCTCGGCGTGGTCAGCATCCTGGGTTATCTGTTCTATGCCGCTATGGTGGGATGGAAGTACGAAGTGCTGTTCACCATGGACGAGAAGGAGGTGGTACACCAGCAGTCGCCAGCCTCGGCAAGGAAGGCTGAGCGCGTAGGCAAGCTGGCTGCGATGGCGGGAGCGGCAGCAGGACGGCCGGGCGTAGTAGGCACGGGTATGCTTGCCGCCTCATACACCACGATGATCACCGAGCTTGCCGATGTGAAACGCTTGATACCTTGCCGGAAGATGCACCTCATCAAGGCAAACGAACTGTTGGAAAAGAATCGCGTCTATGTTGCCGATGAAGACTTCGACTTCGTCTATGATTTCCTCTGCCAACACTGTCCGAAGGCTTCCAGATAATTGATAATTGACAATTGACAATTGACAATTGATAATTCACAATTCATAATTCACAATTCACAATTATTGCAAGATATTTTCATTGCAACAAAACCCTTCATAGCCTTGTAACTTACTGAAAGACAGTCAGTTCTTGTGAAGGGTTGCTGATAATTGCCAATTCATAATTGATAATTGATAATTCATTCAATTTTCGTTCGTTTTTAACATCTCAGCGACTGAAGCCGCATATCAATCATGCCGATTTCGGCTGGTTTGGACCTTTTGACACGTGTCAGAAAACCTTTTGACACGTGTCAGAAACGTTTCCGACACGTGTCAAAAGGTTTTAGCGTGAAAATTTGCTGACTTACAAACACTTATTTCAGGCAAAGAAAAGGCGCAAAGGAGACTATCTGCTGTCTGGAAATGCCCTATTTTCAAACCCTTCACACTATCTCGATGACTGCCAGATAGTTACGGGTTTGTGAAGGGTTTTACTAAAAACAATTTAGGAAGACAAGGATAGAATCGACTGACATTTTTAAGATTTGTCAGTCGTTTCCTCTGTTTTGTTAGTCATTCTTTCCGTTGCTATGCGTAAATTTGCAAACAAACCTCCAAAAAGGAGGAGCGAGAATTGAAACATTACATTATTAACCATAAAACCTAAAACGATTATGAAAAGAATCTTTTTAACGTTATTAGCTATTGTATCTTTAGCACTTAGCATTAACGCCCAAAAGTATCATGTGCAGGAAGAAAGAAACAGACAGTACATCAATTATGGCTGGGGACAAGGTGCGCAACAGGTGTTTCTTCTTTACAGTAATGGAAAACTTAAAGGCAAAATTATCACCAAAGTAAAGGCAGACAAGTCTATCACCTTCACTGCCGAAGGATGTTCTCCTACATTTTCATGTTATTCCAGTCATGTCAATGCTGATATGCCAAATTCTGGCGGTGGCGCTCAACTAATCGAACTTTCTCTGTCTTCAGGTCAGACCTATACATTTACAAATTATGTAGAAAGAAAGAGACCCATCATCAAATTGCGCATCAAGGAAATGCAATTGAAAGGTCTGAGATGATTTCTTAAGGGTAACATTGTCCATTATTCATCTATAAACCTAAACTAAAACGATTATGAAAAAGTTATTATTGACATTAGTAGCACTCGTGGCTATGTCTTTTACCGTTCAAGCAGAAGTACATCATTATTCCTCTAAGTTAAGTGTTCAACGCTATAATCAATACAGTTGGGGAAGAGGTATAGAACAAAGCTATCATTTATATCGAGATGAAAACCACATAGGGTTGATACATATATGGGTAAATGAAGACAAATCTGTTACATTTAAAGTGATGTGTCACCGAAGAATTGATTTTCAATGTTATATATCTTCGCGATATTCTGACGGAAGAGTAAGTAATCTGTTGATAGATAAAGTTGTATCTGCCAATCAAGACTATATCTACACTGGTTTCGTTAATTCTCCAAAGCCACGAATAGAAGTATCGATTCATAGTTTTCAGTTTAAAAGAGTACGATAAAGAAAAATAATTTCGTATAATTTATATTTTCCATTTCTTTATAAACCTAAACTAAAACGATTATGAAAAAGTTATTATTGACATTAGTGGCACTCGTAGCTATGAGCATGAGTGTTTGTGCACAGGAAGGTCCGAAGCTGTGGCAAGGCGGACCCGGCAAGAAGCATATTGACCGCAGCACGCTGAAGGAGCGGGCAATGAACTACCACTTCATCATCAACGACCAGTCGAGGGATGTCTATCTTGCCAAGTACAAGGGCAGGAAGTGCTGGTTTGGCGGTGCCACCGGCAAGGACAACATGGGCTACTACGACGAGGCTATCACCTACTCGGAGAAAGCCATCATCGAGAAGGAAGGCATCGCAACCCGCGGTTCTTCCAATCCCTTCGACGTAAATACTGGCAGGAAAAAGAAGAACAAGAAGAAGTAACCCATGAAGAAATACTTGTTCATATTGATGACCATGCTGGCATTGCCCTCCATGACCTACGCTCAGGTCATGGAGAGCATGTCTAATCAGGAACGAGCCCGTGTCGTCCACAGCCTGATCAGTCGCATGCGTCCTATCCCTCAGAAGGATAAATATACCGGTAAGATAGTCTATAGACAGGTGATTACGCCTTCTCCCATTACCAACTTCGAGTGGTGGGCGGTCATGGGCGAGAAACTTTACAAGGACAAAAGCCAGGCATCGCTACCAGCCATCGTCAAGAGTGCGCACATTATGACCAACCTTCTTACCTACGAGAAGAAGCGCAACATGGTATTTATCGTTGCTAATGCGGACATGATTAAGCAGGCACGGCAATCTGCTGGCCTGCAAGGCGGCGTCAACAGCAAAGGCACAGGAAAGAACGAAGAGTTTTTCATCGTCACGTTCTATGACGAATGGAAAAAATACATGGGAAAGAAATAAAGAAATTAAAAATCCATCTTATGAAAAAATGCACTAAGGGTTACTCGACCTATACGTACATTATTTAAATACTTTAAACCAATACGATTATGAAAAAGATTCTATTGACATTAGTGGCTTGCGCAGCCATCACATTGAGTGCCAACGCACAGGGCGGCCCCAGGAAATGGGTGGGAGGTCCCACTAAAAGCTATGTAGACCGCTCTACGCTGGACAAGAGAGCACAGCAGTATCACTTCATCATCAACGACAAGTCTTCCGACGTATACCTGAGCGAGAAGAACGGCAAGAAATGCTGGTTTGGCGGTGCTATCGGCAAGGACTTCATGGGTTGGTATGACGAGTGCATCACCCGTTCGGAAAAGAAGATTCTCGACAAGAACAAGAAGAGCAAGGTTTCCAACAAGGTGACGCTGCAGAACAACAGCGGCAATCCGTTTGCCGACTAATCATCTTAAAAGGAAGTTACCGCGGCTAACTCCCGAAACTAAAACCACTTAACCAAACCTGTTTTTTACACTTGTCCATGACAAGCAAGCGGCAACTCCCCGTGAGTTGCCGTTTTGTCATGGTGCCGACGGCTAACTGCATATTCTTCCGTTATAGTTTCATTTTCCGTGATTCTTACGCCGTTGACCAACGATTTACACCTTATTTATATATTGTTTTCAAAAATAATGCGTACTTTTGCAGGCATATTCGCAAAAAAGTAAGCAAGAAAGATGAAACTATTCGACGTTTATCCCCTCTTCGACGTGAACATCGTCAAGGGTAAGGGCTGCAAGGTGTGGGACGACAAGGGTCAGGAATACCTCGACCTGTACGGCGGGCATGCCGTCATCAGCATCGGACACTCCCATCCCCATTATATCGAGAAGGTGACCGAACAGGTCGGCAAGTTGGGATTCTACTCCAACTCCGTGGTAAACAAGCTGCAAGTGGAGCTGGCAGAACGCTTGGGACGCATCAGCGGCTACGACGACTACCAGCTGTTCCTCATCAACAGCGGTGCCGAAGCCAACGAGAATGCGCTGAAGCTCGCCTCGTTCACCAACGGACGCACCCGCGTGCTGTCCTGCGAGAAGGCTTTCCACGGCAGGACGAGCCTGGCTGTAGAGGTCACGAACAATCCGAAGATCATCGCACCCATCAACGACAACGGGCATGTCACCTACCTGCCGCTCAACGACTTGGCGGCATGGGAGGCAGAACTCGCCAAAGGCGACGTCTGTGCCGTCATCCTGGAGTGCATCCAGGGCGTTGGCGGCATCCGCATGGCAACGAAGGAGTTTGCACAGGGGCTTGCTGCCGCCTGCAAGAAGTACGGCACGGTGCTCATCTGCGACGAGATACAGTGTGGCTACGGCCGCAGCGGAAAGTTCTTTGCCCACCAGTGGCTGGACATACGCCCCGACATCATCACCGTTGCCAAAGGCATCGCCAACGGATTCCCGATGGGCGGCGTGCTGATAGCACCCCACTTCAAGCCCGTCTACGGACAACTCGGCACCACCTTCGGCGGCAACCATCTGGCATGTGCCGCAGCACTGGCAGTCCTCGACGTCTTCGAACAGGAGGGACTGGTAGAGAATGCGCACCTCGTGGGTGAGTACCTGATTGAAAGATTGAAAAAATTGAGGATGGAAGAATTGAAGACAAAGGGCAGCAGCCATATCCAAGACGTGCGCGGACGCGGCATGATGATCGGCATCGACCTCGACATACCGCACAAGGACGTGCGTGTGCCCCTCATCCATGAGCAGCACTGCTTCACCGGATGCGCCGGAACCAACATTCTCCGACTGCTTCCGCCGCTCTGTCTGAGCAAGGAAGAGGCAGACAGCTTCTTGGAGAAACTAATTGGAGCCCAAAAGCCCACCCCCTAACCCCTCCCTGGGGAGGGGAGGAAAAAGATAGTTTTTCTAATGGAGAGACAAGAAGGAGAAGAGAAGAAGGCTATCAATCATGAAATTGAAAAATTGAAAAATCAATTGTAAATTGCTAAATGGTAAATCAGAGCATGAAGATAACGATTATAGGAGCAGGAGCAATGGGCGGCTCTACCGCTGAAGGACTGCTCAAAAGCCAGCAACTGCAAGCAGCAGACATCACCGTGTCCGATCCCTGTCAGACGGTATTAGAGAAGTTTGCCCGCAAGGGCGTGAGCACCACCACCGACAACCCGGTTGCCGTGGTGGGTGCCGACATCGTCATGGTGTTTGTCAAGCCGTGGTTAGTGGAGACGGTGCTCAAAGGCATCAAGGACAGCATGGACTACGGCAAGCAGACACTTGTCATCATCGCTGCCGGCATCAGCTCGGCACAGGTCAGCGAATGGATGAAGACTGACGACAACCAGTTGCCGACATTCTTCCTCTGCATCCCGAACATCGCCATCGCACAACAACAGTCGATGACATTCCTCGTTCCCGCCAACGCCTCACAGGAGGAGACCGCCGACATGAAGGCACTCTTCGACACACTTGGCGAGACCATCCTCACCGACGAGCAGCACCTGGCAGCAGGCACTACCCTCGCCTCTTGCGGCATAGCATACGCCATGCGCTACATCCGTGCAGCAGCCGAAGGTGGCGTGGAGTTAGGGTTCAAGGCCGATGACGCCAAGCGCATCGTCATGCAGACCATGAAAGGTGCGGTAGGACTGCTGGAAGAGACAGGCTTACACCCGGAGGCAGCCATCGACATGGTGACAACTCCCGGCGGAGTGACCATCAAGGGACTGAACGAGATGGAACATGCCGGCTTCACCTCCGCCGTCATCCGCGGGCTGAAAGCAGGAGCTAAGTAAATGGACAAGTGATAATTGACAATTGATAATTGACAATTGACAATTATCGTGCAAACCGAGCGCAATGAAAGCTTGCTTTCAATTGCCGAGGCGCAGCCGATAATCGAACAAAGTTCAATTCATAGTTCACACCCCCTTTAGGGGGCTGGGGGGCTTTCAATTGTAAAAATTAATAAAGATATGGACGAGCAAATTAAGCAAATAGGAGAACGGTTGCGCGGACTGCGCGACGTACTCGACATTGACAAGCAGGAGATTGCCGCACTCTGTGGCATCACCACCGAGCAGTATGAGAAGATGGAGAGCGGCGAGAGCGAACTCTCCGTTGCCAACCTTCAGAAGATTTCCAAGGAATACGGCATTTCACTTGACGTATTGATGTTCGGCGAGGAGCCACACATGCGCAACTACTTCCTCACCCGCAAGGGACAGGGCATGAGGGTGGAGCGCCGCAAAGCCTACCAGTATGAAAGTCTTGCCAGCGGTTTCCGCGGCAGGAAGGCAGACCCCTTCATCGTCACGGTTGAACCCAAGCCTGCCAACACGCCGAAGGAAATGAACTCACACTCCGGTCAGGAGTTCAACATGGTGCTTGAAGGAACCATGGAACTGACCATAGGCTCTAAGGTGCTCATCCTGAACGAAGGCGACAGCATCTACTTCGATGCCACCCAACCCCACGGCATGCGAACCCTGAACGACAAACCTGTCAGGTTCCTTGCCATCATATTCTAATTCAAAAGCTAACAAAGAAAGACTACAATGGTAGAAAGATTTTTGAAACAGACCACGTTTACGTCTGTAGAGGATTATAACAAACACTTGGAATTCATCATTCCAGAGAACTTCAACTTCGCATACGACGTGATGGACGCATGGGCTGAGGAAGACCCCGACAGGCTTGCATTGCTATGGACCAGTGAAAGAGGTGAGGAAATACGCTTCACCTTTAAGGACCTGAAAGAGAAAACCGATCAGACAGCCAGCTACTTCCTGTCACTCGGCATCGGAAAGAACGACCCTGTCATGCTCATCCTGAAACGCCACTACCAATGGTGGCTGTCCATGCTGGCACTGCACAAGATTGGGGCGATAGCCATTCCTGCCACCCACATGCTGACCAAGAAGGACATCGTCTATCGAAACACACGTGCAAGCGTCAAGGCTATCGTATGCGTCAACGACGAATATGTCACTTCGCAGATTGCAGCAGCCATGCCCGACAGCCCTACGGTGAAAGCGGTGATAGCCGTCAACTCTGATGCTGAAGCGGGAAAGGCCGTACCAGAAGGATTCCACAACTGGGAGCAGGAATGGAACAACGTAGCACCCTTTGTACGTCCCTCCTTTGTCAACACCAACGACGACACGATGCTGATGTACTTCACCAGCGGAACAAGCGGCGAACCGAAGATGGTGGCTCACGACTATCTGTACCCGATGGGGCACCTGACAACGGGAGTATTCTGGCACAACCTGCACAAAGGAAGCCTCCACCTGACGGTGGCAGACACGGGATGGGGCAAAGCTGTCTGGGGAAAGATCTACGGACAGTGGTTTGCCGGTGCCACGGTGTTCGTCTTCGACCATGAGAAATTCAATGCCGACACGTTGCTCAGACAGATAGAGAAATACAAGCTGACCAGCTTCTGCGCACCACCCACCATCTACCGTTTCATGATTCGTGAAGACCTGTCGAAGTACGACCTTTCGTCACTCGAATACTGCACGACGGCAGGCGAAGCGCTGAACCCCGCCGTCTTCGACAAGTTCAAGGAGAAGACAGGCATAGAGATGATGGAAGGCTTCGGACAGACAGAGACAACGATGACGCTCGGCACGATGCCGTGGATGAAGCCGAAGCCGGGAAGCATGGGTATGCCCAATGCACAGTACGACATAGACTTGGTAAAAGCCGACGGCACATTGTGCGAAGACGGTGAGAAGGGAGAGATTGTCATCCGCGTCGGCGACAAAAAGCCGATTGGCCTCTTCAAGGAGTACTACCGTGACCCTGAACTGACACACGAGGCTTGGCACGACGGACTGTACCATACGGGAGACATGGCATGGCGCGACGAAGACGGTTATTACTGGTTTGAAGGACGTATCGACGACGTCATCAAGTCGAGCGGCTACCGCATTGGCCCGTTTGAAGTTGAGAGTGCCTTGATGACCCACCCCTCTGTGGTTGAATGTGCCATCACGGGTGTTCCCGACGACATACGCGGAATGGTGGTGAAGGCAACGGTAGTCCTTGGCAAGGAATGGAAAGACAAGGCTGGTGAAACGCTCGTCAAAGAGTTACAGAACCACGTCAAGCGCACCACGGCACCCTACAAGTACCCGCGCATCATCGAGTTTGTAGATGAGTTGCCGAAGACCATCAGCGGCAAGATCAGGAGAGTGGAGATCCGCAAGAAAGATGCTGCCGGGGAATAATGAGTGACAAGCGATTAGTAATCATGAAAAGAATAGTTGTAAAGGTAGGCAGCAATGTGCTGACACGAGATGACGGAAAGCTCGACGTCACACGGATGTCTGCCATCGTAGACCAGATAGCATGGCTGCGGAAGAACGGCTTCGAGGTCATCTTGGTGTCGTCGGGTGCCGTGGCATGCGGCAAGAGCGAGTTGCATGTTGACAACCCGTTAGACAGCGTAGAGCAACGGCAGCTCTTCTCCGCATTGGGACAGGTGAAGCTCGTCGGACTCTACTACGATTTGTTCCGCGAATTCCACATCCACGTCGGACAGGTGCTGACCATGAAGGAAAACTTTGAACCCGGAGAACAGTTTGAAAACCAACGGGCATGTATGTCGGTGATGCTGGAGAACGGCGTGCTCCCCATCGTCAACGAGAACGACACGGTATCTGTTACGGAGCTGATGTTCACTGATAACGACGAACTGTCGGGACTGATAGCGCAGATGATGGATGCCGACGAACTGATACTGCTGAGCAATGTAGACGGCATCTACAACGGAGCGCCCGACAATCCGCACAGCCGCGTCATTCCCTCAGTATATTGGGACAGAAACATCGATGAATACATCCAAGACGCGAAGAGCGAACAAGGACGCGGTGGCATGCAGTCGAAGTGTAACATTGCCCATCAGGTAGCGAATGCAGGCATCCGCGTGGTCATTGCCAACGGCAAGAGAGACAACGTCCTGATAGACCTGATAGAGCGACCGATGGACGTCATGCACACGGAGTTTGTTCCAAGACATTGAAGATTAGAATATGGAATTGTTAGAGACATTTAAGAGAGTGAAGACCGCCAGCAAGACGCTGGCTCTGATTCCTGACGAGCAACGCAACGAGATACTGAATGCCGTTGCCGATGCCATCATAGCCCATCAAGCAGAGTTGCTGGATGCCAATGCCAAGGACTTGGCACGCATGGAGAAGAGCAACCCACTGTATGACCGACTGCAACTGACGGAGAAGCGGTTGGCAGACATCGCCTCCGACATGCGCAACGTGGCAACGCTCCCCACACCGTTAGGACATATCACGAAGGAAAAGACACTACCAAACGGACTGAAACTGAAGCGTGTCAGCGTTCCATTCGGTGTTATCGGCATGATTTACGAGGCACGTCCCAACGTTACCTTCGACGTGTTCTCTCTCTGTTTCAAGAGTGGCAACGCCTGTGTGCTGAAAGGCGGCAAGGATGCCGACGACTCCAACCGCGCCGGCGTAGCCCTGATTCACCGTGTATTGGCAACGTATGGCATCAACGAAGACATTGTCACCCTTTTGCCGGCAACCCATGAGGCAACAGGTGAGATGCTGAATGCTGTCGGATACATCGACCTCTGCATTCCGCGTGGCGGTAAAAAACTCATCGAATTTGTACGTGACACTGCCCGTGTACCCGTGATTGAGACGGGAGCCGGTGTGGTGCATACGTATTTCGACAAAGATGCCGACCTGACGATCGGCAAGGCTATCGTCAACAATGCAAAGACCCGACGAGTATCTGTGTGCAACGCCCTCGACACGCTGCTCGTACACAAAGACCGCATTGACGACCTCAAGGAACTGCTTGCCCCCATGAAGGGGAAGGTGGAGTTCTTCATGAACGATGAGAGTAAGTATGACACCGAGTTCATGGACTACAAGATGAACGTCGTCGTCGTAGACTCACTCGATGCTGCCATCGAACACATTGCGCAACACGGCAGCGGCCACAGCGAGTGTATCATCACAGAGAATGCCGAAGCAGCACGCACTTTCCAACAACTGGTTGATGCTGCCTGCGTCTATGTCAACGCACCCACCAGTTTCACCGACGGTGCCCAGTTCGGACTTGGTGCCGAGATTGGCATCTCTACCCAGAAGCTGGGTCCCCGCGGTCCGATGGCGCTCGAAGAAATCACGACCTACAAGTGGCTGATAGAAGGTCACGGACAGATAAGGGCGTAGTTAATTGACAATTGATAATTGACAATTGATAATTGATAAAAAAGATGAAGACATTCTTTAACGTAGAAGACCTGGGCGACCTGAAGGCAGCTCTCGCCGAGGCACAGGAGATAAAGGCAAACCGTTTCGGATATCAGCAACTTGGTAAGAACAAGACATTGCTGATGATTTTCTTCAACAACTCGCTGCGCACACGTCTTTCCACACAGAAGGCTGCCATGAACCTGGGTATGAACGTCATCGTACTCGACGTGAATGCCGGTGCATGGAAGCTGGAGACAGAGCGTGGTGTCATCATGGACGGCGACAAGAGCGAACACCTCTTGGAAGCGATTCCCGTGATGGGCAGCTACTGTGACATCATCGGTATCCGTTCGTTTGCAGGACTTACCGACCGCGAGTTCGACTATGCCGAAACCATCGTCAACCAGTTCGTGCAATACAGCGGCCGTCCTGTCTTCGCCATGGAGACCGCAACGGTACACCCGTTGCAGGCGTTCGCCGACCTGATCACCATCGAGGAAAACTGGGCAGGTTCTATGGGCAGTGGCACTGCCGCTGCGAAGCCAAAAGTCGTCCTCAGCTGGGCACCACACTGCCGCGCGTTGCCGCAGGCTGTACCTAATTCGTTCGCACAATGGATGAATGCAGCCGATGTAGACCTCGTCATCACTCAGCCAGAAGGCTACGAACTCGATCCGAAATATGTAGGCAATGCCGTTGTTGAGTATGACCAGAAGAAAGCCTTCGAGGGAGCCGACTTCATCTATGCGAAGAACTGGAGTTGTCCGGGTGTAAAGAACCCTGCCGACTACGGCAAGATTCTCTCGAAAGACATGTCATGGACGGTGGATACTGAGCACATGAGCTGGACCAACGACGGTAAGTTCATGCATTGTCTGCCCGTTCGCCGCGGCTTGATTGTCACGGATGACGTCATCGAAAGTAAGAACTCACTTGTTATCCCAGAGGCTGCCAACCGTGAGATTTCTGCCGAGGTCGTCATCAAGCGAATGCTGGAAAGCCTGTAGCCGAAGGCGAATTGACAATGCACAATTGATAATTGATCATTATAACAAAGATGCCGACCGTATCGGCCGGCATGTTCAGTTTTCACGGTGGGGAAGCTATGATGACAGAAATACCATCTGCCGCTTCGTCACCAGCTGGGCGACGACGGAAGCTGACCTGCAACAGTTGGAGTGCCTATTATAAAATAGGTGGCAATAACCTTTCACACAGAAAGCCCTCACTTCTATTTCGTGGCTATAGATTCCATGTGGTTCCTGAGCGGATTGGCATACATCGTCAGGATGCGTTCACGCAGGAAAGCCTCATCCTTATTGGGCAGTTGGATCTTATCTAACTGCCCTTTTAAGTACCTCTCAAAACGTGTTTTATCTTTCTCCGTATAGTGTTCAGCGTATGTCGAGCCACCCTCCAGCTGGTCGAGGGCTATATAGTTGCAGGGATAGAGCCGGTAACCGATATAGATATCGCGGTCAATACGCCGGCACAGTTCCGTATAGAACTCCTTGGCAGGCAGCCCGCTGAGTTCGTCTATCCATGTGTTGACAGGCTTTCCGCAATGGTAGTGTACACGTCCCTTGTAACCGAAGATACCCGTTCGCATGTTGTCAAGGTCGTCTTGTCGGCTCTTCTTGAAGGCAGGGTTGTCCCGTTTCTGTTGGAACTCCTGTGCCTTCAGGTAGTCGCAAGGGTCAAACTCGTAGCTGATGGTGAGCGGCGTGATGTTGATGTCGCGCAACTTATCAGCCAAAGAGCCCTCGCCACCCATTGCCAACATCTTCAGCACCGCCTCCTGGGTGTGGTCGCTGGAGTCCTTGGCTCGTCCTTCGCGCTGCGCTATCCAGATGTTCTCATGCTTCTGCGTAACGGCAAAATGGATGTAACTACTCATCAGCTGGCTTGAGCGCACCATCTCATGTGCCGTCAAGCCGCGCCTGACGGTGAACGCCTTGTTCATGCGTACGAGTCGCTTGATCCAAGGATAGATCAAGAGGTTGTCGCCAATGCCTATCTCCACGGTAGTGGGATAGCCTTCGTTCACCAGCATGAGGTCGAGGAACGCCGAGTCGAGCACAATGTCGCGGTGGTTGCTCAAGAATGTATAGCGGTTGTCCTTCGAAAGTCCTTTCAGTTCGGCATCATCAAAGGTGCAACCGTCGGTATGTTTCCAGATAATGTAGCGCACCACTGGCTTCATGAAGCGTTTCTGGAAGTCCAACGGAGTCTTCACCCCCTTGAATGCCAGCTTCAGCAGGCCGTTGCGGATGCTTTTCGGCAGCCAAGGTGCAAATCCTTTGAGTACCAAGGAGAACTGGCGGTCGTTGAGCAAGTCGTTGAACGCCTGCTGCATCTCCTCCGGTTCGTACGGGCGTATCTCGTCAAAGTCGTTGATGTTGTATGCCATTGTTGCTTGTTTCCTTTAGGAGTAGTGGCGATGCCACATCATACTGAATACCTTAGAATTGGTTTTCCACGATGTCGGTCAGCACATCCTTGATGTCGAGACCTGCGGCACGTACCTGCTGGGGGATGAAACTCGTTGCCGTCATGCCTGGTGTGGTGTTGATTTCGAGCATCATGATCTTGTCCTTGCCTTCCTCATCCTTCGTAACAATGTAGTCGATGCGGATGATACCGTTGCAATGGAGGATGTCATAGATGCGTGAGGTCTGGTCCTGCAAAGCTTTCGTCAGCTCAGGAGAGATACGCGCAGGGGTTATCTCCTGCACCTGTCCGTTGTACTTGGCATCATAGTCAAAGAATTCGTTGCTGGTGACAACCTCTGTCACGGGGAACACCACCGACTTCTCCTTGGTCTTATAGCATCCTACCGTCACTTCAGTACCGTCCATGTAGCTTTCGATCATCACTTGGTCACTTTCCATGAACGCCAGGCGCAGTGCCGGAGCCAGTTGGTCTACGTTTTTCACCTTCGACACACCGAAACTGCTGCCGTCGGCGGCAGGCTTCACAAAGCACGGCATGCCTATCTCCCGTTCCAGTTTCTCCTCGTCCAACTGATCTTCTTCGCCTCGGCGGAGCAATATACTCGGAGCCACGTTAATGCCATAGCCGCGCAAGTGGTTATTCAGCACAAACTTGTCAAACGTCAGTGCCTCTACCAGCACGCCACTGGTAGAATAAGGTATCTGCATCAGTTCAAAGTAGCCCTGCATGATACCGTTCTCACCCGGTGTGCCGTGGATGGTGATGTAGGCATAGTCAAACCAGATGGTCTTACCGTTGAGTTTGAACGAGAAGTCGTTCTTGTCTATCTTTGCCGAACTGCCGTCAGACAGGTTGACATGCCAGTCGGTACCCTTGATGTCTACAATGTAGATGTTGTAACGTTCCTTGTCGAAAAAGCTGTAGATGCCCTGCGCCGACCGCAGGGATACGTCGTGTTCAGATGAATCACCGCCACAGACGATAGCTATTGTTCTTTTCATGCTTTTGTATTGTTAATCTTATGATATGGTTTCTGTTTCTTTTCTGCCACTGATGTAGATGCGCCACTTGGCAATGAGCGCCTGCATATCGGCAGGCAACTCCGACGTGAAGTCCATCTGCTTGCCCGTCTTGGGGTGTACGAAACCGAGCGTACGTGCGTGCAATGCCTGACGGGGACATAGCTTGAATCCGTTCTGGATGAAAGCCTTATAGCTGCTGCTGCGCTCTCCACGGAGAATCTCCATGCCTCCGTAACGTTCGTCAGCGAAGAGCGGATGACCGATGTGGCGCATGTGTGCCCTGATCTGGTGCGTTCTGCCGGTCTCTAAGATACACTCCACGAGGGTGACATATCCGAAACGCTCCAGTACCCGATAGTGGGTTACCGCCGGCTTGCCTATCTCCGATTCGGGCGGCATTACCGTCATACGCAGGCGGTCTTTCGGGTCGCGTGCTATGTTGCCTTCTATGCGTCCTTCGTCTTCAACGAAGTTAGCCCACACCAGCGCGTTGTAGCTGCGGTGGGTCGTCTTATTGAAAAACTGCAAGCCGAGGTTAGACTTCGCTTCGGGTGTCTTGGCGACGACAAGCAGCCCACTCGTGTCCTTGTCTATGCGGTGTACCAGCCCAACTTCCGGGTCGTTAGGGTCGTAAGAGGGCAGGTTACGCAAGTGCCAGGCGATGGCGTTGACCAGTGTTCCGTGGAAGTTTCCCACACCAGGGTGTACCACCAGTCCTGCCGGTTTGTTGATGACCATCAGCTGGTCGTCTTCATAGACGATGTTGAGCGGGATTTCCTCTGGTTGTATGGTAGTGTCGTGGCGCGGAGTGTCGAGCATCAGCGTCACCACGTCACCCGGTCTCACCTTATAGTTGCTCTTCACCGGTCGGTCGTTCACATGGACGAAGCCGGCATCTGCCGCCTTTTGTATGCGGTTACGGCTGGAATGCTGCAGGTGTTCAGTGAGGAACTTATCGATGCGCACCGATTCCTGCCCCTTGTCGGCAACTATCCGGAAGTGTTCAAACAGTTGCTGTTCGTCGTCTTCCAGTTCGTCTTCCAGCTGTATGTCTTTCTCGTTGTCGTCTATCATCGGAAATTACTGTGCCGGAGTTGTGGATGACGGAGCTGGCTGTGCCGGTGCTGACGAGGAGGATGGTGCCGAGGGGGTAATCTCGTTACCGTCTTCGTCTACCTGCACTTCTATGACTTCATATTCGTATTCTGGTTCCTCCTCTTCCACTTCCTCAAACTGTACTTGGTCATTATTGAATAGTGCCGAGTCGGAGATACTGCGGGTACCGTCGCCCACGACAATCACCAGCCGGGCATCAACAGGGATACGCTGACCCGCCCTTACCGGCTTGCCGTTTACCTTGATGCCGTAGATCCAGTCAGGCTCGCCAGGTATATATTCGGGTTCACCCAGCTTGAAACCCATCGCCATAAGCTGGGCACTGGCTTCGCGGAACGACCCGTTGTCGATGACATCGGGCAGGACGAGCGTCGGTGAACCGGCAGAGTTGATGGTGACATAAATGACACGACCACCCTTCACCCGCTTGCCTGGCACCGGTGACTGGTCGAGAATGCAGTCGGGTGGCAACGACTTGATGTAGCCCGTGTCGGTGACGACAATCTCAAGTCCGAGGGAGTCGAGCTTATCTTCGGCGTCATTAAACTGCATGTGCACGATGTTGGGCACGGCAATGGACTCACCATGTCTCGTATAGTAGTCAAGACCGTATTTTACGCCGATGCAGAGCAAGGCAATCACTATCAGCACTGCCATCACGTTGCCCCATACGTATGCACTTGCAAACTTCGTGAAGAAATTTTTCATGTCTCTTTTGTTTAAGGATATGGAAAGGACGGTGCCTTTTTTGCTCCCTTTTTCAATGCTTCTTAATTTTTTGCAAAGGTAGAAAAAAAACGGAAAGAAGCAAAGAATAATCTCTACTTCTTTCCGTTTTTTCTCTTTTAACCTGCCAGAGACAGATTATTTTCCGTGATGCTCGTCTGAAACAGTTAACTTCTTGCGGCCTTTTGCACGGCGAGATGCCAGCACGCGACGGCCGTTCTTCGTTGTCATTCTCTCACGGAAGCCGTGCTTGTTCACGCGACGGCGGTTGTGGGGCTGAAATGTTCTTTTCATTGTTTTGTCCTTATTTTATTGTTATTGTTTTCACTTCAGGGCATACCAATCCCATCATTTTGGGCTGCAAAATTACATAAACATTTCGAATTACGCAAGTTTTACTCCATTTTTCATCTTTAATTTTTAATTTTTAATTTATTTATTCGTACCTTTGCACCGCGAAATAACAAGCTAAAGATAAATAGATTATGATTAAATCACAAGACATCAAGAAAGGAACCTGCATCCGCATGGACGGCAAGCTCTATTTCTGCATCGACTTCCTGCACGTAAAGCCAGGAAAAGGTAACACCATCATGCGCACCACCCTGAAGGACGTTGTCAGCGGTCGTGTACTGGAGAAGCGTTTCAACATCGGAGAGGCTCTTGAAGACGTTCGCGTAGAGCGCCGCCCCTACCAGTATCTCTATCAGGAGGGTGAGGACTTCATCTTCATGAACCAGGAGACATTCGACCAGATTCCTATCGCCAAAGACCTCATCACGGGCGTTGACTACATGAAGGAGAGCGACGTAGTAGAGGTTGTCAGCGATGCCGACACCAACACCATCCTTTATGCAGAGATGCCGGTGAAGACCGTGCTGCGCATCACCCACAGCGAGCCGGGTATCAAGGGCGACACTGCCACCAACGCTACCAAGCCTGCCACACTGGAGACCGGCGTTGAGATTCGCGTTCCGCTCTTCATCAACGAAGGCGAATTGGTTCAGGTAGACACCCGCGACGGCAGCTACCTGCAGCGCGTAAAGGAGTAAAAAAAGCCCCCGCTCGGCCGAAGGACGCTCGCAAAGCGAGAACCCCTCCCGACGAGAGGGGAGCAAACGAAGAGGGTCTTTAAATTACGAAAAAACATTGAAATACTCGATCATCGTTCCCGTTTTCAACCGCCCCGACGAAGTAGACGAGCTGTTGAAGAGCCTCACCTCGCAGACCTACAAAGACTTTGAGGTGATTGTTGTCGAGGACGGGTCGACAAAGACTTGCAAGGATGTCTGCGACAAGTACGCGGACATCCTTTCTTTGCATTATTACTATAAGGAGAATAGCGGTCCCGGACAAAGCCGCAACTATGGGGCTGAACGTGCACAGGGCGAGTGGCTCATCATCCTCGACTCCGACGTGGTACTGCCAGAAGGTTACCTGCAAGCGATCAATGAAGAACCCCCCATTGCTGCTTTCGGCGGTCCCGATGCCTCCCACCCGTCGTTCACACCAGTACAGAAAGCCATCTCCTACTCCATGACCTCCTTCTTCACCACGGGCGGAATCAGAGGCGGAAAGAAGAAACTCGACAAGTTCTATCCACGTTCCTTCAACATGGGCATACGCCGGGACGTCTACCAACAGTTAGGGGGCTTCACCAAGATGCGCTTCGGCGAAGACATCGACTTCTCCTACCGCATAGTAGAAGCAGGCTACAACCCGCAACTGTTCCCCGACGCATGGGTATGGCACAAGCGGCGGACGGACTTCCGCAAGTTCTGGAGGCAGGTATACAACAGCGGCATCGCCCGCATCAACCTGGAGAAACGACATCCAGGCACCTTGAAGCTCGTCCACCTGTTGCCGACGGTCTTCACCCTCGGAGTCATCTTCTGCTGCTTAGGGTTTGTCACCACCCTTGTCTTCTCGCTATTGTCAATTGTCAATTGTCAATTGTCAATTCTCCCCCTCACCCCTCTCCTGATCTACGCCTTGCTCATCTGCATTGACTCTACGCGCCAGAACAAAAGCTTCCGCGTAGGACTTCTCTCTGTTCCGGCTGCCTTCGTCCAGCTCATGGGCTACGGTTGCGGCTTCATCGAGTCATGGTGGAAGCGTTGCGTCTTGGGCAAGGATGAGTTCCAAGCCTACGAGAAGAATTTCTACAAATAAGCCTGTCAACAGACTTTTTCTACCCTCGCATGGAGAAAAAACAAACTATACCATCATGGAAAAACGCTTACTGACCATCTTTACATTCTTGATGCTCCTCGCCACTATTACCAGAGCACAGGTCACCATCCACGGGATAGTGGTAGACGAAGAAAATGAGCCGATGATAGGCGTAAGTCTGAGCGCAAAAGATACCAACGCTTTTTTCCTGGACGTTCCCCTTTCGCCGAAAAATCGTAACAACGGGACTTCCATCACGGATATTGACGGCAAGTTCACCATAGAAGTGCCTCAAGAGGGTGCCAAGATTTGGGTGAACTATCCTGGCTATCAGCCGACAACGGTGCAAGCCAAGGACGGAATGGTCGTCAACATGAAGGAAGAGAAAAAACTAAAGCCACGTCAGGAACGGCGAAACATTCAACTGACCGACGACGACAGAGCAGCCATCAAAGGCATCAACAGCCTGTCTCTACGCCTGCTCGCCACGTTAGGACAGCACAAGAGCACCATCATGTCGCCACTGAGTATAGCCTGTCTGCTGAGCCTCACCAGCAACGGAGCATCAGGGAAGACGCAACGGGAAATCTGCCGCCTGCTGAAATGCACTCCCGAAGTCGCCAACTCGCTCTACCACAAACTCACACCTTTCCTCACCGACAGCCAGTATGGTTCACGATTCAACATGGCAAATGCCCTGTTCGTCAACCCTGCGTACCCTCTGAAAGCCCTATTCCGGCAGGTGGCTGCCGACGACTACAGTGCTTTCATCAGCCAAGACATGAACGTCAAGACCGTCAACGACTGGTGTGCACGCCAGACCAGCGGCATGATACCCTCCATCATAGAACAGATTCCCGACGATGCATCGTTAGTAGCACTGAACTCCGTTTTCTTCGAAAGCCTGTGGAAGAAGGAGTTCGACGAGAAAGAAACTAAGGAAGAGCCTTTCAGCCGTGAAGACGGAACAAGGCGGCTCATGCCCGTCATGCACCAGAAAGGCATCTACAGCTACGGCAGGGGCGACAACTTCTCCATCCTGACGAAAGACTACAAAGGAGAGGTCAACTACAAGATGACGATATTCTTACCTGACGAAGGCTGCACCCTCGGTCAGATGCTCAGCCAACTCACCGAAGAGAAATGGCAAGAAGCAAGACGAACCATCGGCTCTTACCGTGTAGACGTGAAGCTGCCGCGCTTCAAAACCGAGACAGAACTGCAACTCACGCCCACCATGAAACAGTTAGGCATTCAAGCCGCCTTCCTTCCTGCAAAGGCTGACTTCCGACACCTGGCTGACAACAAGTCGGGACTGCCCATCTATATCTCTGACATGAAGCAGAAGGCTATCATCGAAGTCAACGAGAAAGGCACAAGGGCTGCCGCCGCAACAGCGGAAATCGTCATCGTAGGCTACGGCAGGACCCACTATGAAGACCGCATCTTCCATGCCAAACGGCCCTTCGCTTACATGATCAGGGAAACATATACAGACACCATCCTATTCATCGGAACATACTATGGAGACTGAGAAACTGAACATCAACCAATGGGCAGAGGAAGACCGGCCGAGAGAAAAACTCATGACACTGGGCGCTGAGGCGCTGAGCAACGCCGAACTGCTGGCGATACTCATCGGTTCTGGCTCGACCAAGGAGACTGCCGTGGAACTGATGAAGCGCGTACTCAACGACTGCCGCAACAACCTGAACTCGTTAGGAAAGATGAGCATCAGGGAACTGTGCGCATACAACGGCATCGGCGAGGCGAAGGCCATCACCATCCTTGCCGCCTGCGAACTGGGAAAGCGACGTGCCCGCGAAAAAGCGGAGGAACGGCAGCAGCTCAGTTCGCCCACGCTCATCTACAACTACATGCACCCGCGCATGCAGGACCTCGACACCGAGGAGGCATGGCTCCTGCTCATGAACCAGAACTACAAGCTGCTGAAGGCGGAACGCCTATCCCACGGAGGCATCACCGAGACAGCCGTCGACGTGCGCATCATCATCAAGGAGGCATTACTGCACAATGCCACCGTCATCGCCTTCTGCCATAACCACCCTTCCGGCAACATCCGACCCAGTGCCGACGACGACCGACTGACGCAACGCATCAAGAAAGCCTGCGACATCATGCGCATCCGCCTCCTCGACCACGTCATCGTCACCGACGGCAACTACTACAGCTACCACGAGAAGGGGCGGCTATAGCACGCTGACAGCCCCCGCTTTTCCTCCATGCTTACGGTTCGTTAAGATATTCTTTTTATTTGAAAGTAGGTTTGCTTTCCATTCCTGCCGCCTTCGTACAACTGATGGGCTACGGATTCGGCTTCATTGAGTCATGGTGGAAGCGCTGTGTGTTGAAGAAAGACGAATTTCAGGCTTTCGAGAAAAATTTCTACAAATAACTTACTCAACTTTCGTGAGTTAAAATGGAAGTTTCGTCCTGCGCGTAGCGCATAACCCCCATGAGCAAAGCGAATTAGCTCCCTCTTTTAACTTCCACTTTAACTCCCGAAATTTGAGTACAATAATCAATTCTGTTTTTTTAATTCCTCTGGAATAGTCGGCATAGCACCATTCTGTGTGCAGACATAAGCACTTACTTCGACAGCCTGTTTATGGGCTTCAGCTACAGACTTTCCATTGAGGATAGCAGCACAGAAAGAACCTGTGAAGGAATCACCGGCACCGACCGTATCGGCCACTTCCACCTTCGGCGTGTTCTGGAATGACACCTGACCAGGAGTGAAGACATAGGAACCATTGGTGCCACAGGTGAGAACGAGCATGTCGAGATTGTACTTACCCAGGATGAGCCAGCACTTGTTTTCGATATCCAGACCGGGGTAGCCAAACATACGGCCGATAACAACCAACTCCTCGTCGTTGATTTTCAATACATTGCAGCGTTTTAGCGACTCTGCGATAACCTCCTTGGTGTAGAACTGCTGACGCAGGTTTATGTCGAAAATCTTCAAACAGTCTTTCGGTGTGTCATCAAGGAATTGTCGAATGGTTGCCCATGATTTCACATTACGCTGAGCCAACGAACCGAAACATACGGCACGACAATTTTTTGCCACCTCACAGATCTCTGGTGTATAGGGGATGTTATCCCACGCCACATTCTCGCGGATTTCATAAGCGGGAATACCATCACCGGAAAGTGTCACCTGCACGGTTCCCGTGGGATATGGCACTGTGGGCATGAGGTACTTCAAGTTGTGTTCCTTCAATGCCTCGATGGTCTCTTCTGCCAGTTTATCTTCGCCAAGCGCACTTACAGCCAGCGTATTTTCACTACCCAAAAACTGTCCTGCATGGTATGCAAAGTTGGCAGGTGCTCCGCCGAGTTTCTTTCCTTCGGGAAGCATGTCCCACAGTGCTTCACCGAGTCCTACTACATATCTTTTCATTATCTTGTTAAATTAAGGTTAGTTGTTTAATGTTTCACGCGCGGTATAAAGGTAAACAGATAGATTACACCAATGGCCATAATTGCTACAGCACCAGCTTGTCCGACAGCATCGCTGCAGAAGCCCATGATGAGCGGGAAAATGGTCCCTCCAAACAAGCCCATAATCATCAGTCCTGACACTTCGTTTTGTTTATCAGGTACTGAGAGTAAGGCCTCCGAAAAGGCCATCGAGAAGATATTGGAGTTTCCATAGCCTACCAACGCAATGGCGGTATAGAGCATCGCCTTCGATTCACCTACAAACATCAATACCATACTGGCGGCCATGATGACTACGCTGAAGATGAAGAACCAACGTGTTTTCATCACACGGAGGAAGAACGAACCCGTCAGCGAACCTATCGTACGGAAGATGAAATATAAAGAAGTAGCAAAGGCGGCTTCGTTGAGCGACATGCCTACACGTTCTATCAACAGTTTCGGGGCAGTGGTATTGGTACCCACATCGATACCCACATGACACATAATAGCGAAGAACGAAAGCAGCACAACAGGTTTACCCAACAAGCGCAGGCAACCTACATACTCAGCTATCAAACCCTCTCTTGCGCCTTCTTTCTCTACTCTTACCTCTTCCTTAATAGGTGTTACCCACAACAGTAAGGAGGAAATGATGCCTACTACCAGATAAACGATAAACAACACTCGCCAGTCGTAGCCAAACGACGGAATGACCTTGGTGGCTCCCCACATAGCCAGATAGGGTGCAAGGAAAGAAGCGATGGCCTTGACAAACTGTCCGAAGGTTAGTGTCGATGCCAGATTCTTGTCACCGATAATCAACATGGCCAACGGATTGATACTAGTCTGCATCAACGCATTGCCGATACCCAGCAGCGAGAAAGCCACGAGCATCACAACAAAACTATTGCCCAGTAGAGGGATGAAAAGTGATACCACCGTAATGATCAACGACAAGAGCACCGTCTTTTTACGCCCTATCTTGTTCATCAGCATACCCGTAGGCACCGAGAAGATGAGAAACCAGAAGAATACCAACGAGGGGAAGATATTTGCCGTAGCATCGTTGAGTCCCAGGTCTTCTTTCACGTAATTAGATGCGATACCCACTAAGTCAACAAAGCCCATGCAGAAGAAACTGAGCATCACGGGTATCAGATAGATTGATTTGTTTTGTTTCATAAGGTTTTCTGAGCCTTTTAAATTATTAAACAAATATTGCTGTAGCGGACTGTTCAACACCCAAATCCCCATTGGAAGGGGACTTGGGGTTATTCAGCCCTCCAACTTAGGGGGCTAAGGAATAAATCGTTGCCTTTCCTCCCTTGACAGAGATTTTGCTATATGGTTCTGAAGGAAATACCAAGTTGGTCATCGCCATCTTGCCATCAGCATCGAAGGCTTCGATAGAACTGTGATCGACAAAGATACGCAACTGCTTGATGTCGCCATACGTGGGGGCAATCGTCTTCACAGGGAAGTTTTCACTGAAACTGGCATAGCTACGCGTGCGATCCATCGCAAACTCATGCTTGGCTGCATCGTAAGTCATTACGACCTGTTCGCCAATGGAGTTCGACAGCACAATCTCTATGCTACCCTTCACATCAACGACAATCTCGCAAGCCTGCGACAATTTGTTGAGAACCTTTCCACGCAGTGCCAACAGTTCCTTGGAAGGTGTGACACGACAATATACCTCTCCTTCGTGTTCGAAGAGACCCAGGTCGCGTGGCACACTGTTGGCAGAACGGAATTGCTTTGTCGGCACCTGGTTGGCATACTGCCAGTTCGACATCCACGCCAGCGCTATATGGCGACCATCGGGAGCATTGTCGAAGGTAACAGTAGCATAGTGGTCCTTGCCATAGTCCATCCATTTTGTTTCCTCCGGTGCATCATCACAGGTGAACTTCTTACCGTCGAAATCGCCGATGAAATACTGAGTGGCACTGCCACCGAAGGGACCACCCGGATTGATGTTGCAAATGAGCATCCACTTCTCCTTGTCGGTACCATTGATGTGGAGCTTCATCAAGTCGGGACACTCCCAAACACCATCATGGCAGCCATATTCCTTACCGAAGGCACTTTCGTAGGTCCAGTTGGTCAGGTCCTTTGAACTGTAGATATACATTTCCTGACCAGCAGCAAGAATCAGGTTCCATTTCTGAATTTCCGCATTCCAAAACACCTTCGGGTCACGGAAATCATCTTCGGTGCTTACCAATACGGGATTGGCCTCATACTTTTGGAACGTGATGCCGTTGTCTGTCGATACTGCCATCGACTGCACCTGACTCTTTCCTGCCGAGGTGTAGAAGGCCACTACACGGTCGTTCTGCTTATCAACCACACACGAACCGCTGAAAATCTGCCCCAAGGCATCGGGTTCAATTGCGGTGGGCTGCGCTTCCCAGTGAATGAGGTCACGCGATGTAGAGTGTCCCCATGTCATATTCTCCCACATAGAGCCGTAGGGGTTCCACTGATAATACAGATGATATACCCCGTCTTTATAGAACATTCCATTGGGGTCGTTCATCCATCCGTAAGCAGGAGTGTGGTGATACGTGGGGCGGTACGTTTCACGGTTCTTCGTGTCAAACGTGTCGCTCAGCTTCATCTCTTTCCAGCAGAGAAAGTCTTTCATTGCTCCAGTAAAACGACGGTCACCATGGAATGTGATATCCAGTAACAGATGGCTGTTTTTATCCACGTTATCTGCATAACGTGAAATCTCTAACGGCACATAATAGTCCACCTTGTCAACGGCCAGTCTGACATTCAGCGACTGCACCAAATGACTACCTACCAGTACATGTACCTCGGCTATGTCTTCTTTCTCCTGCACAGGCAGCAACAGATACTTCTTGTTGATTTCCACACGCTTCATAGCGTGGCTTTTACCAAGAATCTGCAAAGTTGTCTGTGCCTGTACCATACAGCACAGGAGAACAGCCACTGCGGTTAATAAAAGTTTTTTCATCTTCATTAAAGTTTTTAGTTTTGAAACTATCTGCCGCAAAATTACAGGATTTCTCGTTAATACGTTTACATTTCTGTTTCATTTGCTATAAATGTTATCCTGAAAAGCAATCTATTTCCTTACCAACTTAGCTCAAGCAACTAACTGATATAACTTAATCAATTAATATTAAGCAAATTATATCGACATCAGATACTCAACGCTGTTCTTGGCGAGTTTCAGCACGTTCCCCTGACATGAGTTGTTCTTGGGATTGGCACTCTTGTCGGGTGTGCCATCCTCGTTCTTCATCGAGAACTCGCAACCGCCATTACCGATGCAGAGTATGGTGCCACTGCCCTTCTGGAATCCGTCTGGAGCCTTCGGAGCACCCTTTGCCTCCCAAACGTTGAGCTGAGAAACCCAATTGACCTGTGAATCCCAGGTGCCAAGCGGATAGATTCCATATTCTTCGGTCACAACGTTATAGCACTCCTCGGATGTATTATCATCCAGACCTGTCAGTTTTACTGGGATGTCAAAGAACAGACAGTTGTGATCTTCAGTCCATCCTGCACCCTTGAAGGCGATGGCCTTGAAGCAGTTGTCGTTGAGTTTCTCGGTGGGGATGCCTGCATAGATTGGATGCGTGCTGAAATCCTTCGAGAACGAACCTGTGTTGAGGCATACGCCCATCTTCCAAACATCAGGATTCAAGCCACCAACGCCACAGCCGAAGGCATTGCTGACTCCACGAAGCAAAGAAGTTGACAGACGGTTGATGGTACCGATATAAGGTACGGCATGCGACCAGAGCAACAGGTTACCGCCATTTTTGACGTACTGTTCAATACAGGGAGCGGCATTCTTGGCTACGTCAGAGAAGTTCCAGATGTCATCAGTATTGCCTGTCTCGATGTCGCGAAGCCAGAAGAGCATACGGTAGTCCTCGATGTCCTCGTACTTGCTGATATTACCGAAGTAAATGTATTCACCCTTTGGATAGTTCTCGTGGAACCATAGCCATGCACTTACCTCGTCGTCGTCACCATTGGCAATGAGTTCATCAGGTGTGGCATATTCGGACAGGAAAGCAGGTATCTTGCCTCCGACCTTTCCGGAACCAAATATAGGCAATGCCTTGCCTTCAGCGTTCTGTGCAATGAGTGTTGCCTCCCAACGTTCTTTCATCTGCACATTCTTCAGCAGGTAAGAAGTGCCATTGACATTCTCCTCAATTACTCTGCTGCCGTCGCCATTGACCAGTTTCAAAATGTAAGATGTGGCATCGCTGCTTGCAGTCCATGTGATTTGCATGTCGTGCTGGTCATCGCTGATGTCAATCTGTTCAAACTTCAGGTCGCTGGGAGCCGATGCACCAGGGCGAGTGTATGATGTCATCACACCATTCGAGAGTGCATTGTCTTTGGCATACTTGAAGAGGAACTCGTAGAGTTGGTTGGTCTCCAGATTTTTCAATGTAAAACTGCCAGAAGGACATGGTGTCAGACTTTGCATCTGGGTTCCATTCTTATAAACAGCCACCTGCATGACGGCATCTTGACTGCTTTGAGGCCACGTGAGGGTATAGTCGTAACTATTCTCACCACTTGCTGTTCCTGATATCTGTGATACATCAGGACTGCTAAGTTGCATTGCACCAGACTCAGGAAGATCTCTGTCCTGACAAGCTGTAAGGGCAAGTATGCCTAAAACAGCCGCACCTATTTTATTTAATATAGTTTTCATAACTCTTAATTCTTAATCCTTAACTCAATTAGTATCCTTTGTTCTGATGATAGAGTCCCTGTACGTAATTCATCTGGTTGTTGGCGATGGGGAAGTACTCGTTTTTACCTGCTGTAAAGAAAGCATCCTTGTAGTACTGAGCGTAGGTCTGGGAGTCGTACTCATCGGTCTTCTCTGTCTCAAAATACTTGTTGAGCGTAGTAGAGAGCAGGCCCCAACGACGCAGATCGAAGAAACGGTGACCTTCCATGGCCAGCTCTAAGCGGCGCTCCCAGCGCAGCGCCTTTCGGGCATCATCCTTGGAAGCAAAACTGCCATAGAGTGCTATATCGCACTGGTCTTTGGCATAACCAATAAGCGAATTACTGTTAATGTCCTTCTTGGCACGACTACGGATGTCGTTGATAATCTGCAAGGCCTCGCCGTTGAAGTCACCCTTTTCTATTAGCGCCTCGGCACGCATCAGCATGACGTCGGTATAACGCAGCACGTAGTCGTTCATGCCGAATGCCTGCCATGGCATGTCGTAATCCTCACCCTTCGAACGCTGCGGAACCTCTTTCATGGAGCAATAGTAACCATAGGTATTGGGCGTACGACTGTTGGCCTTTGTCAGTGTGTATTGAGCCTCGTACTTATAAGGATAGGTGGGCATGCCTACGGTGTGGAAAAGACGGGGATCGTACTTGTACTTCAAGTCTGCACCATTAACGACGATGGCATTGTGGTCGGCATCGAAATCGTCCATTGGGAGACCATTGTGGGTCTTGAAGGCATTGACGAGGTTCTGTGACGGCTTGTGGAAGTCCCATCCACACGACCAGATGCCCCAGACACCATTCAGCATATTCGACCAGTTAGCACGGCCGTATTTCGTTCCGTCGTCTGCCCTGTTGGAGTGCTGTACGGCAAAGATACTCTCTTCAGAGTTGGCATAGTCTTGCAGGAAGATGTGCCCGTAGGTGTCGAGGTAGTTGTAGGGTGAATTCTTCACCACCTCAGTATAGTCTATAACCTTCTGGATCTTTGCCTGATCAACGTGGCTGTAACCTGTTGTTGCCTCATATCCGTCACCGTATGCCCAGTTCAAGTAGCACTTGGCGAGATAGGCAGCAGCAGCCACCTTGTGAGCACGTCCTGTAGTGCCGGGAGCAGCCTCTGCCAGATTCTCGTAGGCAAACTGAAAGTCGTCGATAATATGCTGCATAATCTGGTCGTGTGAACTCTGGGGACAAGCCTCGATGTCGGCATTTGTCATACCTTCAGTAATGAAGGGCACCTCGTACCACATCTGCTGCAACTTATAATAGAAATGAGCACGCAGGAACTTCGCTTCTGCCAACAACTGGGTGTTAGGTGTTTCCATGTGATTGATGGCCTCGATGGCACGGTTGCAACGTGAGATGGCACTATAGAGTTGATACCACAACTCGTCGAACTCACCACGGTCGGGCTGCAGGGTAGAGAAGATCTCCATAGGGTGATAGCCGGTATCGTTCTCACCAGAGCCGCCCTTCAGACAGTCGTCAGAACACATGTCGCCGTATGGCCAGAGGTTAAACGGATAGGAATACCAGTCGTTGCCTAACTTGGCGTATGCTGCGGTCACCAGCTTGTCTGGACTGGAATAGGCTGTCTCTTCGTCCAGCGTTCCCTGTGGCTTCACATCGTCAACAGTGCAGGATACTGCAAATACTGAAAGTAGTAAAGCCGAGATATATAATTGAATCTTTTTCATAATTGCTCTTTTATTCTTTAACTTCTTAACTTCTTTAATTTCTTAACTCCTTAAAATCCCACCTGAATACCAAATGTGAAGGAAGCGGTGTGAGGATAGTTCCATGCTGTATTCTCAGGATCAGAGCAGGTCAGGGAGCTTGACTTGATAAGCAGGAGATTGTCACCAGAGAGATAGACGCGGACACTTGAGAGCAACAGCTTTTTCGCCAGTTGAGCGGGGAACTTATAGCCCAACTGCAGGGTACGCATCTTGGCGTAAGAACCGTTTTCCACGAAATAGGAAGACATACGGCCTTCGTCGGCACCATTTGAGGTGGTCAGAGCAGGAATCGTTGAACCACTGTTAGCAGGTGTCCAGGCATCAATCAGACGTTCGCCCTTGTTACTGCCGGCATCGGTAATGCTCCAGAAGTCTGTCTGGTATTTCTGGTTATTGATGACATCGACACCAGCCACACCCTGCCAGAACATTGTGAAGTCGAAGTTCTTGTAAGCCAGATAGACATTGATACCATATGAGAAATTGGGCACGGGATTGTAGATCCATGTGCGGTCGGCCTCATTGATCTTACCGTCACCATTGATGTCGGCATACTTCAGACCGCCGACGCGGGCACCGGCCTGACCATGAGCAAGCACATCCTCACGACTCTGATACAGACCATCAACCACGTAACCAATAAGCGAACCGTATGGTTTCTCGTCCTGAGCCAAGTTGTGGTAGTCGTTGTGCTCGTATGAGTTCTTGGAATTCTCTGGGAGGTAGGTCACCTTTGAGCGGAAGAAGTCCACATTGCCTGTGATGTTGTAAGACAGTCCATAAGCCGTAGTATGGCGATAACCCAGATTCATCTCCATACCCCAGTTCTTCAGTGTAGGACCGTTGATCCACGTCTGACCACCAAAACCAATGGCTCCGAGGAAGGCAGGCTGTACGAGCATATCCTTAGTCTTCTTGAAGAACAGATCGTAAGATCCATACAAATCACCGCCGAAGAGCGAGAAGTCGGTACCGAAGTCCCACTGTGACGACTGTTCCCACTTCAAATCCTCGTTGGCCGACTGACTCTTGAAGTAACCAGAGGGCAGTGTGCCTGAACCTTGGAGGTTGACATCGTATGCCGTGGAGTTCTCACGGTCTGAACCGTAGTTGGCCATGTAGAGTCCGTAGTGAGCATTGTTCGAATTCATTCCCTGATTACCGGTTACACCATAGCTGACGCGAACCTTCCAATCATGAAGCCAGTCGGCCTTGATGTGCTTGGAGAGACGATAACCGAGAGATGCCGAGGGGAAGAAACCATACTGGTTGTTCTTACCGAAACGGCTGGAACCATCGTAACGCATGGTAACAGAAGCCAGCAGCTGGTCGTTCCAGTTGTAGTCAATCTTGCCGAAGTAAGACATCAGCTTGTAGGAGTCGCCACCACCCGTGATGGTCTGGATGCCTGTACCTGCACCTGGCCACATATAGTCTAAGGTCTCAAGCGGATAGTCCTCGCGGCGGGCAGAGAAGTCGATGCCGTAGTCACGATGATGCTCAATACCTGCCAGGATGTTCATGTTGTGACTATCCGCAATATCAAAGTTATACTGCAGGGTGTTCGACCACGTCCATTTGGTGCTGTGGTTCTGAGACATCGTGCTGGCACTTGTGCTGTTCTTCACGACGTCCGAATCGAAAGTGTGTTGCAACGAGCGGATATAGCCGTTCGTGTAGTCGATACCGAAGTTTGAACGGAAGAGCATGCCCTTCAGAGGTGTGATGTCAACGTATGCATTGGCAAAGATACGCCACTTTTTCAGACGGTTGTCCTTGTTGTGATAAAGCTCGCGCATCGGGTTCTGACGGTCGCTCATACCACCTACAGGCCCAGAGAAGGTCTCGCCATCGATTTCATAAACAGGCAATGTTGGAGCCATCTTGAGGGCATTCTCCAAAGGCGCACAATCCACACTGTTTGAATAAGAGAACTGTGCATTCTCACCGACACGGACGATGCTATTGAGCTTGTAGCTGCTATTGATACGGGCTGAGAAGTTCTCGAAGTCGGTATATTTCAGAACACCCAGGGCCTTCTTGTAACCGAAGGAGAAGAGCTGTGTAGTCTTTTCGCTGGCCTTAGAGAAAGCAATGTCGTAATTTTGGGTGATACCGGTACGTCCGATTTCATCTACCCAGTCGGTATCGCTGTACGGCATGGTCTGCTTGGCATTCATAAAACCATTGTAGTAACCGCCTACCGTATAGGACTCCATTGTACCTGTAGCAGGATTATACACAGAAATGGGTGTACCACCATCGGCTGTCAGCGACAGACCGTAGTTCTGGGCATAGTCATAGGGGTTCTTGCCATCGTTCAGGGCTGCCTGAACAAGAGCAGTGGCATACTGCTGACCATTCAAAAGCTTCATCTTCTGAGTCATCCACGACATAGATACCGATGCATTGAAGTCGATGTTGATTTTGTCGCCCTTCTTACCTTTCTTGGTAGTGATAACAATCACACCATTGGCAGCACGGCTTCCGTAGATAGAGGCAGAGGCGGCATCCTTCAACACCTGCATGGTCTCGATGTCGTTTGCGTTCAGATTGTTGAGCGAGCCGCTGTAAGGCATGCCATCTACAATATAGAGAGGTGCGGTGCTCGAACCGCCCATACTGCCGATACCACGGATGTGCACATCGGCCTCGCCAGAGGGTGAACCGTTGCTCCTGATGGTCATGCCGGGTACCTTACCCTGCAGCGATGCCATCGGGTCGGTGTTGCTCGTCTTGAAGTCCTTGGTCTCAACAACGCTTACAGATCCTGTCAGGTCAACCTTGCGCTGTACCTGATAACCTGTGACCACCACTTCGTTCAATTCGTTGGCCTCTTCTTTCAAGGTCAGTTTCAGGTTTGGAGCGGCGGCTACCTCTAAATCCTGGCAACCGATGTAGGTAACGACGAGGGTCTTACCAAGTTCCACGTTGATTTTGAAATTTCCGTCGAAATCGGTGATTACACCGTTCGACGTACCCTTCTCCATCACAGTGGCACCAATGATGGGTTCGCCGGTCTTATCAACCACGTTACCGCTCACTTCTTGCTGTGCGCTGGCTGTCAGCGCCGTCATCATGAGCACAAGGCTCATCAGCAATTGTTTCATGTGTTTCATGCAAAGGTGTTTTTAGTTATTACTATTGTTTAAAAAAATCTGCCGCAAAAGTCTATATTTATAAAAAGAAGGCGTGTAAATAATCGTTCATTCGACCAAAAATTTGTTTCAACGTAACATTTTTCTCAGCAAACGAACGATTATTTATACTTTTTGTGTCAACAAAGGAATACCTTTGCAACAGATAAACAATATTTTACATACGCGACCGCACGTCACCTGGCAACACGCCAAATTCATCCTTGAAACATTTTGTGAAATAAGAAGGGGCAGAGAAACCTACCTCATAGGCCACTTCCGAAATACTCTTGTCACCACTGAGCAACAACCTGTAGGCTTTCGACAAACGCGCCTTGCGCATCAGTTCAACGGGTGAGGATCCTGTCAACGCCTTGACCTTGCGATAGAGTTGCACACGACTCAGATTCATGTCCGACGCGATTTCCTCCACACCTAAGTCGCTGTCCGCCATCTTCGCTTCTACCACCATTCTGAATTTCTCAATAAACGCATTTTCACGACTGTCTTGCTGTGGTTTTGCACGATGATCTTTCTGTTCTATATCCTGACTCGACCAGATATTGCGTAACAGATGACGGTTACGCAACAGGTTATCGATACGCGCCAAAAGCAACGACGACTGAAAGGGTTTCGTGATATAGGCATCGGCACCGTGACGGTAGCCTTCTATCTGATGCTGATAGAGGGCACGCGCCGTCAACAGTATGACGGGTATATGACTGGTGGTGACTTCTGTCTTCACCTTCTGACAGAACTCCAGACCGTTCATCACTGGCATCATCACATCTGAGATAATCAAATCAGGCACAGTCTGGCGGGCTTTTTCTAAACCTAATTGACCGTCAGCCGCCTCTTCTACCTGATAGCGCTCTTGCAGAATGGTACGCAGGTAGGTGCGTATATCGTCATTGTCATCGACAATCAGAATACTTACTGGTTCTCCGCTATCGTCTTCTGAAGGTAGTGATGCGATGGTCTCTACATCCGATATCTCGTCAACCATCGGCAGCTGGTCGTCCTGCTCGCCTCCCTGCAGAATATCGTTGACGAGCTTCTCCAGTTCTTGCGTGTTCCGGTCAACGATATGGATAAGGGTTGACGCCTCGGAAGAAGATTGTGTGTCGAGTAAGTTCTTCAGTTTTTCCACCGGCCCGCTTATAAGGGTCAGAGGGGTACGCAACTGGTGACTGGCTTTCGTGTAGAAATCAAGTTGAGAACGAGCCATCTGCTCACGCTCTTCACGGATACGCGAACGTTGCAAGAAATAAAGGTATAGCAAGATGAAGGTAACAGCCAACAGCACGATGACTACGATCAGGGATATCACGTAAACTTTCTGAGTGCCCAGCACTTGGAGGGTTTCGTCTATCTTGTCGTGCAAACGGTCCAGATACTTGGCCTGTCTGACGGCTTCTTCGCTCTGCATCAGCACAACGTGGGCATTGTCGCGCGTCACCATCGCTGCCATCAGCAAGTTTTCTTTCTTGTATGGCTTCCCCTCCAGGATATTCATTGCAAGTTGCAACACCTCGTCGCCGCGAGTGGGATAAATATAGGACGCCTCCAGGATAGAATCTCTCACACACTCGACACCATTGCCTTTGCCCGGCAAACCATCAATACCACAATAGAGTATCGAGGAGGAAGGGTATTTCTCTGACAGCACCTTGGAAGCACCTACTGCCATACGGTCGTTCTGACCGAAGACGAAATCTACCTGCGACAAGTCGCCACGATAGTTCTTGATGGCCTCAACAGCACTTTTTTCAGTCCAGTCGCCTTGAAGCGATGCCACAACATGTATCTGTGGATACTCCTTCAGCGCATCTGCAAAACCGCGATGGCGGTCAATAGCGGGCGATGAACCTTTCAAACCCATCACCTCCAATACAGTACCCTTGCCATGCAGACGAGTGGCTATAAACTTTCCCATGACGTTGCCCATCTCGTAGTTGTCGGCACCGATAAAAGCGGTATATTTACGGGAACTGGTTTTACGGTCGAACACTATCACGGGAATACCCTTGTCGTAAGCACGGTCAATGGCAGGGGTGATCGTGGCAATCTGGTTGGGCGCAACAATCAGCAGGTCAATACCTTCATCAACAAACTGATTGATCTGTTGCACCTGACGCTCATCGTTGTCGTCGGCAGAAGCCAGCCGCAGTTCTACATCCTCATAGTAGTAGGAACCCAACTGTAACTCGTAATTCAGCTTATGGCGCCAGATATCCTCACTACACTGCGAAACGCCAATCACATAGCGTTTCTGTGTTTGTTGGCAACTATTTAGGAATACCGTCAACAATATCGTCAGGTATATGCCCAATCTTTTCACGCAGTAAAATTTATATTTCACGCCACAAATTTACACATTTTCGGGAAACCACCACTATCCTTGAGAGAAATTATCAACTTTGGGTGGATATTTTTTAAATTTTCAAACGGTTTGTTTCTTGATTCAACATTTGCACGAAGCATAAGATAAAGGTAACAAATGTACATGGAAAAACTCAACATCAACGAATGGGCTGAGGAAGACCGGCCGCGCGAGAAACTCATGCGGTTAGGAGTTGATGCTTACGGTTCGTTAAGATATTCTTTTTATTTCTTTTTGCTTATTTCTAACAAATAAGGTGTATCTTTGCAAACAAAACAGGAAAAACAGATGACACAACAAGAAAAGACACAGATAGAAGAACGGATCGTTGACGTGCTGAAGACGGTATACGACCCGGAGATTCCCGTCAACATCTACGACCTGGGCATGATCTACAAGGTGGACGTGAAGGAAGACGGAAGCGTAGACGTAGACATGACCTTCACCGCCCCCAACTGCCCTGCGGCAGACTTCATCCTCGACGACGTGCGTACAAAGATAGAAAGCCTTGAGCAGGTGACGGCTGCCAACATCAACCTCGTCTTTGAACCTGTCTGGGACCAGAGCATGATGACCGAAGAGGCACGGGTGGAACTGGGAATGGATTGAAAAGCCCAACCTAAAAGCCCACCCCCCGCTCGGCCGAAGGACGCTCGCAAAGCGAGAACCCCTCCCTGGGGAGGGGAGGAGAAATGGTTAATTGTGAATTATGAATTGTGAATTGTGAATTATGAATTATGATATACTTTCTTGCTGACGCACACCTTGGGTCGCTTGCCATTCCGCACAGAAGGATGCAGGAACGCAGGCTGGTACGCTTTCTGGACAACATCAAGGAGAAGGCGGAAGCCGTGTACCTGCTCGGCGACATGTTTGACTTCTGGAACGAATACCGATACGTGGTACCGAAAGGTTATTCCCGCTTCCTCGGTAAGATCTCGGAGCTGACCGACATGGGCGTGGAGGTACACTACTTCACCGGCAACCACGACCTGTGGACTTACGGCTACCTGGAGGAGGAGTGCGGAGTCATCCTGCACCGCAAGCCGCAGACCATAGAGCTGCACGACAAGGTGTTCTATCTTGCCCACGGCGACGGACTCGGCGACCCCGACCCGAAGTTCAAGTTCCTGCGCGGCATGTTCCACAACAAGGTATGCCAGCGCCTGCTGAACTTCGTACACCCCTGGTGGGGCATGTGGTTTGGACTAAACTGGGCGAAACACTCGCGACTGAAACGCCCCGACGGAAAAGAACCGCCATACATGGGCGAAGAAAAGGAGTTCCTGGTCAGGTACACAAAGGAATACATGAAACTGCATCCGGACATTGACTACTACCTGTATGGGCACCGCCACATCGAGCTCGACCTCATGCTGAGCAAGAAGGTACGCATGCTCATCCTGGGCGACTGGATACGGCAGTTCACCTACGCCGTCTTCGACGGAGAAAACCTATACATGGAGAACTACATAGAAGGAGAAAGCCAGCCCTGAGAGGCTGGCTTTCACGTATTTTTCTAATAGCGACGGTAGCGTCGCGGGGGAGCATCTCGGTAGTAACGGCGTGGTGGAGGTCCGTGGCGGTAGTACCTGCGCGGCGGATGATGGCGGTAATAGCGCGGTGGCGGTGGTGGTCCGTGGCGGTAATACCTGCGCGGCGGGTGATGACGGTAATACCGTGGTGGCGGTGCATGACGATAATACCTACGCGGCTGCGCTTCCATCGTAAGCGAAGCATCCGGGCTGACCGGCAACGGAGCCAGGTCAGTGCTCTTGCGTGCATGTGCTGATACAGCAACAATAGCCAACAGAGCTACGATAAGGATCTTTTTCATAATCGATTTAGGTTTTTGGTTAATAATGATATGATGTTTCAACTCTCGCCTCTCTTGTAGGGAGGTTGATTTTGCAAATTTACGCATAGCAACGGAAACTATGGTTCACAAAACATAGGAAACGACTGACAAATCTTAAAATTGTAAGTTGATTGTTGCGTTTCGCCGCACAAACAACTTACCTTGTTGCCAAGGATGATGCTTCTTCCTGAGAAGCATAGTCCTTGGTCAGCATTTCCCAGCACAGTTTCAGCCATACGATGGTGACAGGCAATGCCTTCAGCGCGTAAGGCCGTATCAGCGAGTCGCGGACAGGGCGCGGGAACAGGTCGGAATGGGCAAAACTGCAACAAAGCATCACGTAGACCATGAGCGCCACATCCCACTTGCTGCGCTTCCAGGGTGCTGCCACATACCAGATGACCACGCCAATCATGGGGGTGATATATCCGCTGTTCTCAGAACCCGTGCTGAACAGGATGACAAACATCAGCACAGATGCCAGCAGTGTCTGGCGGAAGGCGACATGCTTCCATTGGGAGAAGCGCAGATAGGGCGCAGCAAAGAGCAGCAAACCGGGCACGATAATCCACAGGTCGGAATAGGTTGCACAACCGCTGATTTTGCGGACCATACCCAGGAGCGAGATGTTCTGGGCGATAGCAAACTGGTTGTCGCCGTTCTTGGTCACCAGACTGTGATACCACTCTCCGTACTGGCTGACGATATAGTCCCAGCCATGGAAGAAGGGCATGGGTGCCACAAACATCACTACAGCCCAGAAGAGCAGCGAACCCACAAACTTACCTTTATGCTTGGAGAAGAAGAAAAACGCCAAGCCCACAATGCTATACAACTTAACGAAGACTCCCAGCATGATGAAGAAGGCTGCCCAGAAGTCTTTTTCCTTCTCTATCAGGCAGAACGCCAACAGAATAGTGGCAACGACGGCGATATTGAACTGCTGCATGAACAGGGCGTTCAGCAGCTCGTTGGCACAGAACCAGAGGATGAACAGCTGCTGGGGCTTCGTAAACGTAGAGGAGCGTATCGCCCAATACAGGAACATTGACAACGCAATGCCCCATAACAACAGGCCTACCCAGTAGGGACCGACGGCAAAGGGAGCGAAGAGCAGCGAGAAAAACGGACCGTAGTGGTGGCAATCCTCATACTCTGCCGGGTTCAACATATAGATGTTCCACCCTCGTGCCGCGTTCCAGAACGAGCCGCGATAGATGAAGTAGTTGTTGCAATGGTGCAGCTTCACAATCCATGCCACGACGGGCAGCAGCATCCACAGCCCAAACAACGTGCGGAAGTCGCTGAAAAACGGCTTTTTGAAAAAAGCTAAAAACTTGTTCATACTCTTGCTCTTCATTTCTTATCGGGCACAAAGGTAATACTTTTAGTTCATAGTTCATAGTTCATAGTTCATAAATTATCCATTGTCAATTGCCAATTATCCATTAAAAATCACTACCTTTGCCGAAAATACAAAGCAACAAGATGGAAATATCTGTTATCAGTCCTTGTTACGGTGCGCCTACGCTCTTGCGCGAACTGGTGCGCCAAATAGAAGAAACGGTAAGCAAACTGACGGATGACTACGAGATTATCCTCGTCGAAGACCACAGCCCGGACAACAGCCGCGACATCATTACCGACATCTGCCAGAAGAACAAGCGCGTGAAGGGTGTGTTCCTGAGCCGCAACTTCGGACAGCAGTATGCGCTGAACGCCGGCTTCGACCTCTCCACCGGCGACTACGTGGTGACGCTCGACTGTGACCTGCAGAACCCGCCGGCACAGATCAAGGACCTCTACGAGAAGGCTCGTGAAGGCTACGACATCGTTTTTGCCAGCCGCCAGAACCGTCCCGACAACTTCTTCATGACACAAGGGTCGCACGTCTTCAACAAGCTGATGGGTTTCCTTACCGACACCCGGCAGGACGAGTCGCTTGCAGAGTTCGCCATCTACCGCCGCAAGGTGGTCGATGCCATGGCGCAGATGGGCGACTTCCGACGCTACTATCCGCTCATGAACCAGTGGGTGGGCTTCAAGACTACGAAAATCGTTGTCAGCCACAACGAACGAACCGACGGAAAAGAGTCGTCCTACTCCATCAGCAAGCGCATCAACCTTGCCGTCACCACAGCCGTAGCCTTCTCGACCAAGTCGCTGCGGCTCATCGCCTATTTCGGATTCATCGTCACCCTCATCGCCATCTGCGTTGCCATCTTCCTCGTCGTGAAGACGCTCATCACCGGCATCGACGTCAGCGGATGGACCACGTTGTTCGTCTCCATGTGGGTCATCGCCGGCATTATGATTTCCATCATGGGCATCATTGCCGTCTATATCGGCAACATCTTCGACGAAGTGAAACACCGGCCGTCGTATATCATCGACGAGAAACTGAACTTCTCATAACGTATATCGGGCATGGAAGCAGCAAGGAAGATATCTGTTGTCATCAACACCTACAATGCCGAGAAGCATCTGAAGGCAGTCCTCGCATCGGTGAAGGACTTCGACGAGGTGCTTATCTGCGACATGGAAAGCACCGACACCACCTTAGAGATTGCCCGCCAGGAAGGTTGCCGCATCGTCACCTTTCCCAAGAACGGCATTTCTATCGTGGAACCAGCCCGCCAGTTTGCCATCGAACAGGCTTCGTTCGAGTGGGTGCTGGTCGTCGATGCCGACGAGATTGTGCCTGCCGACCTGCGCAACTACCTCTACCGGCGCATCCAGGAAGCCGGTTGTCCTGACGGTATTGCCATCCCACGCAAGAACTACTTCATGGGACGCTTCATGCACAGTTGCTATCCCGACTACATCCTGCGCTTCTTCCGCAAGGCGGTGACTCACTGGCCACCCGTCATCCACACCTCTCCTGTAGTCGAAGGCAGGGTTGAACGCATACCCCGAAACCGTATGGAATTGGCTTTCGAGCACCTTGCCAACGACAGCGTGGCTGACATCCTGCGCAAGAACAACACCTATAGTGACTACGAGGTGCCGCGGCGCCGCCACAAGCACTATGGCATCGGAGCGCTCATCGGCAAACCGCTCTTCCGCTTCTTCAAGTCCTACGTGCTGAAGCGCGGCTTCCTCGACGGCATACCCGGCCTCATCCACGCCGCCTTAGACGGCATGTACCAGTTCACCATCGTTGCCAAGCTCATGGAGGAACGGAAAGCAAAACTCATGGAAAAGCGCAAAAAATAGATAAAAACCTTTGTACTTTACTCGTTTAATCGTATCTTTGCAGCATCCGAAACAGCCGTTTCGGAAACAACCGTTTCGCTAATAAAAGGAGAAAACGAAATAGACATTATTGCTGCTGATGACCTGAAAAAACAGGTTGATATCTATGAAGTGAAACGGCAAGAAAAGGATTTAGACCTGCAAACACTCCACCAAAAGGCCGAAACGTTTCTACAAGCCACAGGACAATATAAACGATATCGGTTAAATATCAAGGGGATCAGCATGGAAGACATGTAACTAAAAACGTAAAACTATGATATTCGTACACGACAAAGGGCAGATGTGCAACAACATCCTGCAATACGGGCACCTGTATGCCTGGGGCAGGGAGCATGGACGGGAGACGATGTCCATGCGCTTTGCCTACAAATACCAATACTTCAACATCTGCCACACCCGCCGCCACAACTTCCTGACATACGCCTTTGCCAAGTATGCGGCAAAGCTGAAGCTCATCCCCACGGCAAGCTTCGACGTAGAGGACGCTCCCACCGACCAACAGGAACACCTGATGCTCACTCACCGGTTTGTCATGGCAGAAGGATGGTACGTTCGCTACTACGACTTGTTTCTGAAATACAAGCAGGAAATACTCCAACTCTTCACGTTCCTACCCGAAGTACAGGCATCGGTAGCAGCAAAGATGAATGGTGAACAGAAAGGCGTGCTGCGTTTAGGAATACATATTCGCCGCGGAGACTACAAGACATTCAACGGCGGCAAGTTCTTCTATTCAGACGAACAGTATGTGAAGGTCATCCAACAGTTCATCGCTTTGCATCCAGAACAGCCTGTTGCCATCTACATCTGCGGCAACGACCCGAAATTAGACAAAGGCTATTACCGCCGCAAACTCGCCCCTTCAGCTCCAGTCTCCCCTCCCCAGGGAGGGGGCGGGGATGGGCTTCATATCATCTTCCCCGACGGCAATCCGGGTGAAGACCTTTGCCTGCTCTCCCAATGCGACTATCTGATAGGACCTCCCAGCACCTTCTCCCTTGTGGCTTCCATGTACCGGGATGTACCTCTCTGCTGGCTGACGGACATCAACTCCCCGCTGTTGCCAACCTCCTTTGGACATTTTGACTACCTTTTCAGGCACATCATCTGATCAGTCACTCACCAATCCCAACCTGCGCAGCAGCTTGCGCAACCATGTGTTGGTGTGCTTTCGGCTCTTGTAATGGCGCAACCAACTGCGTCCGAGTATGTCTTCCTTGCGTTGGAACACAATCTTTGCCGTGTGCTGCTTGTCGCGTTGCGACGGTCTGCCGTAGGTGGAATCCAGCAACTTGAACTTCTTGCCCTGCATGTACTTGTTGTAAATCGACTCGTCATGTGCCACAGGTATGATACCACGGTTGAAGTCCTCCATCGTCAGACGGTAGCACTCTTCCAACAACTGGAAGTATTTTGATGGCAAGCCACCCGTCAAGCCACTTTGCAAATAGACAACCTTGGTGCCAAAAGGAATGTAAGCTGCCGACGTCTCACGGCGCTCAAAGGGATAGGTGTCACCCATCTCTGCCCCTCCAGACTGCCATGTCAGCCCCACTAACCCGCCTTCAGCCTCAGTAGGCAAGAACTCATCAGCTGTTACCACAGACTTGAAACGGGTATTGCCGTTGAAGAAGAACAGGTAGTCATAGTCCTTCAGCTGCTCTTTTATACGGAGGAAGAACAGGTATCGGAAGACCACATTCCCCGGCCATCCCAAATCGTCTTGAGATACCACCGTAACATGGTCGTCATCGGCAATCTTCCTGTCGGTCACCACGTAGTAGTGTTTTTCACAATCGGTACAGAAATACTGCTCACACGACTTGTAGAAGCCGTCCCAAAACCGGATATATTCTCCTATTCCGACGTATAAAATTCCTATCTTTTTCATCTCTCTAAAGTTTGTTCAGGATGCGTTTTCGCTCGGTTTCATCGGGATAGCACTCCACAAAGTCCTCCCAGGTGCGCTTCCAGCGGTTGTGGCTCCACAGCCAGAACTCCGGCGACCGCTTGATGCTGTTCTCCAAGAGCCGGTAGTATTGCTCGGTGATGGAAAACTTCGGCTCCTTCTTGGGTTGGTCGCATATCTTGATGACCTTGCCTACATAGTATCCGCGACGCGGACGATACATGTCAAAGTAGTAGACCACCGTGTCCATGATGCGGGCTATGCGTTCGCCACCGGTGTAGGCAGGTGTTTGGTGGTTGAGGAACTGCGGCCAGTAATGCATGCTGCTATACCCTGGCGACTGGTCGGCAATGAAGCCGGTGACGGGTTGTATGCCTGCTTTCTGCCAGTCAACCAGCGTCTTGAAGGCTTCTTTCATCTCGATGGAGGTTGAGCCGTATCGTCCGCGCGAGTGCAGGAACAGTTTGTCGATGATGGGGTTCTCTATCGGATGGTAGAGTTGTGCCGTCTTTCCCTGGTCAATGATGCTCAGCTGCAGCGATGCCACCCACTCCCAGTTGCAGTAGTGGCCGAGCATGATGGTGACGCTGCGCCCTTTGCGGAGGTCGTCGTTCAGTTCTTCTATGCCGTCGAAGACCATGCGGCGGCGCATCTGTCTTTCAGACATGGAGAACATCTTCACCGTCTCAACGATATAGTCGCAGAACCAATGGTGGAACTTGCGCTCAATCTCGCGCAGTTCTGCCTCGCTCTTTTCCGGGAACGACGCCGTCAGGTTCTTCCAGATAACCTTATGGCGGTACTTCATCAGCTTGCCCACAATCTGATACAGGCCGTCGGAAATGACATAATGTACGCGCAGGGGCATCAGCGACAGCAGATACCAGATGCCATAAAGGATATGATACAGTATTTTCATGCTGCAAAGGTAATACTTTTAGTTCATAGTTCATAGTTCATAGTTCATAATTATCCATCGTCCTTTGTCAATTATCAATTAAAAAATCAGTACCTTTGCTGCCGCAAATTGATAATTGAAAGCCCCCCGCCCCCTAAAGGGGGTGTGAATAGTGAATTGATAACTATGAACTATGAATTATGAACTATGAACTAAAAAAGTCGGTGATGTCGCCGCTGATGGCTATCGGGTGGAATCTTTTCCTGGTATATGTCTCGTATTTCATCGCGCGCACGGCCTATTTCCTGGAGAACTACGAGTACTTCAAGCACATCCTCACAGGCGGCTACATGGGGAAGTTGTTCTACGGAAGCCTTTTCCTCGACACGCCGGGCATTCTCTATACCAACGTCCTGTGGATCGTGATGATTGCCTTCCCCCTGCACTGGAAGGAGAACCATTCGTACCAGAAGGTGTGCAAGTGGCTCTTCATCGTGGTCAACGCGCTGGCTTTGGCGGTCAACCTGGCTGATGCCGTCTACTTCAAGTTCACCCTGAAGCGCACGACCACGTCGGTCTTCGACGAATTCAGCAACGAAGACAACCTGATGAGCATCTTCGGCGTGGAAATCCTGCGCCACTGGTACTTCGTGTTGCTTGCCGCCATTGTTGTCTGGGGCTTGTGGAAGCTTTACTTCATGCCCCGCATCGACATCAAGCGACAGCCGTTGGGCAGGTATTACCTCTTGCAGGTGCTCTCACTCGTCGTCGTTGCGCTCATGACGGTCAGCGGCATCCGCGGCGGTTACCTCAACCACTGGTACCAGTACCTGTTGGCTATACCTCTTCTATATGTAAGCCTCACCCCCTGCCCCTCTCGCAGGGAGAGGGGAGTGGTTACTCGCCTTGATTTCTCTGCATTGAAAAAACTATATACTCCCCTCTCCTTGCGAGAGGGGTCGGGGGTGAGGCTCCTCTTACTCCTTCTTGCCCTTCTACTGGTCGCCACTGCCCCAATAGGCGGTTGGCGCCACCGCGACATACGCCCCACCGCCGTGAGCAATGCCAACCAGTACACCGAACGGCCGCAGGAGGCAGCACTCATCCTCAACACACCGTTCACCATGTTGCGCACCATCGGCAAAAGCGTCTTCTACGACCCCGGCTACTATCCCGACAAAGCAGAGTTGGAACGCATCTACTCTCCGCTGCATAGGCCCGCCCCCTCCCTGGGGAGGGGAACCTCTACAGAAGGAGATGCCGTTACTACTCCCCCCCCCAGGGAGGGGGCGGGGGTGGGCTCCCACCGCAAGAACGTGGTCATCCTCATCGTCGAGAGCTTCGGCAGGGAGTATATCGGGGGCTTCAACAAGGAGGTGCTGGGCGAGAAGTACAAGGGATATACTCCGTTCGTCGACTCGCTGATGCAGCACTCCGTCACCTTCCGCTACTCGTTCTGCAACAGCCAGCAGAGCATCGACGGCATGCCGTCTGTGCTCTGTGCCATACCGCGCTTCATCAAGCCCTTCGTGCTCACCCCGCAAGCCATGAACCGCCTGAACAGCATGGCGAGCTGCCTGAAGGGGGAAGGCTACCAGACAGCCTTCTTCCACGGTGCCCGCGACGGCAGTATGGGCTTCAACGGCTTTGCCAACAGCATCGGCTATCAGGCATACTACGGCCGTGAGGAGTTCGACCAAGACAAGCGCTTCGATGCCGACAACGACTTCGACGGCTACTGGGCCATCTGGGACGAGCCGTTCCTGCAATACTTCGCACTGAAGATGACGGAGATGCGGCAGCCCTTCCTCACCACCGTCTTCACCGCATCCAGTCACCATCCCTTCCGCATTCCTGAGAAGTACGAGGGCAAGTTCCCTGAAGGCACCATGCCCATACACAAGTGCATCGGCTACACCGACAACGCCTTGCGCCAGTTCTTCAACACCGCGCGACGGCAGCCGTGGTTCAAGAACACCATCTTCGTCCTCACCAGCGACCACACCAACATGCGCGAACACGACGAATACAAGTCGGACATCGGCGTGTTCTGTTCGCCTGTCGTCTTCTACGACCCCAGCGGCGAGTTGCAACCCGGCATGCGCGACGCCGTGGCACAGCACATCGACATCATGCCCACCATACTGGGCTACCTGGGCTACGACAAGCCCTACGTGGCGTTCGGCATAGACCTGTTCAGCACACCGGCTGACGACACCTGGGCAGTAAGCGAGATCAACGGCATCTACCAATACGTCAAATACGGCTACGTCCTGCAGTTCGACGGTCAGAAGACGCGCGCCCTCTACCGCCTGTCCGACCAAGCCATGCGCCGCAACCTCTTGGGCAAGGAAAACCCGCAACTGCGCGTCAACGGCCGCAACGTCCCCCTGCAACAACAGATGGAACGCGAACTGAAAGCCGTCATCCAGTCCTACATGGACCGCATGCTCAACGACCAGCTGGTGCCGTGATACAGGGAGAATTTAAATAAAAATTGTACATACGACACCATGTTTCGCAGACTGCTCAGGCTCAGCAGTTTACGTGACAGGAGCACGGGTGTACGTATACGCTAATTGAGCGCAAGTCGTACACCGCCCCAAAAAGCTGAAAATACAAACATTTAGTCCCTTTCCTGCAACTGTTATGTGTTTGCCTTCCAACTACTATGAGTTTGGAACGCAACTACATAGTAGTTGGCTTGCAAACTCATAGTAGTTGGAAGGTCGGTGTTCGACTTTCGCCTAAAAGTGTAGTACTTTATGCGACCTCAGTCCCGTAAGTCGCTATGAATTAGTGGTTTACAGCGTTGGTGTCGTATGTATAATTTTATTTTTTATTTCCCCTGTAGGGGGCACCACAGCGCAGGATTGCGCTCGAAAAGGAGTCATCCTACACTCATGCTTAAACCTGACTCACGTATATCGGAAAAGTGCTTATTGCGTTCAGCAATCTGCCTCGATTTGCGTAGTAGCACCTTGCAGACTTTACCCAATTCTCCTCGAAATGCCTTTATTTATGGGGCTGACTGCGTTAATCATCCAAAAATGCTTCTGTATGTCAGCATGATTCCGTAACTTTGCGCAATCAATGGAAATAAAGGAATTAGCGAAGCAATACGCATCGTTGCCGCAGGCAGGTGCGTTGCTGAAGGAACTGGGGAAAAAGTCCGTAAAGAACATTTTCCTCCAGGGGTTGTCTGCATCGTCTGCGCCGTTATTGTTTGCGGGGTTGAAGGTTAAAGGTAGCCAAGGAGCGGGGGAGCGTGGTCGCATTCCCACCATGTTGTTCGTCCTGAACGATGCTGACGAGGCAGGGTATTTTTTCCACGACCTGACACAGGTCTTAGGTAGCGAGGAACGCAGTGTGTTATTCTTTCCGTCGGGCTACAGAAGGGCAGCGAAGTATGGTCAGCGCGATGCCGCCAACGAGATACTTCGTACGGAGGTGATGGCGAAGCTGAGCGATGCTTCTCTTTACATCGTGACCTATCCGGAGGCTTTGGCGGAGTTGGTGGTGTCGAAGCGGCGATTGGACGAGCGCATGCTGATATTAGAGCGGGGACAGACGGCAGACATCGTGGAGCTGGAAAAGACACTCAGGGAGTTTGGGTTTCGAGAAACCGACTATGTCTATGAGCCTGGGCAGTTTGCCGTGCGAGGCTCTATCCTCGACATCTATTCCTTCAGTCACGAGTTGCCTTACAGGGTCGACTTCTTCGACGACGAGATAGACAGCATCCGCACCTTCGAGGTGGAGACACAACTCTCGCGAGACAAGCGTGAGCGCATTGAGGTGGTACCAGAACTGGCGACACTGGATGACGAGAAGGTTCCTCTGATGGAGTTCCTGTCTGACGAGACGGTGGTGGTCATGAAGGACTACGAGTTTGTGCGTGACATTATCGGTCAGACCTACGATGCCGGCTTCTCACGTCAGGCACTCACCGAGCGTATGGCAGATGCTACGGAAGTAGAGCAGGCTGAGATAGAGCGTGAGATGCGCCGCGAGTGTCAGCTCATGACGGTGGCACAATTCGATAAGCAGATAGAGCGGTTCAGGCGTATCGATACCCATCCGCAGGGTGCGGGCACGACCATTGACTTCCACACCTCTCTGCAGCCTCTTTTCCACAAGAACTTCGACCTGCTCACACAGACCTTTGCCCAATATCAGTCACAGGGCTATACCATCTGCATCCTCGCTGACTCAGCCAAACAGCAGGAACGGCTCAAGGAGATTCTGAAAGAGAAATCCTTCATCCCCATTGACAAGACGTTGCATGCGGGCTTCATAGACCACGACTTGCGGGCATGCCTCTTTACCGATCATCAGATATTTGATCGTTTCCATAAGTTCAACCTCAAATCGGACAAGGCACGGCAAGGAAAGATGGCACTGACCATGAAGGAGTTGCAGGAGATGGAACCAGGCGACTTCATCGTGCATGTGGACTTCGGTATCGGCAAGTTTGCCGGCCTCGTGCGCGTACCCACCGATCAGGGCGGTTACCAAGAGAAGATCAGACTGGTATACCAGCGAGGAGACATCGTGGATGTAAGCATCCATTCGCTCTACAAGATATCCAAGTACCGTAGCAACGACGGTACCAAGGAGCCGAGACTCTCAACCCTGGGAACGGGTGCATGGGAGCGCATGAAGGAGAAGACGAAGAAGCGCATCAAGGATATTGCCCGCGACCTGATACGGCTATACGCTAAGCGCAGACAAGAGAAGGGTTTCGCCTTCAGTCCCGACACGTTCATGCAGCACGAACTGGAGGCATCGTTCCTCTATGAGGACACGCCCGACCAGATGAAGGCTACCAACGAGGTGAAGGCAGACATGGAGCGCTCCGAACCTATGGACAGGTTGGTATGTGGGGACGTGGGCTTCGGCAAGACCGAGGTAGCGGTGCGTGCGGCTTTCAAGGCTGCCTGCGACTCTAAGCAGGTGGCGGTGCTCGTGCCTACGACGGTGTTGGCGTTCCAACACTATCAAACCTTCCGCAACCGTCTGAGCCAGTTGCCCGTCAGGGTAGATTATCTGTCGCGGGCACGGTCGGCAAAGCAGACGCGACAGGTGATAGAAGACCTGCAGGAAGGGCGCATAGACATCTTGATTGGTACACACAAGCTGATTGGCAAGTCGGTGAAATGGAAAGACCTCGGACTGCTCATCATCGACGAGGAACAGAAGTTTGGCGTGTCAACCAAAGAGAAACTGCGCCAAATGAAAACCAATGTAGACACGCTCACCATGTCGGCAACGCCCATTCCGCGCACCTTGCAGTTCTCACTGATGGGTGCACGCGACATGAGCATTATGCGAACGCCGCCCCCTAACCGTTATCCTATACAGACGGAGTTGGCTACGTTTGGTGGTGAAATCATCGCTGATGCCATCAACTTCGAACTCTCGCGCAACGGGCAGGTATTCTTTGTCAACGACAACATCAAGGGACTGGACCACATTGCAAACATCATCAAGAAATATGTGCCCGATGCTCGTGTGGCTATTGGTCACGGGCAGATGAAACCGGAACAGTTGGAAGAAATTGTCATGGGTTTCATCAACTACGACTACGACGTGCTGCTCTCAACAACTATCGTCGAGAATGGCATCGACATACCTAATGCCAATACAATCATCGTCAACGATGCACACCGGTTCGGACTCTCAGACTTGCATCAGATGCGGGGACGAGTGGGCAGAAGCAACCGGAAGGCGTTTTGTTACTTGCTTGCGCCACCGCTCTCGGCGCTCTCTGTGGAAGCCCGGCGCCGGTTGGAAGCCCTTGAGACGTTCTCTGACTTGGGCAGTGGCTTCGCTCTCGCCATGCAGGACCTCGACATCCGAGGGGCGGGCAACCTGTTGGGTGCCGAGCAGAGCGGATTCATGGAAGACCTGGGATATGAAACCTACCTGAAGATACTGAAGGAGGCGATGGCAGAGTTAAGGAATGAGGCCCACCCCCAACCCCTCCCCAAGGGAGGGGAGTCAGGCCTTCTGCGGGGAGTTACGGATGAGCAGTCGGTGAAGTCGGTGGAGTCCGTCAGAGATGTTAGAAACGCAGATGGCAAAACTAACCCACGAAGTGGATTATCCCCCCTCCCTTTGGGAGGGGACGGGGACGGGCTTTATGTCTCCGACTGCTCCTTGGAGTCCGACCTTGATATGTACTTCCCAGACACCTATGTGCCAGGCAGCAGTGAACGAATGTTGCTCTATCGTGAACTTGACAACATAGAGGACGATCAGGAACTGGAAGCATATCGCCGGCGGCTCATAGACCGTTTCGGTCCTGTGCCTCACGAAGGTGAGGAACTGATGCATGTGGTCAGCCTCCGTCGCTTAGGCAAACAACTGGGGTGTGAGAAGATTACCCTGCGACAAGGTCGTATGCAGATGCAACTCGTCAGCCGTGCCGACAGTCCATACTACCAGAGTGACGCTTTCGGTCGCATCATCAACTACATGATGGCAAATCCTCGCCGATGCACGTTGAAAGAGGCTCGCGGACACCGCTTGGTTGCCTTCAGTGATGTCAACACCGTCAACGAAGCTCTCAATGTCCTCTCGCAAATCTAACCACTGGTTGCGTGATACCATATACAAGTACTCGCAGTACCAACGCCTGGTACTGCGAGTGCTAAATGTAGGTGCCGTTTTGGTACTCGTAGTTACTTATTCTGCTCATCCAGTTCCTTCAGGTTTTCTGCAATCATCTCGTCAGTGACGGTGTAGTTCTGCAGGTCGCCCTTGATGAATGACTCGTAGCTCGGCATGTCGATGAGTCCGTGACCAGAGAGGTTGAAGAGGATTACCTTCTCTTCGCCAGTCTCCTTGCACTTGTTAGCCTCACGGATGGTGGCGGCAATGGCATGGCAGCTTTCCGGTGCAGGGATGATACCTTCTGTGCGCGAGAAGAGCAGACCAGCCTCGAAGGTCTCCAACTGAGGAATGTCGACACCTTTCATCAAACCGTCCTTAATCAACTGGCTGACAATCATGCCTGCGCCATGATAGCGCAAGCCGCCAGCATGGATGTTGGAGGGCTTGAAGTTGTGACCGAGGGTGAACATGGGCAGCAGCGGCGTATAGCCAGCCTCGTCGCCGAAGTCGTAACGGAACTGACCGCGTGTGAGCTTCGGGCAGCTGTCGGGCTCTGCAGCGATGAACTCGGTCTTCTTGCCGTCGAGGATGTTGTGGCGCATGAACGGGAAGGCGATGCCTCCGAAGTTGCTGCCACCTCCGAAGCAGGCAATGACCATGTCAGGATATTCGCCAGCCATTGCCATCTGCTTCTCAGCCTCCAGGCCGATGATGCTCTGGTGCAGGGCGACATGGTTTAAGACAGAGCCGAGGGTATACTTACAGTTGGGTGTTGTCGTAGCAAGTTCAACTGCCTCAGAGATAGCTGTTCCGAGCGAACCGCTATGTGTCGGGTCCAGGGTCAGGATGTTCTTGCCCGCACGTGTCGACATCGATGGCGAACCCGTGACCACGGCACCGAAAGTGCGCATGATGCTGGAGCGGTAGGGTTTCTGTTGCATCGTAATCTTCACCTGATAGACGGCACAATCCAGTCCGTAGATCTTTGCGGCATACGACAAGGCTGCACCCCACTGGCCGGCACCCGTTTCTGTGGTGACGTTAGTGGTACCTTCCTGCTTGGCATAGTAGCACTGGGGCAGGGCAGAGTTGATTTTGTGGGAACCCAATGGGTTGGTAGACTCGTTCTTGAAATAGATGTGTGCGGGAGTACCCAGAGCCTCTTCCAAGGCATAGGCGCGCACCAGCGGTGTGGAACGGTAGTATTTATATTTCTCTAAAACTTCTTCAGGGATGTCTATCCATGCGTGTTCCGTGTCCAGTTCCTGAACGCAACATTCGCGTGGAAAGATGTGCGCTAAGTCGTCAACCCCCAGCGGTTGCTTCGTTGCCGGGTGAATGGGCGGCATGGGCTTGTTCACCATGTCTGCCTGAATGTTGTACCATTGTGTTGGAATGTCTTTTTCTTCAAGGATAAATTTCTTTTGTTTGCTCATAATCGTTGCGTTTGATTAGTCTGTTTTATACATAAATCAGCGCAAAAGTACGAAATAATTATCAATTACACATCATGAACCAGAAAATAATTGCGAATTGTTTAATTGTCAATTGTCAATTGTGAATAGTTTAATTGTGAATTATCAATTATAAAAACTACCTTTGCACCCGATTATGGTAATCCTACTTGCGATATTGATTTATTTCTGTGTGCTCATGCTGGTGTCGAAACTGGTGTCGAGACGGAGTGACAATGCCACATTTTTCAAAGGCAACCGCCAGTCGCCGTGGTACATGGTGGCGTTTGGCATGGTGGGCGCGTCTATCTCCGGCGTGACGTTTGTGAGCGTGCCGGGCATGGTGATGTCGACTGACATGACCTATTTGCAGACGTGCCTCGGCTTCATCGTGGGCTATATTGCCGTTGCCTTCCTGCTCCTGCCTCTTTATTATAGGCTGAACCTCACCACCATCTACACCTATCTGAATCAGCGGCTGGGCAAGCGCTCCTACAAGACGGGGGCTTCTTTCTTCCTGCTCTCTAAGATGGCAGGTGCCGCCGTACGTTTCTATATCGTCTGTCTCATCCTCCACCGCTTTGTCGTCGAACCACTTTTAAAAGCTCCTCTCCATGCGTCAGCCGATTCTTCATACTTCATTCAATATTCTTCATTTATCCTCACGGTCATCGTCATGGTGGCACTCATCTGGCTCTACACCCGGCGGAGCGGCATCAAGACGCTGGTCTTCACCGATACCTTCCAGACCGTTTGCCTTTTCACGGCGCTCATCCTCATCATGTTGCAGGTCATGGATGCACTCCACTTCGACCTCAGCACCGCTGTCACCGCCATTGCCCATGACAGCCATTCGCGCATCTTCGTCTTCGACGACTGGGTATCGAAGCAGAACTTTTGGAAACAGTTCCTCAGCGGCATCTTCATCGTCGTAGTGATGACCGGTCTGGATCAGGACATGATGCAGAAGAACCTCACCTGCAAGTCGCTCCGCGATGCTCAGAAAGACATGTGTACCTATGGTCTCGCCTTCTTCCCAGCCAACCTGCTGTTCCTCTCATTGGGCATCCTCCTCGTCATGCTCTGCCGACAACAGGGAGCCCCCTTGCCAGCATCGGGCGATGAGCTCCTGCCCATGTTCATCAATGGACAATTGTCAATGGTCAATTCTCAATTGTCCATTATCTTCGTCCTCGGCATCGTGGCAGCATCGTTCTCCAGTGCCGACTCAGCCCTCACTTCGCTCACCACCAGCTATTGTATTGACATTTGCGAGCGCCCCGACGACGAGCGGTTGCGCAAGCGTGCCCACATCGGCGTAGCCCTCGTCTTCACACTCTTCATCCTCGCCTTCAAGGTCGTCAACTCCACCAGCGTCATCGATGCCATATACATCCTCTGTTCCTACACCTACGGACCGCTGCTCGGCCTCTTTGCCTTCGGACTTCTCACCCGTCGGCAGGTCAACGACCGTCTTGTGCCGTATATTGCTATCGCCTCGCCCCTGCTTTGTTTCCTCATCGACACCCTTACCCAGTCCCTCTTTGCCTACCGCTTCGGCTACGAACTCCTCATGCTCAACGGTATCCTCACTTTCCTCGGCTTGTGGGTGACAGGTAGGATGGGTGTAAGGAGATAATTAATGTTCGGTATACTAAGCTGTAAAAGCTATTCTAAAAGGATTACTGTTGCCGTCTTGTTGTCCATGTCAGGCATCGTCCGTCCGACACGCGCACCGATATAGGTTCCATCACAAATCACAAAGCGGTCGTTACCTAATGATATGTAATCACCTTTAACCTCATCTGTGAAACATACCGCCGTTGCCAAATGGCCAGGATAATACACTAAAACAACTTTCAGTCCTAACAAGTCTCTTACAAGATGTGAGAAAAGGATAGAGCGGTCTTCACAATCGCAGTAGGGATAGTACAAAGACTCCTCTGCAAAGAATGCATGGTCCCCCCCCCAGACCTTGTTGTCATATTCATAGACAAAAGCTGTCTGCACCCAGTTTAATAACCGTTCAACAGCTTCCAACTGACTTAAGCCTTTCAGCTTCTCCTTGAATGTGGGGTAAAGGACATCAGTCACCTCTTTAGCCATAGGTGTATTTGCATACATCTGCCAGCGAGTCATAAAATTATCATTAACCTCCGATGCTGGATAACTGTTATAGAAGTTGATGAGGTTCTTGTTGACAGACGTTTGCACCTTAAAGTCGTCATACCGACGGGACTTCAGCACTCTGCCTTCCGACATGTCACATGCCAACTGTGGTTGTTGAGGAATATAAAGCGATAAGGGCTGCTCTTTGGGGAATGGGACATCACAGAAATCAACACCAACAACATCTTTGTCAGCTAAGGCATACATACAATAGCCATCATTCATATAATAAGCCTTATTGTAGATTCGATGACGGGATGCGTAGAAGAGATATAGAGCATTATCATCCTTTGCCAACCTCATCTTATAGCCCGACTGACAGTAGATATAGGCCAAGAGTAGCTGTGCTTCATTTCCCTTACCTAAGCAGGCTTCAGCCAATTCCTTCAGCATTATCAGATACCCCCAGTCGCTCAGTTGCAGTGTTAAGCGGTATTCCAGACAATCGCGTATGGTATTGTCGCAACGTCCATCAGACAACGTCTTCCACATCTCTGCCAATGTATGATTCTTTAAATCCTTCAGTTGGAAACGCTCCTCATCGTTAAAGCGTACACGAAGTTCTGTACCATAATACATGAACGAGACATATTTTTCCGTAGGTTTCGGTTGTTCCCGTATCGGTGCAACGGGTTTCGGTTGAGGTTCAATAACAGGTGGTGTTACCACTTCTTCCTTTATAGGTAGCGGCTTGGTCTCAATCGGTTTCTTGTCTTCCTCTTCTTTCGGTATTACGACAGGTTTCACATCCTCATCTTTCGGTTTTGGAATAGCTGGCATTAGTTTGAACTTCTTCCATGCCTGCTCCATAAACTCCGCATACTGGCGGTTTGCCTCGGTACGAAAACCTTCATATTCATTTATTGCCTGTTGTTTGAAGGAATTGTATATCTTTCGGAAGTCATCTGTTTGCGCCTTTATTGCCAAAGGAGAGAACAATAGCATAGGCCATACAATAATCTTTGACGTAGCAAATGATACATTCATATTCACAAATTATTGGTTCTTTCTATATTTTGTTTTTACATTTATGTTATATCTCTGTGCTACCATTATTCCAAGTAAGTTTATTTCAACTTCATATTCTTCCAACTATTCACCAACGTCTGTGAAGCAGTAACCGTTGGTGTTTGCATCTTCCCGTTACTCAAAACACTTTGTTTCTTTACTTCAGAGGTGACATATTCTGCTAGTTTTCCGAAAGTGACGTTGCCTTTTGTTTCTTGTATTTTTTTAAGCAGATAGTAAGTGAATAACCCATGTCCTTTCTCCGTATAGGGATAGGCTGTTTCATCACCTTGCGCCGCTGACAAAACAACAAGATTTCCTTTGGGAGCATTTTGTTTGGCTTTAATAGCCACTCCACGTGCTGAAGCCAGCATGCCGCCGTCGCGCATGGCACCACTGAAACATGCATCGAGCAAGACCAAGACTGACTTTGCTGGCTTGCTGCTCAGCTCGGAATAGAGATGCTCAAGACTATAGCCGGAAGAAGCATCGTTTCCTATACCATCCACTGGAAGCAGGTATGACGATCCGTTACTTTCGTCTGGAATGCCATGCCCGGCATAATAGAAAATGACATTTGCCTCACCTTGATAGGCTTCCATTACTTGTTTGAGCCAGTTCAGCTGTCGTCTGATATTATTTAATGTTGCATCTTGAACCAACTTGATGTTATTTTTTGGTAATCCTAATGTCTTACTACAGTATTCTGCGAATATTTTGCCGTCGTTTAAGGCATTTGGTACTTTTGCAACTTCTTGGTAATTCTCGTTGGCGATAACTAATGCGAACGTATTCTTTTGTACTTGTGAGCCATCGGGAATATAAGTGTCGACATCTGATTTTTTTGCAACAGCTGTTAGTTGAGGACGCGTTTTACTGACAATAGGTGTGGGTTTAGTTTGAACTATAGGGGTGTTACGGGCTATTTGTTTAATAGGAGTTGCCTTTTTGTTGTTACGGGTGACGAGATTGGACGAGCCACTATTAGAAGTATGAGGATTCAAGGCATAGTTTCCTGAATGTTTCACCCCTTCATTGTAGTATGTAATCAAGTCAGGAAGAAGTAATTTACCGCCTTTATGGTTGAAACGTTGTATCCATTCTTTTTCCCGGCTGGTATCTTGGGTTACTACAATTCCATTGCCGTAAAATGAAGCAATATGGTACATGGCATCAGGTAAGCCTCTTTCAGCTGCCTTTCGATACATCTTGAAGGCTTCCATTTCATTTTTCTCAACGCCAATGCCATGCTCATAGCATACTGCAACATAGAATTGGGCAGCGATTCCGTTGGTTGCAGCTATCTTCTTCAATTCATCAAAAGCATATTGTATGTATCCTTGATTGATGTGTTCTAATGCTGTGGCTGTGCTTTTGTCTATATCCAAGGTCCATGAAGCCAGACTAAATAAAAAAAACGCAATAAATAGTAATACTCTGTTCATAGGATAAGGTATTAAAGGTACAAAGAATAGTGATTGCCTTCATTTCTGATAGACAATCACTATGATAAATGTTTATTTGGATTGTTCAGTCTTCATAATGTCATTGACGTATGACATTTTACCCCAATCGTCAGTAGCACCGTCAAACTGTATTATCTTTTTATAACTGGTTTCAGATAATGGACCTGAAAACAATGTCGCGCCAAAGGTAAACAAACCGCCTATGATTTTTAATAATGTATTGTTCTTCTTTTTAGATACCCATGTACTACCCAATGAGAATGTACCTTTTTTGTAATTGCCTTCCCAATCACAAACAATAATGGGTGAACGGTCTTCGTCAAATTCAAACGGACTGTTTGCCCTGACGTGTATAATGGCGGGGTCGGTCTCTTTGATGCCAAATCCCTTTTTCTCTTTCTTCTTGAGATCCTTTGGCATTTCAACATAGAATGGCGCAAAAATAACATCACTTACCCATGTGGTTAATGATACTGTCGTCCAATCTTCTGATTTCTTGTTGAATGCATACGCAATAGATGCACCGATATTGTTGATACTTTCATCTTCTGTCAAATGGCGGACAGCAGTACCCTTATATTCTTTCCCTTTAGGATCTGCTTGCTTTGACTCTTCAAGTAAGCTCTCAATGATGCTTAGCATTCTTTTATCATAATCGGTAAAGTCGCCTGATGGCGTTTCTGCCGTGGTATAATTACCATATATTCGGGTTGACATGTTGCAGATGTAGGTTTCATTCTGTTTTGCACCTATTGTCGGAGCAATGGAAATATATTCATCGTCCTTTGTACTGATACCCTTTTTAGATGCTTTTTCACTACCTTGCCTTTTGTCAGACTTATCAAAAAGCGGTGTTGACGAACCGTTGTGGAAGGCAAAACATTGTGAAAGGTCAATAAAAATGGTTTTTTTCGTCTTGTTGGTTGCCCATAATTGTTCGTTGTAGATTTCTAACTTGATGTTGTCATCTTCATAAACACTGTTTGCCTGTGAATAAGCAAGGATTAACGCCGTGCGATAATCAGTTTTAGTACCACCTGCTGATGCGTTTATTGCAATCATGCAGAGCATGGTAAAAAGAAATGTTACTTTTTTCATGTCGTTAAAATTTTAGTTGTTAGTTATTTTTATTCCAATTGTTACACTCTTCATTTCAGAATCTCTTTTCTTATTCTTTGTCAGCCATTTCAGAAATGCTTCATGTGATAAATTTCTTGGCAAAAGGTTATCAGTAGTTTCGTTGGAGATTGCTTTCGTAAATGAATTTGTAGAGAATATTACGTATATGTCATTGAACTCTGTTTGACGAGAGCATGTCATAATATATTCATCCACAATGTTTGGTGTCAGTTTTTCGTCCTTCGCAGAGAACAAGATGTATGGTTTGTCATGCTCTATGCGGTATGCCCCATCTCCAGAGGCTTTATAAGGCAGAAGACAAAATACTTCTTGCGTAGTTTCATCCAACAAGTAAACAGTAAGGTATCCGTCAACAGGAGACTGGAAGTAAAGATACATGTCATCTCCATTGCGAAATATGTTGCTTTCAAACTTCTCTTCTGTACCATTGCGGAGAATCTTTGCAGTAAAGTCAATACCAGCATTGGTGATTTTACGTGCTTTTCCTTTTATTGATACGGCAACGACAAGGGTGTTTCCTTCGTACCTTATATTATAAATAGGCTCTCCAATTGTTTCTATCCACTCGCCTTTAACCTCACTACCACCAAGTGAAAAGAAACGGCTGTCAGTTTGTCCGTTTGCATTACTTATGACGGTTGTGTTGCTTTGGGATACCAAAGTTCCAAAAAACTCGGCTATTGCCTGGATTTTTGCTCTGTCAAGAGCGGTACGCTTAGCTTGTTCTAATGTTACATTTTCAGGGGCATAGTAGGTATAGTTCCCTTCTACAGTTTCAATCTTTTGTGCAAAGACAACTGAAGGCAACATCATGATTAGCAACAATATAAGCGACTGTTTCACGGGCAATGTGATACTTTATGTATGAATAATTATAAATGATATGATCACCATCCTAACAGCTTGTCCAGCTTCTTGTGTAGGTCGTCACCTTTCTTTTCCAGATCTTCGCGGATGGTTTTCTTAGCAATCTGTTTTGCCATTTCACCGTTATAGGCAATGCGAACAAGTACTTCTTTGTTCTTGTTGCGAAGTGTGCGGTAAACTTCAACAACGGGGATAGTACGGCCGATACTTTGGGAAATCAGTGTCTTTCCGGCAAGAATGCTCTGGGTCACTGTTGCTGCCTCCTCTGCTGCTAACTGCTTGTTGGCAACAGTATTTTCTACAAGTGCAGTTACTTCCGACTGTATTTGCCCGGCAAGATTCTGCTTGGCAAGTTCCAAAGCCTGCATCTTGGCTCCGTCATAGTTCTCTCCAATGCTCATTGCTTCAGCCATGATGTACTTGGGATACATGTTTTCATCGTACTCCATTTGCATCAGATATGCTTTGTCCAGTTGCTTGTCAATGGGCAGTGCACCAGGTGCACTTGTCCATCCTTCTTTCCTTAGTTTTTTGGCTTCCTTTCTGGCAGCCTTGGTTGCCTTGGTGTTCAGCTCGGCTTTCGATGCCTTGTAGATTTCCTTACGTTCTTTTTGTTGGTCCTTGGTGATTTGAGCCGAAACAGTTGTTACAGTCCCTGCAAGGAACATGGTAAGTAGACAATTGATTATTTTCATAGTATTCATTCATAATGTCTGTAACTCCCCTGTCAGACGGGTTAGGTTTTCATGTCCTCATATCCTATATAATGAAAATAGCGCAGGAGTCTGTACCTGATATCTATCTTTTGTGGAGATTTAAGGTTTTCAGTACGCCACAGATAAAGCGTCAGATAAACGCCATTCTACTATATAGTGCTTCCCACCCATCCGCCTCGGCGAAGAGGCATCGGGGAGGTTTGCGCCACAAAGATAAAGAATAATCTTGAAATACCAAACAAAGTTGGAATTATTTTGTTATTGTGGGGCTTAGAGTAACCGAAGAGTAGAGTCAACCAGCAAGTGCTGCGTGACGAAAAACCGATAAAAAGTTTGGAGTGGCAACTTATATTTATATCTTTGCACTTGTAAACGAAAAAAGAAGTACTATGACAACGACTTTTCTTTACTTCAAACGAGCTTGCTCCGCGCAGCAGAAGGTGTCCTTCTGAATCGTGTTAATAACAGTTAACGCTTATTAGGCTTAGAACTTTTGAAAAAGTTCCTTCACCGCAAGCCGCCTGAGAGTGGATTCAGATACACCAGAGCTCACTCTGTTTGCCACCCCAATGCAGGGAGGGGCAGCATAGACCTATCATCGCTTCGCTTGATTGGCGCCAGCCATCACTTGGCAAGCCTTCAATATTATCGTTGGAAACGTCACATGAAAGGTTTCAGTAAAAACGGAACGCCATACTTTGCACACCAAATAAGCAATGGTCACTGCTTGTAATTTTGCGCAGCAACCATTTCTTGTGAATTTGAAAAAGTCAAATGCGTTGTACGTTAGTTTAAGTCATCACCCAATCTTTTCGCAATTGAAATATCCACTGTTCATGTTTTGTACATTTACCTCTATACCGTACTTGTTCAAAAACAACTGTGCCAGCATTGGTCGTTCTCGCGCAACCCCAATAGGAGGTATAGGCGAAATCGTACTTGTCTCGATGAACATGCCTTTTTCAAGGCGCTGTCTTTTGTCCTTACATGCAGCATTGCCGCTGTTCTTTACTACAATTCTCCAGAGTGCCATAATTAAAAAAATGTGATATATGATTATTTTTACTCGTAAAACACAGTTGTAATTTTCATGTCCTGCCCCAAATCTTCATCTGTATAGATATAGAACAAGTTAGAACCTGAGCAGCGTGAAACAATACATTCTATGATGCTCGCTTCCTCGACCCTGAAGGGATGAGCGGAAGACGTGCCTATGCAGACAACACAGTTCTTTAGTGGCGGTATGTTGTAAGCCTCGTATTGTTCAATCAGTTCTTTCATCCATGCAACACGTTTCTGGCTGTCAAAAGCCATTGTTTTATACTCGTATGACTGCATATGCTCACATAAAAGTAACGACTTTAAATCTTCAGCTTGAGACATTGGCGATTTTAATATTGCCATAATGACATAACTGGCCACCTGTATCCTATTATAGTATTCTCCTCTGATGATATGGCGTGTGTAGCTACGCATAGAACTCCTGCGTATGCCAGCTTTAGCAAATGCCTTTCTGTGCGACTTAAACTCCTTACATTTACTACGTATCCTATTATGGAATGCTCGCACTTTCAAGTATTCCTTAATAGAAGGAACTTTACCACCTGCCGATTCTATGGCACGGATAACTTTCATAGCTCGTAGGCGCATTATATCGTGGTCAAGCATGTCCTCAGCATAGTAGTCCAGGTTCTCAAACCGTTCATCTCGCTGTTCTTCTGTGAAGCCCCAAAACGATGTGTGCCAAAGACAGCACATAGCAATCTCAGCCGATGACGCTTTAACATCTTGTTCTATTATCAGTTCCTTGGCAAGAGAATGCTCCCATAAGTCTCCTTCTAAAGGATGTGCGTCTAAGTGTGGTTCTGGGCAACTCTCGTCAAGCTCATCATTACTCACCACCGCCGTTGTCCTTTCTCCCAGTTCTGGTGTCAAATGGCGAAGGTAGTCATAGTGGATTTTATACAAAGCTAATGCATTCCAACCATGATACCGTTCTATGAATGGCACTATCTCGTCAAACGAGACCTGATGTAATAATTCGTAAAGTGTCATATTCTTAATGGTTTAATCAAAATAGTCACACTTACTCCAATCTAAATCATCGCCAAACTCATCACTTCCATAGTCATGACTTAACTCAGACAAGTTATCAATAAGATACAAGTGAGAAAAGCTGTTTGTGAACGAAAGAATCTTGAATTCATCAAAGAAAACATAGTTGCGCCAAAAGGAACCATTCGGAATAAAATCGTTCAATTCTTCAGGATACCAGAAGAAACCATGATTATTGTATTCCATCATTTCCTGCTCCAGCCAATCTCTTTCTTTTTCGTCAGTAGCATTTTCTATGCATTTTGTTTTTATAAGATCAATGACTGCATTCTGTATTTCCTTTTTGGGAATACCAGAGTAGACCACAATAGGCAAGCCAGATTTTACAGCAAAGTCATATATGTACTGTTTAAGTTCGGTGGCTGGTTGTCCCGAACAAACAAACCATAATCCAGGTTTGTTCAACTTCTCATATTTCTCCACTTTTCCCATAATCAAAAGAATTATGGTGCAAAGAAAACAAAGACCTCCGCCAACTGGTGGCAGAGGTCTGAGAAAAAATCATTATCAATAGATTTTTTGTGAAAAATCTGTATGCTGAACTGCAAATAATAATGGATTTAGTCTGAATTATACTTTTCGATAACTTGTTTGAACTCTTCAGGATAATTGGCTTTCAAATAAGCCATTTGATAGGCCAGCCAAGTGTAACAAACACCATGTGACTTTTGGAAAGCGTACATGCCTTTATCCTTCATTTCATTCCATACCTTTTCAAGGGCATTCTTCTTATGGCCATTCTTTATACCACCTTCTATGAAACGGGGCTTTAAGACAGAAAGCACATCCATCTTCCTTTTTCCGAGGGCTTTTCTCAGCAAGTCGCTCTCACTTCTATCAAAGTTGGCAATCAAGCGAGAAAGCATCATGATCTGTTCCTGATAAACAATAATGCCATAAGTATTGTGAAGATACTTTTCCATGCAAGGAATCATATAATTGACTTCTTTCTTGGTAATCGTTTCTTTAGTACGCTTCGCTTGCGAAGAATGCTTTTGCTTGATGAGAGTTGAAATATATTCCATCGGTCCCGGTCGATACATGCAGTTCAAGATGACCAAATCCTCAAAGCATGTAGGATGAAGTTTTTGCAAGTATTTTTGCATCCCTTTTAAGTTGAACTGAAACACGTCATCGGTTTGGCCTGTTTGGAAAAGTTCCATTGTCTTCTCATCATCAATCGGAATCTTTTCAATATCGAAATCCTTATCATAGTGAACTTTTACACTCGCACATATATCCCTCATCTGGGAAAGTGTTTTAAGACCAAGGAAATCAAATATTATAAGACCAGACGACTCCACATGCCATTCATCATATTGAGTACAATTCACTATTTGTTCATTTCCCTTTGAATCTTCTATTGAACAAGTTGAAACAGGTGCCCAATTAGACACTGGCTCGTCAGCAACAACAAACCCACAAGCATGGACACCTAATCCACGTATTTTCCTTTCTAATACGGCAGTATTGGCAAATACGTTACGCAAAGATGCTCCTGCCTTACGAACTCGCTTTCTCAACTCTGGTTCATACCTGATAGCATCTTTTATGGAATGCCAATAATAACCATAATGAGACGACAAGAGTTC
>ODAI012963702.1_pt1 | contig 70446 bp, 71 predicted proteins | sample 1539321 | NCBI WGS metagenome assembly ODAI01 (sample SAMN02144231, study PRJEB22623) | gut metagenome | biome: sheep rumen | host: Ovis aries | place: New Zealand
TCTCAAGATTCTGTACTGTAACTCTTACGTTACCCATATGTCCAGGCATCTTCTTTCCCTTGAATACTCTACCCGGAGTAGTTGCAGAACCATTTGAACCTGCATGACGATGATACTTTGAACCATGAGCTGAAGGACCTGAACGCATGCCGTATCTCTTAATACCACCTGCATATCCTTTACCCTTTGACTTAGCAGTTACATCAACCTTATCGCCTTCTGCGAAGATGTCAGCCTTGATTACACTCTCACCCGGAGTATACTCAGCTGCATTCTCAACTCTAAACTCTCTTACAAATCTCTTAGGTGTAGTTCCTGCTTTCTTGAAATGTCCAACTTCAGCCTTACCAGCACCATGCGGGTTTCTGATAACTTTCTTTCCTGAAACATCCTTCGTAACTACTTTTTCTTTTTTCTCGCCAAAACCTACCTGAATTGCATCGTAACCGTCATTATCAACTGTTTTTACCTGAGTTACAACACATGGTCCGGCCTCTAATACTGTTACAGGTGTTAACACACCATCTTCGTTGAAGATTTGAGTCATTCCGACTTTTGTTGCTAAAATAGCCTTCTTCATTTCTTTCTTTCCTCCTAATTTAATTCACAGCGGATTGCCGAAGCAATCATACTAAATTCATTCCCATCAAGAATGTAATTAGGTTACTGCATATCTTCGATGGTCTTTGCCATCGTTTCCTTAATTAAATGTTTTTGATGAATTACTTCATCTTAACGTCTACATATACACCAGCTGACATATCAACCTTCTGAAGAGCTTCGATAGTCTTCTGTGATGGTGAAATGACGTCAATGAGTCTCTTGTGAGTTCTCTGCTCGAACTGTTCTCTTGAATCCTTATACTTATGAACAGCTCTTAAGATTGTCACCTTCTCAACCTTTGTAGGCATTGGAACAGGACCGCTAACCTTTGCACCTGTACTCTTTGCAGTTTCAATAATCTGCTTTGCTGCCTGATCAATTAACTTATGATCGTATGCCTTCAATGTGATTCTCATAGTTTGACTTGCCATAAAAAAAGTCGCCTCCTTTTCGCACTTTGTTTCAGTACGACAAGCGGTGACTGTACAACTTTCCCGTGTGTGTCATAATTTTATACATTATGAATTTCACACGTCATCTCTGCCCCCTGGCAGATGGTTATTTAGTACAGTGACTTGTCGCCAGTTATTATAAATTGACATTCGCTCCACGAAAAACCCGCTATTTGCTTTAGCGGCAACCTCCGCTTCCACGCTATCAATGTCACAGCAATAGCCATTATATAACATGTGAAATCATAATGCAAGAACTTTTTTATTATTTTTTAAAATTATTTTTTCAATATATTTATATTTTATCAGATTTATCCGAACCGCTGACTATGTCATTTACATAATTGTTTTCAGGAACATTCGAATAACCTACAATATCATTACCGAATGCGTTTTGTGCATCGCTGATATCGCTTTGTCTGTTCTGCATATATGCATTACTGTCATAGCCTGCCTTCTCAGCTGTTTTGATTGCCTTTAAGCTCTTTTTACACGCTACTATACCGAAGATAAAGAGTGCAACAAGAAGTGCCCCTCCGATATACCAGAAAAGCGTGGACACCTTATTATCAGTAGTATCTATGGTAAGCTCATAATAATTAGGCCTGTATCCCCATGCATCATTAAATCCGTCTGACAGCTCACTCATATATTCTCTGTAGTATTTGCTTACTTCAGAACCCACATTTGTTATCTTGCCTTCAAATATTACCGGTGTATGAAGAGTACTATTTCCCGTTTCGTCATACATATAATTCCAGGTGTCATCAATTATTTCATCGATTACTTTATATTTCTTTTTTCCTTTAACAGTAAGCGACATTATATCGCCGTTTTCAAGCATAATTATGCAATGCTTTTCTTTTCCTGTAGGTATTCCGTTCACCTTATGTGTAGTTTCAGCATACCAGTCAAAGCACACATCAACTCCAACCTGAACATATTCACCCTTCTGCGGCTGTCCGCCATCGGCAACCATATCTTCAATTGCCTTCGGAGTTCCGAAATAGTAATCCGCATGCACCAAGAGATTCAACACGCCAAATACAATTAACACAAGTGTAATTAAGCCTAAAAGAACTATACTAAGTATAAGACCTGATTTTCTCTTTTTTAAATCAGAATTATTCATTTGCTATTCTCCTTTTTCTTCCTATATTATTGTAAAACCTCTCGCCCATTATACAAAAAGTGCAGAGGTTTTTCAACCTCTACACTCAAATAAAAACATTTTCGGTTGTTTAGACTTTTAAGCCTTACCTACTGAACCAAACAATTCCATCTTTTCTTTAACTGTAGCCTTGATTGCATCTGCACCAGGTGCAAGAAGCTTACGTGGGTCAAAGCCTTTTCCTTCAAGGTCCTTGCCTGCCTCAATATACTTTCTTGTTGCTTCCTGGAATGATAACTGACACTCAGTATTAACATTAATCTTTGAAACACCGAGTGAGATTGCTTTCTTAATCATATCCTCAGGTATTCCCGTACCGCCATGAAGAACAAGTGGCATGATTCCGGTCTTCTCCTGAATAGCCGCAAGAGTATCAAAGCTTAATCCTGCCCAGTTCTCAGGATATTTTCCGTGAATATTTCCGATACCTGCTGCAAGCATATCTACACCAAGGTCAGCAATCTGCTTACACTCATCAGGATCTGCACACTCACCTGCACCGATAACACCATCTTCTTCACCACCGATTGAGCCAACCTCTGCCTCAATTGAGAGTCCTAACTGATGTGAAACCGCAACAAGCTCTCTGGTCTTAGCAATATTTTCCTCGATATCGAAATGTGAACCGTCAAACATGATTGAAGTAAAACCTGCTTTAATACACTTATAGCATCCTTCATATGTACCGTGATCAAGATGAAGAGCAACAGGAACAGTAATTCCGAGTGACTCATCCATAGCCTTAACCATAGCTGCAACCGTCTTAAATCCGGTCATATACTTACCTGCACCTTCAGAAACACCTAAGATTACAGGTGAATTTAATTCCTGAGCAGTTAAAAGAATTGATTTTGTCCATTCAAGGTTATTGATGTTGAACTGACCAACTGCATATTTGCCTTCTTTAGCCTTCTTCAACATCTCAGTAGCTGAAACTAACATTTTTTATATCCTCCGTTTATTTAATTTGCTGCACATGACTATATTCATTAGTATAGCCTAACAACCTTCATCTATTATACTATAAGCTTTAACAAAAATAAAGATGATAAATTAAGAAATTATTACTTAAAATATCATCTTCATTTTATGGTATTTTTATAAACTTCTTTTTAATGTATTACTTTAAATATTTTTTTAAATACTGACCTGTATAGGATTTTTTAATCTTTGCAATTTCTTCAGGCGTTCCCTGTGCCACAACGGTTCCTCCGTTCTCGCCGCCCTCAGGTCCCATATCGATTATATAATCAGCAGTTTTAATCACATCAAGATTATGTTCGATTACAACTACCGTATTACCGCCTTCGCAAAGCTTTTTAAGTATATCAACCAGCTTGTGAACATCCGCAAAATGGAGTCCGGTTGTCGGTTCATCAAGCACATAAATTGTTTTTCCGGTACTTCTTCTGCTTAACTCGGTTGCAAGCTTTATACGCTGGGCTTCTCCTCCCGAAAGCGTTGTTGACGGCTGTCCGAGTTTTATATACCCCAGACCTACATCTCTTAAAGTCTCTATCTTCCTTAATATAAGAGGTACATTTGCAAAGAAATCGCAGGCTTCATCCACAGTCATATCAAGAACATCGTAAATATTCTTCCCTTTATATCTTACTTCAAGTGTCTCCCTGTTATATCTCTTTCCCTTACAAACCTCGCAAGGTACATATACATCAGCGAGGAAATGCATCTCTATTTTGATTATACCATCACCCTTGCAGGCTTCGCATCGACCACCGGATACATTGAATGAAAATCTTCCTTTATTATATCCCATTGTCTTTGCATCTTTTGTATTTGCAAAAAGATCTCTGATAAGGTCAAACACACCCGTATAAGTTGCAGGATTCGAACGCGGTGAACGTCCGATAGGTGATTGATCAATACTTATAATCTTATCAAGCTGCTTAACTCCCTTTATCTTATCATGATTACCGGCTTTAATCTTCGCTCTGTTTAAGTCTCTTGCAAGTCTTTTATACAATATCTCATTAACAAGAGAACTTTTTCCCGAACCCGATACGCCCGTAACGCACGTCATTATACCAAGAGGAAACTTTACATTTATATTTTTAAGATTGTTTTCCCTGGCTCCCACTACTTCAATAAAGCCTGTCGGCTCTTTTCTTTCTTCCGGAACGGGAATAACTATTTTTTTACTTAAATATGCCCCCGTAACAGATTCCGGGCAATTTATTATATCCTCAACTGTACCGGCAGCAACTACCTCTCCGCCGTTCGCACCCGCTCCCGGGCCAATATCCACTATATAGTCCGCAGCATACATGGTATCCTCATCATGTTCAACCACTATAAGTGTATTACCCAAATCTCTAAGGTTTTTAAGAGCCGCCAGCAATTTATCATTATCTCTTTGATGAAGTCCTATACTTGGCTCATCAAGGATATAAGCAACTCCCATAAGTCCGGAACCGATCTGGGTTGCAAGTCTTATACGCTGTGCCTCTCCTCCGGAAAGACTTCCCGTAGCCCTTGAAAGTGAAAGATATTCCAACCCTACATTTACAAGAAATCCTACTCTTGCTTTTATTTCCTTAATTACCTGATGTCCTATGGAAATCTGTCTGTCCGTAAGCTTCATATTTTCAAGAAAATCTTTCAGTTTCACGATAGACATTTCCGTAACTTCTGCTATATTTTTATCACTGATTGTGACGGCAAGCGATTCCGGCTTAAGTCTTCTTCCCTTACATACCTCACACGGAGTTATTGTCATGTAATTCTCATACTCTGCCTTAACACTTTCTGCGGATTCACGATATCGTCTTTTTACATTTTCAATAAGTCCTTCAAATTCGACATTATACTCGGCACTTGATACTCTTTTGCTCTGATAATGGACCTTTATGGTTTCTCCATCAGTACCGTATATAAGAACATGCTTTGCCTTTTCCGAAAGCTCTTCAAAAGGCTTATCCAGCGAAAACTTATATTTTTCTGCTAGCGCTTCAAGAGTAGCATGCGCATAACTGCTTTCCTTACCGGAAGACTGCCAGCCGATAACCGAAATAGCACCCTCATTTATCGAAAGACTTGTATCCGGTATCATAAGATCCACATCAAATTCACGCTTTATTCCCAGTCCGGTACAACATGGGCATGCACCGAACGGATTATTGAACGAAAAGCTTCTTGGTTCGATCTCATCTATGCTGATACCGCAATCAGGACACGAAAAACTGTCGGAAAAACTAAGCATCTCTCCCTGAATAACATCAACCTTAAGCAATCCCTCCGACATCTTAAGAACAGTTTCTATAGATTCGGCAAGTCTCAATTCTATGCCTTCCCTGACTGCAAGTCTGTCCACAACTATATCTATATTATGCTTCTTGTTTTTTTCAAGTTCTATATCTTCACTCAGATCATAAAGATTGCCGTCTATAATCGCTCTTACAAATCCGCTTTTTCTGACACTTGCCAAAAGCTTTGTATGCTCGCCCTTTCTTCCTCTTATAACCGGTGCCAGTAATTGAAACTTTGTACCCGTAGGAAGCTTGAGAATTTCATCAACCATCTGGTCAACCGTCTGCCTGGTTATCTCCTTGCCGCAATTAGGGCAATGCGGTATACCGATACGGGCATATAAGAGTCTCAAATAATCATAAATCTCCGTAACCGTACCTACTGTGGATCTCGGATTTCTGTTCGTTGACTTCTGATCAATAGAAATAGACGGTGACAGGCCTTCAATGGAATCAACATCCGGTTTATCAGAAAGTCCGAGGAACTGTCTTGCATAGGAAGAAAGTGATTCCATATACTTTCTTTGCCCCTCGGCATAAATCGTATCAAAGGCAAGCGAAGATTTTCCCGAACCCGAAAGTCCGGTCAGCACCACAAACTCATCTCTTGGAATTTTAATGTCAATATTTTTAAGATTATGCTCTCTTGCACCTTTTATCGTAATGTACTTATGTTCACTCATTCTATTTCTCCGCAAGATAGTCATTCTTCATTTTTTCAAATTTGTCAATATACTTTCTCATAACCTTTTCTATATCGTTTTTTGTTTTTTCAAGGTCAATCTTATTCTTTTTATTAAGAACATATACAGTAGCACAGGTAGCTGCCGCAGCTGTAGCAAAGAAGCATGCAAATACTATTTTTTTCTTTCTTTTTTTGCAATATCTTTCTTCTTCTATTATATTTTCCTCTTCCTCAAGCACCTCTGCCACATCTTCAACAGGTATGTTACATCTCATGGATATCTCCGAAATCATTTCGTCTCTATACATTTTTTCTTCCTCCTTTTTTATTGAAAAATAATTTACATTTATTATTTACGGATAAAACGCTCTTATGCATCATAATCCCTAAGTTTAATTTTAAGTTCTTTAAGCTCGTCTCTTATTATAGTTGCATTTTCAAAATCAAGTTCGGCGGCAGCCTTATTCATCCTCTTTGTAAGTCTCTCAATTTCTGCCTTAAGTTCTTTTTTAGTCATGGATTCAGGATCCTTTGAATACTTCCTGTTGTTTTTCTCCTCACCTTCATCTATTTCTACCGATATAACATCTCTTATATTTTTCTTAATGGTTTCCGGAGTAATTCCATGTGTTTTATTATATTCGTCCTGAATCGCCCTTCTTCGGTTGGTTTCATCTATGGCATGTTTCATGGAATCGGTTATAACATCCGCATACATTATAACATGACCGTCAACATTTCTGGCTGCTCGTCCTATAGTCTGAACCAAAGAAGTTTCCGAACGAAGGAAGCCTTCCTTATCGGCATCAAGTATGGCAACAAGTGTAATCTCCGGTATATCAAGTCCCTCACGAAGAAGATTTATTCCAACCAGCACATCAAAAACTCCAAGTCTTAAATCTCTTACTATCTCTATTCGTTCAAGAGTATCTATATCCGAATGAAGATATTTAACCTTTATGTCAAGCTGTTTCATATAATCCGTCAAGTCCTCGGCCATGCGCTTGGTAAGGGTTGTGACAAGTATTTTATGTCCCTTTTCCGTTTCTTTTTTCACTTCGGCAACGAGGTCGTCTATCTGACCTTCCACCGGTCTTACATCTATCTCAGGATCCAAAAGCCCCGTCGGTCTTATTATTTGTTCAACCCTGTTTTCTTCATGCTCATTTTCATAAACGGAAGGCGTGGCCGAGACATACATTATCTTGTCCACACGTTCCTCAAATTCACCAAAATTAAGCGGCCTGTTATCAAGTGCGGAAGGAAGTCTGAAACCGTAATCCACCAGCGTGGTTTTTCTTGCTCTGTCTCCCGCATACATACCCCTTATCTGAGGAAGCGTAATATGCGATTCATCTATAATAATAAGATAATCATCATTAAAAAATTTCAGTAAAGTATTTGGTGTCGAGCCAGGTTCCAGACCTGCCAGAACTCTCGAATAATTCTCCACTCCAGAACAAAAGCCGGTTTCTCTTATCATTTCCAGATCGAATTCCGTTCGTTCTTTTATGCGCTGAGCCTCAAGCAGCTTATCATTTTCCTTGAAATAGTTTACTCTTTCCTCAAGTTCTTTTTCTATCTCAACAAGTGCTTTTTCAATTTTTTCATTACCTACCACATAATGTGATGCAGGAAAAATACAGGCAAACGAGAGCGATTTTTTTATCTCTCCGGTAAGCGGGTCAAATTCAACTATTCTGTCTATCTCGTCTCCGAAAAATTCTATCCTTAATCCGTCCTCATTTGTGGACGCCGGAAGGACATCAAGCACATCTCCTTTAACACGAAAGGTTCCTCTTGTAAAATCCATATCATTTCTATTATATTGGATGTCTACCAATTCTCTGATAACCTCATCCCTGTCCTTATTCATGCCGGGTCTTAAGGAAATCATCATGGATTTGTATTCTTCCGGATCTCCGATATTATAAATACAGGAAACCGACGAAACAACTATAACATCCTTTCTTTCGATGAGAGCCGCTGTCGCGCTGTGTCTCATCTTATCAATTTCATCATTGATGGAAGAGTCTTTCGCTATATAAGTATCAGTCTGCGGAACGTAAGCTTCAGGCTGATAATAATCATAATATGAAACAAAATATTCAACGGCATTATTCGGAAAAAAAGCCTTGAATTCACTGTAAAGCTGGGCTGCCAGTGTTTTATTGTGAGATATGATAAGAGTTGGCTTATTTAAAGCAGCTATGACATTTGCCATGGTAAATGTCTTACCCGAGCCAGTGACTCCAAGCAAAGTCTGCTGTTTTTTTCCATCCTTAAAACCCTTAACAAGTCCTTCAATAGCCTCCGGCTGATCTCCGGTCGGTTTAAACTCCGATACTAATTCAAAATGATCCATCGTTTCACTCACCTTATATACAATACTTTTTTCATTATATCATACGAAAAAGAAAAAGTACAGAACAATTGTTCGATTATTCTGTACTTTTTCTTTTTTTGTTTTTTATCTTACTTCGAGCAGATTACACTTTATTACCGTAGCCGAAATCTTGGGTACCGTAACTTTTATAAGATTACCTCTTACTTCATAAGTTTCCGGTTCAAGACTGTAGCCCTCTTCAGTTGTCTGAATAATTCTTGTCATAACATTACCGTTATGTGCTCCGACTCTTCTTACATGTATTTCATGAGTCTGCTCATTATAATCATTATTTAATACAACTATTACTGCCTGTTTATCGGTAAACCTTCCGTATATAACAAACTTATATCCGCCATACAGGAACTTAACCGAGCCCTTCATCAATGCCTCATTTTCCTTATGAATCTTTATTATTTCCTTATGAAAGTTTATCAGATCCCAATCTTCATGTCCCCACGGATATGTTCTTCTGTTATCCGGATCGGTCCAGCCGCAAAGACCCGCCTCATCACCGTAATATATCGTAGGTGCTCCCGGCCAGGTCATTTGAAATACCACAGCCTCTCTGAAAACGCCCTTGTTTATACCTTCGTTGGCAGCCTCAGGTCCCATGGTATGAAGTCTTCCAACCTTTTTATTGGTTCTGGTAAGGAATCTTGAATGGTCATGATTTGAAAGCTCATTCATCGCAACCTCAAGTGAGTTCTGGTTAAATCTTGACATATGATGTCTAAGTGCTCCGGTAAATGCATCGGGATTTCCCAAAAGGTCGCCTCTGAATTCATCACTGTGCTTCTCGACACCGGTCAAAAACCAGGTAATCGGTTCCATAAATGCATCATAGTTCATAACCGTATCCCATTGGTCACCCATAAGCCATGCCTTTGCATCGCCATAGTGTTCCGCAAGTATAATCGCTTCGGGATTTGCTTTTTTTACTCTTTCTCTGAAATCACGCCAGAATCTGTGGTTAAATTCCTCCGTATAACCCAGATCAGCCGCTACATCGAGTCTCCAGCCATCTGCATTAAAAGGCGGTGAAACCCACTTTTCACCGATTCTCATGATATACTCATAAAGTTTTTGAGACTCTTCATAATTAAGCTTCGGGAGCGTATCATGTCCCCACCAGCCGTTATATGTGTTATTGTATGGCCACTGCCACGGATCCTGAAATTTAAAGAAGCTTCTGTACGGGCTTTCCGCATCCACGTATGCACCCTTATCATAACCTTCCTGGTTTTCATAAATGCACTCTTTATCAAGCCATTTATTAAATGAACCGCAATGATTAAATACACCGTCAAGGATTATCCTCATGCCTCTCCTATGAACTTCTTCAACCAGTTTAATAAACAAGGCATTACTTGCTTCAAGGTTCTCCCTATTGGTTACTCTGTTAATGTATCTGGTAGATTCCTTATTGGACTTGGAACCCTCCGGAAGACAATCTCCCTCATCATTGACTATAACCCCGTAGTGCGGATCAACATAGTCATAATCCTGTATATCATATTTGTGGTTGGACGGTGAAACAAATATAGGATTAAGATAAATAACATCAACTCCCAAATCCTTGAGATAATCCAGCTTATCAATTACACCCTGAAGGTCTCCGCCGTAAAATGACCTTACATCCATGGTATCCGGATACTTTGACCAATCCGTCACGCGCCTTGTACCCTCTCCTATATAGCAATACTCATTATCAAGTACATCATTGGATTTATCGCCGTTATAGAATCTGTCGACAAATATCTGATAAAATACCGCACCCCTTGCCCACTTGGGAACAAAGAAGTCAGGAACAATACAGAAATTATAATCATCATTATTTCTGTTCTGTGTTCCGAGCTTGTTATAGAAGCAGGTTACATTTCCTGCATTAATCTGGTAATAATAATCTATTTTTTCATTAACTTGCGGTATTACAAAAGAATAATAATCAAAAAAATCATCATTGCTTTCGACAGCCATTTTGTATTTTTCGCCGTTACAAATAACATAAACCTCATCAACATTATTAGCGGATGTTCTGAATCTTAATCTTACGGAACCGCCCTTCGATACTTCGGCAGGTGTACGGTAAAATTCTGTACCGTCCGAAAAAAGCGCACCAAAATTAAGCGCTGTTTTGGTTTTAAATACATAATCAAATACTTTAATTGCTTTTCTGCCAAAATCTGACATAAGCCTGCCTCCATAATCCAACTTATATTTTTTTTATTAAATCCATCGTTTCGTCCGTAGCATCTATATCCATCTCATCTACCGAAAGCTTCGACATTGAAATCTTAACAGAATCTGTTTGGTAATCTATATAAGGCTCGGATATGTTTATTTTCCCATCAGCATAAAGTTTACGATAATAAGTGAAAATGATTACATCAAATATGATTATTACATAATTTCGCTTTTTATACAATACCTTTAATTTTTTTTTGTGCATTCGGCAAATATTCGAAATAATGTCAGTTTCGGGTAATATATAAGAGGACAGCCTCCTAATTTTGGCTGTCCTCCGTAAACCTTTATCATATACGTTTATACTAATCAAATTTGTACATATTTGTACTAAGATATTTCATTCCGTTATCAGCAAAAACAGCAACTATGTTTTTACCTTCATTTTCAGGTCTTAACGCCAGCTCTTTAGCAGCCGTAAGTGCAGCTGCCGCCGATGCTCCAAGGAAAATTCCGTCGGAATGAGCAAGCTCTCTTGCTGTATTATATGCAGCTTCACCGCTTACATTTAATATTTCGTCGAATTTGAAATTTCTCTTTACAATAAATGGATGAGCACAAGGCTTTTCTTCGGTTTGGAAAACGACCACACCGTCTATGGTTGCCTTAGCATCAGGTACAAACGAAAGAGAATCCGGTGTAGGCTGCACGCCAACGATTTTAACACCTTCGATATTGTCTCTTAAGTACGAACCGACTCCCGCAATAGTTCCTGCAGTACCCACAAGCATAACGGCTATATCAATCTTTCCATCCGTATCCTCAACAAGCTCCGGTCCGGTTGTCTGATAATGTGCCTTAGGATTATCCTCATTAAAAAGCTGCCCTACAAAGAAATAATCCTTTTCCTTTGCATCCTTTGCAACAGCCTCCATAAGTTTAACCGGGTTGAAACCAAATTCCTTAAGTATCGCATCAGCCCCCGGAATGTCATCCAGGCCCTTTACATCTGTTCCGTATGCCTTCATGATCTGAATTCTTTCAGGTGTACAACCCGGCTCCATATAAATTATAAGCGGATGATTTTTAGCCGCACAAAATGCAGCCAAGGCTATTCCCGTATTTCCGCTCGTTGTCTCAACCACTGTCTGTCCCGGCTTAAGTCTTCCATCCTTTTCAGCTTCCTCAAGCATACTTAAAGCCGCTCTGTCCTTAACGCTTCCCGTCGGATTAAAGTACTCAAGCTTTCCTAAAATTTTTGCCTTAAGATTATTATTCTTTTCAAAATTTGTAAGTTCAACCAAAGGTGTACGTCCCACCAATTCCGTAATACTTGAATATATTTTGCTCATATCTTTTTCCTCCTAATTAGATATATTTTATAATCTGTTTTCTTATAACTCCGGTTATATTGATTAAAACTCAATTAAAGGTGTAATGGTTTTATTTTCAAGCTTTGCATATAACGAAAGCAAAGCGCTCGCAGAGCCCGCCGCTCCTATATATAAACCAAGATGTGAATCCACATTCCACGGAATAACTCTGGTCCAAGCATTGTACCAACGAATTCCTTTTTCATCTTTAAACGCATCTCCGATAAGCTTTCTTGCGGTTTCTTTTGCAAGTCTCTCATACTTTTCTTCGCCTATAGTATCTATTCCGTCTATGAAGTGAAGCAAAACGCCCGAAGAACCACAGCATACGCAATCATTCCAATAACCCGATGAACGAATATTTGGTATGCCCGCTTTAACAAGGGCATTTGTGAGTTTTTTATAGAAATCGATGTATTTCTTATCACCGGTTGCCTTGTAAAGCTCCTTTGAAACAATCGCCGTTCCTACAGGTCCATGACACAGACTTAGGTAAAACACATCAAAAGCCTTTTTCGTATCCTTCCAGTAAATATACGGTACAATTGCCGAATCGCCATCCTTCACGGCTATATTTTCAAGAAATTCAAATCCTCTTTTGGCAAGATCAAGATAATAATTGTCATTTGTTGCCTCATAATATTTAGTTAAAAGATATACAATACCGGCAGTTCCGTGTGCAAAATTCGAAATAAGTCCGCCGGCCGGAAGATTTTTGAAATAATCATTTATCTCCAGGAAATTCCAATTAATCGTTCCGTCCTCGTTTTCGGTACCAAGGCTTATCACATAATCAAGAACCTCTTTTGCGTAAGAAAGATACTTTTTATCTTTCGTTATATCCGCCAGATAAATCCAATATAAAATCGTACTTCCATCACCCATATAATCAATCAGATTATACCAGTGAACTTTTCCGTCTTCCTTAACAGCGTATTTATAAACGGCATCTCCGACCTTTTTTGCATATTCCAGATATTTGTTATCTCCCGTTTTTTCATAAAGAATATTCGCAAATACTCCCTCGCCCGAAAGCCCTGTGTGAATTCCCGGTTTCTTTCCGAGCTCCTCGTCATATGTATCAAGCAGATATTCTCCAGCCTCTACAGCTTCCTTAAAATATTCCTTTTTCCCGGTTATTTCATAAAGCTGTATATAAAAATAACCAATACCTGCAGCTCCCGAATAAATCGTTCTGTCACTAAGTTTTCCGGCAAGCTCATCACCCTCGGAAGAGCCCTCACCACTACTAATCTTCCAGCTCTTTCCTTTTTCCTTCTTAACGGAAAATCTGTCAATCCATTTTGCCACAGCCTCCGCAGTTTCAAGATAGGTGTCATTATCAATTTCTCCGAAAGGATTTATCAACTTTATTTCACCCATGCCAATCACTCTCCTTTTTTTCATTTCGTTCGATGGGTAAATATTATCACGGGCATCTGATTCTGTATAATTCTTAAAAAATACCAAGGGTTATAACCAAAAGCTATAACCCCCTGCGGATAGAAATTCACCTGTACTAAAAAAGCCCATTGGAAATAATATTTCCAATGAGCCTTTAATAATTCAAATCAACCAAAATATTCAGTTTTCTACTTTGTTCCGAAAATTCTGTCTCCGGCATCTCCAAGTCCCGGACAGATGTATGCATCGGAATTCAGTTCACGATCAAGCTGTCCCACATATATTTGCACATCCGGATGTTCGCGGTGAAGTTTTTCAAGGCCTTCGGGTGCTGCTATAATGCACATGAACTTAATGCTTGTTCCGCCATGCTTTTTAATCTGATTAATGGCATCAACCGCAGAACCGCCTGTCGCAAGCATAGGATCCGTAACAATGATCATTCTCTCACTTATCGGATCGGGTAACTTACAATAATATTCCTTCGGTTCATGAGTAATCTCATCTCTGTATAAGCCGATATGTCCAACCTTTGCCGAAGGTGAAAGAGAAAGAATTCCTTCAACCATTCCAAGTCCTGCACGCAATATAGGAACAATAGCTATCTTTTTTCCTGCAAGCATAGGTGTCATACATTTTTCAATCGGTGTTTCTACCTCAACATCTTCCAACGGAAGATCTCTTAAAGCCTCATAGCCCATAAGCATAGCTATTTCTTCAACAAGCCTTCTAAACTCATTTGTGCCCGTATTCTTGTCACGAAGTTTTGAAATCTTATGCTTAATAAGCGGATGGTCAAGAATCGTAATATTATTTTCCATGTTTACCTCTCCTTTTCAATTATTTTATACACATTTATCATCAAACATATCTTGTCAGAGCACCGGTCCGGCAAATAAACTTTTTCAGTTTTTATCTTCATCTGTCTCTTTTTCTGTAAATCCCCCCTTGAGAAAAGAACATATCCTTTTTCATCAAGAGTGACTACATCAAATTCTCCGTTAGTGTGATTCTTTGGATTATCATAATAATACTTTCCGAGTTAAATATATTATATATTTTTTAGAATCATTTGCAAAGTTTTATTTGGTTTCAACCGAGTCGATTTTAACCGAACTAATTTTTCAACAATTTTACTAAACTATTATTTTCACATCCTCCATTTATTTTTACATGCTTTATATACTGCTGCTTCAACTTCTTTACATATTTATGGAAATTGGGAATTATCTATAAACAGGAGAAGAGGACAGTCAACGAACGACTGTCCTCTTCGGAGAAGGTATTTTGTTACTTATGGGGCTGTCGCTCCCATGCTTTCGTGTTATTGTGTCTTGTGCTGTAAGCACGTATTTATAAGGCTTTTTTAGATTTCGATTATCTGTCTTGTTACGTCTATTCTTATGTTTTTTGAAAAAATTGGTGTATAAAACGGTGTATAAAATCAATCATTTACAACCCATTTTCCTTTTCTATTATTTTCTCCAACCCATTTAATTTTTCCAGATTCCTTCATTCTTAAAAAAGCAGATTTGACTGTATTTACATTTTTATCAATTGCCTTTGCCGTTTTAGTTTGTGAATCGCAAGGATTTTTTCTTATATATTCAACAATAAGTTCTTCTATTAACATTTCTTGTTTTTTATCATATGAAGAATTATCGGGTGTTGATTGGGTGTTATTAGGTGTTGATTGGGTGTTAACAACCAATTAATTCTTATTATTCGTTATATTTACTTTTAATGAAACCTCAATATCTCCACCAATGGCCTTAAAATCATGGAATTCATTTTTCAAACATCTCTCTATTTTTAATCTTCCCGTCTTATCATTTCGCATTTTTTACGTGCACAATATTCGTGTATCCTTGTCAGCATTATCCTTTAACTTTAAAAGCATAATATATAAGCGCTATTTCAAACAATAATAATATCCAAAAAACCACACTAGATGTAGTTTTCATTGCCACCAAAGCTGTCAGTAGTCCAAAGAATATAATCCCAACATAAATTATGCAGCCTGATGAATTATTATTATCGACATAGCTATTTGTGTGATTTGCTTGATTTCGAAATGATTCCTTTAAATTGTTTTCATTTATTTTAGCATTGTTATTTTTTAAATCAACCAATGTATTATTTATTGAGATATTCCTTTTAGTTGACCTATCAATTGCAATCTGATAGTTTATCAAACTACACCCACACGCCGGACAAAATCTTGGTTTATTGTAACTAATACTCTCATTACATTGCGGACATTTTTGCATTTTTAAAGCATCTCCTTTAATTTCTCTTTTCCCCACAGTTTTACTTTTAATTTTTTTGCATCATCAATTGCTTGAGACGTAAAATATGAATTAGTCATTACTATTGCAATATCCGCATCATAATATTTTTTCCCCGCATAAACTTCCTGAACCGCTGAGTTTCCTACAGACGAAGAATAGCATTTACACTGAAAAACATAGAATATATCATCTTTTGAAGCTGTAATATCAACTCCATGATCTCCACTTGCTTTCGTTTTCTTCACATTATTAAACCCATTCTTCCTAAGTATACTAACGCAATAATCTTCAAATTCAGCACCTGTCATATTGTCATTTAAATCTTTTTCATCTTCTTTATTTTTTTCAAAACCAAAAATGTCATTTTCAAGTTCTCTTTCATAACTGTTTATTATTCTATCAAACTCCCATTCTTCCATAATTATTTTTTTGCTTTCCATATCGATTATACCAAATTGAATTAAATCATCTCGCAAATCAGATGAATTCTTAGAATTAAGATGAAACAAATTAATAACATTAAACATATTCATGCTATTATTTCTTACAACATATCTAATAATATCTTCTATATTAACTTTACTATTATAATCTGTCGAGTAAGAATACCAATCTGTATGAAGTTGTTTCACATAAAAACTCGGACTATATTTTTTTTGAAAAAAAACATAATTCATTTCCTCTTTTGTCTTAATAATCTCATAATTTCCATTTCCAATTTTAATTATTCCAATATCATCAAGTAGCGTAAGTATTGTTTTTATTCCATCAGATGGTAATTCAAATTTATTTATTAGTTCTATTATATTAATTTGCCCTTTTTCTACAATAAATCTAGCAACTCTTGGAATAAAATTAACATACGAAACATTTTCGTCAAATGATATAATATTATAGTTGGCTTTTTTTTGAAAAGTTTGATTGTTTCCCTCAAAATACAATCCACAAGACCAACAATATTTATCAATATCATTATATCTTGCATAACACTTTGGGCATATTCCCATGATACATACCTCCAAATCAGCAACAGTATTAAACAAACAAGTTTACTGAATAATCATTTGAAAACACATTAAAATCATAAAAATATTATACAACTTAATTATCAAAATGGCAAAAACAACAATTAAATCTACAATCAAAAGTCAATTATAAATAAGCTTTCATTTTATACAGTATCGAAAAGTACAAAATGAAAGCTTATTTTATTCTTAACTGCATTCAAATGCAGTTATTTTTTTGCACACATTAAAGCTGCCGAGGCTTGTGAATATGTAAAGGGCATTCGTAAAACATTTGTCCGATTTGCGTTAAATCAGAAGCGAGTTTTAAAGGAATTTGCTCAGAAACCAATCTGTTTGAGCGAAGCGAGTTATTGGTTTCGTGCAAATTACAAGGAAACGAGCACGCTGATTTAGCAAATTGATGACACCGTTTTACGAATGCCCTTTATATATGCAAGCCCGGCAGCCCTTAGATGTGCCGGCAGTCTATTGATTTAAGGTCTATCCCTACAAAGGAGAAGAGGACAGTCAACGAACGACTGTCCTCTTCGGAGAAGGTATTTTGTTACTTATGGGGCTGTCATCCCGGTACCTTCGTGTTATTGCGTACTGTGCTGTAAGCACGCATTTATAAGGCTTTTAGAGATTTTTATTATTTGTCTTGTTGCGTCTTTTTTATGTTTTTTGAAAAAAAAAGGTGTATAAAATGGTGTACGAAATCTGATTTTAATTCTTCTTTATGCTTCTATCCGTTTTCCATCGGAACAACCTGGCTTGATTTAATGTTTATCGAATCAACACTGTATACTTTTGAGCCAGTAATATCGTATACTCTGGTAGATTCATTTACATCAAAAAACAAGATATTGTATCCCGTATTAGAGACAGCACTTTTATATTTAATCCCATCAAACCCCAATGTCTTTATATATTCACACAAGAATTGTGTTGGTGCATACTCAATCGAATCCCCAAAGTTAGGTTTTGAAAATTCCTCCGAAATTCTATGCAAATCAGCTATTACAGAATAATCTTCCTCATTATTTTTTTCGGGATAATATGTAAAATCAAATATTTTTGCATCTTTAATTAGCTGAACAGTTGCAATATTATACATCTTACCCATTTGTGGTCTTTGTTCCAATATAGCTGTATTAACATCATTGGTTGCATATAAATAACTGATTCCTTTAGGATTTGCCCTTCCTTCTTTTGCTAATTCATTTGGAGGTGCGTCTGAGCCTTTTTTGTCATATCCGTAAAAACTATCTTCCTTGTTCATTAGAGCATCGATTTTATCTGCTATCTTCTTATTTATTGATTGATTTCCTAACAAACGTATAGAAAGAATATTCAGTAAAGACTCATTAAAAATATCTGAAGCATCAATTTTTAAATCTGGAAATTCCTCATTTATTATGTCTATAAGGGATATAACTATCTTATTTTTAAATAAATCTTTGTTGGAATATTCTCTCGCTCGCCAAAATATTTCGCCTTTATTAATAAAACAAATCGCCTTTTCAGCAATTTCATTAATTCTTTTTACAAATTCACTTTTGGGAAAAAAACGATTTTTTGTTTTTATTTCATCTGAAAAACTTTTCCACAGCTTTTGTGTATCATAATCATTGAATATAGATACAAGAAAAAGTATTAAATACCAGTATAAATTTTCTTCGTCATCGTCTTTAAATAAATCCAATTTTTTATATTCAGATGCAATTTCAATAATTTCTTCCTTAGTTGTAATAGGTGTTTTATTGCTTAAATCATTAGCATTAAATTCATTTGGTGTAGCCATTTTTATCACCTGCCTTTAACTAATCTTTGACTAATCTTTAACTAATCTTTAACTAATTAACCTCTTATTCTCTTAATTTGCATTTTACAGTAAGAACCATCTTGCGCTTTGTCCTTTCCCCTCACATCCAATAATATTTTCTTTTTTCATGGTTGAGAGAAGATATGAAATTTTTTTATCCTTTTGTTTACTATCCAAATCTTTAGAAAAAAACGGATTAAGAATCTCTTTAAGTTCACTAACTCTTAACTTACCATTCAAATCTAGCGATTTTTGTATAATATCTTTATAATTTTTATTATCATACGTTATATTTACACTAGTATTATTATCAACCAAATCATTATTTAATATGTTATTTGACACACAATCTATGTCCTTAGCTTTTATTGATACAGAAATATCTCCACCTATCACTTTAAAATTCGGGAATTCATTTCCATTTTCTTCACAGCTTTCTCTTACCTTTTGAATTCCTCTTCCCCAAGATTCAATAAAGCCAGCTCTATAAAAGGCATATGCTATCATAGGATTATGTGGTATTGATCTGTGCGGACCAAGCAAATCTCTAACAGTCCAGTCTTTTGGGAACACACAATCATTAGAAATAACCATATGATCCGGAAAAATTTTAATCTGTATAGGAATCATAAGTGCGTAATTTTTATGCGCTATAGCATTTAAAACCAATTCTCTTACCGCATTTCGCGGGTAAGGATAAGTCGTTACACGCGTAATATCATCATATGAGATAATTCCTTTTAAATACTTTGTATAAATTAAATCAATTACTTCATCAACCTGTTCCAGTAACGAACCATGAACCTCATCCTGATATAACACATTCGCTTCATTTTCAAAATATCCAATTTTAACAAATGCACCCGGCACCCATTTTTCAGGTTTATGATGGAACATCAAAACTGCAGCTCGTGTTAACCGATTATCCACCAAAAGATTTAAATTTTCTAATTGAAGTGCCCGCGGTCCCAAATTTTCATACGGATCAATACGTTTACTTTTAATAGCTTGTTCCCTAAATATATCAAACGATTTTGTCTCTAAATCATCTGCCGAAACACCATCAATAGGTATACCATCCCATGTCAAACCTGTTTTTTCTAAAAGAAATTGCGATAATGCCGCACCGGTTAAAAGCTGCTTTGTACTTCCTGTTCTATAATGAAACTCCCCATGATAAGATACAGGATAAGGTGATACCGATACAATAATTTCTATATAATCAAGTCCATTTTTGTGAAGTAAATTTACATCTGCAACAATTCCTAATGTTGAAACAATCTTATTGGGTGTATTTCCTATAAATTACAATCTTTAGCCATATTAAAATCAGCCATTAAATTTATCAGACACGCTTTTTAGTTTATTTAAATTTTCTAATCTTCTAGCTGGTTGTTCATAAATAATATCGAGGAGTTCACTAAATATAATATCAATTAACTCCATAAGATTTTTATCTATCTCTTTTTGTTTTTCTATATCACCTTTATTCGTGTGAGTTGCTCCATTTCCAATATTTTTTAATGCACGTATTATTTCAACAGATAATTGGCTTGCCCACTCTGGAGCCATATTATTATTAATATCCGATTCAAGATTATTAATCTTTTTTCCCAACATACCCTCTGTATATCCCTGATCATACAAAATCCACTCTAACGCTGAACGATACATCGTCATAGCCGCTGATAATGCACTTACCATTCTAGCTCTATATGCTTGATCCAAGTAATATTTTACTTCAATAGGCGTATTAGGAGTTACACATCCGCCATAAGTATTTCTCAAAACAGCCAACTCCAATCTTTCAGGTCCTTGATAAATAACAAGCACACCGCCCCTACCACATTGTAAACAACTTGCGTTATATACTAATGGTAAGTTCGAGAATTCCGTTATCCTTCCAGGCTCAATTACATCAAATGATATATATGAGCTATGCCTTTCCACAACATGTTTTCTCTCAGCCCCACAATATGGGCAAAATAAATCATCAGTATAATTCATCATTGTATAACTCTTTTTGGTTATATTATCAGCATTAGTATATTCTCCTTCACATTTTGAATTATTAATTAGAGAATTAATAAAACCATCTATATTATCTATCATATTTCCTCCATTATATTATTATAAGGTTTTACATAGCTGTAATCTTTTACTCTATCTTTGTGACATAACCGTTATTTATTGTTGTTTTTTTTCGCTTTCCAATATAGATAATAATTGTCTTTTCATCTTTGGAAAGTCAATATTAGCTGAGTTATATACATCCTCCACTCTGAGAGTCTGATACCTGTGTGCAGTAATATCTCTCATTCCAGCCGCATCTTTCCAACTTACTTCTCTATATTTCTTTCTTGTTTCTTCAGTTACATTTTTTATTAATTCTCCAATATTTATAATAGTCATACTAACGGCACGTTTTAGAACTTCATCATTCAAAAAAGCTTCTAACTTTACATCTTTGAGCATTTCTTCAGCAATATCTATTTCATCAATGACTTTTTTTAACACTATTAAATCCCTATGCTGCATAAAGCTCAACCACCTTTCCAATCTCTATCATATCTGTTTCCCTGATAGGACCATGTATAACATCAACCGAAAGACCGGTTAAATCTTCTAGCTTGTTTTTAAGATTAGACAAAAACATTATTGTTACTGGTCTGTTAAACTCAACTATTAAATCTATATCACTATCATCACTATTTGTACCTGCAGCTCTTGAACCAAACAAAACTACATTTTTAAATGAGTATTCATCCGCTATATTGAAAATAATTGTTTTTAATTTATCATTTGTCATATTTTTATCTCCTCTTTCATTTCAAGAAAAACTTCCTTAATATTACCTTCAGCATTTTTTATTTCAACACGATTTGAGATAATAGCATTTTTCATCAAACTTTTTATTTGTCCCTCTGCATATCTTACAACAAACTTGTCATCTATATTATTATCCACTATATCCTTATAAAGCAATACGCATTCTTTAAGTTTTGACATTGTCAAATCAACAATATCATAATGTGTATCTTGTAAATCAGGAATAGCAATGTATCTCCCCGCAAAAGTTTGCTTATAGTCCAAGTTATATTTCTTTAGCACGTTTGTATCTATAACAACAAAATCCATTTTGCTTATTTTAGACGAAGTAACTGTAATTGCTAAAACTGCATTATCTAGTTCTTCCAATGATTCAATAAACCATGTCGATAACGTCCCATTGATTGTCTTAAATTCCCCCGTTGGAACATCAGCAGATAGACTATTAAAATCTAATTCGCCTTGTAATAAGTCTATATTTTTCTTTTTATTTATCTTACGAACCAAATATGACATACTATTCTCCATCTTGCTCTAAATACATTATCACTTTATCAACATAATCTTGTAACCATTTTTGATCACAATTAAGTGATTTTAAAACCTTTATTCCTTCTTTTGAATTCCATTGTTCATAAACCTGAATAGCCCTATCACGTAAATATATATTTTTGTGTTGCAATAGTCCTAACGACATTACCTGACCTTTAGGTGCAACTTCTTCATACTTTCTACCAGAAATCATTTCCATTACTCCAAGAAGAATTTGTTCATCATTATTATTAAAGTTGTCTAAGTATATTTGCATCAATGCATCCAAAATATAATCTTTTGTTTCTGTATTAAAGTTATCCTTTATATATTTCTCAGACCTTGATATTTCTCCATCCTCAAATTCATCATATGCTATTACCGAGTAAATATCATTAATATATTCTTTAATAACTTCTTCTTTGCTAATTTCAATACTTTTAGATACAAATGGGATTTCGTCATCATCACTTTCAAAAATTTGTGAATCAATCTTTAAAGACATGTTCAATATAATCTTATTTAAAGAATCTATTCTTTTTTGTTTTAATAATAATTCTTCCATATTTATCTGCTTTCTATCTCATTAATAATATTATTTACTATAATCTCAGCCTTTTCGGCAAAATCCAGTATATCATTATATTGAAATCTATAATCTAATTTTTGCTGTATTGTATTTACATCTATTGATATTATTATTCTATTTTCTTCAACATCACCCATTCTAATTATTTTTGATATCTCAGTTATACAATTACATGTTTCTATTTTCTCTTTCCATTCAATATCTTTTAATGTATTAAATCTAACTGCCCATTCTTCTATTCTCGTTTCGTTATATATGGACAAAGGTGAAGAAAACTTATTCATAAAACTCAAAATCTGTTCATCTGTCATTTCATTTAATAATACTTTTCCATTAAATGCAATTCTATTTCCTTTTGTATCAGGAAATACACGAAAAACCTTTTCGACCAAGCCCTTAACATTTTGATAAAATTCATCTACTTTTTTCAAGCTTATAGTTTTTTCTTGATAATTATAATTAAAATCAATTCTATCCTCTAAAAAAACAATACTCCAAACCTTATCTTGTGACATCATCTGTATTCTGCTATCTGTAGAGATTTTCCTTGTCACAGCATCAAGAACAGCCAAATCTACTGTCCCAGGTATAAAAGCATCATCTTTAAGATTAGTTAGTAATTCTAAAATAATCTCAGTTCTAGGCTTAATATCAATAAATCCACCAAAAAGACTAACTTGAAAATTAAGAATTTTATCCATCATCAAACTCCTCTCTACTAACCATTATTATAATAAAAGTTATATTAAGATTATAGCATATTTTTAAACCAATAGAAACGATATTTTTTATAAATAAAAATATCAAGGATTTTTTTATTTAAACAATTAATGTATTTTGCCAAAATATATTATTACTTATTCAAACTCTAAAATTATATTTTATTTTCCAAACATCACACCCTCAAGCGCTTCCAATGATTTATTAATACCATCCTGGGTGGCATCTGCATACACATTTAAGGTGGTACTTATATCCGCATGCCCTAGTATGCTTTGAATTGCTTTTAAATCGTCAGAATTCTTGCACAACTGAGTCGCAAATGTATGCCTTAACTGATGTGTGGTAAATTCGGATATAGGATTGTCCGGATGTTCTTGATTGTATTCTCTGACAATCTGTTTAATCTGGGTTGCTACATTTTCCCTCGTATGAAGCTTGCCACGTTCGGAAACAAATACAAAATTTGAATATCCGTCAACTACAAGTTGAGTCATCCCCAGAGCAAGCTGTTTTTCTTTTTCGTCAAGAAGAGCCTTCCTTACGTCCGAAAGCATAGGTATTTTCCTATTACCAGCAAAAGACTTAGGACGTTTTATAATTTGTTTATAGTGACTGTCAATTTTTATGTAAGCGACAGAGTGATTAATACTTATTATATTATTTTTAAAGTCCAAATCCTCCCATCTAATACCCAAAGCCTCACCAACTCTGCATCCCGTACCCAAAAGAAAAATTAGAAGATTTTTAATATTTTGATGCTTCGCCGATTTCATAGCATAATTAATAAATGCAATTTGCTCATCCTCATTAAGTGCACATACCTTAGTCGGTCTCTCTCCACACTCACGTTTTATCTCCCCAATCACACCACGAGCTGGATTTTTTAAAATAATATCATCATAAACCGCCATCTCAAGCATTGGCAGAAGTATACAATCAATGCGTGCCAATGTTGAAACGCTTAAATGTTTTTCGCCGGAGAGCAAATCAAGATAAAAGCCCTTAATCATTGATCGTTTAATGTCTTTCAATCTGATATTTCCTATTTTATCACGTATGTAACTGTTATAGGTTATAGTCATAGTATAAAATGTAGTCTGCTGCACAGTTTTTTTCTTATTTTCGAGATAAACCTTAGCCAAATCGTTAAGCATTATCTTTTGCTTATCCACATTTAAGCCTTTGCTTATATTATCAAAATATTCTTCTTCCTTTAAACGCAGTTCTTTTAGTGTTGGAGCATAAATAGTATGTCTTTTTTTATCTTTCGTTATACGAAACATATATGTACCGTCTTTACGCTGACTTTCGCCTTTTCGCAAAATTCTTTTTCTGCTATCCATTCTCTTTTCCATCTTAATCCTCCTCTCAATAATTATCTTTTTTATAATTATTTTCCTTTTTTGACCTTTTTTATTTTATTGTTTCCTTAATAATATATTAATATGTGCACATAGATATTTCAATTCGCATTCTTTACAAAATATATGTGCACATATACAGCAAATATTGTACATAATTTACAAACTATATTATTTGACTTTTAAAATACTATTTAGTATCATAAATTTACATAAACAATAAGGAGCACTGCCATGCAAGAGGAAAAGAAAAGCAGATATACCCCTGCACAAGCAAAAGCAGCTAAAAAATATTTAACTAATACTGTTGAAGATATCAAAATACGCGTGCCAAAGGGTAAAAAAGAATACTACAAAGCAATCGCAAAGAAATCCGGCGAATCATTAAACCATCTTATGATACGTGCTGTTGATACATTAATTGAAAACGAACATTTATCCGAATAGGTAGCAGAGTAAACTTCTGCTACCTATTTGAATGTTTACTCCTTATACTCATTTTCAACATAGTAAAAGAATTTTTTAACATCAATTCTTACTGCCCTGCCGATATGTATATATGCACCGGCATCCTTTGCAATTTTAACAACTGTTCCTCTGCAAAGGTTTATATCAGACATTACCTGTTCGACCGTTTGGTACTTTGCCGATTTATTTCTGTTTGGCTTATTCATAAAATCACCCCACTTTCAAAAATAATTAAAATCAATTTTCATAAAGACATAATACTAATTATTTTCCGTAAGTTCATTACATCCGAAGTCTGTATTTTGTCGGGAAATAAAAAGGACAAATTTTTCTTGATTTAAAATTTGTCCTAAAATCACTTTTATAGTTTTTATACTTTTCACAGAGCAAGTTTCTCACCGTCGGACAAAAACCCTGTTTTTGAAATCCGGCGCATGTCACTTGCTGGGGATTTTTCCCAAACCCTAAAACGAAAAAATCCTATTTTTCTATCAGCACGTTCGTGAGAAATTATACATCATCATTCTTTATACGATTTATCTTATCAATCAAAGCAGTTCTCAGATTGTGTAAAATATTCGCATATACCTCAATAACTTTTATATCTCCGTCATGTAATATCATCATATTTGATTTATGTGCAATATGATTAATTTCCTCACCTATATAAGAAAGTTCATTCATAATTTTCTTTAAATCTCTTCTTAACAAGATATACTTTCCTGCATCACTGTTACATAAAATAAGCTCCCTTATAAATTCCGACTCGCTCATTCTTAATTTCTCACTTTTCCTTTTTGCCGTATCTGCCGTTACCTCATCAAAGCGATAATGCTTTCTAATCTTATAATGCATATTAATCATCCTCCTTCAATTTTTTTACAAATAAAAAATGCCATACGATCAAATCGCACAGCATTTACTCTTTTACAGATTACAGCATAACATATAAACAATACGTATTCAATTGTACAAAATTGTAAAGAATTGTATTTTATATGCCTGCTGATTTATATGATTATTTCATGCAACCGGCAAGTATTTTTTTCATAGCTTTCTGTATAAACGATAGAACATCCTGAAGTGTATTTCAATTAATATGGATTAATATTAATTATTATTTTTCCAAAGAATTAATTGTATGAATATAAAATAAAATATTTATGTGTGTACATCTAGTTATAAATAGCAAGATACGCATTTTGTACACACAAATGCATTCTTGTTCTGGGACACCCCTAAAACCCCGGAAAATAACTCTCATATAAAATAGCAGTTTATTCAGAACTCCCTACTATTGACTCAAGAGTCTATTTATATCCTCAAAACACCCTTTTTTATTATATGAGTACGTTTTTACTCAAATTTCTGCTTTGAGTCACCCTATACAGTGTCCGGTCCACTGAATTTTTTTGTATTGTCCATCTTGATTATTGTTTAGACAAATCATGTTTTTTGTCCAGACATATTAAATTTCCAATTTGTATTTTTATTATAATATAAATTGAATTGAATAACTTATACTATTCTATCATACTATCAATATGCAATAAACCTCCATCTTGATAAACATTTTTTTATCAATAATATACAGCAAAATGAAACACATCCTTCTCATTACCCAAAAACAAACAATTACAATTCGGATTTTTTTCACCAATCAAATCAAGCGATAATTCTTTATATGCTCTTTCATAATTATAACTCAAATCGCATGTATATGTTGGAGATTTTAACTTTCTAAGGAATGGAAAATATGCCAATCTTTCTTCATTAACCAAAGGCTTACTACCACGTCCAGCACCTAGCTGTATGTATTGAGATATTGTATCAACACAATTAAACCAACCAATTACGAAAGCTCGCTTATTTTTCTTACCATTTTCAATTTCCTCAATCAACCAATCAAAATCCCTTTGATATTCATTCCAAGACTTACTATTAGAGTTTCCTCCAGATGTACTTTTCCAATTTTTTAAGTACTTTATCTCTATCTTAAAATCTTTTGCTTCTACATATAAATCATGATTAATTTTAGTACGCTTTTCTTTATCACCGACAGTATAATGAACTATTTGCTTGAAAGGATATCCTAATCTTACAGTAATATCCATTTCATTAAATTTTATATCCGCAATCCTTTTCAATTCTTCTCTTGTTAACTTTCTATATTGTTCATTCAATTCATCAATAGTGAATAAACATGTTGATAATAAATATTGAGCTATTGTTGGTTCTCTCATAATATTCTTCCTCCTTTACAATTATTTTGAACAAAAAGCCAAACTTATCGCATAGCTTTTATCATAATTTATATTGTAATGCATAATCTACATTTACACAATAGTATACAAATAGTACGGCACTCTCTTTTTCTATACAAAATCTTTTTTTATAAGCCACACCCTGTCCTTGTATGATTGCTTCGTTTAAAATCTGTATCTACAAATATATTACATCATCTAAACTCTAAACAACTCTTTCTATGATGTAAGCAACAAAAAAAGCGTCTAAAAAACTATTCATAGACGCTTTGCCTCTATAATTTTTTATTTATAAATTGAAGGTATCAGCCCTTTTTTTCAGCCAATATTTTAATTTGTTAGTGCTTTCACCAATTTTTCCATATATTTTTTGATTTTTTAAATCACACTAATAATATTTTCTTAGTATATTTCCTATATATTTTTTCACTTGATTCATTCTCTAAATTAATTATTAAAATTTAATAATTCATTTTTTTTCTTTTCAAACTCCTCTTGAGATATTACACCAGAATCAAGCAATTCTTTATATGCTTTAAGTTTCTGAATATCCACAAATTCTTTTTCATCTTTATCCTTTTTTTCTTTATCCTCCTTTTCTTTAATTAAAAAAGTATCATTTTCATTCTTTGTCATTCCACACGCACAAGTTCCTGTATAGCTTTGATTAAGCCTTCCACATTTTTGACATTTCCATCCACCATTTGACATAGTCTGTTGACTTCTTTTTTCTTCCGCTGCAGCACTAAGATATGAATTAGAAGGATAATCATTGTAACTATGAACTATTCTTCTGTCTGGTCTACAAGCTACAACTATTAATCCAATAACCCCAAGCCAAAACCCCCAGCCAAATCCAGTATCGTAACCTTTTTCTTCACTAATTGCCTGTGCTATACATCCAAATATCAATCCCGAAATCAAATATACAATTACATAACCCATTAGTTCTCCATCCTTTCCTAAAGCATTAAAAATAAGTATATATTCCTAAATTTTGATTATTTCTTTTTTAGCACTAATAACACTTGTGTCAATTATAACAATACTTTTGTATTTTGTCAATTTTGTCAATACTTTAGTATTGTATATAGTAAGTTGGAGGTGTAAAAATGCTTGGAGAAAGAATAAAAGAATTAAGATTAGCAAATCGTTTATCTCAAGTTGAATTAGCAAGTGCTTTAAATGTAACAAAACAATCTGTAAGCAATTGGGAAAACGATAATATTCAGCCATCTGTTGAACTAGTAAAACAGATTGCTATTTTCTTTCATTGTTCAGTTGATTTTCTTTTAGAATTAGATACAAGCAGAAAAATAATAGATGTTTCATATTTAACAACATCACAAGTTGCACACATCCAACAGATTATTGATGATTTAAGTAATTTAGATTCCCCAACACAATCATAATGTATTGTAATCATATTTCACTAATATTTCAGATATAATCCTATCTTTATCTTATCAAAACATATATATTGAATATTTTTCAGTATAAATTGGGTGTAAACCATCATTTTTCAAGTAAAAAGTGGTGTAAAATTGGTGTAAAAAGACTTTTCATACTATTTCAGATAACAATTAAAGAACAACTCCCAATCCCCTACAAACCGCATATCCCTACAAAGGAGAAGAGGACAGTCAACGAACGACTATCCTCTTCGGAGAAGGTATTTTGTTACTTATGGGGTGTAGCAAAAAACTATATAATGTATTGGGGGTTACAAGTATATTATAGCAAATGGTTTAAAAAAGTGTATCCAAGTTTAATTTTTTTTTGCTGTTTTTTTTGTGCATTTTGCACACGGTCTTATACAATGTGCTAAAATGTTGACTATATTCCCTCATCATTTTTTGTGCTATCTGCACAATCTGCATTAAAAAGTGCCTCAAACTCGTCTCTTTCGATTCTTTCCTTCTCAAGAAGAAGGTTGGCACATTTGTGAAGAACGTCCATATTTTCGGTAATTATTCTCTTTGCTTCGTCATAGCACTCATTAATTATCCTTCTTACTTCCTCATCAATGGTCTTAGCCATCTTATCACTGTAATTTCTTGAGTGTCCGAGATCTCTTCCGAGGAATACTTCCTCACCGTTGTCAACCTCATAGTTTATAAGGCCGACCTTTTCTGACATACCGTATTTGATTACCATGGCACGTGCTGTTTCAGTTGCCTGCTTGATATCCTGGGATGCGCCTGTGGTTATATCATCAAATATGAGCTCCTCGGCAATTCTTCCTCCGAAGCTTACCTGTATATCCTGGAGCATCTTTTTCTTTGTATTAAATACATTATCATTTTCAGGAAGCGGCATGGTATATCCGCCAGCACCTCTTCCGTTAGGTATAATCGAAACAAGTCTTACAGGACCCACCTCTGAAAGCAAATGGAAAAGTATTGCATGTCCTGATTCGTGATATGCAGTAATCTTTCTTTCCTTTTCAGGTACAAGACGGCTCTTTTTCTCTCCGCCGATACCTATCTTTATAAAGCTCTTGTCAACATCATCCTTGGTTATATAAGGTCTGTTGTTTCTTGCCGCACTTATTGCCGACTCATTCATAAGATTTTCAAGGTCCGCACCGGCAAAGCCTGCGGTCGTTCTTGCAAGCTCATGTAAATCTATATCATCAGCAAGTTTCTTGTTTCTGACATGAACCTTAAGTATTTCTTCTCTACCCTTAACATCAGGTCTTCCAACAAGGACCTTTCTGTCAAATCGTCCCGGACGAAGTATGGCAGGGTCGAGAATATCAACTCTGTTTGTAGCTGCAAGGACTATGATTCCTTCATTGGTTCCGAAACCGTCCATTTCAACAAGGAGCTGATTAAGTGTCTGCTCACGTTCATCATGTCCACCTCCGAGACCTGAACCTCTCTTTCTTGCAACCGCATCTATCTCATCTATAAATACTATACATGGTGAATTCTTCTTTGCATCTTCAAATAAATCTCTGACACGTGATGCTCCGACACCGACAAACATTTCTACGAAGTCCGAACCGGATATTGAAAAGAACGGTACGCCCGCTTCTCCGGCAACCGCCTTCGCAAGCAAAGTCTTACCTGTTCCCGGAGGACCCTCAAGAAGTACGCCCTTAGGTATTCTTGCACCAAGCTCATTATATTTTGCAGGTTCTTTAAGGAAGTCTACGATTTCTGCCATATCCTCTTTTTCTTCTTCAAGTCCTGCAACATCCTTAAAAGTAAATTTCTGATCTTTTTCAGTCATCATACGGGCACGGCTCTTGCCAAAGTTCATCACTCTTCCGCTACTGCCGCCGCCTCCGGCACCTCCGCCTACGCCACCCATAAGGATAACCATAAGCACTACAAGAAGTACTACACCTACTATTACAGGCATCCAGGTCCAAAATGCACTCTGTCTCGGTACATCATAGAGACTCATTTCAACCATTCCGCCTTTTCTGTTAAGAACAATGTCCTGAATAACATTTACATCAGATACGTAGAATTTTACCGTTGAACCGCTTGTATACGTTACCTCTACATTACCTGTAGGTATTTCACTGTTTTGGTAAATGTCTACCTGACTTATAAGCTGTTCGTTAATGTCACTTTTAAAATCATCTATAGTATAGTCAGTGTCTGTCGACTGACTTTTACTTTGAAGCCAGAGCACTATACAGAATCCTATAAAAAATAATATAAGATAAAATCCAAGTCCTCTCCTCATGCTATTTTTCATTTTTCGCTCCTTTCCTTATCCGTATAGTAAAATTTATTCTTCAATAACGCCGATGTACGGCAGATTTCTGTACTTTTGTGCGCAGTCAAGACCGTAACCCACTACAAACCTGTCCGGAATCTCAAAGCATGTCATATCCGGTTCTATGTCAACCACACGTCTTGATGGTTTATCCAAAAGAGTGATTACCTTGAAGCTTGCCGGATGTCTTTCCTTCAATATCTTTACAAGATATGATAAAGTTCTTCCCGAATCCATTATATCCTCTACAAGTATTACTTCTCTTCCTTCTATACTCTCATCAAGATCCTTTATAAGCTTTACGACTCCCGAAGATGTGGTTCCGTTTCCGTAGCTGCTTACTGACATGAAATCAAGTGTTACAGGCAATGTAATCCTTTTTGCGAGCTCACACATAAAAAACACGCTACCCTTTAATACACCGATAAGGTGTACGGTTTTTCCCTCATATTCACGACTAATCTTCTCAGCCATCTCTGCAATCTTTGCATTTACTTTTTCTTCGCTGATTAAAACTCCGATTTTCTCCATTGTATCACTCTCCTTTTCCTTGGTATTTCATATACAATACTTTTTCCGTAGTATCATCTACTTTAAATGCTTCACTGTATCTTAATCCTATCGCCCATATGATTTCATTTCCGCATGCTACCACAGGCCACGAAGTTCTTTTTTCTCTGTCAATCTTATTGTCGATAAAAATCCTGGAAATTTTTTTCTTATTTCCTCTATCGTCAATTACTATATAATCCCCTTCCATAGGAGTTCTTATACAGAGAGTATCTTTTATTTTACCATAATCGGCCATTTTAGTATAGTCATTTTTTATTATTACCGTATCGGAATCTCTGTCTTCTGTCCAGATTTCCAGGTTTTCGTTTTCATTTATCGGTATGACAATCTCATTCCGGTTTATCCGGACATCTATTGTTTCAAATATTTTTCCAGATTCCGGACCTAAAGCGGATATAATCAATTTCTCATAGCTTATCCTTGCTGTTAGTCCATAAGGAAGGTTTATGCTGCTTCCGGTTTCGTTATACAAAAGCGCTTCCACATCGGTAATATGTCTTCTTGTTATATCTTTCCTTCTTCCCGCCGCACGCGCTATAGCTTCATGAAGAATATTTTCTCTAATAATCCTTGTTTCTTTTTTCAAGCCTGTAACATCAAGCACAACGCTTCCGTCAGCATTTTCTTCCTGCAAACATCTTGAAAGGCCCAAATCGGAAATCCCTTTTATATAATTATAGCTTTCCTCTGAATCCTTTGCAGCTTCGCAAATGTGCTCAAGCGCACCCGCATTAAGCTCAAGCAGTGTCGGAATAACTATATGTCTTATCTTGTTTCTGTCATAGTCCTTTGAAAGATTTGTGGAATCGGTTCTGAAATCCTGTCCAAGTTCCTTAAGATATGCTTCTATCTCGTTTCTTTTTACATCCAGCAAGGGTCTTATAATATTATCTCTTACAGGCTTTATCCCCGCCAGTCCGTTTAATCCGCTTCCGCGTGTCATATTGAATATTACCGTTTCAGCCAAATCGTTTTTATTATGTGCAACGGCTATTTTATCAGCTCCGTATTCTTTTCTTTCGTTTTCAAAGCACTCATATCTGAATCTTCGGCCTGCCTCCTCCACCGTCATTTTTTCTGCTGCCGCCAAAGCTTTTATATCCTTATGATATGCTTTAAACGGAATGGTAAGCTTTTCACAAAGGTTTTTGCAAAACTTTTCATCCATGTCAGCCTCATTTCCCCTGATCATATGATTTATATGAACAGCAACAGGTAACATCCCGAGTTTTTTCAATACATAAAGAAGGCAAACGGAATCAGCACCGCCGGATAATCCGACGATAATCCTTTCGCCCTCCTTTGTCATACTGTATTCATTTATAAATCCGTATATCTTTTTCTCAAAATCTCTCATATGTATGATATTCTCCACTGTATAAAAACCATTGTAAAATGATACCATAACAGGCGTGTAAAGTATAGTCTTGTCACAAACTTTTAACAATTTTACACACTATAACAGTCGCATCATCCTTAAGTCTGTTTCCTGAAAGTCCTCTTATACTTTCAATAATTTCGTCAGCCATTTCATCAGGCTCCAGAGTATTATTATCAAGCATAAGCTCCTTCATATAATCATCCTTATTTTCAAATATAATACTTTCCAAAAGTCCATCGCTTACCATAACTATCATATCATCGGCGTAAAATTTTTTCATGCATTTTTCACAGGCGGCATCCGGCGTAATACCAACCGGCAGGGACGTTGATTTTATATATTCTATCCATTCTCCTCTTTTTACGAATGTCGTGGCAGCACCCTGCTTATAAATCCTTCCGTACCCGGTATATAAATCGACTATAAGCATGTCCAGCGTGGAAAATCTTTCCCCCTTATTCCTCTGTGCCAGAAATGAATTAACGATTTTTATTGAAATATCTTTATCAAAACCGGCATTTAACAATTCTTCAAGAGTGTCAATAAGCCTGTTACTGTCTTTTGAAGCCATTTCCCCGTTTCCCATTCCATCAGCTATGAGAAGTAATTTCTGACCGTTTAATATATCCCCGATATAAAAATTATCACCGGATATTTCGTCCTCATATCTGCTCAGCCTTCTTACGGCAGTCCTGCAATTATAATCCGGTTTTTCAATAAGACATATCATATCATAATTTCTGCTTACTATATTTCTGCTTTCATCCTTAAGCAGAAGCCTTACTTTCATTTTATCCTCTACAATCCGTCTGACGGTATCGGCTGCCACAAGCCTTCCGCGTCTTACTCTCGCATTTATATAAACTTCATATCTTTCATCCTGATTTTTTATAAGCAAAATATTCCTTACGAGTACCTCCATAGCCGCCAGCTCTTCTACTATGGCTGCTTCTACGGTCTTTTTCATCGGTACCGCATCATTAAGCCTGTTTGTAAAGTTTTCTATTATTCCTCCAACATCATTAAAACCTATACCGGAACCGGCTTCGCCGGCAAATGTATATTCAATTCTCTTAAAAGCATCTGCCAGGGAATTAACCCTGTTTACGACAAGCCTTCCCCACTCCGGAGAGTTTTCCGGGTCATAGTATCTTGCTTTTTCATCAACTCTCAAAAGCAATTTGGCCGGTGCAAGCATAAATATAAGCAATGCCGAATATAATGCTTTGATTCCGTCATCAGAAAGAAGCATATCATAATGTGCAAAGCCCGCCGCATAATAAACAATTAAAAACAAAGCCACCTGCATGAGTCTTCCGCCGTCAATAAATATCTGCAACGCATATACGGATAATACTATAATCAAAAAAGATGGAAGATATGCCGTACTGCCCGCTTTAACTCCCATAATTGCACTTGAAATAACTGTCCATACAAGTCCGATTCCAAACCCGAATTTATACCAGGTCAAAAGAATCATAAATATAAAAAAGCTTTGAGCTATAATTATATTTCCTATACTCATTGGAATCCCGTAAAACAAAGCCGAAAACAAAGCCAAAACTCCGAAAGCCGTTTCATTATCCGAAACTATGCAAAGCGGATCATTTTTTATTCCTTCGATTCCTTTCAAAAATATAACGGAAGATGCAAATGAAAGTGCCAGCATCACTCCGATGTTAAAATAATCCAAATCATTTCCGGGCAATAATCCCGAAGTTATTTCACCAACCGCAGTTATTCCACCCACAATCAGTGCCGAAAGAATATTTTTTCCTCTTATGTTAATAAAATCTCTAAAGCCAAGTATTATCAGGATAACAATCATTATTATCCCATATTGTGTCGCTTCGTATACAGATCCACCTGCAAATATTCCACCGACAGCCGCAACAAAAGAAAGCCATGCATTTTCTCCCGAAAGACAAACCGCAGCAAAATAACCTATTACAAACGGATTAATATCATAAACAAAAGCATTTCCAATAAAAAAAGCTATGACAGCAAATCCAAAACCTTTAAGCTTATTTCGTAATATCATATCTACATCATGCCTCCGACACATTTATTATCCGGCTTTACACCTTTAATGCTTATATCGTGTACAATAAAGCCGAAGCCATATCAGCTTAAAGATTATATCCTTATACCATAATTTTCGCTGTCAAAACCCGTAATATTTATATTTTATTTGTTGACAAAAAAAGACCGCTCCGAAATCTCGAAGCGGTTAATTATCATATCAACTATTCCTGTGGCTTAATAACTATCTCATCCGGATATACCAATCCAAGCTTATCCTTTGCCACATCCTCTATATATTTATTAGTCTGCATATATTGCTGCTGTGCAAGCAAGACATCATTTTCCTGCTTAGCTGCTTCTATCTTCTGTTCCAAAACGGATTCGGCATAGGCAAGCTCCCTGGCCTGAGCACGAAGTTCTTTAACCTTAAAAGCCGCTATAGTACATACAAATAAAACAGCAGCTACAATCAAAAGACTTATAACCCTAGACTGTCTTCTTGTTGACTTTTTTCTCCTTCTTCTTGTGCTCATTGCCCAATTCACCGAATGCTTTTTTTGCATTCTTTTCCTTCTCATTATTTTTAAAATATCTAAAAATAGATAAGTTAATTTTATACCATTTTAAGCCATTTTTCAACAATTTCTTCGGTTTTTCAACACATTTTTCGGCAATACACAAGATATAGTTTAGCAAGAAGTAAACACCCCTACTTATAGTGTTTTTATAAATCAATAATCCGGTAAATGCAACCACAAAAATGTAGATTCTGAAGCTTCCGTCATTATATCGAAAGATATTATCCAAAAATATCCATGTCCATGCAAGCCAGAAAATAATATCCTCCAACCCGACAAAGATATCCGAATGCCTTATATTTTTTCTGATACTTCGAAGCACGTCATATGTAATCCCCATACCGATTCCCATTATCAGACTTGCCAGAAACATTTCACCCTGGGAACGAATTATCTGAGTCATTTATTTAAACATTCTCCCCAATATTCCCAGAGCCGTTTTTTTAACATTATGATTTTCGGAATAAACCATGCTGTCGATGGTTCCTGCCATCTCAAGCTCTCCTTTATCAACTTCAAGTCTGATAACATGTAAATCCTTGCCTTTTACGGTTAAAACACCTGCTTCCGTGACAAGCACGACCTCATCCGTATCAAATGAACCGACTTCGGTTATTCCGTATATGACAGCTTTTTTTCTGTTATCCAATGAAAGTCTGTGATTTTTCGCATATTGGTTTTCTCCCATATAAATCTCCACCCCCGGAACTTATATAGAATATAATATGCCCTTTCAAATTAAAGTATGTTATACATTTCCTTAGCATCTTCTTTTTTTGTGGTCTCGGCTACCATGGTTACTTCAGCTCGTACCGTTTTATTTCCGAATGCTATTTCGATTATATCTCCGACCTTTACATCATACGAAGCCTTTACGACCTTATCATTTACCGATACTCTTCCTGCATCACATGCTTCATTTGCTACGGTTCTTCTTTTTATCAATCTTGAAACCTTTAAATATTTATCAAGTCTCATCCTTCTTCCTCCTCTTACAAAACACGGATAATAATTTAAAAAAGGTCATCATACAAAAGCATGATGACCTTTAATCACTTTATTTACTGTAAATTAGTTTACAGAATCCTTTAAAGCCTTACCAGCCTTGAACTTAGGAGCCTTAGAAGCAGCAATCTTCATAGTAGCACCGGTTCTAGGATTTCTTCCTTCTCTTGCAGGTCTCTCAGCTACCTCAAATGTACCAAATCCAACTAACTGGATCTTGTCACCTTTCTTTAACTGCTCAGCAACTGTATCAGTGAAAGCCTTAAGTGCCTTCTCAGCCTCAGTCTTCTTTAAGCCTGTCTTCTCTGCAATGCTTGCAACTAATTCATTCTTGTTCATTTCAAAATTCCTCCTATAATACAAACGTTGATTGCATTTAACAATCCCATATTAATCGTGACAAATGCTTTTGCAAATGCCCTACGCATATTTATACCTTGTCAGCAGCAATTTGTCAAGTATTAAGGCACTAAAAACACTTATTTTTGTGGATTTATTGCGAAACGAAGGCGTACTTTAACCCTCCATCTGTTTACCCAAAAACTTCGCTGCTATCACTGCCGCTTTTTGTTCTGCTTCACCTATATCGGTGCCCTCATCCCTGCTTAATAATATAACCGCGCCTATTGCATCTCCCTCACTGATAATGGTTTGAACTATCTCGCCGGAGTACTCATTTTCGCCGTTTCCGAGAATCTTTATAAACTTCTTTTCACCTTTTTTCGCAAGAATGGCTTCCCGGTCATTTATCGCCTCTTCCAGCTCCTTGTGTAGGCTCTTTCCCAATAGTTCCTTTTTGGGAATACCTGCAACTGCTATAATCTGATCCCTGTCACAAACGCAAACACCGCAACCGAGTATCTGTGCGGCGGCATCAACATACTCCTGTGCAAAGCTTGAAAGCTCGCCAATAGGAGAATACTTCTTTAATATGATTTCTCCGTCTTTATCCGTAAATATCTCTATAGGATCCCCTTCACGAATCCTTAAAACTCTTCTGATTTCTTTCGGAACAACTATTCTTCCCAGCTCATCTATTCTTCGAATAATACCTGTTGCTTTCATATTCATAAATCTCCTTTATTAAATTAATCTGTTTCTATTATCTGTAAATTAAGGAGTTTTATTCATTTTATTTAAGAACATTTACCACATAGCTGTTTCCTTGTGTATCTCCTATGCTGTAAATATATACTTTTTCGACATCCGGATCAATATCCACCATATCGACATAAAGGTCACCGTTAAGGTTAAAATCATAGAACAGGCCCGAGAAAAGTTCCCAATCATCGACCGGTGCCACTGTTCCGTCATCATTAAATTTTATAATTCTTCCATACATAAACGGCTGAATGAGACAATCCTGCTCCAAAGCGTCACTTCTCTTATTCGGCAAAAGAATTCCGCTTTCCTCTTCTTCAGCCGAATAGATTCCCGAAATAACTCCGTTTGGATTTTCATCATCAACTCTTATATATATGTTATACGGACAGAAATATCTGTCCATATCATATTCGCCGTTGTCGTCCTTAAATGAAACGAAAACCTTTACGGTATATATAGCATAACCGTCTCCTCTTTCGATCTCAAAAGCGCAACAATCAGCCTGATTTCCCGATGTATCCCTTAATACAAATCGTTTATTTGCAATCATTGAAGAAAGTACACCGTTTCCGTCCAAACTCACATCGGAAGAATCGATCCAGAAGGCGTATGCACCCACATCGTAATTTTCAATTATTTCCCAAATCTGAAGATCTGCACACGCAAAATTAGCAACCTGATCTGAAGTAAGTTGTATAGAAAAATTACCGAGACTTCCGATATCGCCGACAACCTCACCGGCTTCTCCTTCTGCGATTTCAACCGTTGCATCCTCATCATCAAGATCCCACGCGGTAAGCGGAGCACCGTAAAATGTTTCGGTGAAATTCTTAACAAACTTCATATATGTGTCGCTGAAATCACACAGGCTGTATTCATTTACCCAGTCTTCCGCATAAAGCTTATTATTATACGGGAAATATATTGCAACGCCGTGTGCGTTTACAACATTATCTCTTTCATATACAACCATATTCTCAAGCGAATTTATCAACGCCGTAGCCTCACCCGAATGAGTCTCCGCCATATTTTCAGCCAGATTATACAAATCTACCGTATCATAACAAAGCTCTTCGTCAATTATTCCAAAAGCCTTTGTATTTCCTCGCTGTCTGGCTATTTGCGAATATTCTCCGTTTATTAAATCATTTTCCGTAACGGATATAAGAGCATCAAAGCTCGTCATAACATCCTGTGTCTGTCCCAAATCAAGACATGACAGGGTATATTCCGGTCTTCCCCACTTGTAATTATCATAATAATTTGCATATTGGTCTATTATAGCTTTTCCGGCTGCCTGACCTGTAAAATCTGTTCCGTTTGCAACACTGCCAAGACATGTATAATCCCAGCCGTCTCCCGGAATAAGTTCTTCGGAGGCTATAAGATAATTCGAAAAAGGTTCGAATAATTCGGCAATTTCTATCATACCCATAAGACAGGCATCAAAACCTACCCATTCAAATTTTTTTCCTTCGGAAATAAAAAGCGAATTTGTAAACGCCTCATCCATTTCGGTCACCGAAAGGGAATCATAATCATATCGTTCGTCTCCGCCGTATCCAAGCACGGCACCGCCTCCATGATTCCATAAAACAAGGCTGTAATAATTTGCATCTTTATTATTGGTATATGCATAATCAAGGAACTCTGTAAGCGTAGCGGCCTCAGCCATATTTTCGCCATTTAAAACAGTCAGCTTATTTATTTCCTCGGTTCCGGAAACAACCTCATATACAGCAACCTCCTCAGGGTCTATATCATCATTCCACCAATAATTAGTACCACCTGTACAAATAAGTATCTTAAGATTATCACTCAGAAATCCGCTTTTTTGCATCTCTTCGATATCTGCAGAAGCAAGACCTCCTTCCGATTCAAGGTTTGAGCCCACCATATAAACAAGCATAAGCTCACTTGCCTGACCCGTGGCAACCATATAATTGTTGTAATTCTCCTCAAAATATTCCTCAAGCTTTACTTTATCGGAACTGTTATTTGCAAATTTTCGCTTAGTTTCTTTTGTGTCCCCGTAATCGGAATTTCCGCAGCCAAAAAGTGACAAACATAATATAAATGTTAATAAAAACACTCCTGTTTTTTTCTTCATTCGCTTCTCCTTATCAAATATGTTAATCGTCATTATTTTTACACCCACAATCTTATATTAACGCTACGACAAAAAACTTGCAATATAATCCTTATTTATTTAATTATTATAAAGATTGATTTAACGGTCAAAATATATATAATAAAATCAAAAGCAATTAAGGCGGTGTATTTATGTTAAAAATATCGGTAATTTTTACAGGCGGAACGATTGCTTCCTCCGAAGAAAATGATTATATTTCCATAAATTCAAATAAAAAAAAATATAGAATAATTGACCTTTTTAAAGAAAACTTTCCCGAGATTTCATGTGATACCGTTTTTGAATTCTACGAGCCTTATACCATTTTAAGCGAAAATCTTAACGGCGCACATATTAACGCTCTCATATCCTGCGTCCGTGAAAATCTCAAAAATGACTGTGACGGAATTATAGTTACTCACGGAACAGATACACTTCAATACTCCGCCGCAGCACTCGGACTTGCGATTAATGATCCAAAAGTCCCTATCATACTTGTATCAAGCAATTATATTTTGAATGACAAGCGTTCAAACGGTTTAAATAATTTTGTAAATGCCGTAAAATATATCCGTGAAAAGAAAGAGTCAGGCGTTTTTGTTTCCTACGATAACGATATCTTAAACAGCCTTTGTCTTCTTCCTCATATGACATTTTCCGACAGGCTTTATGCGACAAACAATGTAATTTCCAAAAGCAGCGTCACTGAAATAAACGAGTCCGAAATATCCTATGATACCGTTACTCTTTCCGATATTTCACCGGTATTATATTTAAGAGCCGTTCCGGGGCAGTTCTATCCCTCCCCGGATAATCCTGATATCAAAGCTTTTTTGCTTGAAACCTATCATTCAGGAACACTATGTACAGGTAGCCGTCAATTAATTGATTTTTGCGAAAATGCATATAAATTAAACAAGCCCGTGTATGTTGTCGGTGTAGAAGACCGTATCCAATACGAAAGTACGTCCATGTATGAAAAGCTTCATCTTAAAGTTTTGAAAAACGAATCACCCGTAACCGCATATATGAAATTATGGTTTTTATACAGCAAAGGAGCGTAATAATTACGCTCCTATTCTTTCACACTTATTCTTTTTTGCCTTAAGCTGCTTTTTGAATTCTCCGCTTTTTATATCATCAATTCTTTTTTGGATTATACCTTTAACCATTTCACTTATTTCGCTTTTTTTCATGTGACCATATTGTTCGTAATATATCGGTTCCATAAAATGCACCTGTGTTGTAACAGGTCTTATGGTATTTATATCCATCGACTTCCATGAATCATATATAGCTACAGGAATTATCGGTGTCTTCGACTTCAGGGAGCAGGAGAAACATCCATGTTTGAATTCCTGAAGATTGTTTTTATTATTACTATATCCTCCTTCCGGGAAGATCAAATATCTTCTTCCGTTCGCAACCTCTTCGGCAATGGTATTCAATACCTTTATCTGCTGTCTCGGATTGTCAAACTCTATCGTCTGCGCACGAAGAAGACCGCATATCTGTCTTGCCAGAAGTCTGTCTGCGGACTTAGCTTCCCAAAGAACCGCACAGGTCTTCTTATGCTTTATCAAAATTCCAAGTGCATCATATTTCCCCTGATGATTGGAATACATGATATATCCACCCTCTGACGGAAGATTTTCCAAACCATAGCATTTGGTTCTGGTAAGAGCCTTAAGTTTCATGTGACGCATTATCTTTATGGCTCGCCTATAGCACACTTCCTCCGAATATTTCTCCGGATGTCTGTTCATATAATTGGACTTCGGTATGCTTCCAAAACCATAAATAAGGCTTGAAGCAACAACAAATTTAAATTTTAACTGTTTCATAAATTCACCGTTATTTTTATAAAAGTCTATAACATCTTCTTTTTCTTAAGTGCCCACAGAACAACAGCACATATGAGTGCTATTATTCCGCATATTATGTGAAATCCGTATGGTGTCGTTGAAAGCGGCATCCATTTACCGGATACGTTCATTCCGTAAATACCGGAAATAATTGTTGGTATGGCCATTACTATTGTAATCGCTGCAAGGTATTTCATTATATTATTAAGTCGGTTATCAATGACGGTTGACATAAGTTCTCTGGTACCTTTTATGATATCTCGATATATTTGCGTCATCTCTATAGCCTGAAGATTTTCGACTATGACGTCATCGAGAAGCTCCTGATCTTCAGGAAATTTCTTTATACCGCTGTATCTTGTAAGCCTGTCTACAATCATTCGGTTTGCACGAAGGGATGTATCGAAATATACAAGGTTTGATTCAAGCTCGTGCAGGATAATAATATCCGAGTCCTCTGTCGCGCCACCCATTTTTTCTTCCATTTCAAGTCTCTTTCTGTCAATAACCCTAAGATATGATTGATACAAAGTACTTGTTCTGTAAAGTATCTGATAAGTAAATCTGACTTTTTTCTTGGTTGTGAAGTCCTTAAGCTTATTTATCATAAAATGCTTTAACACCGGTGTCTCTACAGAGCATATGGTTATAATCGATTCATCGGTCCAAATGATTGCAAGCGGGATTGTTGTATATGCTTCCTGATTATGACGAATCTCTACCGTTGGTATATCAAAAATTATAAGTACATAATTATCATTTATCTCGACACGCGATGATTCTTCTTCATCAAGAGCAGCCCTTATATCCGGCAAATCTATATCATAGTGATTTGAGATTTCCATACTTTCTTCCTGAGTGGGGGCCGTAAGATTAATCCACATTCCTTCTTCGTAATCATCAATTTCTCGAAAAACACCATCATCAGTAATATACTTGCTAATCACGGCCATCACCTCCATCTTGATTATACTTGTGCCTCAAATAAGTGCACAACAAAACAAAAGGTCAGAAAAACCTCAATATATATAATAGCATAATTTTATTTTATTTGTACACATTTTTTTGTCTTATTTATCTTTATTTTTTCTTGTTTTTCATCGCAAGTCGAAGTGCATTCATTACCACACATACACTTGACATGCTCATTGCAGCCGCGCCAAACATAGGATTCAAAAGCAATCCGAAAAGCTTATACCAGGCGCCTGCAGCAAGCGGTATACCTATGACATTATATATAAATGCCCAAAAAAGATTTTCTCTTATATTTTTAACAGTTGCCCTGCTGAGCTTAACTGCTTCCGGAACATCCATAAGTGAATTTTTCATAAGAACAACATCCGCAGAATCAATTGCTATATCGGTACCCGAGCCAATGGCAATTCCCACATCCGCCGCTGTAAGTGCCGGAGCATCATTTATTCCGTCTCCAACCATGATAACCCTTTTTCCGTGACTTATATACTCTGAGACGACCTCTGCTTTTTTATCCGGAAGTACGCCGGCTATTATCTCATCGACACCTGCCTTTTTACCTATGGCATCTGCCGTAAGCTTGTTATCTCCGGTTATCATTACAACCTTTATGCCCATATCCTTTAATTCTTTTACGGCCGCTATGCTGTCTTCTTTTATTATATCCGAAACGGCAATTATACCGAGCAGTCCGTCATCATTACCAAAAAGCATTGGTGTTTTTCCTTCATTGGAAATATCATCTGTTTTTTTTGCAATATCTTCATTTATTAATATTTTTTCTTTGATAAAACTGCTTTTTCCCGCAAATACATTTTTTTTGTTCAGCCTGCCGCTTAAACCGTTTCCTGTATGACTTACAAAATCCGTCAGCTCATCATCGGAAGGTTTAAACCCTATACTGTCGCAATAATCCGTAATTGCTTTTGCCAAAGGATGCTCGCTTTTTTTCTCAAGCAGATAAGCTGTTTCAATAAGACTTTGCATCGAATCATCGTTTTCTTTTTCATATACATTTGATTCAATCAGTTTTCCCGATGCATCTACCGGAAAAATATCCGTAACAGACGGTTTTCCTTCTGTTATCGTGCCTGTTTTGTCCAGCAAAACGACATCTGATTTTCCTGCGTTTTCAAGGGCAGTTGCATTTTTAAACAATATTCCTTTTTGGGCGCCTATACCGCTTCCGACCATAATAGCCACAGGTGTTGCAAGTCCGAGTGCACACGGACAGCTAATTACCAGAACGGAAATTGCTCTTGAAAGTGAAAAACCTATAGGATATCCAACCAGCATCCATATAAAATATGTTATTACCGCTATCGCAATAACTATCGGGACAAAAACTCCGGATACCTTATCGGCAAGCTTGGCAATAGGTGCCTTGGATGCAGCAGCATCACTTACCATATTTATTATACGGGAAAGAGTAGTATCCTCTCCAACCCTTACTGCTTCACAGGTAACAAATCCTGTAAGATTAATCGTTGCGGTTTTAATTTCATCTCCCGCATCTTTATCAACCGGAATACTTTCACCTGTAAGTGCGCTCTCATCAACACTCGTTGTCCCGCTTATAATTCTTCCGTCAACGGCTATTCTCTCTCCCGGCCTTACAACAAAGACCTCGCCAACCTGAACCTCATTTGAAGGTACTTTTACCTCTGCTCCGTCACGTACAACCGTTGCTGTATCGGGAGCAAGCTTCATAAGGCTGTTTATGGCATCCGTGGTTTTTCCTTTGGAATAAGCTTCAAGCATCTTGCCAAGCGTGATCAGTACAAGTATCATGGCCGCAGATTCGAAATATAATTCATGCAGATAATGCGACATAATATGTTCCTTATTATCGGTCACTTCACCGCCTGACTTAACAATCATGGTGCAAAACATACAAAAACTGTATATGAACGATGCTGCAGAACCAAGTGAAACAAGCGAGTCCATGTTAGGAGCAAAATGTATCATTCCTTTAAAACCGTTAATAAAGAAATTTCGGTTGATTATCATTATTATAATCGCAAGTGTCATCTGAATTACCGCAATTACAATATATTTATCATTTCCATCATCCGTAAAATATTTTGGAAACGGTAAGTTAAGCATTGTATATCCCATCGAAAAATACATAAGTGCGATCAAAAAAACAAGGGATATCAAAAATCTTTTTCTTATGGAGATAAATTCCATATCCTTTTCTTTTTTATCGTTCAAGTCCTCTTTGTTCGATGCCTGATTTTTCTCTTTCATAATCTTTGCGCCATATCCGGCAGCCTTGACTGCGGCTATAACCGTATCGGAGCTTACTTCTCCTTCAACCGTCATGGATTTTGTAAGCAGATTGACGGAAACTCCGGATACTCCTTCAACCTTTGAAACCGCTTTTTCTACTCTTGCGCTGCATGCCGCACAACTCATGCCTGTAACATTATATCTTTGCATATTATTTCATACCTCAAATATATCTTCGCACATACGCTAATTTATAATTTAATTTAGTGTCATTTTTCTTTTCCCGTAAATGTTAGCACAATCTAACTTTTTAATCAACTTGTACTTTTAAAAAATTATTTTTGTTATCAATTATTTTGTTATCAGCATTTTAATAAAAACTTTACAACAATTTATCATAATGATATATTTAGGCAGATAGGAGAATTAATCATGAAAAAAGCACTTATTGCAATGAGTGGCGGCGTAGACTCAAGTGTTGCCGCATACCTTATGGTAAAACAAGGCTACGAATGTATGGGCGCCACCATGAAATTATATACAAATTCGGATATTGATCTTCCGAAAGGACACACCTGCTGCAGTCTTGACGATGTCGAAGATGCCCGATTTGTTGCGCAATCTCTTAACATTCCTTATTATGTCCTTAATTTTAAGGAAAGATTCAAGGAAGATGTTATGGATAAATTCGTTAATTCTTACGAAAACGGAATCACACCAAATCCGTGTATCGATTGCAACAGATATCTCAAGTTCGAATATCTTTTTAACCGCGCCAGGGAGCTTGGTCTTGATTATGTTGTAACGGGACATTATGCATTAATTGAGTTTAACGAAGACACGAAAAGATATATATTGAAAAAATCACCTTTTCCGGAAAAAGATCAAAGTTACGTACTCTACTCATTGACTCAGGAACAGCTCGCACATACATTGTTTCCTTTAGCAAAATTACGCAAAACCGAAGTACGCGCACTTGCAGAAAAAAACGGCTTTATAAATGCAAAAAAACACGACAGTCAGGATATATGTTTTGTACCCGACGGTGACTATGTAAGCTTTATAGAAAACTATACAAATAAATTATATCCGCATGGAAATTTTATAGACAAGGAAGGTAATGTGCTTGGTGAGCATAAAGGAATAATCAGATATACAATCGGACAGCGAAAAGGTCTTGGATTATCATTAAAGGAACCGATGTATGTAATGAACATAAACCCGATAGACAATACGGTTATGCTCGGAACAAATGATGATTTATTTACAACCACACTTATTGCCGATGATGTAAATTGGATTTCGATTGACAGGCTTAACGAACCTATACGTGTAAAAGCCAAGGTGCGCTACCGTCATACCGAAGCTTTCGCTACGGTCATTCCATATGAAAGCGACAAAATCAAGGTAACTTTTGATGAGCCTCAGCGTGCCATCACAAAAGGACAGGCTGTAGTTCTGTACGACAACGACATAGTAGTTGGCGGCGGCACAATAACAGAGGTCTGATATTTCTTTACTCCATAGGTTTCCGAATATAATAGGGGTATGGCAACATTCGCCGCAAGGTGCGTTGCCATACCCCTATTATATTCGGAAACCCCGGAAAAAATCATGCCACCACCTGATCTTTACCGTGTTTCTTACCATAGTACAGTTTTACATCTGCCTGTTTTATGAGTTCCTCGGCTGACATGCCCTTCATATAAGCCGCCACACCGATTGTTATGGTTACGCGAATATCTATATCCTTATATCTTGTAATAGATGTTGCCACATGGTTACATATTCTATGTGCAACATTAGTGGCTGCTCTCATGTCCGCTTTCACAATAACAAGAATTTCTTCACCGCCCCAGCGAAATACCAAATCGCCCTGTCTTACATCATTTGAAACTATTGCAGCTATCTTCTTTAATACCTCATCGCCGAAATCATGACCGTAGGTATCATTAACCTGTTTAAAGTCATCAATATCAGCCATAAGTATGCAGAAATTTTTATCTTCGTTTTCAGAATATTCTATAGTGTCATTCAAAAATTTGTCCAACGAATTTCTGTTAAGCAAATGTGTCAGCTTATCATAATTGGCCTGCTCTTCAAGCTCAACGTTTTCTCCGATAAGATTTTTTTGTTTTATCTTTATTTCGATAATATATAGCATTGAAAAAGCACTTGAAAACAGCAAAGCTATCACGTTATTAAAATAAAAGAATATCTCATCGACAACAGCGTCCATTTTACGTACCGGCTCGACATGTCTTGTGATTACCAATACTATCATATAAGTTATGGAAATTGTTATAGATGCAAACACCGCTATTTCAAGGCTGTTTTTTATTTCTTCAAGAGTGTAGGCCATATAAAAACAAACCGGAATAAGAACAATGGTATATACCATAAATCCCGTTGCCCAACCTGAAAGAAGTGTTGCCAGAACAGCCTGAACCATTACCTCACTGATAAGTCCGATAAAGACATATGTCATTTTCTCTCGTCTTGCCCATACCAATCCCATAATTAAATAAAATATAACCGAAAAAGCATTAAACATAACCATCGGCGGAACTCCACCGATAGCAAACAATGTCAAAATAATAATATGGACAACAGCAAAAGAAAGTGAAATAAACATATACTTATTTTTATCGTTTAATATAACATTTTTAACAAAACGATTTGCAAGGCTGTCCTTTTCACTATTTGCTTTTTTTACTTTTTCAGTCTCATTTGTTTCGATTTCCATTGTTTCATTTTCCATAAGTACGTCCTCTCGTTATAGCATTTAGACCTTATAACACGCCTGCGATTTTAAGCATGGCAGGAATTCTTATATCATATGTATGCTCTTTTTTTATCCTGTCATGACCGTTCTTGGCAATTTGTTTTCTCTCGTCGTCATGCGTAAGATAATAATCAATCTTGTTAATTAAGTCAGGTATGCTTTCATAGAGTACTATTTCCTTATCAATCTCAAAATACTCCGGTATTTCCGCCTGATAATTGGATATAACAAAACCTCCCGCCCCCATCAGATCAAAAATTCTCAAAGGAAGTCCTGTTTTTATCGGTTTATTTGTCATATTAAGATTTATCTTGCTGCACTTTATAATATGCGGCATCATATTATTTGAATCCGCACCACCGCGATTATGTATTTTCGGAATCTTTGAAGCATCGCTTAATGTCCATAAATGAGTATTAAAACGCTCGCTTACCGCAGTAAGAATCCGTATTCTTTCCTGTTCGGTACATTTATATCCAATATATGTATCGGCAACAATTCCCTTAGTATCCTCTCTGTAATCCTCCGCCAAAGGAATCCAATCGGCATATTTTTTAAACTCCTGTGCCCATTTATCCGAAATGGAATCTTCTATAAAATTATATCCGTAAACATTAAGCTGGGCATCTATAAGTCCGTCAACATAGCCTCGCATATATTCGGGCAAATCTTTCTCTATATCATTATATCGTGTTTTTTCGGAATAAAGTGAACCTACAAAAGAAACATCGCAATCATAATCTTTATGATCCTGAACAGTTAATTTTATACTGTCCCAGGTATCAAGGTCACAACCAAGAGGCATATAAAATATGCGATCCGGATTATATGGTGCAAATCTTTCATATTGCATTCTGTCAAACAAAAAAATCCTGTTAGTCGGATAATCAATGGTTTTCGAATATAACTGAAATTGTGGACAGTCAACTGTCCACGATATATACGGTACTCTGAATACTTTGCAGGTTCTTGCAATAATAGGTTGAAAATTAACCGAAAGAACACAATCCGTATCAGGATTATTCTGAAGAAGTTCCGCCAAAGCCTCCAGGTAATTTTTATCATAATCAACACTTTCAAACATACGGTCAAAAGGCACAAGGGTATAGCCAAGACGATTAATCGCATTGGTTATTCCCTGTTCGCATATACTATTCCATCTGCAAAATACTATCTTCATACAAAGCCTCTCTTAATCAAGTTTTTCTTCCGCTTCTTCAACGGAAGAGTAGCCATAAAGCTTTGCGGTGTTGGACATAATCAGAAAAGCGAGATTCTTTCCGTCCTGGTTAAGCTTGGCAATAAACCTTCCGTACAAAACGAGTGTGTCATCCGAATATGTGCCAAGCTCGCCTCTTAGATATGTTTCATAAGAAGTATTATAATGACTATCCTCGTAAGTATGTATGCTTCTTGAATTACCTGCCATCTTAGGATATTTGGACGCAAACTCTTCCATCCACTCTATCTGTATCTTAATTATTTCTTCCTGAATAGCTATTCTTTCAGGACTTCTTACCGGAAGATTTTTCTTTAACTCGCGATATTGCTCCGGAGAAGTGCTTTCCATCATCCGGGCATATTTTTCCGTTATAAGATTCCATCCGTTACTGTCCGCTTCCGCAAGATCATTTCTGTAGCTGGTAAGAAGTTCTTCGTTCCATGTCATATATTGACTTCTTCGCATAATCGAAAAAGTATTCCAGTCATCCTGGCAATCGGCACGTCCACCTTCATTATCAACCTTATCGAACTGATTCCACTCGCGCATCACGATTTCTTCTATCAATTCCTCAGCAACCTTACTTATCCTGCCTTCTTTTATATCCGAAACCCTTGGTCTGATTTTATTTTCATATACATCACTCTTGTCCTTGTCCTCGTTGACATATGCCAACGAGGCGATTTCGGCGGAATAAGAATCCAGAAATGTATCCTTCTTTCTGACTATTCTTCTTTTATTCAACTCATCAAGTATCATACCTGCAATATCCTCAAATGCCGTTGCTGTCTTGTCTGCAACATTTATCATATAAGGACTGTATGAAGTATGTTCCCACGCTTCTTTTTGGACAGGCATTTCCGATATCTCATCAATCAGTTTTACAGCCTTTGCAAGCACATTTACATCATTAAGACCACGTCTTAACCATTTATAATACGGTGCGAATTTTGCATTCAAAATATATATTATATGCATGGCATTATCAATAGCCTTTATCTTACACATATTGGCAGTTGTATAATCATGTCTTGCCATCATTCTTACGTAATTATATTGTCCCGCCTGCGAAAAATCATGAATATATTGAGCCAGCTTAAGCATAATAACCTTGTTAGGATAGTATTCCTTAAGTGCTGTTCTTACACGTGAAAACTCTCCAAGATCATCTCGAAATACTCTTCCGTTTATGGCTGTGGAAATCTTTTCTTCCGATAACCTGAGCCACATCTGTTCGCTCAGACTGTATTGACCATAGCCGGCAAGACCACACAGTTTATCATAAAAACCGGTACTGTCAAGAATCGTATCGTAAAATCTTCCGATAGTAAATACGCCTCTTCTTTCGCTTAATTTCTTATCATTTTCTTCTCTTCTGAAGAAATCATTTCCGTAATTTGCTATGAGCTTATCATACTCTCTCTGAAGCGCCTCACCTATCTCACCGTAAATCTCATCGGTAAGCCACATACAAAAGCCGACTCCGTAATCGTGATCCTTCGAAATATCATCATCATATTCCATACAATCAGAACCTTCTCCGACAAGTCCCACAGCAATTCTCGATTCATAATCCGGGAATTTTTCTTTTATCATAGCAGCGCCGTGCTCATAATAAAAAGTCATACAGCGCTCCATATTATTCTTGAATTCTCTTTTATTGTTGAGATTTTTATATGAAGTTTTTCCTTCTTCGTTAAGTATTTTTTTAGCATCGTCAAAGTCATTCATTATATGATCATAATTTACAAGTTCATTGCTTTGAATGGCTTTTTCATAATTTTCCTGAATTCTGTAATAGGCATCTGTTTTACCTACATGTCTTTCCGTTTCTTCAAGTGCTCTGCCGTAATATTCTGCTGCCTCGGTAAATTTATTTTTAAAATAAAGAGCATCTCCCATTGCAGATAAAGCAGCACTGTAATGGAAGTCCTTTCCACCATCATTTTCATAAATAAGAAGTGCCTGCTCCAAATATTTCATTGCAGTATTATATACCTTGTCTGCTGAAGCCTCATCCTTTTCATCGCGACTTATCCTAAGAAGGGTAACGGCAATATTGGTTCTTGTGGTTGCCTGTTCCATAACTGCTTTCGGATATTGGTCAACGATTTTAAGTGCCTTACCAAGCATATTGGCGGCACTGACAAAGTCTGAAAGTTCCTGATAAAGAAGACTCCAGTTATTATAAAGACTGGCATAATTAAAGGCCCCCTTCTCGAGCTTTTCATTATATATTTTTTCAACTTTTTCATATAAATTCAGTGATTTATCAAGCTTACCGAAAGCCCTGTAAGCATTAGCAATATTTAGAAGCGTAGTGGCATACTCCACGGTATCGTAAATACCTTGAGCATCCATAAGCTCTAAGACCTGATTAGAATATTTTTCGGCTTTTTCACCCTGACTTGTGTCTCTGCATAATCCTATCATTTCATTGAGAAGCGTTATCGCAGAATAATAATCTTCCTCCTTGTACGACTCGTCAATTTTTTGTGCAAGGAACTCCTCTATGTCATCCATAGATTCGACATCAAACATATTGTCATACTGCAAAAGTACCTTATTGATGTCCATGTCATACCTCCTTAGCTTAAAGCAACCCCATAATGCTTTATTTTATCATAATTACAGCTTATTATCAATTACACTTTCAGTATTCTTTATTGATTTTTTCAACACCGTATTCTTTCATAAATTTCTTTAATTCCGCATCATTTTGAATAAGTGTTACATCTATAAATTTTCCTGTTTTTTTGTCTCTGAACCCGGCAACCTGCTCACCGGTACAAATACTGCACCTTAACACCGGAACTTGTGTTTCCTTATCATAGGTTTTGGTTTGTTTTCTGATGCGCATTATAATCATCTCCAAAATATTAACCGTTTTATTTGTTATTGATTGATAAGTCAGCTATATTATAATGTAACGTAAACTCATTTTTATCATAGGTTCTCAAAAACTCAGTCATAATACGGTTTATTACATTTTTCACTTCTTCCGATGAAAGATTCATAAGAAGCATTGCAAGCTGCGTGCTGCTGTATCTTGTTACAACATCTATATTTCGTATCGAATCAACAATAGCATTCTGCAAAAGCTCCATAACTCTTGTCTGCTCCTCAAGAGAAGTTTTTGCGCCCTTATTTTGAGATATTGTAAACAAGGTTATCTGAACCTGCATATTGTTTCTTTCCGCAAGCGAGCTTATGAACTCATACATTTTTCCGAATTCGGGATATGCCGCTACAAGACCACCCTTGTAATACTCTTTATTTTGAATTATCTCTACCAGCTTCTTCAAATCAGCAGCAGGGTCAGACGGCTCATCATCATAATAATCAATAAACTGATGGCAATAATATGTATTTCCTCCGTTTTGCTTTGCTACATAAAGAGCCTTTGTAGCATTTTCATAAAGATACATCATCTTATCTTTTTCGGTCATAACCTCTGTAATACCGATTGACACCGAAAGCTTATTTACACGTTCATCAGTCTCGGAAAGATTTTTGATACGTTCCAAAAATACTTCGGCAAGCTTTTCAGCATCTTCAATATCGGAAAGTTTTGGGATATATGCAACAAATTCATCGGCACCAAAGCGTGAAATTATCAAATCATCGGAAAGTGCTCTAATTTGTTCAACCATCTTCTTAAGGTATATATCACCGATTATAAATCCGTCCACATCATTTATGTTATGGAAATGGTCTATATCAAATATCCAGATACAACCTGAACCGTTTTTGCCTATGGCATTTTGTATTGCCGCCTTTCCTTTGTCACGCCCATACACTCCCGTCAGATCATCAAGTTCCTCAGCATTTTCACTTCCCCGGTCTTCGGCAAGGTCAATAACTCTTGACAATATCGTTGAAGCCTGTTGTACAACCTCCGTGTCGGAATCCGGATTTACATTAGGCAGCTTTTCTTCCTTGATAAGCTTTATCATAACCTTTGTTATTTCTTCGTCCCACTGTGTACCGCAGCCCTTTTCAAGCTCGGCAAGTATCTTTTCAGTCGAAAGTCTTTTCCTGTATACACGATTTGAAGACATGGCATCATAAGCATCGGCGACAGCAATTATTCTTGCAATATATGGTATATTCTCCCCCACAATTCCATCCGGATAACCTTTTCCGTCAAAACGCTCATGATGATATTTTGCGCCTATCTCAAGTCCCGGTATCATATCTATATCTTTTAATATTTCCGCTCCCGCCGTAGTATGTGCCTTCATAACCTGATATTCTTCATTGGTAAGCTTGCCCGGCTTATTCAAAACCGAATCGGGAATACCTATTTTCCCTATATCATGCAAAAGTCCTATAAATCTGATATTTGAAATCTCAACCTGGGAAAGACCAAGCTCGGTTGCTATAGTTGCCGAGTATTCGGATACACGTCTGGAATGACCTCTTGTATACTCATCCTTCGCATCTATTGTATTTGCAATTGTCGTAATTGTCTGCATAGTCATACGCTCTATATCACGACTTCTCTCCTTAAGTTCTTTATTATATTTTTCATTTGTCTTTTGGATTTCATCATACAGTCTGGTAGCGAGATATGAACCCAAAAAACAAAGGAACAAAAGTGCAAGCTGAATTTCCACGTCCTTGCTGTTTTCATTCGTTATCTCACCGCGACTGTATCTCATAAATATTGAAATCAGATTTAAAACTATAGAACATAGTCCCGTAACAAGTATAATCGCCGGCTGATGGAACAAAACAAGCAGAGAAAGCATCGGCAGAATATATGAAAATACCATAGTTGTACTGCCCGTTATCATAACAAATATATACATTATAAAATATCCGCCAACTATTGAATATCTGAGCGAATATCTGTCAGGTTTTTTAAGATAAAGGAAAAGCACAATAAATGCCGGTATGGCTGTTACTATCATAAATAAAAAAAGATAATTCAGACTTCGTTGTCCCTTCATCACCTCAAGGACATAACTGACAAATAAAATAATAACAATCAGCATCCAGCCGTATACCAGATTGCGGTTTATCTTCTTTACATGCGAATCCTTCAATTATTCTTCCTCCGCTTTTTTCAACACGAAAACAAGTTACATGACGACTTATTAATTTTATCATATATATTTTTACTAATCAATTGATTTTGCTTAGTTATGAATTCAATTTGGTAGGTTTCGTTATAAATTTAATTTGCTTTTCTTTGTCTGCTTGAAATGTTATAATATTCATATCAATTTCCAAAGGAGAAGAAATTATGAAATGTCCTTATTGCAACTACATAATTCCCGACAATTCAGATTTTTGTGACAATTGCGGCTCCTTTATCGAACCACCGGCCGAAGCAAAAAAAGAAGAAGTACCGAACAATCCTCAAAAGATTAATTTTTCCGATTTCTTTCAGGTTGAAATACCGACTGCTCAGGATATTCAGTCTTCACGCAAGAAAAGAAGTAAAAAAAATCATACCCGTATATTTTCCGTAATACTTGCAGTTCTGGCGTGTTTTCTGGTTGTCTCCGTTATTTATAAAGCCGGAAGGCGTCGGTCAATTGCCGGTATAGGCGAACCGATCCAGGAAGAAACAACCGGATACATTGAGATGAATGTGGCAGGCTATGAGGTTTCGATTTATCCCCAATACACCTATGAGATTGAAGCGCTCGTTGTCCATACTAAAAACTATCCCGGTTTTGGTTTAGGAAATAAGCTGTCACCAAGAGACATTGCGCTTGCATGGGGAAAAGTAGCCGAATACAACGAAGATATAAATTTTCACTGGAAACAATCCGGAAGATGGGTTTCCTGGAGTGTGAAATCATACACTGAAGTCGACAAAATCGGAGGTGTTGATTATGTGTCATCGCATTTATCCAACAACCATCTCATCCCTTCCAATAATTCCGTTCGACGCAAAATCAAAAAAATAAGGAAGGGCGACCATATAAAGCTCACCGGTTATCTGGTAAATGTTGACGCAGAAAACAAAAACGGGAAAACATTTTTTTGGAACTCCAGTACAACAAGAGATGACACCGGTGACGGTGCCTGTGAAGTAATTTATGTCACAGATGTAATTTGGCTTGATTAAAGCATAAATTTTTAATAAAATGTATTTATCTTATTAAGGGGGAATTTTGTTAAATGGAATTTACACTTTTGGGCAACACAAAAACATATCCTGAAAGCTTCGAAAAAATTGCGGCTGAATTTGGGACATTTGTCGGTAGAGCCAATGATGCATTTAATAATTTTACCGGTATATACCAAAGCAGCAAAAATCTAAATGAAGTTATTTACTATATGCAGGGGCAGGCTATCGGAATAATAAATGACACTGCCAATCTTGCAATAAGTATTCTTGAAAAAAACGGCATCCATATCACACCTGAAGCTTTCTTTGGAAAATACCAAAATGCTATGCAATTCGACTATAACGGTCATATAGCCATGACCTTAAATGCACAGGCACAGATTATGGCGGGCTTCCAACAGCGTCAGATGATGCGCGGTCCTCAGGGATATACAAGCAATCCGAACCAGCTTGATTCCGAAGCAAGAAGTGCGCTTTCAACATTATACAAAGACGAAAGAACAAGAATAATTTTAACCGAAGCCATAAAGACCTGTGTACTTAACATATATAATGCAATTTTAAGTGAACTTGTTCAAAACAATGTTTTTTCAAGCGACATACTGATTTCAAGGAATAAAGCTGCGGAAATATATGCTTCAAGCTTCCAAAACTATAATCCTGATATAAATAAAATCATATTGGCAATTTTTGAATTTCCGGGCGAAAAACAATATTACGATTATTTATTCTGGCAGCTTGTTGCTGAGGAAAGTGACGATTTCGAACGTTTCCTTAAATTCTGGGGAATAGATTATTTTTATCCTGCCATTGCCGAAAAGCGTAATGCATCCAAAGATTTTGACAGCAAGATATCTAACAGTGGTCTTGCCGGCTTTGATTACAATAATATGAGTGCCGAAAACTACGTTTTCCTCAGACAGCAGCTTGACGAACTGCAATTATCCGACACAATGCAGTATCCTGAGTTTTCAGCCCATGCAAATTACATAAAGAATTATTATCAAAACATATGCATATACGAGAGCTTATTCAGCAATCCTCTGTATATCAGCCATATAAAAAAGAACGCATCTTTGGCAGAGTTTGTGGAAATAATCAAAAAAGAAAGAGATGCTCTTCCTATCAATCCGTACAAATCATTATGGATTTACGGTGATCCGGTAGGCGATAAGGTTCCTCTTTGTCCTAAGCAGAACATGCTCCAGGCGGTAGCTTACGAAGGCGACAACATAGTATTTAACTGTCCTCAAGGACTTATGGGAGGAAAAGGAATTATGCTTACCACAAAATTTGTAGTGGATTTATCAAAAAATGTGCGAATTCCTTTAGCCAATGTCGTTGATATCGTTTACTTCGGTACCGACAGCATAAGAATTACCGACGGAATGCAGGCTATAGATATAGGCAAGCTTCCTACGCCATATATAAATACAAGAATGCTTCCTAATCCTCAAATAAAGGATGGACTTGTTCGTTCGCTTACAATGGCATTTATAAATCTTATCAAGATTTTCTGCATAAGATTCGGTGACAATCAGATTTTGGCAGAGGCCAATCCTTATCTTTTATAATTATTTGTAAACTATAAAACACTGCATCATAATATATTATGGTGCGGTGTTTTTATATAATGTATTAATTCTATAACTTATAAATTTATAAAAATAAATTAAAATGGTAATTATGCATAAAATATGCTAAAATGTCGTATGAGTTTTGATTTGGGGAGATTATAACAGCTATGGACAGTATCATAATGAGAGTCAGGATTCTTCATAAGGATCCAAGCCTTTGCGATTTATTAAAAAATATGAAGCCGGTAGACAACGTTACAACAACCTTTGAAACGGTGTCTTATTTTGGTGATTATCACGGTCAACAGGATATCCTGCTCATTTCAGATGATATAAACGCATTAAAGCCATATCTTTCAGAAGAGAAATCAGATATAAATATAATTTATACAGGTTCCCCTATGGACATATACAGTGCTGTCGATTTCTATCCTCAAAATGTACTTGATGTCTGGGCAGATACTGTAACCGATGAATACAAGCTGTTTAAATTGAATCGAGCCATTACTTCACATATGACACAGTATAACGCATGGCTTTACAAAACCTGGCTTTTTTCTCTTATGGACAGTCTTCAGGATCTTGTGTGGTTCAAGGATATGGACGGCCTTCATTGGCTTGTAAACAGCAAGCTTGAAAAAACCGTTCATAAAACACGTGAAACGATGCATGGAAAAGGTCATAATTTTATCTGGGATATTCCTGCCGAAGATGAAGGAAAATCCGAACTTAACAGTCTCGAAACGGAACGCGAGGTTATGCAGAGCAAATCTCTTGTCATATCCGATGAGTTTCTTAAAACAGACAATGGCATGCGCCATTTTAAAACCTACAAATCTCCTCTCTTCGGTCGAAACGGAGATGTAATGGGAACTGTGGGAATAGGTCACGATGTCACTGACTTCAACAATACCAGCATAGAGTTGGAAATGCTTATTGATAACATACCTATCGCCATGATAATTTGTGATAAAAACTGGAAGCCTATCGAGGCAAACCGTCTCTTTGAGAAAACTTTCTTAAGCGGAAACAATAATCTTTCCCGTTTTGACTATAACAAATGGAAAAAATCTGTTTCGGAAATTCTTCTGCTCCGCCATTACAACGAAAAGAAACGTTATTACAGCGAAGAATTAAAGATTGTTTCCAACGGTTCAGTTCGTATATTCCGGGTAGTCGAACAGGAAATTATGGATTATTTCGGTGAATTAAGCGGTTATTACTGTATGTTCCGCGACATTACCAAGGAGCGTGAATACGAAAATACCATACTTAAATTTGCCAATACCGATGCTCTTACCGAGCTTTTCAACAGAAGATATTTCTATGAATATATATACAGTTATAAAGACGAGCCTATGACCGTTTTGTTTATGGATATGGACAATTTCAAGCTCGTCAATGACACACGCGGTCACATAGAAGGCGATCTGGCTCTCAAAACAACAGCCACCGTAATACGCAATCATTTCCCGGAATCCCTTGTTGCGCGTTTGGGAGGTGACGAATTTGCCGTTGTAATATCTGATGACGCTATGCCGGAATACGAGATCAAAAAGCGTATCAACAGTCTTATTGACGAGATTGATGCCAGGTTTTCGCCTATGAATCTCGGTATCTCTTTAAGTATCGGCATGGCACATACCAACGGCAATATGAAAGATGTTGATGCATTCATTCACGAGAGTGATCAAATGATGTATCGCGTAAAACAGGCCAAGAAACGCGGATAAACATTTTTCTCCGAATAAATTTGTATTTATTTACGCTTATATACTTTCGGATAAACAATTATCATCGCAATTAAACATATTATTAAGGCAGCGATAACATATCCGACAATTCCGGCTATGGATAATTCATTTCCGAACAAACTACCCTTGAAGCTGAACGAATCTTTAAAACTGTTTACAAACGCTCCGCCGTCAGCTCCGCCAATATCTGAATTTATCTTATCAAGCAATCCATTCAGGAAAGTATTTCTGTACATTATTGTTATCCCTGTTGCAGGGAATAAATTACAAAATGTCTGAATTCCGGTCGAAAACTGCGACAACGGAATGTAAGCACCTATTATAAAACCGCAGGCTGCCGAAAGCATTCCGAAAAATGCACCGCTGGCTGATGTAGTTTTAAAAAACAGCATTACAAGCATAAAGAATGCAGTAGCCGAGACAGAGCCCAAAAAGGCAAGTGCGTAGGAGTATGCAATATTTGATGTGCTCAAATATAAATCACCCTGACTTTGAAGTACAACTATACCTATAGTAAGTACAATCGAGCTCATTATAAATGCCGAAATTGTAGCCGATGTAAAATACGAAAGTACAATCTGCCATCTTTTTAAAGGCGTTGCTGATATATCATAATCAATCTTATTTTCCCTGTCATTTACAATGGTTGAAAGACAGTTATACGGAACCGTTATAAGTGCCGAACCGATTATTCCGACAAGCAATATACAATTTGCGAGTGTATCAATATCCTTTTTATCAACCAGATTTTCAAGTCCCTTCAATGCACTTTCAGCCGCATCAATATAACTCTGCTTGAGAAACAAAAGATATAATACAAGCACTATAATGGATGTAAGCATCGAAAAAATAACCGATTGTCTGTCCTTAAAATATATCAAAAGATTTCTTTTTGTTAAACCAATAAATTTATTCATTATGCCATGCTCCTTCCCGTAAGATTAAGAAATACATCATCCATACTTCCCTTTATTACCTCATAATCCGTTATCCTGTCTCTGTTTTCATATATAAATTCCGTTATTCCGCCGTCAAACGGAATGTTATAGTGATCAGCATCGTAAGAATAATCGAAATCCTTAAGGATCTTATTTGCTTCTTCACTTTCCTCTGTATACCATACAAGCTTTGAAGAAGCATATTTTGTCTTAAGTTCCGTAGGTGTACCTGTTGCGATTATCTTACCCTTATCAAGAATCACGACATTATCGGCATCTCTTGTTTCCTCCATATAATGCGTGGTAAGAAATATCGTAAGATTCTTTTTCTTTCTCAGGTACTCTATATAATCCCATACAATTTTTCTCGACTTTGGATCAAGACCGGTTGTAGGTTCATCCAGAAAAAGGATTTTCGGCTTATTGATAAGTGCTCTTATGATGTCAACCCTTCGCCTCTGCCCTCCGGAAAGCTTCTCATATTTTCTGTTCCATATTTCGTCAAGTTCAAAAATCTCTCTGAAGGGTTCCAACCGCTTATCTATCTTAGCCTTGGACAGTCCGTAATAAGATCCTCTCGTATACAGATTTTCCTTAACCGTGAGCTTGTTATCCAAAACCGAATTTTGAAATACGATTCCAATCAGATCTCTAATCGAATCATCTTCCTTTCCAAGCTCATGATCAAATATTTTTATATCTCCGGAGGTTTTTTCGAGTATCGTACAAAGTATATTAATCGTGGTAGACTTACCGGCTCCGTTTTCTCCAAGAAAAGCGAATAACTCACCTTCGTTAACTTCAAAAGAAATATCATTTACCGCTGTATGTTCTTTATATTTTTTCACCAGATGTTCAACTTTAATTGCTTTCATATGATTTATTCCTTTCCGTTTTTTTATTATCATACCAAATTGTTCTTTTCTCATCCGACAACTGTATCATACTATATATTTTTACACAAAAAAAGAGCAACCGGCTTAAGTTGCAAAAAACATAAACCAAGTTGCACATTTTTATATTTTAAATGTTTTATTCTTCATCATGGAAGTTTTCCAAAGCCTTATTTATCTTATTTTCATCAACCTTTCCCATCCACATGGACCCTATCCACACAAATACATAAACAATAACAAATGTCATAGCCAGGGATAAGTAACTCATGAAACCGGAATACCATTTAAATATCAAGCCTGCCAAAGAAACAATAGCAAGAAGCGACAGAAAATGTAACAATATTCTTAATGCACTGCTCCTTCCGCCTTCGGATTCCTTTAACAAAAGAGTAGGAAACGAACATAAAAAGCTGATTAAAATAATCGATATCGGATGATACCATTCAAGTCCGAATTCTCCGCCCGTAAAATGTGTTATAACACCACCTAATCCTATCATAAAGAATATACCTGTGGATATCATAAGCGTCTGTTCAAATATAATTTTTGATTTTTTCATCTCCATAACTATATCCCCAATCTATTCTTTAATTCTTTAACATAGCTTCGTGCTATAACAACTGTTTCCCCGTTCAAAAGGTATGCATTCATCCTGCTGTTTAGATCCGATTTGACCGAACGGATTTTTCTGATATTAACAATCATAGCTTTTGCACACCGTAAAAAGTTGGCATTAAGCGTAGCTTCAAGCTCATATAGTCTAAGCTTTGTTTCGTAGCAGTTTTCCTTACTGTAAACAAATGTCTTTTTATCTATGGATTCTATATAATATATTTTATTAATATCCAAAAGATAAGTCTTTCCGTCTTTGTTTACAGCAACCTTACCGCCGGCATTTTCCAAAAGATTTATGGCGGCTTCTATTTCATCGGTTCTGTCTACGGCATGTATAATTGCTTTCTCTTCATCACTTGAAGCAGCCTTTTCAAATATTACCTGCATCCATTTTCCCCTTAAATAGATTACTTTATTTTTCTGTATTTCATGTATAGCATTTTAACCGAAAATATGAGTCAAAAATAAATCCGACAAAATATTTGCCGGATTTATTTTGATTTTTTAAATCACTATTTTATAACCTTTATCCATCCCTCAGGAGCTTCAATACGACCCATCTGAATTCCTGTCAAGGTATCATAAAGCTTCTTGGTTACCGGACCCATCTCATCCATTCCGCTTGGGAAGCAGATTTCCTCACCATGATTTACGATCTTTCCTACAGGTGAAATAACTGCTGCCGTACCACAAAGTCCACACTCTGCAAAATCCTTAAGCTCATCAAACTTAACTTCTCTATGCTCAACAGTAAGTCCGAGATACTTCTCTGCAACTATCATAAGTGAACGACGAGTAATTGACGGAAGTATACTGTCTGACTTTGGTGTTACAAACTTTCCGTCCTTAGTTATGAAAATAAAGTTTGCTCCACCTGTTTCTTCAACCTTACTTCTTGTTGCAGGGTCAAGATACATATTTTCCGCAAAGCCCTGATTATGTGCATCAACTATAGCATGTAAGCTCATTGCGTAATTAAGTCCGGCCTTAATATGTCCTGTTCCGTGAGGTGCTGCTCTGTCAAAATCAGACACTCTTATAACAATCGGCTTTGCGCCACCCTTGAAATACGGTCCAACAGGTGTAACAAAGATACGGAACTGATACTCTTCCGCAGGCTTAACACCTATAACAGGATTGCTTCCGAACATATAAGGTCTGATATAGAGTGTTGCACCCGAACCATATGGAGGTACATAATCAATATTTGCTTCTACAGTTTTTACAACTGCCTCAACGAACTTATCTTCAGGATAAGCAGGCATCTCAAGTCTTGTACATGAATCAACCATTCTCTTGGCATTGAGATCAGGCCTAAAGCATACAACATGTCCATCCTCTGTTGTATAAGCCTTCAAACCCTCGAAACATGTCTGAGCATACTGAAGAACACCCGCACACTCGCTTATAGTTACAGTAGCATCAGTGGTAATGCCACCCTCATCCCATGCACCGTTCTTATAATTTGATACAAAACGATGCTCTGTCTGGATATAACCGAAACCAAGATTTGACCAATCAATATTCTTACTCATAATAATCGTCTCCCTTTTTTAAGAAATTAAACATATCCTTATTTTACCACCAACATATAAATATTCAAGCAAAAATTTATTTTAAGAGTGCAACCGCTTCAATTTCAACAAGCACATCCTTCGGAAGCCTTGCCACTTCGACACATGAACGTGCCGGATAATTATCCGTAAAAAATTCCGCATAAACTTCATTCACGGCTGCAAAATCATTCATATCCTTAATAAATACCGTGGTTTTGACGACATTTTCCGCACCCGAACCAGCTTCCTGAAGAAGCGTAACAAGATTTTTAATAGCCTGTCTTGCCTGAGCTTTTACATCGCCTGTCTCAAGTTCTCCCGTCTCGGGAATAATAGGGATCATACCTGATGTGAAGACCATCTTATCCACGACAATTGCCTGTGAATACGGTCCTATAGCTGCAGGTGCCTTTGGTGTTTTGATAATCTGTTTCATAATAATTACCTCCGATATTGTATTTTATTATTTAAAAAATAATAATCAATGACTAATCAATTATATTGATTGTACTTTCTGTAATCTCTATCTTTCTGTCCTTCAAAAGCTTTCCGACGGCTCTCTTGAATGCATTTTTACTCAAACCGAACTCTTTTTTTATAAGATCTTTGTCTGCTTTATCGGTAAATGGCAGGACTCCTTTATAGCTCTTTATTACATCATAAACCATATCGGCATCTTCATTCATCTGAATATAAGCCGGTTCTCTAAGCATAAGGTCTGCCTTGCCGTCCTCTCTTATCTTTTTGATTCGTCCCGTTACCGTATCTCCCACGTAAACCTTATTATAAAGCTCACTTTCATGAATCAGCCCCGAAAACTTATCATCTATGGCAACAAAGGCTCCCATATCTTTTTTGTATTCATACACCGTACCGGTAAATGTATCTTTCTCCTTATATCCTTCTATCGGAAGAAGACTGTCATAAAGCTTCATGGAAACACAAAGCCTATCCGATTTATCCGTATACATTTTTACAAGATATTCTCTTCCCTCGACAACCTTTGCGGTCTGTTTCTTAAACGGAAGTAAAATATCCTTCTCAAGTCCCCAATCCATAAATGCCCCGATTGAAGTAACATTTTTAACCTTGAGCTTTTTTATCTCACCCATTGTTATAAGCGGCTTATTTGTAGTAGCTATAAGTCTGTCCTGTGAATCTCTGTAAATAAATACGTCGATAACAGAACCTGCCTTTACTCCCTCGGCAACCTGCTTTCTGGGTAAGAGCACTGTCTCCGCCGTAGAACTTCCGTCCTCTCCTAGATATATCCCGAAATCCTTTGACCTTATAACCTTAAGGGTATTCCATTTTCCTATTTCTATCATTCTTACCGTCCTCCTTTTAAATGTATATCTTCACACATATTTTATTTAAAACAGAAAAAGACCACATATAGCGGTCTTTTCTTACTTCTTTCCAAGCTTTAATATCTTGCTTCTTATAAAATCGGCCTCTTTATCCTCTGCCTTCTTGTATCCGTATTCATTAAGCTTATCAGCTGAATTGTTAAGGGTGAAAACAGACATTCCCTTTTCATTAAGCTTTTCCTTGTAGCCGTTAAATACGTCAACAACCGCATATATATCTTTACTCCTTCTGTCAGGACTAGCCATAACATCTCTTATACACCAGTCATCTATGGCATCACCCTTAGAAGGTTTTTCCATATTTTCAAAATTAATTTTTTTAGTATATATAGTATCAGTATCACATATGGCCCAAGGGACCACATAGACTATGCTGCTCATAATACTTCCTCCAAATAAAACTGCATATAACATGTGCCATTCTATACCATTCCTTTTCGTTTGTCAAACAAAAAAATAAAGATTTACAGTAACTGCTATTTGTTCAAAATATTTATTTATAATATTTTTAAAAAAAAGCTTGCATTTTAAAATGACATCAAGTATAATATGTGATTGTGATGGGCTATCGCCAAATGGTAAGGCACTGGACTCTGACTCCAGCATTTCAAGGTTCGAATCCTTGTAGCCCAGTTAAAAAGCAATCTTGAATCTTCAAGATTGCTTTTTTTTATAATTATTTCAATTTTTTTATTTTCTTCTGGCAATAAGGTACAAATCATACAATGCCGACTTAAAATCCATAACCTTGTTTAAGTCATATTTTTTATAACTTCTTAAATATCCGAAAAGCTTTTTTCTTTCAAGCATTTCACATCTTATATAATAGCTTTTGACCATGAGCTTCATAAAGTCATACTTTTTAACAAATAGAGTTCTGTCAATTTCTTTCAAAAGCTTTAGCATATCCATCTTTTGATTAGCAATATCTTCATAATCCTCTATACGCTTCCTGATTGTCACGGCACGATTTAAGCCAATGGTATTATCTCCATGAAGCCTGTAATAAATAAGAGGCTCATTCAACATAAACAAACCGTCTTTCATTGCGGCAATTATATTTATAATCCAGTCATGCGGTATGTTAAAAGTTTTTATTTCATTTATATGTTCAAGTATCACATCTTTTATCTCTTTTGTAAATGCTATGGTACAGCCCATTGCTGCGTTGTATTCAAGAACACTTTCCAACGAAATGTTATATAATTTTCTTTCATCGTTGTTTCTTTTTTTATTTCTTATATTCCCGGCAATCTCGTTCCCGTCGCCGTCTATAAGATTGTAGGATGTATTGAGTGCTTTTATTCCCTCATTATCGCAAATAACAGATACCATTCTTTCTATCTTGTTTTCCTGCCATACATCATCCTGATCGCAGAAAAATATAATATCACCGTCAGCATACTTAAGTGTCTCCAGAAAGGTAATTTTATACCCCATATTTTTTTCATGAACAATCAACTTTCCGTCAATGTCCGTATTATCAAAAAAATCATTTATAAGGCTTACCGTATTATCCGTGGAAGCATCATCAACTATAATGATTTCGTCCGGATTTACACTTTGATTATCTATCGAATGCAATTGTTCCTTTATGTACGATGCTCCGTTATATGAAGCCATAACAACAGATATTTTCATATATTTACACCTACCCGATTTATAATTTATATTTCAAACCTGCTCTAAGCCCCTTGAAACAGGCTCCGAGTTTCTCTCTTTTATTGTCTTCATACAAAACTATCAGCATAAACACCTTAATCAATCTGAGTACTTCCGCAAACACACTTATATGCTTTGCGTACCTTCTTATATAAACTACGATATTTCTCGCAATATAATATTTTCTGTAAGGTGAATGATTTGCAACTCTTATCCTGGTCCATAAAAATTTTTTATATTCTGATTTTCCGATTCTGTGATCCAGTATAACCTCATTCATTCTTATGATTTTATAGTCATTGATCATACATCTTATTGCATAATCATAATCTACATAATCTATGAAAAGCTTATTATCAAAGCCCCTTAATTTTTTCCAGATTTTTACATTGGTAATTGCTGCGGATGTAATACATTTTTTTACCTCCTGATACTCCATCCCACTAACCCCGGTTCCAAGCTCACACAATTCTCCGGAAGCAGTTTCCTTGATAAGAGGAACAATCATGGCTATATCATTTTTATCACAATTCAAATTATAAACCATCTTAATATTTCCGGTCGATAAAAGCTTTTTTGCATTTGAGATTATACCCTCAGGGCAAACCGAGTCCTCATCAAGAGTTATCGCCCATTCATATCCGTTCTCATACGCATATTTCATCCCCTGATTAAGAGCATAAGCTATACCTTTATTTTTTTCATTTTCTATAACTTCAGCACTATATACAAATGATATCCTTGACAAAAAATCTTTATCATCGGAGCCATTATCAACAATAGCCACCTTATCCACCTGAGCCGATATGGCCTTTATATTTTCTTCCAATCGATTTACATCAGGATTGAATGTTACGATTATCGCTAAAAACTTCATTTTCCCAACTCCTCAAAAACATCGGTTATGGTCTCCTCAAATTTTTCAAGGCTGAAATATTTTTCAAAGGCCGTTCTTGCATTTCTTTTCATACTCACGTTCCCGTCATGTCTTAATATCTTTTCTTCCCAACCATCTTCATAGATATTTACTCCGCATTCTTCTTCTTTTATTATGTTACCGATATCACCCCTCAAATTGTTAATAAGAGGAAGTCCGCCCTCCAGATAATCTATGCTCTTCATACTAAGTCCGACGCAAACAGTTTCCTTCATAATATTAATTCCAAAATTACAATTGTCCATTATCTTCTGTTTTTTCTTAAAGTCATAAACCTTACCGTAATCCGTTACGATTGCGCCGGCAGCCTTGGCTTTAGAAACAAATTCTGCCTTTGTCTCTCCGCCTCCGATTATATCCAGAAAGATATTATTTTTTTCTGAAAGTTTTTTAATTACATCGACTATTTTTTCAATATCGATAATATTATTTATTGAGCCCAAATAAAGCAAATGCAACCCTTTATCATTAAGCATGTTAAAATCCGGAGAAATTTCACAGTCATTTTTCTTATGTGCCCAATATATAACTTTCTTATCTTTATCCTTAATATATTTTTTTAATTTCTTAACATAAAGCTTGCATTCCATAACTATGAAATCAGCATATCTCAAACTGCGATCTCTTACGGTCTGCCACAGGTTAAAAGGAAATTTATCCGTATGGGTACTCGGAAAGCTTTCCGGCCACAAATCAATTATATCCATAACGACTTTAACATTTTTATTATTTTTATATTTCTTTGCAAGCGTAGCCTGGAAATTAGGCGGCACAACCAAATACAAAATATCAAAGGTCATTTTATCAAGAATCCTTTTGCATTTTTTTGCAAAATTATAATGTGAATATATTCTTGAAAACGAAATATTCTTTTTATACGGAATCGTTTTAACGGATATATAATTTTCTTTTTCAATCTTTCTTTTTTTCTTTTCGATATGCATATAATCGGAAGCAAGCACAGTAACATCATAGCCTTTTTTCTTAAGTGCCTCATATATCATATCAACTCTGTATTCAAAAACCGAAGACGAATTAACTATTACAACCTTTTTCATATTGCATTTCCTTATAATTTAAAAAAATGGGCAGGTCAAGCCTGCCCGAAAATGATGCGGCAGAGAGGATTCGAACCCCCGACACCATGGTCCGTAGCCATGTGCTCTATCCAGCTGAGCTACTACCGCACAAATATTTACAACAGTAGTGATTTTACCTTATATAAAAAAGTTTGTCAAGTATGATTTAAAGCAAGTTAACCCTACCATATTTCATTCTTTGACATTTTCCCTATATGTAGCAAAACTTTATGTCAAAACCACAACAGGTACATACGGAAATAACATATCCGTCAAAAACTTTTATATCATAATGTATCTTTAAATCATTATCATTCTTAATGTATGGAATATATTCATAAATCTTTTTATCAATTATGTCAATATTCTTCTCGTCGGGATTAACACTAAAGCTGTCCAGTCTTTGACCGAGTCCCTTTCCGGTAAGCTTCATAAATGCTTCTTTCATGGTCCATATTTTGTAGAATCTCATATCAATATCCGAACACTCAAGACCGTCACTTATGTAATCAATTTCCGATTTCGTAAAGAATCTGTTAGCAAGCTTCATGTCATCATCCCGTTGTCTTATTCTTTCAACATCAATTCCTACCGCTCTAATTCCCGGGTCGTCAGAATATGCAATAGCAGCATAATTTCCGGAATGTGAGAGATTAAAGATAAATTCATCCTTATCTTTTATATACGGTTTTCCGTTCTCTCCCTTCATTATTTCCAGATTATTACCGCCCGAACCATAAATTTTATCATAAGCTTCAATAAGAAGCTCTCCGGCTGTAATTGAGGTATAAACCGCCTGCCTGTTTTTTATTTTTAATACAGCTTCTTTTCTTTGAGGATATAGTTCCGAAATGATTTTTTCGAAATTATCATCAATATAACTTTTTTTTATTTTCTTTATCTTAATATCTATTTTACTCATTTTTCATACTATAAACAAACCTCCGGCATACTCCGGAGGTTGTTTAATATTTTTTATTTAATATATTTTATTTCTCATCAAGCTCTGAAAGGATTTCAAAGAGTACATTTACTTCTTTTTCCTTAGCTGCATTGAAATATGTCTTAAATCTTGATGATGCCTCAATCTCGTTAGTTATGGAAATCCTCACAAGAAGGTTTCTTGCAGCAAGCATATTTTTAACAACGGTAGCATAAGCATCCAGAGTTTCCTGATTAAATTTAAGATATCCATGCTCCATCAGATATTCAATTCTCTTATACATAAGAACCTTATGGTCGTACATTATATGGAGTGCTCTGATATCAAAGTCAGGTTCTTCTGCATGAAGCTGCTTCTCAACCTGTGCGAGTGCTTTATCATAAACCTTTATACCGAAAGTAGTATCATCAAATCTGTTTCTTAACATACGGAAATGATTCTTTGTATCCTCAGAATTAAGATACTCCTTAATGTTTTCTCTGATAAGATCAAGGTCTACATCATATACAGGCATCTCGCTGTTCTTCATAATAACATAGAGTCCACGCTTGCCGTTATCGGCATCCTTAAACATGTGGTCTTCCTTCGCACTGATAACTTCCCAGCCTCTTTCCAAATCCGAGAATGAAACCGTATTATATCCATAATGATCCTGGAAAGTGAAGTCACCTACGTAAAATTCTTCCTTATCTCTGTCATATCCATATATGAAAAGCTCATGCGGGAACTTATAATCAACCTCTGCATCGCAGAGAATCTTTGCCTCATCAAATACACCATATACATATCCGTCAAGATCAATAGTCTTAATAACAAAATCAATGATGTTACCGCAGTAGCTCTCAATCTGCTCCTTTGTCATAAGTGAATATACAAGATACGGACACTGCTTAAGGGAACTGCTTCCCGGCATCATATCCGCAAAAAGCATATCATCTCCTGTAAATATCTCCTGAATATGATAACAACGTAACTGTATATAGTTACTGAAAATCCATTTTTTTGCATTTTCATCATCGGATAAAATCGAAAATAAAGTTGCATGCCACTGCCATGATGTAATCATCGGATAAGTTACGGGTAATTTCTTAATATCTGCCATCTTTTTTATTCCTCCAATACTATATTTTTAAGCTAACTTTTCAGCAACCGTAGCTGCCAAGTCTCCAAATGTATCATATGAAGATAATGCCAATTCGTAATCGTTAAATGAAACATCGAATTTGCTTTCAACTGCAAGAATAAGTCTGATTAATGATACCGAGTTTACGCCATATTCATTAGTTATTGACGCAGCCAAATCTATATTTTCGATTTCCGGCATAACTTCCCCAATAACTTCTTCGAGTTTAGTATTAATCTGTGCTCTGTCCATGAGAAATAACCTCCTAATAAAATTTTTCAACCAAATAATATTGTACTATTTTTTACTTCATAAATCAAGAGAGAATGAAAAAAAGAAAGACGCTTAAGAGCGCCCGGACTAACGTGCTATGCATATACCTTTTACGAGCATAAGCAGTATATTTATTCAGAAAAAATGTGCCCTCACAGGTGCTAAGCATAGCGTCAAGATTAAATAGCAATATATAAAGGCGGACCCACAAAAGTGCTAAGCATAGCGTCAAGTCTAACGTGCTATGCGTGTACTTCTTGTGGGTCCGCCTTATATATATCGTGCTATATTGAATTCTAGTACTTAGCTGTGTTGAGCTTAACTCCAGGGCCCATAGTAGATGCGATAACCACGCTTCTTAAATACTGACCCTTTGCAGCTGAAGGCTTAGCCTTCAAAATAGCGTCTATTAAAGTCTGGAAGTTGTCTGTTAACTGCTCCTCTGAGAAAGAAGCTTTTCCAATTGGCACATGGATAATGTTTGACTTATCAAGTCTGTACTCAATCTTACCGGCTTTAATATCATTAACTGCCTTAGTAACGTCCATTGTAACTGTACCAGCCTTAGGGTTTGGCATTAAGCCCTTAGGTCCGAGAACACGTCCCAAA
>ODAI010385530.1_pt1 | contig 70410 bp, 66 predicted proteins | sample 1539321 | NCBI WGS metagenome assembly ODAI01 (sample SAMN02144231, study PRJEB22623) | gut metagenome | biome: sheep rumen | host: Ovis aries | place: New Zealand
CTATAAAAGCGTTTTATAGCGCCGAAGGCGCGTCGGAGACTGCATGAGACGTGTTTTGTGCCCTGAGGCACAAAACTGGCAGCGCGTTTTACGCGATGCCTTTCCAATAAAATGAAGCATTTTATTGGAAAACAGTATCAGTGTTTCCGGTTTGTTCCGGAATCAGGAGCTGCTGCGGCGGTCACGGTCGCTGCCGCGATATTTTTCAAAAAAGCTTGTCTTGCTCAGCCCTTCCCGCTGGCAGAGCGTATCAACCGCCCGCATGTTCACCTGTTTGGCGCAGCAGTAGTTGAGCACAGTCTGGCGGCTTACGCCGAGCAAGTCGCCCATCGCACGGAGGGTGAGGTTGTTCCGCACGCGATAGTTGTCAATGACATTCGTCGGACGGTGACTCACCGCACGGCGCGAGCTGCGCTCTCCCAGCAGCAGCTCAGACTCATCATGGAGCGCGAGCAGCTCGTCGACTCGGACATACAGGGCTGCGGCCAGACGGCGGAAGACCGATGCATGGGTGTAAATAGAAAAGCCATGTCTTTCACAGGTGCCGATCTCATTTACGCTGACGCCTGCGCGTTCGGCCAATGCCGCTATGCTGAGGCCGTGCTTTTTGCGCCAGTAGCGCAGACCGCTGATCTTCCCCTCGGGGAGCTTCTCCTCTCCCCTGCGCAGCGCCAATGCTTTGGGATCGACAGGCAGCATCCTGCCGAGCTCAGAAATTGCGCGTTCGATGTCGTCGCAGATCACACTGTGGAGCGAAATGCCGTAATGAGAAGCCACATGCATGGCAATATCAAGGATCACATCATTGCCGTTCTCCAATCCGATGTAGCTCGTGTACGGCAGACCGCAATTCGCAGCGGTTTTGATGGCGGGAAGGCCGCTACGTTGACGCAGTACGACAGGAACGTTTTCGATCAAAATATTGCGATTACGAGACATGTTCAGTCCTCCTCTCCCTCGGCGTCGAGGCTGTTGATCAGCCGGACGATATAGTCGCGCCATGCCATCTGTATATTACAGGGGATGCCGCGGAACTCCTCGAAGGACCCGTACGGTGCCTGCCAGCTCAGGCCCATGAGCAGCGCGTCGACAAGAGCCTGCCTCTGATCGTCGGGTTCCAGGCTGCGAATGTCCGGCACTGTCGTGTGCGCAAGCAGGTCGAGGGCGGATGCGGGAATATCGTCCCAGATGCCGCTGACTTCCAGAATTGCGGCGACCGCAGACAGATAGACCGGTTTGTTCTGATCCTCGATTGAGCCGTCTGCGCAGACGGCTGGAATCTGCGCGCAGCAGCGCACGCCGCCTGGGATACGCATGCACTCCAGATCGCATCCGATCCCCTGTGTGCCGATCGTCGGGAAGGAAACACTGTGCAGGCCGTTTGGACCGATCACCTTGCTCAGGTATCCGAAACGCTCCTCCAGGCCTTCCAGAATGTGAACAGCACGCTCCGCTTCGCCCGGGATCCCGTAACGGAATGCGGAAAGGGTGTTGTCACAGAACTGGATCAGTTCCTGCGCGCTGCAGCCAAAGGGCCAGGTTGCGAAGTGCTCCAGATCGGTGCAGATCCAGAGCCAGTCGGCGTCTGAACCATCGCAGGTGTAGATGTGCGCTCCGCCGTCCAGTGCTTTGTTTTCCGCGCGGAGCATCGGCATTTTCGCGGCGCGTTTCATCATACCCAGCACGGAAGCGGCCTTTTTATCCGCGTCGATATCATCGGCGTGGGCTTTCAGATACACGGAGACCGTGCGGAGCATGTCGAAAACGTCGCGCTTGGAGCTGATGGCCGAGATGAGCTCGGCATCGAGTGCGGGGGCGTGGTTGGATTCGGGTTTTTTCATGTTTTTTTGTTCCTTTCTGTTGTATGATTTGCGCAAAAAAGCTATGCAGGTGCTTCCTGCATAGCACAAACCATACGTCGAAAGAAAGTAAGCCCGAATCTGACAAATAAGCCTTGCTTATTGCCGCTGCAGGGGTTACAATGTTTTCGCGCAGAGTAATCTGCTGTGCAGGTGCCCATTCACCTGTGCAGGTGTGTGGGAGCTGGCACTCCCGCACACCGCTTTTGCTTCTTGCAACTTAATTGTACCAACCTGCTCTGACATTGTCAATTCCGCGAGTTAAGAACACAGTAACAAATGCAACTTATTGATAAGCTCCTTTTCTATACCTGTTTGACGCTTACGGCCTTGATCCGTACCGTTATTTGATCTGGCTAATAAACGAAGCGCCCAGAAGGGCGGCTGTTGATCCCTTCTGGGCGATTACGCTGACTCCGCAGAATGCTCCGCTAAAGTGCAGAATTGATACAAACTAACACTTGATCTTCTTGGGGCCAACTGCTGGTGGGCTCCTTTTTCATGTCCATTTGACGCTTACGTTCAACTCCCCGAGTAGTGGCCTTCACATCTCTTATTCTTCAAAACACTTCTGATCAAGTCGTTAAATCGGTCGGCATCCCATGCGCTGCGCCCGATAAACAAGCCATTGATCTCACGACACGCGGAAAGCTGAACGGCATTTCCCGGATTTACTGAGCCGCCATAAAAAACTGGAATCTCTCTGCCGGACGCCGGAAACATGGAGAGAAGCTCCTCCCTGATGACAGACAGCTTATCATCTGCATAGTCGACGGATATCGGCTTGCCATGAACGCCAATAGCCCATACTGGTTCATACGCAACCCAGACCATATTCCAGTTATCTTCCGGAACTTTTTCCAAGCCGATTCTCAACTGCTGTCTCAGCACAAGGTCTGCCTGTCCCGCTTCTTTCTGCTCCTCCGTCTCTCCAACGCACAAAAGAGCTTTCAAGCCATGCCTGATTGCGCAGGAGACCTTATCGCGTTCCATTTCATCTGTTTCCCGAAAAATCTGACGCCTTTCCGAGTGGCCTATCATGACAAGGTCACACCCGACCTCTTGCAGCATAAGCGGACTGATTTCTCCGGTATACTGTCCTTCCTCTTCCCAGCACATGTTTTGAGCGCCGAGCGTCAGCAGCTTCGGATCGCGGCAGGAGTTTGCCCGCTCCAATGTAGTAAAACTTGGGATTACAAACAACTCAAACTGATCTCGGTCGATATCCTGTGTCAGACTGCAGAGATTTTTCACGAAACTCTCAGTCTCGGCGATTGTCTTGTACATTTTGGTATTTGTTCCCATATACCACTTCATTTGACGAGCATCCTCCTGTTAATGCGTCGCTTCATACTCCGCAATAGCCGCAACTTTAGGCGCGGATCTGCTGTTTTCATCAAACGTGTTCTTTAAATACTCCCTTACCAGGCATTTTGCCAACTCAAGTCCGATCACTTGCGCGCCCATGGTAATCACATTAGCCTTATTACTCAGCTGCGCCCGTTCGGCTTGATAGATATTGTTCACCTCAGCAGCATAAACGCCTTTGATTTTATTGGCCGCAATACAAACGCCGATGCCTGTTCCGCAAATCAGAATACCTCTGTCGCACATGCCTGCGGCAACAGCTTCGCCAACCGCCACAGCCGTGTGGGCATAGATCGGATCCGCACTTCCGAAATCAAATACCTCATGTCCAAGGTTTTTAACGAAGGGGATCAACGCTTTCTTATAGTCTTCAGCGTTCGGGTCACAACCGATTGCAATTTTCATTCTTAGCCTCCTGTCATCGCAGTCGTTGTTACAGCTTTGTATAATATGGGCTGCTGCACGGCATGTCATAAAACTTTATGAGTTCTTCATCCATTTTCATAATGGAGATAGATGCGCCGGCCATTTCCATTGTCGTAACAAGGCTGTTAACATCCATATCATGGACGATCAGTCCCATATCGCAGAGCATGAGCTTGAGTTTTCGATTGAGAATCATCAGTTCCATCATGGTTGTACTGCCGAGGCCGTTAACATATGTGCACACCGTATCTCCTGGCTGTAAGCCGCTGTCTCTCATAACTGCATTGACCAGTTCTTCCGTAATGGCATCTGCGCGCTGCATCTTTACTCTCCGGATCCCCGGTTCTCCGTGAATTCCGAGCCCATATTCCATCTCATCACTCGGCAGCGTAAAAATCGGATTCTTCTGGCCGGGAATTGTCGCGCCCTCCAAGCCCACGCCGATTGAATAGAGGTTGTCCCTTGCTTTAGTCGTGACGCGGAATGCTTCGTCCAATCCCAATTCTGCACAGGCCGCACCGGCGATCTTTAGCATTAGTACGTCTCCTGCTATTCCGCGGCGCTCTTCGATCCTCTCTCTCGGTGCGGAAGCGATATCATCCCAGACTCTGACTGTTCTGACGTGAATCCCCTGCGCTTCCAGCTGTTCCGCCGCCTTGTCAAAATTGAGATTGTCCCCGGCGTAATTACCGTATAGGAACATCACACCCGCGCCTCGTTCCGCAGCCTTTGCCGTCTCAAAGATTGTTGTCGGATCAGGAGAAGCAAATACGTTGCCATTTGCGGATGCATCAGCGAGATGATCTCCGAGGAAGAAACCAAACATCGGCTCATGGCCAGATCCGCCGCCTATGACCAAAGCTGTTTTCCCGTCCGGGATGTTTCTTCTTACAAAACCGTTTACGCCCGGAACTTTTTCAATCAACTTCCCGAAGGCAGCGAGGAAGCCCTCTCCCTCTTCCCGCACGCAGTCCTCCGGGCGGTTAATCAGCTTCTTTTTCCATGGCAGAACGGTTTTCTTGTCATCCGCTCTGGTCACAGCAGATAATATGGGATCCGGCGTATGTGTTCCCGTAACATAGTCACGCATTTCCGCCAAGATAAGCCATGTACTCGACGCGCCTGCGTCCTGGTGTCCGACAGCTCGCTCCATCAGGCTTTTTGCTCGGCCGAAACGGGCCACATAATCTTTTGTCTTCTCCATTCCCCTCTTCGCCGCCGCTTCAGCCGCGCAGAACATCTCCTCAAAAGACGAGCTGTTATCCATCATTGCGTCAACCGCAGGACTCAGGGCGTCGACCATCGTCTTATCCCCCACCTTGGCATGACCGAGCTTCTGTATTTCTTCCAACCCTTCCTTCATTTGCAGCGCAAGATCCGCCGGGCCGATTTCATCTGTCGGCATTCTCTGCGCCGCCCTGCCGGAGAACAAAGCGGAGAAAACCATTCCCGATGCTCCGCCCATTGTCCGCCGCATAACCTCAGCCATCCCAGCATAGAGAGCGTAGATATTTGTCTCGTTTACCGCAGAAAGTAGATATTCTTTGGCAGCGAGCATCCCTTTTTTCATCCCTATTCCATGGTCTCCGTCGCCAATCTCACTGTCGATTCTCGTAAGCCACGGCTCGTTTCTGATGATTCTGTCAGCACAGGCAAGCAGCATTTCGCGAATTTGTCTGATATTCATGGTTGTCATGACCGCACCTCCTTAGGTGAAGGGATTTTCAGAAGGATATGGCAGTCCTCTCGGTCTGTTCCAGCTGATATCCTGAACGCCGAGGTATCTGAACACCTCAAACAGCAATTTCCCATGGTGTCCAAAGGTAACTGCTCCGTGATGAGGAAATCTCTTCTCGATCAGAACATTCCTGTAAAAGCGAGCCATCTCCGGGATGCCAAACACGCCGATACCGCCAAACGATTCGACCTGGACAGGCAGCACCTCTCCCTGTGCGATGTAAGAACGCAGAACCCCATTGCTGTCACATTGCAGACGGTAGAAGGTAATGTCAGACGGCGCGATCGTCCCTTCAAGTGTGCCTCTGGTGAAGTCCGGCTCTGAACCCTCCGGTTCAAGGAGTCTGTGTTGGATCAGCATGTATTTGACCGCTCTGCCGGAGCACAGCTTGCACGATGGCGTATTCCCACAATGAAAGCCCATAAAGGTATCGCGCAGTTCATAATCAAATCTGCCCTTGATTTGCTCTCCCCATATTTTCTCCGGCACGGTGTTGTTGATATCGAGCAGAGTGACCGCATCGCAGGACACGCAGGCTCCGATATACTCGCTGAGCGCGCCATAGATATCGACTTCACAGGACACAGGGATGCCTCTCGACGCGAGGCGGGAATTCACATAGCAGGGTTCAAACCCGAATTCTTTGGGGAAAGCCGGCCAGCATTTATCCGCAAAGGCAACATACTGCTTGGAGCCCCGGTGGGCCTCAGCCCAATCGAGTAAGGTCAGTTCGAACTGGGCCTGACGCTCGAGGAGATCTGGATAATACCGCCCCTCGCCCATTTCCGCAGCCATATCCCTGCAGATTTCAGCAATTCTGGGGTCGCCGGTATGCTCTTTGTAGGATACCAATAGATCAAGCTCGGAGTTTTCTTCGATCTCGACTCCCAACTGATAGAGCCCCTGAATGGGAGCATTACAGGCGAAAAAGTCCTGCGGTCGCGGGCCAAATGTGATAATTTTCAGATTATTCACACCGACAACCGCTCTTGCCACCGGGATAAAATCCTTGACCATGTCTGCTATATCCGCAGAAGTACCTACCGGATACTGTGGAATGTATGCCTGTAAATGCCTCAATCCCAGATTATAGGAACAGTTCAGCATACCGCAGTAGGCATCTCCACGACCATTTACAAGGTCGCCGTCTCCCTCTGCCGCAGCCACGAACATACACGGTCCGTCGAAATACTTCGCGATCAGGGTCTCAGGCGTTTCAGGGCCGAAATTTCCCAGAAAAACGATCAATGCATTGCAGCCGGCAAGCTTAACATCCTGAACCGCAGAAAGCATATCTTTTTCATTTTCCACAGTGACAGGACATTCATACAATTCACCCGGATAAACATTGACGATTGCTTTTCTGCGTCGCTGAGACAATTCGATCGGAAAGCAATCGCGGGACACCGCTATAATTCCGAGTTTGATTTCCGGAATATTATTCATTTTGCACGTAACCTCTTTTTCGTTATTTCCCACTGATGCGGCGCCTCCTCTCGGAAGACGGCCGCAATTCTGACGCAAACAGCCGCTCCAGATGCTTGTTCAAGCCTTATGTTTTCATCCGCATGACGGCTCCTGTTATCAGCCGGTTTTTATGCCTCTAAGATTTGTTCCCGCTTCGTGTCAGAGAATCTTAGTAACGCCTTTCAAAACAAGATGGTGAATCTCATCGTCGCTCAATCCCAGATCCTTCAGGATGCTCTTTGAGTTTTCTCCCAAAAGCGGAGCCCGCTTGTACACTTGAGCCGGAGTCTCCGAAAATTTGAGCGGCGTACCTGCCACCTTTACGGTCCGTCCGGAACCTGCATCTGCATCAATTTCGACCAGCATCTCGCGAGCTTTTACATGTTCGCTTTTGAAAAGATCTCCCGCGTTATTGACAGGTGCTGCCTGACAGCTGAATTGAAGCAGGACGTCCATACAATCCTGCGTTGTACGCACAGAAGTCCACTGCTCGATCGTTTTATTCAGCTCATCCTTGTTGGTCACTCTGTCAGCAGCGGCTGCAAATTGCGGCGCTCTGAGCGGTTCATAATCTGTCGCCTTGACGAGGTTATCCCAGTACTTCACAGGACTGCCGCAGATGGAGATGTATCCGTCTGCAGTTTTATAGACGCTCCAGGGGGCCTGAAGAGGATGATTATTTCCAATCGGCTCAGCTATTTTCCCCGTGTAGGAGTACTGGTACAGGATTCGTTCACAGAGCGACATGATCGCGTCCATCATGGCGACTTCAACATACTGCCCTTCACCGGTGTCTTTCGCGTGAATCAGAGCCCCAAGAAGTGCGATAACAGAGAGCGCGCCTGGGAAAAGATCGCCAATGCCGGGGCCAACCTTATACATGTGATCCTTGTCAGCGCCGGTCACAGACAAAACACCTCCCTCCGCCTGAATCATCAGGTCAACTGTCGGTCTCTCTTTATTCACTGCGCCAACCACTCTGTCCGTGCCATAACCGCTGATAACAGTGTATACCAACCTGGGGTTTAATGCGTGAAGCGTATCGTATCCGAGATTATACTTTTCGAGAATTTTGACACTGCTGAAATTGGAGATGACAGCGTCACACTCCATGGCAAGCTTTTGAGCAATTTTTTGCCCCGCTTCGTCTTTGAGGTTCAGAACAAGGCTTTCTTTATTTCTGTTAACACTGTTAAAAAAGCCGCCTAAACCGTCGTCTCTGGTCTCTTTGTTCAGAAAAGGTCCGCTTCCTCGAATAAAATCGCCATCCGGTGCTTCAATTTTAATCACTGTCGCTCCCATATCCGCCAGCATCATCGTCGCATACGGGCCGGCAAGTGCGCGTGTAAAGTCAAGAATCCGATATCCGTTCAACGGGCCTGTTCGTTTTTCAGTTGTTACAGACATAACCATAATCCTTTCTGCGCATAAAAATCCTGCGGCGGCACAGAAACTTGCCGCCGCAGGCAAGTGCGCAAACCATCAATCAATGCTTGAAATGGCTCTCACCGGTTGCCAAACACCAGTTTCTTTGCAAAGCCGAAGGCATCTGCATAGGCGAGCACGAAGATAACGAGGCCGATCGCACTCCAGATATAGTTGGGGATAACAAGCATTACGCCAGCTGCGACAAAAATAGCCCTCTCCACAAAATTCAGCCGTTTTCTTGCATATGCCGCTACTCCCATGCCGATTGCAACGACCCCCAGGATCGCGGTAGCAAGACTGATCACAATAGAAGCTGTCGCGCCGATCAGAAGAAGTGACTGGTTGTAGATAAAGGTATAGGGAACGATAAATCCTGGCAGGGCGATAAAAGTCGACAGCCAGCCTGTTCTGACCCAGTCTGACTCGGCAATGTTGGCCGCCACAAAAACAGCAGCGCAGACAGGCGGTGTCAGCACACCGAAGCAGCAGAAATAAAACACAAACATATGTGCGATCAAAGGCTGAATCCCCAGCGAGATAAGCGCAGGAGCAAGGATGGAGCCGCCGAGCACATATGCTGCAGTTACCGGCAATCCCATGCCCAGAATGATGCAGACGATCATAGCCAGCACAAGGCAGAGGAAGAGGCTCTGTCCACCGACGCTGACAATCACATTGGAGAGTTTAACAGCAAAGCCGGTAATAGAAATCAAAGAGATAATAACCTGCGCACCGGCAAGAAGTCCGGCCATGTCTACGATGGAATAGGCTGAGCTGCGGCAAACCTTGGCTGACATTTCAACCGTGTTGCTGAAGATCTTCTTTCCCTTGTCGAGGATAATGAATTTGACAATGATATAGATCAGCAGTCCCGCAATCGTGGAATAGAAAGCGGAATTTGCCACGGGGAAGCCGATCACGAGGAAATAGATAAACACAGTAAGCGGAACAAGAATAATGATCAGATCGCTGATACTGATCTTGATTTCTCCGCCGGTGCCTTTGATTCCGTCGCGCTTGGACACAAAATGAATGGCTGCGATTGCGCCAAGATAGTACAAAACTGCGGGAATAATGGCCGCCTTTGCGATTGAAAGATAGGGTATTCCCAGATACTGAGCCATAATGAACGCACCGGCGCCCATCATCGGCGGCATGATCGCGCCGCCGGCCGCACCGACAGAGGCAACAGCACCGGCCCACTCGTTGCTGTACTTGGCATCCTTCATCATCGGAATCGTAAAAGTGCCCGTCGCAATCACATTACTGACGGAGTTTCCGGAGATCATACCGAAAAGGCCGGATGCAATCAAGGTAACCTTTCCCTGTCCTCCGGTCGATTTGCCGATCAGCTTCTGACCGATATTAATGAAGGTCTGTGAACCACCGGTATAACCCAAAACAGATCCAAAGATGGCAAAAAGCGCGAGCATGACCGAGGACATGCCAACCATTTGTCCCCAGACGCCATTGGTTGTGTGGTACAGAGTCTGGAATACAACATCAAAGGAAAAATTCTTGTGGCCCCAGATTCCGGGAAAGAGTTCGCCGAAGAAAGTATAGAAAAACAGGATCGCCGCCATAACCGGGAAGGTCCAGCCAACAATTCTGCGGCTTGCTTCCAGTCCGAGCAGAACCATCACGATCGCGAGCACCTTGTCATAGGTACCGTACCAGACAAGAGAATCCCATAACAGCTCATTGGATTTGATCGTTATAAAGAGGCAGCACACCACTGCCAACAGAGCTAAAATCACATCATAGAACGGCACCCTGTCCTTGGGGCCTTTCTTCTTGGAGATCGGTTTCAAAATAAAAACCATAAACAGGACAAATGTCATATGGATCGTGCGCTGGATAATGTCCTGAAAGACGCCAAAGGCAATTGTATAAATCTGAAAGATGATCAGGCACACGGACATGACAAAGATGAGCTTGTCCCAGAAACCTGTAAGTTTTCTCATCTGAATTCTCCTTTTTTAAGACACATGCGCAGCCGCCGGAGAAGAAGAGCAGGATTCTTTTGCTCTTCTCCTTTCCGGCCGCAAGGGGTTTCAGGTGTTGCCTCTCAAAGGCTTTTTCTAAAGGTGAGCAATCAGCCCGGACAATCAAAGGGAGTTAAGCCGCGGGAACGAACTCAGGCGGGATGTTCGCTTCAGGAACCTCATAACCCTTCTCGAGCAGATACTGAACCGTACCGGGATGCAGATAGCAGACGGCGCTTGAAGCAGTCAGTCCGGGAACATCAACATCAGCGCCGGAGGGGAACGACGTTGTCCAGATCTCCCTTGCTTCCGCATTGTCGAGCAGAGCAGAGATCATCTCATAGCCTTCCTCCTGGGTGAAGTTGTCTACCATTGTCGCAACGCAGGAAACCGTTACGAATGTGTTGATATCGTGGTCAATGCCTTCAATCGCCCCGGCAGGGATGGTGTAAGGAACAATGTACGGATAGGTTTCCTTGATGATGGCGATCTCTTCTTCCGTCATGCTGATGATATCAATGTCCATCGAGGCCTGAATCTGAAGGATATAGCTGTCATTCACGGGACCGTTTTTGCTCACGCCAATAATCTGACGGCTGAGCATCGCGTCGGCTGCATCGCCCTGGCTGGCATTGAAGTAATCGGGATGGATGTCCATTGCGTCAAGGAGGCCGGTAATCATGGCCTGCGCCGCGGTTCCGGTAGCTCCGGGGCAGAAGCGTTTGCCTTCCAGATCAGAGAGCGAGGTCACACCGGAGTCCTTGGAAACGGCGATCATGCAGACGGAGTACGCCCAGTTCCACATGATTCTGGTCTCGTCGCTGGGATCGCCCTCGAAGGTATTCAGGCCATAGACACTGTCATAGAGGTTGCTGTCCGAGGAGTTGCCGAGGTCAACATCGCGGCTGCGAATCCGTCTGGTGCTGTCAACGGCGCCGGATGTCTCGGAAACAGTAAACTGCAGATAAGGCAGCGCAGTGGAAATAGCCTTCGTCATACCGAGGTAGTATGCGTAGTTGGCGGAAGTTGCCGGGGTCGCGGAGCAGATCACATAGCGGGTATCACGCTTTACGGGTTCTTCTTTCGCAGGTGCAGGGTTTTCACTGTCGGTTTTGGTTTCATTGCTGGGGGCGTTGTTTTCTGCGGCAGGGGCAGCCGGCTCATTGGTTTTCGCGTTGCTTCCGCAGCCGCTCAAAACGAGGCAGCAAAGCATTACGAGAACGAGAGCGATGGAGATGGCGCGTTTTTTCATTTTGTTTTCCTCCTTTAAAATTTGTTGTTATCTTCCAAGTTTGACTTGCTCAATTCGATTATTTTCCTGATATTATCCTCCCTGTCGAGATTCCAGACAGCGGAAAGCAGCTGATTCTGTCGATCCCGTGTAAGATACCGTTCTGTCATTCCGCGGAACTTATCTTCCATCGTATCGTCACTCATCCGGGAAGAAACGCTGCTCGTCTCCCTGTCAACCATCTCGCAGCGACGATTCCCGTTCTTCAACCATACGGTCAGTTTGGATTCCTCGATCGCGATATCCCGGTTTTCAATCAGATGAATCTTATCTCTCAGAGCAACGGCCGACGGATCAAAAACTGCTTCATCCGTATACTCGCTCAATCCTGCCCGTCCGTAAAGCAGCGCCATCGCCACGCCATGATGAACACTGGCTTTTGCCTCTATGAAATTAGCAGGCTGCTGTTTATGCCCACAGACATCCATTGCCAGGTAATTGATTTCAATCTCTACCCGCTCGATTTCCGCCGCTCTGACTCCGCTTCGATAAATCCGGATTGCTGCATCGATAGACGGGAAATTGACGACGCCGCAGGGATAAGGCTTGTAGTTGTTCTTCAGGATCTGATATCCGCTCCATGTTTCATTGAGAACATCGTAATCGGGCTCTGAAGAATACAGTCTTACAAAGCCCCTCGGTGATTCGAGGGCGCTCAGAGAACTGTCCATACCGCGTCTTGCAAGCATCGCGCACATCAGCCCATTCGCTGCAGCGTTGCCTGCATGTAGCGCTTTTGCGTCGGTAGACAAATTGGCTCTGTTGCCGGCGGCCTGCGATCCGACAAGTCCGATCGCATACGCTTTCTCCAGCGCGTTGAGATCCAAGGCTGCAGCTGCGGCTGCAGCGGCTCCGAACATACCGGTGGTTCCCGTCGCGTGCCAGCCATAATCAAAATGCCCTTTCTTACTGACGGATCTCGCCAGGCGTTCCGCAACTTCCACACCCAGCACAAAACACCTGAGCGTCTTATCGCCGCTGAGCGGAAAGTTTTCACCGAGTGCAAGCAAAGGAGGATAGACCGCACAGCTTGGGTGCAGGATTGTGTCGACCATTGTATCGTCAAAATCATACATAAAGCCGCTTGTCCCATTGCACATTGCCGCCAGACGCATATCCAGTTTTCTGTTTGTACCGATGATTGTCGCCTGAGCCGTGCTTCCAAGCTCTTTGGCAACCTCTTCGATGATTCTGACCGGCTTCTCGTTATGCGCGCTGATTGCCGAGCCAAGATAGGTAATCAGACATCTCTTCGCCTCATGGATAGCTTCCTCAGGGATATCACGAAGAGAAAAATCCGCAAGATTCTGGGCAAACGGATTTAATTTCATGGCTTTTCAACCTTTCTGCAGTTGCGCAGGTTTTCAGTCTTTTGGCGGTTTGCGAAGAACAAATGTGTCTCCAATGGTAATACCGCCGTCGACGAAAAGCGTGTGACCGACGATGTGGCTGCAAGAAGGAGAGAGCAGCGCGACAACGGGAGCAATCAGATCAGACGGTTCTCCCGCCCTTCCGTGAGGGATCGACGAAACGCGTTCGACCAAGCTCTGCGGATATTTCTCATAATCGGCCCTGTTGATGTCCGTAATAATCAAACCAGGCGCTATGGAATTGACATTGACCCCCTGCTTGGTCCATTCTACTGCTAAGGCTCTCGTAAAGCCGTCGATAGCCGCTTTGGATGCCGCGTAAGCGGTATAATTGGATTTCCCGCGCCTTGTGCTCTGAGAGGAAATGTTCACGACTGCCCCGAAACCTCTGGGAAGCATAAATTCTCCGGCGACCTTGCAGCTGACTACCATTCCTCTGAAATTGGTATCGATCACTTTGTCAAAATCAGACATCGAAATATTCTCAAGAGACTCGATAATATTGATGCCGGCCGTGTTGACAAGTCCGTCTATTTTACCGAAGCCTTCGTTGATTTTCGTGTAGGCCTCACGGATGCTGGCCTCATCGGTGACATCCGCCGCGAATCCAAGGCTGTCCTCTCTTTTTTCTTTCAGCTCTGCAAGTACTTTTTCCACTTTTTTGGGCGAACGGCCTACAATAGCCACCTGCGCACCGAGATCGGCCAGGGCAAGCGCAATCTCTCTACCTAAGCCAGATGAACCGCCGCAGACGACTATTGACCTGCCATTCATTCCAAACAAGCTCTCAAGCGTATACATGTCCTTTCCTCCTGTCATTACTGCTTGCCCCTGCTCTCACAATGACTCTTCTGCAACTATTTCTTCGGTACACAAACCACAACATTTGTTCCATCCGCCGTTTTGACAAACGTCAGATCCATCGGTGTGTCAAGCGGCGTATCTTTATACTCTTCCGGGAGGCGCGCGGTAACAATACTTCCTTCTTCAAGCTTTGCAAGGGCCACAGAATAGGGCGTATCTTTATACGGCCCCAGATACCCTTTATGAAATCTTACTCTCGACCACAAAACCGCTTTCCCCGAGCACGGTTTCCAGACGATATGGTCAGACAAGCAGTTTGTGCATACAGCGGAAGGCGGAAACTGGATATGCCCACAATCCGAGCATTTCTGAACCATCAGCACCCCCTGCTGCAGACCGTCCCAATAAGGCTTCTCAAATTCAGGTGCCTCTGGGAGAAGGCTTGCTACGTTTGTCCGTTCCGATTCAGTCATCTTGATACCTCCCTTATCTTCTGGCGAATATATGTCCTGTCACGATCGGAGAGGCACAGATATACAGGGACAGCGAACTGTCGGCAACCTGTCTGTCGCCGCACTCATGCCTCAGCTGCCGTACACACTCCACCTGGTGGTTGAATCCCTGCATATAGGATTGTGATGTATGGCCGCCGCAGGTGTTGACCGGCCGTCTGGATTCTCCGATCCTTAGTCCATTTCTGTCGATATAATCGCCTGCGCCGCCTCGTTCACACATTCCGATCCCCTCCAGAGAAAACAGGATCGTCGGGGTGAAATTATCGTAAATCTGCAGATTGTCGATCTGCTCCGGGCTGACTCCCGCCTGAGCGTACAGATCAGTGGAAACTTTTCGCAAAGCCTGATAGAAGAAGTCTTCCTTCAGATAAGATGAAGCCATATCACCGCAGGCACTGGTCGCTATCATTTCGACCACAGGCTTCTTCAGGTCTCTCGCTCGCTCAACGGTTGTCAGAATGATTGCCACAGCGCCGTCGTTGATCATGCAATAATCCAGCAGCCGAAGGGGCTCTGTGATATATCGGGCACTCATATATTCTTCCAGTGTAAACGGCTCTTTAAAAACACTGTTCGGATTCAACGACGCGTGGTATCTGTTTGCGGCGGCAAGTTTTCCAAGGTATTCTTCTCCGACACCGAATTCATGGCGATATCTCTGATACATGGAAGCGACCTGAGCGCCGGGCGAGGTCATGCCGTGCATAAGGCCGTAGGGATCTCCTCCGTCGCCTGTTCCGCCATAATTATATCTCGACGAACGACCAATATTGGCATAAACCACAAGACAGGTGTCACACATCCCCGTGGCGATCGCCATCGCAGCGTATTGCAGCGCCACGCCGCTTTGACGTCCGGAGGATTCCAGCGCATTGACAAGCCGCGGCTTATCAATGCCAACCTTGTAGCAAAAGTACTCATAGCGTTTAATATCTCTGACGCACAAAACGCCGTCGATCTCTTCTTTCTTCAATCCCGCATCATCCAGAGCCAATTTAAAAACTTCGGTCCCCATTTCATAGGGATCTCTTGGTGAAGCCAAATTTTTTTCCTTATACAGTGCTCCATAATCCAGTTCTCCGATGCCCGCCACAGCTACGCTTCGTAAGGTTTTCAATCGCATTCTGCTGTCCCCCGTCCTTGAAAGAATATAGTGATTATCGCTATATTCAGCATAATCTTTTGTTCGTTTTTTGTCTAATATCAATAATAGATTAACATATAATCCCAGCCTATAAATGATATGACTTGTTTACGCGATCGATCGTCATTCTGGGTTTGTGAAAAGGCCGGAATCTCAATCGTTTTTTCATATTCTTAATCTTGACAATGCTTATATGGTCGACTAAAATACATAGCGTAAATTGATAAGCTAAGATGATTTTGATTATTTAGGGGTGAGCACAATGGAATTGCAGCAATTAAAATACTTTGTCGAAACCGCAAGATGTCAGAGTGTCACCCGCGCCGCAGAGCAGCTATGCGTTGCTCAGCCATCCATTTCGCAGTCTATTTCCAGGCTGGAAAACGAATTGGGAGTCAAACTATTCGATCGAATCGGAAAGAAAATTGAGCTCAACAGCTATGGAAAGCTGTATCTGAAGGCCGCTGAGGATGTGTTCGATCGCCTGCAAACCGCCCAAGAGGAGCTGATCGTCCTAAAGAAGACGATCGACTACCCTCTGACAGTCGTGACCTGGAAACACTCCTCCATCTGTCCGCTAATTCTTGTCTCTTTCTTTGAGCAGCATCCCGCCGTCAACATCACGGTTTTGCAGGAGAACATGGCGGACATAGAGTCTCAGCACATCGACTATGATCTGGCTCTGGTTGTCGGAACGCAGGAGCATCCCGCTCCGCACCCAAACGTCGTCATGTTTACCGAGGAGATCAATCTTGCAGTGAATCGGCACCATCCTCTTGCAAAATACGATTCTCTTCCTCTCAGCGCAGCCAAGGACGAGGCGTTTATCATGAAAACCGAGGGAACGCCTATGCGCACCATGACTGAGGCCTTCTGCCGCCTGGCCGGATTTACTCCAAAAGTTCTTTTCGAAAACCATGATTCCGACACTCTGCGCAGAATGATTCAGCTTGGTATGGGCGTTGGGTTCTTCCCGCAGTATACTTCGGGCCTCGTGGATTCCGAGCTGATCAAGCTCATCAAGATAGAAACACCGTTTTGCAGCCGAACCATCAACATTTGCTGGCCCGAGGGCAAAGATCCCTCGCCCTGCGCTCAACTGTTTATTGATTTTGTGCGGCAGTTCTTCAAAAATAACTACGGGCAGGAATTGCCATCTCCCACTCCTTGAAAGAAATACATTACCATATTATTATTTGACGGCAGAACTTCAGGTTCTGCCGTCAAAACATTTTTACTTCCGAAGCTGCTCCTGAACAGTTCGGCTGATGCTCTCTGCATCCAGACCGAAAAAGTGCAGAAGCTCAGGATAAGTACCGGCAGTGCCAAAGCTGCTCAAGCCCAGCCGGCGGAACGATCCGTATACCGGTTTCTTTTCCGCAAGCGCCTCAGCGACCGCTCCGCCGAGTCCACCGGAAACACTTCCGTCTTCGACCGTCAGCACAAAATCTGCCCCATGGCAAGCTTCTGCAATCGTCTCATCATTGAAGGGCTTGACGGTGTAAACGTCCAAAACCGTTGCTCCGATTCCCTCTTTTTGAAGGTCGTCTGCAGCGCGCATCGCTTCACCCACGCAGGAGCCGGTTGCAACAATGACTGCTTTTTTGCCGTAGCATCTTGCGCATTTGACGTCACCGGTCGGAAACTTTGTATCCTCCGGATATACTACCGGTGTAGCTCCGCGTCCAAGCCTGAGATAGACAGGTCCTGGAATCTCGGCCGCGCTTTTGGCCATCTCTTTTGCCGCTACTGCATCTGCAGGGCTGAGGAGCGTCATGTTCGGAATCGAGCGAATCATCGACAGATCCTCCGTTCCCTGATGGGTTACGCCGTCGGAATCCCCGGACAGCCCACTCAGGCCAGAGACGATTTTCACATTGAGCCCGGGATAGGCAACAAAGGTACGGATCTGCTCCACAGCACGCATAGAAAGGAAGGGACTATATCCAACGGCATAGACCGTGTATCCTTCTGCCGCCATTGCAGCGCACGCGGTGATCATGTTTTGTTCAGCAATGCCAAATTCAAAATAACGATCCGGCCAGCGCTCAACAAATTGTCCCAGCGCGAACGAACGATATGTATCAGCAGACGCCACAAGAATATCCTCGCGTTCCTCCGCCAGCTCGACCAGTCCACGTCCGAAGCCTGTTCTTGTTGAAAGCATCTCATACATATTTCATCTCCTCCTCTCTCAGCTCGTCCATCGCCTGTTTGAATTCCGCGTCATTCGGCGCTTTCATATGCCATAGATACTGTCCCTCCATATAGGAAACACCCTTGCCTTTAACGGTATGGCATATCAATGCGGTTGGTTTTTCCTCACAGGCTTTTGCGCTTTCGATTGCGTCAATCAATGCCTGTACATCGTGTCCGTCAAGCTCCTGCACATTCCAGCCGAAAGATTCAAACTTTTCTTTCAGTGTTCCGAGCGACTGAATCTGATCAACGCTTCCACCTGACTGCAATCCATTGTTGTCGACGATCATCGTCAGATTCCCAAGCCCTGCATTTCCGGCATACAGCAAAGCTTCCCATACGATGCCTTCCTGCAATTCGCCGTCACCGCAAAGCGCATAGATTCGGTGTGCTTTTTTGTCTCGTTTTGCAATCAGCGCCATACCCAAAGCCGCGCTGACGCCGTTTCCGAGCGATCCGCTTGTCATATCGACTCCCGGGCATTTTCTCATATCGGGGTGTCCCTGCAGCTTACTATTCAACGCTCGATATTCCAAGAGTTCAGACTCAGGGAAAAAGCCTCGCTTCGCAAGGGCAGCATAGTAAACAGCAGCCGCATGACCTTTGGACAGGACAAATCTGTCGCGGTCTTCCCAGTGCGGTTCATCGGGTCTGAGGTTCATCTCTCTGAAATACAGCACAGAAAGAATCTCCGCAATAGACATACACGGCGCAGCATGACCGGTTTTTGCATGATGCACCATCTCCACAGTTTTCTTCCGCAATTGATAGCTGATACGGTATAAGTCTTTGACCGTTTTACACATTTTCTTTACTCCTTTTTTTGTCGAGCACTTCAACAGCAGCCTGAATAATCGCCTCTACGCCCACGCAGTACTGTTCCACCAGCGCGGCATAACTGCCGCTTTGTGTATAGCAGTCTTTGATCCCGACACGTGTGCAAGATACGCGGAGGCCTTCCCCCGCAATGGTCTCCAGCACTGCAGAGCCAAGTCCCCCGACAATGGAATGCTCTTCCGCTGTGACGATAGCTCCGGTATCCACGGCAGCATGGATGACGGCTTGCCGATCAAGAGGTTTGACTGTAAACATGTCTAATACCGCAGCGCTGATCCCCTTTTTTTCAAGTTCTTCTGCTGCCTTTTTTGCACGGGCTACCATCATTCCGCATGCTATGATTGTTAAATCAGTGCCCTGCCGCAGTCTGACCGCTTTTCCGATCTTGAATTGCTCGCTCTCGGAATAGAGATTCTCAGACGCGTGCCTTGAAACGCCCATATAAACCGGGCCGCCCAGACAGTCTGCCAACTCTCCCACCGCCCAGGTTAACATATGGGCATCCGACGGCACGAGGACCTTCATTCCGGGAATAGCTCTCATGACGTTCACATCGTCAAAGCTGTGATGTGTTGCTCCGTCAAAGCCTCCGCCAAGGCCGGTATTGGAGCCTATGATTCTGACCTCCAGTGAGGAATAAGCGATCATTGATTTGATGGCAAGCAGTCCGTTGGATGTAGCCACAGTAGCGAACGTGTTGATAAAAGGTATGAATCCACAGCTTGCCAACCCGGCAGCCATAGCTGTCATATTCGCCTCTGCAATGCCGACGTTGAAATGCCGTTCCTGCAGCTCCGGAAGTAGCGTACCGCTCTTCGTACTGCCTGCAAGATCAGCATCCAATACGACAACTTGTTTGCTGGTCATGGCGCAGGCTTTCAAAGCTCTGCCATACACATCCCGTAAAGCCTCAGGCATTTTGGCAACACCTCAATTCCTTCATCGCTGCGACATATTCCTCATCGGTGATCGCTTTTCCATGATATTTGTTCGTCCCCTCCATGAAGGAGACACCTTTTCCCTTGACCGTATTGGCAAGGACGATGCTTGGTTTCCCGTTCTTTCTGCCTTTTGCTGCCTGAATACAATCATAGATTTCAGAAACTCTATGTCCGTCACACTCAAAGACATTCCATCCAAAGCTTTCCCAACGCTCCGCCATATGTCTCATCGGCATGACCGTCTCTGTCACGCCGTCCAGTTGAACCTTGTTCCAGTCCAGCACAGCAATCAAATTGTCGCATTGAAACTTTACCGCTGACATGGCAGCCTCCCAGATTGTGCCCTCATTCAGTTCCCCGTCCCCGAGTACACAAAAGATTTCTGCGCCACTTTGACGGAGATGTTCGGCAACAGCCATACCAACCGCGGCGGACAGTCCGAGTCCGAGCATGCCCGTTGTCAATTCAACCCCCGGCGTCTTTCCCGCACACGGGTGCCCCTGAAGCCGGCTGCCGGGCTGACGGAGCGTTTTAAGTTCCTCTTTTGGGAAAAACCCCTTTTCTGCCAGAACGCGGTAAAGCATGGGCGCAGCGTGACCTTTCGAGAGGATCACGCGGTCACGGTTCTCTTTCCATTCCGGAGTTACATCCGCGCACTCCAGATAGATAACTGTCAGGATCTCGCAAACCGAGAAGGAGCCGCCCGTGTGTCCGGACTGTACTTGATGGATGGTATCAAGCACATCGATACGGAATTCTCTGCAAAGCTCGTCCAGTTCGTTTATTCTTTGCGGGGTAAGACTCATATGGCCTCCCCCTTTTCGTCCCATCGCTCCCGGATGCTTTGAACACAGAGTGCCGGGCTGGAATAAACAGGAAGCCCGGTTTCTCTTCGAAGCGGCTCCTCCATCCGCTCCATAGATCCCTGAGCGAGAAGGATCACATCAACGTCCGACGCAATGCATCTTGCCTCATTTAGGATCAGTTGATCGTGTATCTCAGCATGACCTTTGCTGTTGGCCTCATATGCGCCACGGGCGACGCGGGCTATGATCTCAACCTCTTTCCCCTTTTGCTCTGCAAGCCTCTCAATGAAGCTTTTCGTAGGAAGAAGCGTGGTTTCCAGCGAAGCCAGTACCCCGATCCTTTTTCCCGTATCGATGGCCTTTTCTATCATCGCCCTGTCGATGCGCAGTACCTCAGATCCAAACTTTCCGTCTGCTTCCTCCGCGATCTCGCCGACAGAAGAGCAGGCACAGACGATGAGTTCCGGATTCAGCAACGAAGCAGCTTCAAAATAATGCATCATTCGTTCCCTGACAGTAGACGTAACTCCGCCGTTGGCGATTACCTCTTTGATCAGACTGTCATCCGCGATATTGACGATACTTGCCGAAGGAAAAGCCTCAGACAGCTTTTTCTTCATGGCTCCGACAAGCCCGCCCATAGAGGTGTAGATAACTGCGATCACCTGTTTTTTCATACGCGTACCTCCTCAGCATCGGGATTCCGATGGAAACGAATGACCACTTTGCCGGTCCGCGGCTCTCTGCGATTGGCATATTGAAAGGCTTCTTCGATCTGGTCAAAATCGAATTCATCTGTAATCATGGTATCGGCATGCTGCTTATACTGGGCAAACCGATTGATTACGGGAATAAACTGGTTGATTTGTAGTCTGGAAGCAGAAATATCGATTTCCTTCCTCATGCATTTATACGAATCCAGCGGAAATGTAACGGGTGCAACCGGAACAAAGCGCCCCGCCGGTGAAAGAATGTCGATTGCTTCGGCTGAGAGCGCCGGGACACCGGCACAGTCGCAGACGATATTGGGTCCTTCCTGATCGGTTATCTCCATCACCCGCTGACGGACATTTTCTGTCTTGCTGTCGATCACATATTGGATTCCTATTTTTCTGGCCAACTCGAGCCGACCGTCCGCCAGCTCGCTGATGATTACCTTTGCTCCCATCTGTACCGCTGTATCTGCAAGCATGAGGCCAATCGGTCCGGCTCCGTAGATCAGCATACTGTCCCCTTTCTCCAGCTTCGCCCGTACGCAGGTTTGCGCCGCAACCGTATACGGCTCAATCAAAGCTGCCTCGTTCCAGCTCATCCAATCCGGGATCTTATGCCATTGCTTTTCATCCGCGACAAAGTACTCCTCCATTCCGCCTTCCATGTTGCAGCCCGTGACCCGAACGCTCGAGCAGACGTTTCCTCTTCCCTTTCGGCACGCATAGCATCTGCCACAAAAAGAGATCGGCTCGTGAACTACCCGATCCCCCACCTTTAGTTCTGAAACCGCCTCTCCGACCTCTGTAACAACGCCTGCAAACTCATGTCCGGGAATGCGGTCCGCTCCAACCGACTGGGAATGATGCCCTGTGTAAATCTTCAAATCAGTCCCGCAGATTCCAATGCTCTCCACAGCAACCTTGACCGATTTGGGGCCTCTCAGCTGCGGTTCTTCGATGTTGATGATTCCGCTTGTGACCTTCCCGTTTTTTTCGCTGATCATATAAGCCTTCATGCCTGGCTCTCCTTTCCTGTCTTTTCCGAGCTGGCTGCACGGACTTTCTATAAAAAATGTATTTGTCTCCATCGGTATTTGCAATAAGCCCATTCCGGGATCATTCTCATTTTCCGCACTTTTCAGTTGTCATTCCCAATCCCAATTATTAAAAAAAGCAAAACCGGCTGAGACTTCTGAAAGTCCCAACCGGTTTTGCGGCAATGTGATCAAAATTCATCTAGACATTATATTCTGTTTTCATCCTTGCCATAGTTGGCAATACATCCTCTCTCAGCGAGCGTCTGGCAAAGACGATCCGCTCCTCTCGATCTCTGATGGAGCGCATTTGATAGTAAGCCGCTCGAGTCATCTCAATCAGCTCACGCGGAGTCGCCAGAATTTTATCGGTAAACTCATTCACAGTGTCCCAAAAGCGATCGGTAGGAACCACTCTATTTACAAGACCCATCTGCAAAGCATCTTCGGCAGAGAATTCCCAGCTGGTCAGGAGCGCCTCGAGAGCACGCTTCTGCGGCATAGCGTCTACGGTATCGATCAACACCATCATTGGCACACCGCCCATTCGGACTTCCGGAAAGCTAAAACGAACGCCTTGTCTTGCTACCGCGTAGTCGCATGCCGCAAGAAGTCCCATGCCGAGTTTCATGCAGTGACCGTTTACCGCAGCTATTGTAGGTACTTTGATTTTTGCCCAGACATCCATAAATTCTGCGAGCGCGTCAGCATATAACTCCTGCTCTCCGGGCGCATTGGGATCGACACGGCCGCCTGTATAAAAGAAGTTTTCGTCGCCTGTTATGATGATCGCTCTCACATCCGAGTTGTCCGCTGCATTCATACAGCATTTTGTCAGTTGTTTTGTTCCCCGCCAATCCAAACCGTTCTTCATCGGCGGATTATCAATGGTGATCGTCATTATCTGATTAGTTACTGTTGCGCGCACCTGGCAGTTTTCCATTCCGTATTCTCCTCCAGTAAACTAAACTGTTCTGCTGTTCCTTTTTTATCATCTCATAACCTTTTGTTTTTGTCTATTCGCCATATCTGACATGATGAACTCTTCAAATAGATTTCCTTTTGTCCTTTTCAGATTGATTAACAATATTTGTGACTTGTCTTTTTTTGTACCCGCATTCATGGATCAATTCTCATTGCAAGCTTGACAAGCGAATTCTGCATGCGATATCATTTAGCTGAAACCAACATCGCATAACCCGTCACTTGTTTTGGTGAAGATCAGTCTGCGGGTTTGTGCACTGTCACATTCACAGATGCCTTTATTTGTTCTGCAGAATTGAGGATTTGCTCCATGAACGATATCCATCATTATCTTCTCGCTTCGACTCCATCGATCCATGCTTTTTTGTTTGTCGTCGCACTTGTCATCGTCCTTCTAATCAGTACAGTTGGCGTGTTGAGAAAGCTGCGGAAGGCAGAAAAACAAGCTCGCGCATTCCTGATCAGGAATTCCCTATCCCGGGAAGAGGATTCATCTCTTGACAGCGATCCTTTTGAAGCACTGCAGCAAATCAGTCTCGAAGAAAAGGAGCAACGCAAAAAGTTAGAGCACATTCTCCGTGATTTTGAACCCGTTCTTATGGAAAACAGTCTTTTATATGCACTAAACGCCGAGCCCTATACCGAAGTGCCGGAGGACTCCGTACGCGAGATCCTTGCGCGTATGCATATTACGGAGCATTCCTCTGATCAATACGCCGTGCTCCTTGTGCGGATAGAGGCTATCAGCACTCTCAAGTTGGATCTTCACCGTAATGTCTATAGCAATTTTCGTACTGTTTTACAATTCAGCTGCAGTGAAAGTATCCCTACCGCCTATGAATCGCACTTCGTATGGACAGACCATTCCCTGCTCGCCGGAGTCGTTCTGTTCCCTGGCTCATTCTCTCAGGAGCAGATTTATGCAGATATGAACGAGATCTCAATCCGTCTGCAGGAACAAATGACGCTACTGAGTGAAGCTGCCGTTATCATAGCCTTCAGCGATATCGCAGCTTCCTCATCGGCTTTGCCCACATGCTACCTTCACGCCAAAGAACTGCTGCAGCACAAGATTTTTTATCAGACGGATACGCCTTATACCTACCGTCAACTGGTTGAGCAATCCGTCCAACTGTCATATGAGCAGAGGCAACATATCCTGGAACAGATTATGGCTGGTAAAACACATGGTCCGGTTGAGTTGCTTGAGAGCTACTTTACCGCGCTCCATAACAATCCTGAGACAAAACTGGAAAACGTAAAGTCAATCGGCCTTTCAATTTCCGAAAGCATTCTGTCCGCTGTCAATGAAAGCCGCTCTGCTATCGACAATGATTTTGAAGACGCTTCCCTTTACGACGATTTGCGCAATGCTCAGACGGTACATGACGTAGCAGATCGGGTCGTCTCTTTTGCAAAAGCCGCAGCCTCCTATATGCATGAGAAGCTTCAAAACAAAAAGAACAGCAGAATCAAAGAGGCCATCGAGTGGATTGACAACAATTACAACCGTGATATATCGCTGGATGACATTGCCGCCCAGATGGGCTTGAGCACAACATATGCCAGCAAACAGCTCCACGCTTATACCGGGATGAGTATTTCAGAATATATCAACAAAGTGCGAATTGATCATGCAAAGCTGCTCCTCGCAAATACAAAAATCAGTTGTGCTGAGATTGGAGAAAAAGTCGGTTTTCGTCATCCGCAAAGCTTTGTCCGAGCGTTCAAAAATTATACAGGTATGACCCCCGGCACATATCGAACAATCAGCACTGAGTATCGTTCAGAATAAATGTTTTACTGTCAAAAGCGGTTTTCTGCTTGGCCGTGAAATAATAGAGTTTGATAATCATATCTTTATGCAACCATGTTATGTAAACAAAAGCCATTGTTTTATCCTCCTGCACTGCAGGAGGATTTTTTTAGTCGATGCCGAGGCGGGTCAAGAGGTGATAAGAGGTCAAGGAACTGTCGTGTTCATGACGCCGGAGTGCTTGATGGATTGAGCCCTAGCGTAAAAACTTCAAAGGCTCGTACTGGTGGATGTGTTGATCCTCAGTACGAGTCTTTTTAGTCAATGCCGAGGCGGGTCAGGAGGTCGTAACGGGCTTGGGAGCGGTTATAATCCTCTGCAAGCTGTAGACCGCTTCGACCGGTTCCGAGGCCACGATGGATATACCGGCCAATTTGGTACGCCCAGCAGAGGGGCTTTAGTACTTTGTGTTTCTGGTATGCTTTCCAGTTATGTTCGCCCGCATTCTGAAGTGTAAAGAAAAGCCCATTGCGCCTTATATTGGTAGCCACAGTCTCAATGCCAGTTCCAGCACCATTGGCATTTCCAAAATTTCCTGTGATTAATAAGTTCCGAAGAAGCTCATCGCATAAAGTCAAATCGGCGCTGTCCGCCCAAGTAATACTATCTCTTAGTCCAAGATATACCTGACACATCCTCGTCATTACAATTGCCAATGTTTGCAATCCACACTCTGTTGCTGCTGAACATAAATGTTCAGCCCAGAACCGATCATCAGCAACCTTATCAACATACATCATCCAATCCAAAACTTGTCGAAGTCCGATTTCGCTTCTGAGATGACCAGCCACATGAGACAATAACACCATACCATTTTCCATCTGTGGAAGAATAGGAACTAAATGACCAGATAGCTCAATCACGTCCGAATTCTCAATCCCAGATGTAACATACTTTTCTATGTCGAAATCATCATAACTATAGTGATGATGCAGTTCGACCTCAATTCCGTCTTTTTGATAACATCTGTGTCGCCCTACAAAGTCAAGATCCTTAACTAAATGATACCCAATCTTGGGCAACAATGCACAAGCTGTTTCAAATTGACTCTGAGGAACAATAAAATCTATGTCTCCCATCGTCCTCAGAAAGGGATCTGGGTAGTATATTGCAGCAGCAGATCCTTTTAAAACAACCATTGGAATCTTTGAGGCTTTCATCAGTTGCACGAGTTCATCTTGGGCATATAGAATGCGGATATAATGTGCTGAGTAACGCATAGCTTCGGGGCTATCTGGAAACAAAAGCGAAACAAGAGCTTGTTTCCTTGCTTCATCCATAGCTATGTCAGCATTATTTGGGCGCTCTTCGCCCCACAAGGCTGAGCGTATCAGTTTTAGAAGTATAATCTGCTCCGCTGTCAGTGTTTCAGCTTTTCCCATATCTTTCTCCCCAAGTAATATACACAATATCCAAAGACGATGCCAATTGTATTGTCCACGATATCGCTCAGCTCAAACCAACCCCGCATTGTAAGCACTTGAAGAACCTCAATTATAAGAATAAGCGTCACACCAAATAGAATAGTTTTTATTAGGTTCTTATTAAAGGATAGTGGGTACAAAATGCCAACAGGAAGTAATATGCAAATGTTAAGAAAAAGCTCCGATCGCTGTGAGGAATTGCCGCTGCTTCATTGTATCCACGTTCCAAACAAATCAAGATTAATAAGGTCTGAATACATTCTGTCGACCATTTTCTCCCTTGATAAGACTGTGAATGTTAGAATCACAATAATGTATAGAACTAACAGATTACTAATGATCTGCTCTCGCTTGTTCCGCAGGAAAAACAAGCAGATAGCTACTATACCTATCACAATCCACCACGGCAGGCTAACAATGCGAAACTGATGTAGAATTGCATCTATAAGTCTCACAGTTTTACCCGCCTTTTCATTATTTTCTTCTCCACACCATCCGATTGACAATGCCCGTATACGACTGGATGATTTTGACGACCTTATCGCTTACGTTCAAGTCTGTGTAATCCGGCACGGGGATGCCGTTGTCGCCGTTTGCAGCCATTGTCACCGCGGTATCGACTGCCTGCAGCAAGCCCTTTTCGTCAATGCCGGCGAGGATGAAGCAGCCCTTGTCAAGGGCCTCCGGCCGCTCGGTCGAGGTGCGGATGCAGACCGCCGGGAAGGGCTTTCCGATAGAAGTAAAATAACTGCTTTCCTCCGGAAGCGTACCGGAATCGGACACCACGCAGAAGGCGTTCATCTGCAGGCAATTATAGTCGTGGAAGCCCAGTGGCTCGTGCGGGATAACCCGCTTGTCCAGTTGGAAACCGGACGCCTCCAGCCGCTTCTTGCTGCGCGGGTGGCAGGAATACAGCACCGGCAGGTCGTACTTTTCCGCCATTGCGTTGATGGCCGTAAACAGGGAGAGGAAATTCTCCTCCGTGTCGATGTTCTCCTCGCGGTGCGCGGAAAGCAGGATGTACTTCCCTTTTTCGAGCCCCAGCCGGGTGTGGATGTCGCTCGCCTCGATCGCGGCCAGATTCTCCGTCAGCACCTCCGCCATCGGGCTTCCCGTCACAAAAGTACGCTCCTTCGGAAGCCCGCATTCGGAGAGGTATCGCCGCGCGTGCTCGGAATACGCCAGGTTCACATCGGAAATGATGTCCACAATGCGCCGGTTCGTTTCTTCCGGCAGGCATTCGTCCTTGCAGCGGTTTCCGGCCTCCATGTGGAAAATAGGGATATGCAGCCGCTTGGCGCCGATCACGGACAGGCAGGAGTTCGTGTCCCCCAGAACCAGCAGCGCATCTGGGCGCAGTTTCTCCATGACCGTGTAAGATTTTGCGATGATATTCCCCATCGTCTCGCCAAGGTCGGCACCGACAGCGTCCAGATAAATCTCTGGGTCGGCAAGCCCCAGATCCTTGAAGAATACTCCGTTGAGGTTATAGTCGTAGTTCTGCCCGGTATGGACGAGGATCGTGTCAAAATATAATCTGCATTTCGTGATAACAGCGGAAAGCCGGATGATCTCCGGGCGTGTGCCGACGATGATCATCAGCTTGAGCTTGCCGTTATTCTGCCAGAGTGTGTTCACGCTTCTCACTCCTCACATCCCCAGTTGCTCGCGGACATAGTCCGTCGTCAGCAGCTTTTTCACCACGCCCTCCACGTCGAGCAGCGTCGTGTTGCTGCTGGTGTAGCTCTCCTCAGCCTCGGTCATGACCTGCCCCTGAACAAAGTATTTATCATAGTTCAAGTCGCGGTTGTCAGCCGAAACACGGAAATAGTCACCCATGTCCTCGCTGCGCAACCGCTCCTCGCGAGTCATCAGCGTCTCATAGAGCTTCTCCCCGTGGCGCGTGCCGATGATGTTCGTGCCGGTATCTCCGAAGAGCTGCTGCACCGCTTTGGCCAGGTCGCCGATGGTGGAGGCGTCCGCCTTCTGAATGAACAGATCGCCGGGCTTGGCATTCTCAAAAGCGAAGCGCACCAGCTCCACCGCCTCGTCGAGGTTCATCAGGAAGCGCGTCATGGCCGGGTTCGTGATCGTAATGGGGTTGCCCGCCTTGATCTGGTCGATGAACAGCGGGATCACGCTGCCGCGGGAGCACATGACGTTTCCGTAGCGGGTGCAGCAGATCACCGTGCCGCCGCAGTCCGCCGCCACGCGGGCGTTAGCCGTGATGACGTGCTCCATCATGGCCTTGGAGATGCCCATGGCGTTGATCGGGTAGGCCGCCTTGTCCGTGGACAGGCAGACCACGCGCTTCACCCCGGCGTCAATGGCCGCGTGGAGCACGTTGTCCGTCCCCTCCACGTTGGTCTTCACCGCCTGCATGGGGAAGAACTCGCAGGACGGCACCTGCTTCAGCGCCGCGGCGTGGAAGATGTAGTCCACCCCCGGCATGGCGTCCGCCACCGAGCGCGGATCGCGCACGTCGCCAACGTAGAATTTGACCTTGTGCGCGTGCGCCGGATACCGGGCCTGCAGCTCATGCCGCATATCGTCCTGCTTTTTCTCGTCACGGGAGAAAATGCGGATCTGGCCGATGTCCGTGGTCAGAAAATGCTTTAGAACGGTGTGGCCAAAGGAACCGGTGCCACCGGTGATGAGAAGGGTTGAACCCGAATATGGTAATTGAATCATTAGAAGGTCCTCGTAATTATATAGAAAATAAACTCGCAGAAAATAAACTTGATGATATCTATTTCTTGTAACGCCAAATCTTTGAAAGGATTGATATAAATAGTTTTGGCGCAATATTGATTGCAGTCAAAATATATTTATCAACTTTGCTGATAGAACTACCGTTCAAAAACGGTATACACTCTCGCATATAAGCAAGCGTTTCAGTATACTCTGGTCGCTCATTTTTCGTATACTCCCATGGCATTGTAATGAAAACCGTTTTCGCTTGGTAAAGCGTCAGCCTTGCAAAATGCTTCTCTGCTGCCGGGCATATTACCCGTGAAATCCGTTTAAGCTCACAGGCATTCTTTACGGAATCGACAAGAGATGGTCCAAAGCCGGAGTTCGTGATACTACCGGCACGCTGATAATAATGGTAACCAGAGTAGTCAATCTCAGCAACATCATAGCCTTCAAGCAGGAGCAGCGAAAGAAAATAGAAGTCCTCGTTCAACCGCCCTTTTTCAAATCTGCGTATTCTGAGAAGCGAGGCATCAAACAGCTTGTCGCAGACTGACTCGGAGAACCGCTTTTCGCATACGCCCTGGATATATTCAACCGCTGTATAGCATCTGATTGAATGTGTGTTGTTAGACTGGTTCTTTAGTACATTGTACTCACTATCGACGATGTAGCTTTTCATATGTGCAATACTACATCCGGTAGACCAGGCTGTTTGAACAAGGAGTTCTATCGCTTCCGAATCCAGATAATCATCACTGTCCACAAAGGAAATATACTTGCCTGTTGCAATGTCTAGTCCCGCATTTCGTGCATCCGAAAGCCCTCCATTGCTTTTGTGGATTACCCGGATGCGGGAATCTTCTTCCGCAAAAGTATCGCATATTGCAGCACAGTTGTCTGGCGATCCGTCGTCCACCAAAATAATCTCCAGGCAGACATATGTCTGGTCAATCAGGCTTCGCACACACTTTTCCAGAAATGGCTCCGTATTGTAAATCGGAACGATAATGCTGACCAATGGTAAATCGTTTTCTGTCATATTCGGAACAACTCCTCAATATGTCTCCACCCATCTTCTTTTTTGTCGGTACGAATATGTGTCAGTAATTGGTCTCGATACTCACTGTCGAAATAAAGCTGCTCAATGGCTTCCGCCATAGCTTCTGGCGTACACACAGGAACGATCACGCCGTTTTTTCCGTTGTCAAGCTGTTCTGACGCCCCCGCGAAGTCCGTGCAGACGATCAGTTTATCTAGGGTCTTTGCCTCTGCCAAAGTGAGACCAAATCCCTCATGCCTCGAAGGTTGAACATACAAATCAGCATTGGCCATATAGGGGTATGGGTTGTCCTTCCGCCCAAGAACAAAAAAGGTGTTTTCGAGTCCGTGCTTTTGAATCAACTCCTGCAAGACCTGCTCCTGCTCCCCGTACCCTATCGCATACCAAGCCAAGTTAACCGCTCTGTTTTTCAGGATTGCACAGGCATTGATCGCAATATCAAAGCCTTTCTGCTCGACAAACCTTCCAACAGTCAAGAGCTTGAAGCGTTTATCGCAAAGGAACTCGGGCTCAACCTCAGATTGATCCTGCGCCTTTTCGGTGATCTCTCCTGAATCCACGATATTATGGACCGTTATCGTTCTGTCCTTCAATTCCGGACACCGTTCTGAGAACTCATCTGAAAGGCGCTGCGAAACGCCTACTATCAGATCATAGCAGTTTAGCCATCTTGCATATTGCTGCACCCGAAAGCCTGTAGTGCTGAAATCGTTGTGAATCCACGCGATCTTTTTCTCTGCCTTCAATTTCTCTATCACATACCTCAGCACGACAGGAGAGTGCATATGATAGCATACGGCGATGTCATAACGCTCCGGCAAAGTCGGTATCCCGTCCAGAGAAATGACTGCGGGGGTTGAATTATGCCGGGAGCCGACCTCCATGGCGATCCGACCTGCCTCGAAAAAGCGCCCCTTCTTTAAACGCATGGAAATGATATCCGCAGCACTGCCACAGTAATACTTTCGGTCTACATCGAGATCTATAAGATGAACATAATCAGGAAGTGATTTCACAATTTCGAGATCCTGCCGATACAGGAGTAAAACCGTGATGTCATATACGTTGGGATCAAATCGTCCTAGAATCGTAATCAATTCTTTCTCGACGCCGCCGCACACCATGGTCTGCAGACAGAATAGAAGTTTTGTCATCATCTCAAATCACTATAAAAATACTCACGGCTGCCAAGATACTTCTGTTTGAATCACCTTGGCAGGATTTCCTGCAACTGTAACAAATTTAGGCACATCATGTGTTACTACCGAACCACTTGCTACTACACTTCCTTCACCGATAGAGACGCCTTTAAGAATTATAACATTGTTCCCTATCCATACATGCGGGCCAATGATCACCGCTTCCTTTTGTTCGGAATCTGATTGGTACTTGTGATAGTCACGGTCCATTATGCAACAATCCCAAGATATTAGAGTCCCATCTCCAATAATCAGCTTTTTCCCTACATGCAATTGTGTTCGATCGCCGATGTTCACTCCAGACCCAATTTGTAATTCCGCCGTTTCAGTTGGTGTTCCCCAAACAGATATTTTAACCCCATCCCACAGAGTGATATTCTCACCAAGTTTCACTGATATTTTACCGCCTGTACTAATCGTCACTTTTCCCCCGGGCGCAATATGTAGATGTCCACCAGCATTGTTCAATTTTTTCTCATACATACTCGCTTTATATTTCCTAATCCAATAATTTATCTTGTTGAATATCTTTCGGATCAGCATAACCTATAATCTCATCTCCTTGGCTCAAATCAAATTCAGTATTTTAACAACTTCTGAAATATTGGAGCAATCATCTAATTGATGTCGTTTCGCCTCAAAATTGACGTCCGATAGGTTTGAGATCATTTTCACAATTCCAGTATATATTGATTCAGTACTAACTTTAGTGTAAATTACCTTTTCCCCCGGAGATAAGTGTTCACCAGCACCACCTACATCAGTTGCCACGATCGGTTTAGATAGAATTACTGCCTCAAAGATTGTCAATGGGTATCCCTCGGTGTAGGAGGGTTGAATGTATATATCGCAGTTTTTGATATATGGATATGGATTAGTTTGCATTCCGGTGAAGACGCAGACATCTCCCGTCCTATGGTTTTTAGAAAGCAATTCTATCCGAGATCGATCTGGACCATCACCAACAATATACCAGCGGAATCTATATCCCTCTTTTTTCAACCGCTCTGCAATTGGTGGGATCAATTCCTGTCCCTTCTCATGGCTGATACGCCCAACTGTGACGAAGCAGAGCCAATCGCGGGAGGCAGGGATCGTGCACGGCTCATCCGCCATTTTTCGAATCATATCTATGTCAAACAGATTATAGAACACCTCTGTCAGATTAGATGCGGTTGGGAATGCCTGCAAAAAACTCTCTTTTGTTGCTTTAGAAACACAAAAGATCCTGTCAAACTCCGCATAGAGTTTTGCTGCATCATATAAATGCTTCCCTGTAAACGGATGGTCGCCATGAATCCATGCAATTCTTTTCTTCGCCTTTACCTGATACAACGTTCGAGTCAGGTGGTCGATATTCATTCCATGAAAAGCGATCGCACAGTCATACTCCACATCGGAAACTAAGTCAGCATGTTTCGCAATATATGCGTTATTAATTACCCACCGCTTGGAAACATGACCGAGAAAGAGAGTTTTCGTCCGAAAAAGCAAGGCATTAATCGGTTTTCTCTCACTTATCAGCTTTGAATACAAATATCTTGTACGCTCATACGGTGCAACAATTGTCTTTACATTTTGGGGAATCTGATCCTGCAGTTCCCCTTGATCTGTTGTCTGGATCAGGGTAACATCTGCATAGCGAACAAGCTGCCGCATCAGGGGAATTACAGCCTTTGGAATCCCGCCGATGGACATATCGCTGAGTATAATTGCAATTTTAGGCCGTGCTTCCTTCATTCGTCCTCACCTGATAAAGCCAAAACCTGCGTTTTTCAAGGCCGTTTTGCTTTCCTCCCGCTCCATGATCTCAGCTGGAAGCAGATCAATCACAGGATACTCCTGCATACGCGCCTTCATTCTCTCTATATACTCGTCGTAACTGCACATGACTCTACATGGATTGCCGACGACCACAGAATTATCCGGAATGTCTCTAGCCACAACCGTTCCCGCCCCAACGACGACCTTGTTCCCTATGGTTGTATTGGGAAGGATGATTGCGCCGTTTCCGATAAAAACATCGCTGCCGATGTGTACTTTGCCGGACTTTGAATACCCCAGGCACTTTTTTGTGCTTGCGTCATGGGTCAGGATATTTACGCCGGTGATGGTCACATTGTCGCCGATGGATAGCAGATATGGCTCACCCAAGTCGATCTTACTGCCAAGAATATCAACGTTAGTCCCAACTTGACCGCCCCCTGCGCGAATGCGCTCAATTAGACGCTGGGAGATCTCTTCGTCTGTTAGAGCAGGTCCTTTTATTCTTCGGTAAACTGCAACGAGGGCTCTTTTCAAAATTCCCATCTGGGCCATTCTCCTTTTCAGATTCGCATTCAGTTAAGCGTTTGTTCTGTTCGCTGCGATATCTTCTCGCGCTGTTTTTTGTATGGTTTTTTTCCCGTGCAGGATATACCTTCCGATATCAACAAATTGCTGAGAGAGTACAGAATACCAGAAGGATACTTTTGAAAAGCCAAGAAGGCGAATCATGTCTCCGGAACGGAGCCTGCCTTTTTCATATAAGTAAAAGATAAAAATCTGGATGGATGTGTTATAAAAGTTTTTTCCCCCAAACTTGTAGTCCTGATAAATCGCCATCGCCCATTGAACGGGGTTGCGGGCATAGAGACAGTTACCTCCAGATGTAAGACCATCCTCAAGATATTCACAATAATAGATTCCTTCATTGAAATACCGAATCAGATAACCATCGTGTGCAATCTTGTCCCATACGATTCGCTCTGTCAGGAATTTCTCTCCATTAATCTCAGGGAAAGGATATCGACGCAAAACATCCGTATAATAAACTTCAGCTTTGTCACCAACAATCCCGTGTTTATTTCTCTCTAAAGTCGTTGTGTCCAAGTACCCATCGCCGGAATAAGTCTTTCCAACCAAGCTACCATCGGTATGCACACGAAGTCCCTGAACTCCGGCAAAACTCTGCTTCTGATCATCTGAAATGCTGTGTTCCACACGGTCGATCCATTCCAGCGCATCCTTCCGCAGCCAGTCGTCGGAGTCCATCAGCAGTGTCAGTTCCCCGGAGGCCATACCGATCCCGCGATTGATTGCGCGATGCTTTCCGCCGTTTTCTGTCTGCAAATATTTAATTGGAAAGAAGGGCTTGTCGGCGATCATGCTTTGTATCAGAGCTTCTGTTCCGTCTGTCGATCCATCGTCCACTACCAACCATTCAAAGTCGAAAAAGGTCTGTGCTTTCAGCGACTCGTACAAGCGCGGAAGGCAGTATGCTCGATTGTAAGTTGGTGTAAAAACAGTGATTCTCATTTCTTACCAATCACCTTTTTGATTGATTTCTTCAAAGAAAGGATTCTTTTCTTGCGATTTTGAATTCTCTGGTTTTTTTCATATACGGAACGGATCGTGTTCTGTTGGACTTGACCTCCGTTTGCAAAGATTCTCTCAGCATAACGAGAAAAAGAGCCAACGGTTTGAGCATACACGGCCCAGTTTTCAGTGGGAATGGACCGAAACCATTTGCATAGCAAGTCTATTTTTTCTGAATCTGACAAGTCGCTGTGTTCGCACAGATCAGTAGCATAGAGCCAGCGATCCGCGATAAACGCTGTTTGGAACTCCGCGCTGTTTAATCCATTTTTTTGACGCAACTTGGTAAAAGCGTCATCCATTGTTCGGATAATCGCATCATAATCGGGATAAAGTTTCTTGACACCGCTGGCAGGTAAGCTGCAGTCGTAATGATAGAGCGGACGGTCTATTGATATGATTTGATTGACTTCGCAAAGATAGCTTGCATTGAATGTAAAATCCTCTCCAAACCGCATACCTGGAACAAATCGAATGCTGTGGTCGATAATCAAACTTCGCCGATACAGTTTATTAACCGGTGAACACAGGAAAATGCTTTTTTCAGTCATTCCGTAGTCTGCGTCCAACAAATCACAAACCGAGCAATTCAGTTCATGGATATGCAACCACTCAGAAGATGTAGCATATTCAAATTGGAAGGTGCATACCGCCAGATCATAAGAGCTGTCCTGGATGGACATATATAGAGCGGACACCATATCCGGGTCAATCCAATCGTCAGAATCCACAAACAGGAGATAGTCACCACTGGAAACCTCAACCCCACGATTTCTTGCCACAGACACTCCAGCATTATCCTGATGAATCACTCTGATATTGGAATCACATTGCGCCCATTTATCGCATAGTTCCGAGCTGCCGTCTGTGGAGCCGTCGTCAACAAGAATAACCTCTGTATGCGGAAATGTTTGACTTATGACACTGTTTATGCATCGGTCGAGTGTTTGCACCGAATTGTAGATTGGTACAATGATACTAACTATAGCCATTAATCTTCCTCATTCTGCAAGTCTTGGCTTTAAATCCTCTAAACGCACACACCCCCACTGGCTGGGGCTCCAAATCAAGTCTTTATTATCTGTGATTTCAAGGGAAAATGCTGGTTTTACAACATCGATTTCCGTACTGGCACCATACTCGTTTCTACCAAACAAGACCAAAGTCACATCGTATATCCCTTCCACGAGCTGATTGAGAGGGAGTTCAAAGATGTATTTGTTCTTCCCGATTTTAGTGTCACAGAATTCAAGGCAAAGCGATGAGGCAACAGAGTTTCCCATCACGCTCCAGAATACAAAGCGCACACACGTGTTCTCGATCTCGTGATCTGCCTCCCACGTCAGTTCGACTTTCAGGGTGTCAGAACTCTTATAGATGTTTTGCTCTGTATCGAGAAGCCTCATGTAAGTGAAGCTAGCAATCCGCCCCGCCTCGACCGCATAATAGCGAGGTGCGCTAAGCAATTCTTTTTCTTTGAACTTTTCCATCATTCCGGATTCGGAATATATGGCGATTGCCTCTTCCGTTGCGCCGTCAAAAAGCAGCTTGCCATGATCCAAGACAAGGCAGCGGCTGCACAGGCTGCGGATCGTGTTCATGTTATGGCTGACATACAGGATTGTTTTGCCCTCATTGGCCGAGACGTCGCCCATCTTTCCCAAACACTTTTGCTGGAATTTCATGTCGCCAACAGCCAAGACTTCATCCATAACCATGATCTCGCTGTCCAAATGAGCCGCAACGGCGAATGCCAGCTTTACATACATTCCGCTGGAATAGCGTTTGACCGGCGTGTCAATGAACTGCTCCATTTCAGCAAAGCGGACAATTTCATCAAATTTACTGTCAATCTCAGCTTTCGTCATGCCAAGAATTGCGCCATTCAAATAGATGTTTTCGCGTCCACTCAATTCAGGATGAAAGCCGGTCCCAACCTCCAGCATACTGGCAATACGTCCGTCGTAGCCAATGAGCCCTGATGTCGGCGCTGTAACGCGGGAGAGCAGCTTCAACAGAGTGGATTTTCCAGCGCCGTTGTGTCCGATAATGCCCAATGCTTCGCCTTTTCGGACGGTAAAGCTTACGTCATCCAGTGCTCGGAAGCGTTCGCCTGTTTTTATATCCGTTCCGCTTCCTACAAGGCTGTTCGGATCTTCCCTATGCCTCAAACGCGCCATTTTACTCTGAAGATCTCCCCGAAGCGTTTTTCCGCCTATAGCGCCGAGCTGATACTCTTTGACAACATGACTGGCTTCTATAATGATATCTGACATTTATACACCCTCAAACGGTATCCATAAAGGTCTTTTCAACCCGGCTGAACAGTATGACTCCAAGGAGGAATAGCATAATAGTGATAATCCAACTAATAACAAAAAAGCCCCACTCGATTTCTCCAATGCCAAGAAATGCAAAACGAAAGACATTGATAATAGGTGTTATGGGGTTCAGCATGTACAGCGTGTGGAACTGCCCGCCAACCGCAAAAACGCTGAATGAATACATATCGTACGCTACCGGGGATGCAAATTGCCATAGTTGCAGCCCAAAAGTAATCAGCATTTTCAGGTCCCGGTACTTAGTGGTCAGTGCGGAAATGATGATGCCGCATCCAAGGCTGAGCAGCATTAGTTCAAGAATCAGAAGAGGCGTAATTAACACCCAAATACTAACACGAATCTGAGCGCCGGTCAGTTGGTAAAAGATCAGGAAGCCGAGGAAAAACACAAATTGTATACCCAGGTTAATAAGATTGGAAATCACCGTCGAAATCGGCATTACTAGTCTTGGAAAATACACTTTTCCAAGGATGCTGCTGTTATTAACAAACGTATTCGCCGTTGAAGAAAGCGCTGTAGAAAAATACGTCCAAAAAATATTGCCGGACAAATAGAACAAAAACGTCGGTACCCCAGGAGCCGCCAACTTAGCGACATTTCCGAAGATCAGCGTGTAAACGACCGTTGTGAGGAGGGGCTGAATAATTGCCCAAGCCGGACCCAACACAGTCTGCTTATAAAGCGAAACAAAATCACGCTTAACAAACAGTACAATCAGGTCCCGATATCGGAATAGCTCCTTGATATTCAGATCGAACCAACCGTTTTTGCTTCGTAATACGGTCTGAAATTGCTTTGTCATACCATTCTCTCTTTCACTTTCCCATAGAGACGATTTCTGAGTAAAGATCGAGATATCTTCGATAGTTCATTTCCTTATCAAAATGAGCATCAGCCCAAGCGCGACAGGTGTCGGATTTGATCTTTCCGAGCTTGATATTCATAATCGCTTCGCACAGTTTCTGGCTATCCAAAGCGGGAATGACATATCCGGTTTCTCCGTCTTTCACAAGCTCTCCGCTCCCCCCGGCATCATAGGTCACAACCGGGAGCCCGCAGCCAGCGGCTTCCATGTTGACAGTAGGCAATGTATCAATCAGAGAAAGGTTTAAAAACAGGTTTCCTGAATTATAGACACGAGATAGATATTCCCGATCCCGTATAAACGGAAGCATAACGATTTTTCCATGCTTGTTTTCAAGTATTTGAGTTTGACTACAGCCCACAATCAGAAGCCTGTCCTCCGGCGTCAGCGATTGCATCAGTTTTTCCCGAATTGGAGCATTCTGATCTGCAAACCACTTGTTCGCCATTGTGACAATCACAAAGTCGCGGCACTCCAGACCAAGCTCACTGCGCATATCTTGCTTTTCCGGTGAGAATACAGATAAATCAATCCCATTCCGGATGCAGCAAACAGATGCGTGTTCAAAAAGAGGAGATTCCCGCGCACAATTTGTGATCCATTGGCTGCAACCAACAATATACATCCGATTGTTATCGTACAGTTCCTTCCGAAGCGCAAATATCTCTGCACTGCTGTCGCGAAAGAAACTAGGAATCTCGCTATATCGTTTTGGGCACGCGCCGCATCCGATCTTCCATTTCTCACAGCCAACGTCATAGAAATGGAAACATTTTCCCGTAAAGAACCAACTGTCATGAAGCGTGAGCAGGACGGGGATTCGGTTCTTTTCAGTGTATTGAAGCAAATACTTATAATTCAAATAATTACTGTGGATATTATGGAGATGGATCACATCTGGTGCAATCTGGTCCAGTTTGGAAAGCATTTTTTTTGTTTGTTTTTCGGAACAAAGCCCCTGCTTCCCATTTGCTCTGCTGACCAGTGCATGTATTTTGCGATCAATCGTGCTGCCTATCGGTAATATGAATTCATCAGCAGAAGGCTCCGGGCAGACCACAAATGATTCATGCCCCGCATTTCGGAGAGCTGTGTGAATATCCTGTACAATCAGTCCAGTACTGGAATGACCATATACAGCATTGATTTGGACGATTACCATTCTTTTTTCTCACGCTCCCTGCCAGAAGAAGTGGTATGGCGTGACATGCGCAGAAGAAATTGTTATGCTAAAGTACATGAACAGCAAGCCAATATATAACGCCACTTCAATTATCACACGGCTCCTAGGCGTTACTCTGGATGAATCGACCAGAGAAGGGATATAAACCGAAAGATAGAGTGAAAAATACCATACGATTCTGAAAAAGATGCTGTTAACCATGACCAAGGGCTGTAGTAAAGCCGAAAGGCCTGTCAAGGTTAGATAATTTGGCTGGACGGAATTATCGTTTTCTTTCCTTCTACGCGTAAAAAGTACGCCCCAAACAAACAGAAGCAAGAGGACAAGATATGTAGTCAGGCCTCCGCCTGAACCTTCAAACTCCTCAAGATCAAAACCTATAGCCTCAAAGAACCCAGTAAAGGCAGTAATGCGCGTTCTTAATATATATGTTATAGGTAGTAGCACCAATAGAATCGCATTGGTCCATTTCTTCTCTGACAGCATCCTTACTGGTATATATAAAAGTGCAGCGAGACATGACCGATGCATAGCTGTTCCGATTGCAATAAATAAAAAAGCTCGAATCCAGTGCGGCTTTTCGTTAAAAACCTCCAGAAAGAATAAAATAGAAAAGCCAATTGCAAAGACCTGTCGAATACCAGTCATGGAGAACTGGAAAAAGTTAAACGCCATTAAAACCAGGCAGCTTATTCCATGGTTTTTTGAATACCGATAAATTAAAACAAAGGCTGGAATATAAAACATTGCTGCCGCAAGTGTAGTCAACACCTCAAACGGGAGCCCTAAATGTGCCAAAACCCACTCAAAAAGATAATAACCCACATCTCGTGAATCTAGTACTGCGCTTACGGATAGATTGCGAACTCTTTGATATGCCAAATAATATCCAGTCGTGTCAGAACCGACTGAATTGTGTCGAAGACCCGTTATCAATACAAAGAGAAAACATACTATCTGACAGAATGCTTTGTCAGAAATCGCATGCTTTCTTCTTGCGTAATTTAGCAGAAGAATAGCCGCAACCAGTATATAGTATATTGTCATTCATTTACTATCCTTTTAAAATCGTCAAACAACATCTCTTGAATTTTCACTCTCTCGTGGTTTTTTGTCCCACATTGATAGGCTTTTCGCGAATACTCGCATACCATTTCCGGATGGTCTACGAGCTTTGTGAGTTGTAACTTGATCTCTTCTATTGAAGATGCTGTCATTGCCGCATCTTGCTCTTTGAGATACTGTAGCGCTGCATGTTTTTCCCAGCACACTGCCATAACTGCACAGCCACTTGCCATGCAGTCCATGACTTTGGTGGAAAAAGAGTCTTTTGTCAAAAGCCGGTTTTTTAGATCCATTCCTTCGACATGAAGCGCGATGTCTGATTTCGCATAAATACCGGGCAATAGATTGGCCGCAACAGGGGGGTACACATGAATAGTGTCACCCCGGTTCAAGCAATGAGATTGTTGCTTTGTAAGCTTATCGGGAGTATATATGCTAAGTTGAAATGCCTGACGTTCTAATCGCAGATTTAATTCTTCGATTGCGTCAGCAATAAGGCTCAGTGTCTTCCAACGATTGCAGTACAACTTGCCTGCATAGACCAATCGGATTGGTTCCTCTGCTGTGATATGAACTTTTCGTTCCTCGAAAACTCCGCATTTCACAAGGAACTTTGTTGGAACCGAAAAAAGCTTCCGAAATTCTTCCATCTGCCGCTGGGATTGGCAATAAAACAGCTTATAATATGGAATCGTCCTCCTGAGCCAAGCCCTAGTCCAGATACGGCGAAACCAGAAAACCGGATTGAGAAAAAACTGATGGAGAGAATATTCATCATCTCCTGTATATGCTACCATCGGAGCATCTGTCATAGAGGAAACAATCTGTTCCATCCGGCACATTTTCACAGATCCTTTTCTCTGGGAAAAAATAATATCTGGCTTACAGCGCTGGATGAAAAGTTCAAGCGCATCAAAATCATATTTCCCATATCGCCATACAAGATCCCTGCACAATCGAGCAAACTCTCCGGAGAATCGATTTTTGAAAGCTTTGCTTTCGGTTAAGTCTGTATGAAAATCTATGTTGGAGGAAATTTGACTATTATCCTGTAAGTATTCTTTTCCCGCTCTGATCCTGGTAAATAGGCTACAGAACATTTCTCCCTCACCGATCAGAAAGTAGTGTTTGCAGCAATTGTTACTCGGTGGAAAGGAAGAACCGGAAATCGTCCAGATCTCTGCATCTGGAAAGCCAGTGAACCAGTTACTCATATTATTGTTCGGTGCGGTTTGATCGTTCCAGCTTTCACTTAGCAATAACAGGATTCTCATCTGGTGCCTCTTTTCGACTACTAGCGGGTGTCGGCAAGTCGGTGATATAGTTTTTTTACGTGGTTATGCCATTGCTCAGGTATGAGCCGCCTTGCCCAGAAGCCTACATTCCCTGTTGCACAGCATGCTGCACTCAGGCCTTTTCGGAGAAAAATAACGGCGAATTTTTCTCGTAAAGCAACATATTGCTCTGGTTTGTTTTTGTGCGTACTCGCATTATTCTCCGTTGCGGTTTGGTAATCTGTTTCATATAGAAACATCTCATCATCATGAAATAATTTGAGCGCGGCAGCACCTGCGTCTGTGCGGACAAATACGCAGGAAACACCCTCTGGATTCCAGAACGGATCTGTTTCCTTAATGCCCCAAAAATCCCCTACTCTTATATCTCCAACGCCGTTGGATCCTCTAAACGAACAGTCAAAACATGATGGCCGGTTAAAAACTTGCAGTCCATATCCAAGATATGTTCCAAATAGCGTCCGGCAAAATGTTTTCCCGTTTTCGTATTGTTCCTCCAGGTGCGGGACAAACCAGCCCATGCGCTTACTTCTTGCATTGAGTCCAATCAGTTTTGAGCCGTATCGGTTTTCAACGTATTTCTTGTACTCCTCTGTGATACGATAAGATGAGACGCCCATACAGACAAGTTCAACACAAAGAAGTTTCGGATAGTCTCTTTGAAGAAAACACTTTAGTCCATACACATCGCATGGACATCCCACAAACATTACAGGGACATTATTCTTTAATTCCTGTTCTATATCAACATAGATCGAGTTTTTCTCGCTTTGAACATACTTTGAACCAGAAAGCGCGGACAGCTCATCTTTACTCCGAGCAAGCGTGTAATATGTGTGAGTAAAGCTGCTGTCGTAACAAACACCAGCAACAACGCCGCCGTGCTCAATCATCTTCTGTGCCAGAGCAGTAATAACCCCGCCCGAAGTGCATTTCATAAGTAGGTCGTGATTCTTAGTAAATGCCGCAAGTGTTTGTATATAAGGATGATCAATGCCTTCTGAGTTTCTGATTGGGCAGGAAAGGTCACAAAGTCCGCAATCAATGCACTTTTCTGTATCGACCCGGGGATAGGAAAACCCCTCCTCATCCTTCTCCATTCTAATGGCTGATTTGGGGCATTTCGCCACGCAACACTCACAACCACAACAGGCAGTTCGGGTTTGTGGGTCAGTTTTTATTTCGTTGAGCCAAAAATTCTTGATATGTGACATCCTTTGTTATTCCCCTTGCCCCAAGATTCATCCAATGAATCTTTTGCATTGGCTTTAGCTGGTTTTCTCTACGCAGCTTGTAACAGGTATATAGTTTCCGAAGAAGCCTGATTAACGGATTCCTATAATAAATCTGATTAAACGCACCCTGATTATAAAAGTACTTTTCATCATACCCGAAAAACCACTGCGAGCCATTTGAGTAATCGATTGTTGCAATCGTGGCAGGATATTCGTAGAGCTTGCGGCCGCCATGCCTGATGGCGTTCTCAAACAGTCCGTCCTCTCCACCGCCCCATGACGAGCCCGCCCCAAATCGTTCGTCAAAGCTGATACCCATGGCACGAACCTGTTCCCGCAAAAACGTGAGCATCGGAGAGCCATAGCCGCGATACCAAGGGGCAATTCTTACTCGTTTTATCTTGTAGTATGTCTTCTTCATCGAAACGTTGATCCGATTCAGATTAAACACAATCGCTGTTGCGTCTGAAAGCTCATCATACGCACTGAGAATCATGTCGACATATCCATCCGCCAGTTCCTCATCATCATCGCAGAGAAGACATATATCTCCTCTTGAATGTTCGAGCGCCATATTTCGGCTTTTGGACAAGCCACGCTCAGTTGTAAATATCATGCGCCATAGATGCCCATCGACTTCGAGTTCACGATAATCATCTTTATCGCATTGGTTGATGATAAGCAGGTCACTTGAAACCTTAGTTTTTTGTGCTATATCAAAGCTGTCCTGATGCATAACGGACATTAGCACTTCTACCCGTTTTTGACTCATGCCTCACGCCCCTCAACGTCAACAAGAGCTTCCCGGAGATACGCAATAGATTTTTCCCGTTCCGCATCCAACGCTGCTATAACAAGATGATAATCAATCTGCTCACCGAAAAGACTATCTCCTCGCTTGCGATACCGATCTGATAAGCCAAGCGTTTCAAGAATTGAAAGCTGCCTGGAGGACTGATCAAACTGCTGATATTCCCGCTCAACGGACCAGAATTCTTTTTCAAACAGGATTGAAAACAGCATGCCATGATAGGAGTCTGTTATCACTGTGTCGGCTCTGTCAACACAGTACAAGAATTCAGCCGGTCCGCAGTTCGGACGTTCTCCTGTCAAGGATAAATTCTCCTCTGAAAAACCATCCCCAATCAAGACAGAGTTCAGCCCTCGTTCGGTCGTCAGTTCGTGGATTGCCTTAACTGTTTCCTCATGTGGGGCATTCAGGAAATAGCATAATGCAAAAGGCTGGGAGGGAAGATGTACTGTCTTCTCTACAGTGCGCCAGTTCTCTTGACTTAGAAGAAGCGTGGGATCAAGGACCACAGGAACATCCCGACCGGTTAAATGCTTTATTAACCTCTGTCCTGTTTTTTCTCGAATTGAGACATGCGGAATGTCAAGAATATACCTGCGCATGATCCTTTCATTATACGGTGGAATAAAGTCCCGACCTATACTCGGCGCATACGCTATCCGCTTATCACAAGGTGCGAATCGCAAATACATCAGGGGGTCAACATAAGTAGTTGTGGAACACCACACTTGGTCACTACCGCAAATATATGCATCGTAGGCGTTGTGCCGAACTGCCTCCGTCAACTCGGAGTGAGACAAAAGCTTTCTCCGGATATGATGTTCCACAAAGTCGTCAAACAGAGATACCTTCTGCTGTGAGATGGTCTTGCCTCGAAGTTCTTTAACGCTCTTCATGATATCCTTCATTAGATAGGGGTGGGTAATCAGTTTTGTTCCGGTCCTAATCATTTTAGCCGGACGAAAATCATAATTCCGAAGGATGGTTCCTCGTTCCCAAACCAAGTCTGCCTCGTATCCCAGAGAATCCACAGTCTTTGACAAGGCGAAGCATTGAAGGACAGAGCCAAAGTTTTTTAGATTTGTTCGATTGACAATTGCAACTTTTTTCATAGCGATTCCGCTTTCTCAATCATCCGCCCCAAGTAATTCTTTCTTTCGTTCCAATACTTTCCTGTTTAATACCTTGCTGTCAAAATTCTCCTGAGCAAAAGATGCTGCGCACATCCCCATTTTACGATAATCAAGCGATCGCACTTTTCTCATGGTTTTCTGTAGTGACTCCCAGTCTTTGGGTGGAATCATCAATGCGGTTTTGTCGGGGATCACAGCATCGATAGGTCCCGGGATCTCGCTAACAATAGCTGAGGTTCCCATCGCCGCAGCCTCGATGATTACATTACCGAACCCTTCCCGATAGCTGGGAAGTACAATTACATCTAGGGCTGCGTAGTATCGCTCAATATCCTTGACACTGGTGTGAATAGAAATCCTCGGGCAATTCCTTGCTTTCCTCAATAGCGCTTCGTCAATATAACTTGGGACCTCTAAATCGCCTATTAACAGCAGCTTGCTGGCATCGTCCATTTCCAAAAATGCATAAAGCAACTCATTTATGCCCTTATCCCTAGTGATTCGACCTACAAAGCCAAATATGAAATCATCCTCAGAATACCCAAGTTCTTCTCGAACCTGTGCGCGCCATTCTGATCTCCGGCGCAAATCAAAACGCTCCAGATCAACCCCGCCGCTGCTTCCGTTCCAGACTACGCAAGCTTTCTCCCGTGAGTACAAGCCTTCTTTCAGTCCAAACTCTAGATTGGAACGACTAACACACTCAATAACGCTGGAATTGTGACATGTCATTATCTCCAGCATCTTGAGGGCTTTTTTCCCATATCCGGTAGCCCCCAGATAACGGAACCCCATTAAATGATAGTTCCGTACTTTACAGCCCGAAACGCGTGAAGCTATAGACGAATAAAATGCTGCGTTTGGTGTCGAATATTGAATCAGATCAAATCTTTCTTTTTTGAAAATTGATGTTAAGCATTTAATTGCTTTCAATGACTTGAGTAAAGAGATCCCTCGAGGAATTTCAACTGGAATAAAGTGCACTGTATCACCTAACAATTCACTTAGAGAACTATCCGGTGAACAAATAACAGAGACATCGTACCCATTGTTTGCAAGTTCTAATAGTTGAGGAATAAAAAAAGCCTTAATGGTGATTGACACCGTAGCAACATAGCAAATTCTTTTCAATTCTTTTTCACCATTTTTGCTGGTATTCCAACATATGTCCCTGCGTATTTTAAACTGTGAATCACTACTGCCCCGGCCCCGATCATGCATCTATCACAAATCGAAATATTATTGCTCACCGTAGCCCCAGCTCCGATCCAGGTTCCTTTTCCAACGCTGACCGTCCCCGCGAGGTGGCTTCCGACAGCGACATGGACGTAGTCACCCAGTACGCAGTCGTGATCCACAGAGGTGGCCGTATTGACAATGCACCCCCGGCCAATCCTTGTACCAGGATTGATGACTGCTCCAGCCATCACGACGCTTCCGCTGCCAATCACTACGTCCTCTGCGATGACGGCTGAGGGGTGAATTAAAGTAATTATCCGCTTGTCTTGGAAACGCTCCACGAGCTGCTCCCTAACAGTAGCGTTGCCAATCGCAACGAAAAGGTCATGATCTATCTCGGCGGCAAGTTCCGACGTACCGACTACCGGCCATTTCCCGCAGGAATGCAGTTCAGTATTGTCATCGAGGAACTCGATCTCCTCGTATCCGTTAAGCCTGGCAATATCCGCCACTACTATTCCGTGGCCAGATGCCCCAATAATCGTCAGCTTCAATTTGTCACCTCTGATCCCTTAAACTCTTCCATCGTCGCCGAGGATTCCGAATTGATCCCCTCGCGCTTGAGCACTGCCACAATCGTCCGAAAAAAAATGCTCATATCCACTCGAAATGAGACATTGCGAGTATACCAAACGTCCATTTTAAACTTATCTTCCCAAGTGACGGTATTGCGCCCGTGGGACTGCGCATACCCGGTCAGGCCGGGACGCACATCATGGCGGTGGTGCTGCTCTTCATTGTAGAGAGGGAGGTACTTTACCAGCAGTGGGCGCGGTCCGATGATGCTCATGTCGCCTTTCAGGATACACCAAAGCTCTGGAAGCTCGTCTATGGATGTGGAGCGCAGGAATTTGCCGTATGCGGTCAGTCTTTCCGCGTCCGGCAGAAGATTTCCATCCTTGTCCTTCGCGTTAGACATAGTTCGTAGTTTCACAACCTTGATGATCCGCTCGTGCAGTCCCGGCCTCTCCTGCACAAAAAAAGGATTGCCATTCATGATGATCGCGCCGAGGATTGTAAGAATCAGAAGTAGTGGTGACAGCACAATGAGTGCGCACAGGGAGAGAACGAAATCCAACAATCGCTTTATGTATCTCCTATACACGCGTTCACCTCAACGAAAGCATCTGTGAATGATCTCTATGATCCGGTCCTGCTGTTCCGGCGTCATCTTATTGTCACTGGGGAGGCACAGGCCGCGCCGGAAAATGTCCGCGCCCACATCACCTGCACTGCCGGCGATATAAGCATTGCTTCCGGCTCTACCGTTGCCGTCCTTCGTTATGAAGGGATGCATCCGATAGATCGGCTGTAGGTGCATTGGCTTCCAGATGGGACGGCCCTCGGCATAGAATGCAGCCAGCGCCGCCAGAATCTCCCCAGGACTACTCCTGCCCGACTCCGTTGTCCACAGCTCCTCTTTTTCGCCGCGCACATGAGGGGCCATAGCCTCCTCGTCAATGACCAGACACGAGAGCCAGTAGTTGGGCTCGCTGTTCTCGAAATCGATTGGATTCATCCTGACCGGCAGATCTGCCAGGCCTTCCCGGTAGCGCTGCCAGATTGCTTTTTTCTGTGCCTTGTGTTCCTCGGCGTGCGGAAGCTGACCGCGAATGATTCCCGCGATGATGTTGCTCATTCGGTAATTGTATCCGAGTTCCTCGTGCTGATACCAGAGTGCAGCCTCACGGCTCTGCGTGGACCATTTCCGGGCTTTGTTCGCCCACTCTAAATCGTCCGTGAGAAGCATTCCTCCGGCCGATCCCGTAATAAGTTTGTTCCCGTTCATGCTGAGGATACTCACGTTTCCGAAGCAGCCGGTCTGTACGCCTTTATATGTCGCGCAGAAGGACTCAGCGGCATCCTCGACGATCAGGGCACCGCGGCTGTCCGCTATGGCTCTGATTTCATCGATCTTTGCGGGCGTCCCATAGAGATGAGCAATGACGATCAGCTTGACGTCCGGGTAGATCTCAAATGCCCTCTCCAGCGCCACCGGATCCATGTTCCAGGTGTCGGCTTCCGTATCAATGAAAACCGGCTCTCCACCTTCATAGCAGATGGGGTTAACAGTCGCATCAAAGGTCATATCCGAGGCAAAAACTTTGTGGCCCTCCAGCGTACCGTGGCCGACCTTAGGCTGACCGTAGAGCTTTTCGCCGCAGAGCTTGATTGCCAGATGTAAGGCGGCCGTACCACAGGACAGTGCGACCGCACATTTCCGTCCGACCAGTTCGGCGATCATGCGTTCGATCGCATTGATGTTTTCGCCTACCGTGGATACCCAGTTTGTTCGAATCGCCTCGTCCACCCAATGTTGCTCTTCGCCGTGCATCGTAGGTGAGGAAAGCCAGTTTTTTTCTTTAAACGGTTCGATACCGGCGAATTTGGGGTCAGATAAATAATCGTGCATAAAGCTGTCTCTTTCTATCTATTTGCATCATCACAAAACCATTGACCTACTTCATAAACGAAGCAATACTTGATACAGGTTCTGTCGTTTTAACTCTGGTCTCTGCAAGGAAATGTCACCCCATCGAGAACCGCTATCACAGCAACTGAACGGAGTAAAATAACTTCCTTTACGAATATCCGTAACTCTATAAATTTTATCACAGAATCTATCTGATGTAAAGGCATAGGGGATTACATATTTCGCCATTTTTCGTTCTGTGAACTGTCGATTCAGTGCAATTTCAGCAATTATCTCTTGCTTTTATCTTAGAAAACAGCCGTTTTCCGACAGCGTACAGGCCGTAGCCGAGGAGGACGCCGATGGTGTTGTCGACAATGTCGCAGAGCTCGAACCAGCCGCGTCTGGTCAGAAGCTGGGCAAGCTCGATCACAAGGATCAGCACGAAGCCGAGCAGCAAGGTGCCCGGCAGCTTTCTGCCCGTGGCCATCGGCCAGAGAAAGCCGAAGGGCAGGAGCATAACAAAATTCAGGATCAGCTCCCAGTGATTTGCGGAGGCGCCTCTGCTTCGCTCCAGCCAGCAGCCGATCAGATCGAGATTCATCAGCTCCCGATAAGACATTTCGTGCACTCTTGTTCTGGCAAGAACCGTCGAGGCCAGCACGAACAGGAGATATACGATCAGCAGATTCCCTGCCATCTGCTCTCGCTTGTGGCGAAAGGCCAGCAGGAAAACAGCCGCCACGGCGATGATCGCCCACCAGACCGGCGTGAGCATATGAATCTGTTTATAGAGCGTGTCTAAAAATGTCACAACAGATCAGGCTTTCTTTCGGTGTTCCACGTTAAACCGGTTCGGAGAAGGTATCGGGCTGCGCCGGGTCGAAGATCTCGTTGGCCCACATCAGCGTCACCAGATCCTCTGTTTCGGACAGATTCGTGATGCTGTGCGTATAGCCGGGCAGCATATGAACCGCCTGCAGCCGCTCGCCGCTCACTTCAAACTCCAGCACCTCGCCCGTGCCGAGCTTTCGCTCCCGGATGAGCCCATGCCCGGACACGACCATGAAAAACTCCCACTTGGCATTGTGCCAGTGCTGTCCCTTGGTGACGCCGGGCTTGGAGATATTGACCGAGAACTGGCCGTGATCGGCCGTTTTCAGCAGCTCCGTAAAGCTGCCGCGCTCATCCGCGTTCATCTTCAGGTCAAAGGCGACCTTCTCCTTCGGGAGATAGGACAGGTACATCGAATAGAGCTTCTTTTCCAAAGAGCCCTGCGGGATAGCGGGCATCAAGAGGCTCTGCGGCTGATCATGGAAGCTGTGCAGCAGTTCGACGATGCGCCCAAGGCTCGCCCTGTGCGTGACCGGCGCATAGCAGAAGCGCCCGGCTTCGCAGGGGCGGGGCGTCAGGCCGTCAAAGACGATTCCGTCCACTTCCTCCCCCGCCTTCGGATACTCACAGCAGTGCGGATGGCCCTCCATCGCGTCATACAGCTCCTCCAGCAGATCGTCGATGAACAGGAGCTCCAGCTCGACGGCCGGATCGTTGACCTGAATGGGAAGGTCGTTGGCGATATGATGGCAGAAGGTGCCGACCGCGGAGTTATACTCGGGCCGGATCCATTTCCCGGCGAGATTGGGAAAGCGGTAGACATACACCGGCGCGCCGGTCTCCGCCGCATAGCGGAAGAAGAGCTCCTCCCCCTCCCGCTTGGAGAGTCCGTAGGCTGACTGGCCGAAGCGTCCGGCGAGCGTGGCCTGCTGGGAGCTGGCAAGCATCACCGGACAGCGGTTTGACTGCCGCTTGAGCGCGTCAAGAAGGGTCGCGGCAAAGCCGAAATTCCCTTCGGTAAACTCCTTCGGATCAGACGGACGGTTCACCCCGGCGAGATTGAACACGAAGTCGCAGTCCGCACAGAAGCGATCCAGCTCCTCCGGCGTATTGGCGCGCGTGTATTCATAAATTGTCCCGATCCTGAGCTGCGGACGGGTGCGGTTTTTCCCATCGCGGATCGCCTTGAGGTTTTCCACCAGATTGCGTCCGACAAAGCCGCCCGCGCCGGTAACAAGTACGTTCATGCTTCCATTCCTCGCCATTCAGTCGCTATCAATCTATTGTAGTATATATGAATCGCGCAAAAGCGTCAAGGATGAAAAAAGTACCGCAGTCTGTGGTCCCGGACTGATATCTCAGTGGGAAAAACACTCTGTTCACAGACAATTTGAGGCAGCTCTTGTATTCTGGCAGAATTATGATATAATAATTGCAGAATAATTTAAGGAGGCCTTTTTCATGCTGATTAAATCTTCCACTACGCTCCGCAATGACTACGGTGCGATCTCCGATCTGGCACATAAGGAGGAAGAACCGATCTATATCACGAAAAACGGCGAGGGTGATCTAGTCGTGATGAGTATCGAAGCTTTTGAACGTCGAGAAGAGCTTTTCAAGCTGAAAGCAAAGCTCGCTGCGGCAGAAAAGCTCCGAATGGCTGGGCACACGGGTATCTCTCTTGATGAGTCCCGCGCCAGATTGGAGAAAATTTATGGCTGAGAATCGGTATTCCGTCCAAATTCTTGATCCGGCGCAGGCAGAACTGGAAGACATAGCAAATTTGTATCTGTCGCTCGTTGGCGCTTCATCCGCCAGGAAGATAACGGATAAGATTTACGAAGCGTTAAACCAGTTAACTCAGTTCCCACTGTCCGGCCCTCCCGTGCGGGATCTCGAATTGCGTAGTCTCGGGTATCGCTTTCTGGTTGTTGAGAAATTTATCCTGATCTATCGTCTCATTGACAATATAGTGATCGTATATCACATCTTTGATGGGCGCTCCGATTATCCTACCCTGTTTCGTTCAGAGCTCTTCAAATGAAGCACCTACGAACCTTTTCGACATTCTCTCCAAATTCCCTGCCCTTTGCCGAACCTGTAGTCCTTTAAAAAACACAGCGGCGCGTGGTCAACAGAAAGCTTCTGCTGATCACGCGCGCTGTTTTTTTCATCGGTATTTAGGAAAATCAACCGTTGATCTGCACGGCATCCGGATCGTTGATGACCTGCATCATACTCAAAAAGGCAGCAAGGTCTTTCTCGCCATAAATACTAAGATAAGCAGAATAGTAAGTTTTATTGATTCTTCCGGCAAACAAAGAAAACGCTTCCAGATCGCTCAGATCGGCGTTTTCAAATTCATATTCCTTGATGAACGAATCGTTCTTTCCCTCGGTTGTCTTGGAATAGGCGCCGGTCAGTCCATAGACAAGTGAGGCAGCGGCCACCTTGTCCGAGAAGGAAGATTCCCCATAGCTTTTGCCGGAGATCAGTGCGGTGATTGCCTCCATGCTCGACACGCCGTCGGCCGTAAGCAAGGGATAAACATCAGCGGCCTGCAAGCCGGAAAGCCTGTCGACGACATATTCGGCCAGATAATCACCTGCCGCTCCTTTGCTGATCACATCGGCATAGGTTTGCTCGTTTGAAGATAAAAACGCAAGGTAATTCGGATCGTTTTCCAAAGCGTCCAGTGTGTTCGAATTATTGTTGATTGAATACACCAGATTATTGATAGCGTTTACCAATTGAGGGAACTCAAAATCCTTGTCAAAGGTAGACCCTGCATAAGCCGCCAGTTGATCGTCATCCAGATAAACAGATATCGTTTTGCCAAGCAGAGTAAAGGTGAAAGTATTGCTGACCGCTGCAGGATCGGTATCGAAAACACTGCCGTCGAAGCCGATCTCGTCTCCCGTAAAGTACTTCAGAGGCGTGTCGACATTGGCTCCGAAATATTTCAGAAAGCTCGCGTTGACCTGCTCCGTCACGTCTTGATGATCGAAGATAACCTCTTTGAGTCCAATAATATATGTATTCCCGTCCCTTGTTTCGTAAAGGAGCTCTGCGCTTTCGACCTTGGTATGATCGTAACCGTTCTCCAGGCACGCGGCGGCGAAGGCCATGTTGACCGCGCCGATCAGCTGGCGGTCAGAGGCCTCGTTGGCCCGTCTGATATAATTGCTGTAGGCTGGGATGGCGATGCCGCTCAAAACAGCAAGAATCGCGATGACGACAATCAACTCAACAAGAGTAAAGCCCTTGTTCCGTGAACTGGGCCGACACACAGGATAAGTTTTTCTTATACTCATATATCCGCCCCCTGTCCACTGAATTTGCCGCGCGTCAACGGCAGGATCGGATCAGACATGCCAAATAAATGCCCATCTATTTTATACTATAACACGCTTCTTCGGTTTTTCAAGGATTATCCTCGGATTTCAGAAAATTCTGTTCTGAGAACAACCCGAACGAAACGCAGACACGCCAAAATAAGCTCACACCTTTGTAGCTTGTGAGCTTATTTTGGCTGTTCTGCTCATAACATACAGCTAATCCGACCGTCCGTCTGAAAACGCGGATGATCGAAGTTCCTCCCTGAACGCTGTATGATATCTTACTTGATGGCCGCTCCGAACTGCTCGGGGGGCAGGATCACGATCCGTGAGCGCTTGCGCGTCTCAAGCGGCGGCAGCGGCTTGGGTGCCTTCGCGCGGCCCGCACAGACGGGGCAGCCGGACGCGCGGTCGCGGGTGCGGCTGAAGATCGCCGCCTGCCAGACATGGCCGGACTTGCAGTGCCACCATACCTTCCGGTTGCTGCCTCTGGTAACGTCCTTCGGCGTCAGCGTTCCGTTCATCCGGTAATTCCACTCGTCGGCAACCGCCGGATCGGTAGATGCGAGGTCATTGTATCCCGCAAGAACAAGGCGGTTGGTGCAGTACGGGCAGCGGCTCCCGCGAACGCGGGAATAGGGCGCCGCCTGCCAGCGGTGGCCTTCCTCGCAGGTCCACCACACCTGCTTGTGGCTGCCGGCCGTGAGATCGTGCGGCGTCAGCTCATTCTCGCTGTCCCATTCCGGGAGCAGCTCCGGGTTTGTCGTGGCAAGATCGGTCTCGCCGACAATGGCGCGCTTTCCGGCGCAGTAAGGGCAGCCGCAGCCGGCCGAGCGTGTAAACACGATCGACTGATAGCTGTGACCCTGCGGGCATTTCCACCAGACAGCCTTCTGGCTTCCGGTCGAAACATCTTCCGGGCGGATGCTGTTCTTTTCGTAATCCCATTCAGCCAGCAGCTCCGGGCTCAAAAACTGTTTCATATGCTTCCCTTTCGCGTACGCGTCTTCCCTACTTGTTGACCTCTACCAACTGACCGGCATAAGCAAAGATCTCGCTTCGCTCAACGCCGGACGCCTGCACCACAAAGGAAACGGCTCCGTTCTGCAGTACCAGAGTCTTCGCGTTGCCGCCCTCTGTATAATAGCCCTGCAGTCCGCCGACCGATACCGCTTCGCCGCCTTTTGTCATGTCCTCCGGGAAATAGTTGAGGACCTCGACAAGGATCGCCTGCTCCCCGGAGGCATACCAGGTGTAGAGCACCTGATCGCCCTCGCCGTTTTCCACCACGGAAAACTGATCGCCCGGTGAAGGGATCTGATACCCCTTCGGCACGGCAGCAGTTTCCGTCTGCTGTGTACTGCCGCTGAAGAACGGCGCAAGCTCAGCGCGGAGGCTCGGCGATGCGGCGTATACCCCGGCGGTCGCCGTCACGGCTCCGGCCAGTGCGATGGCTGCGATCTTTCCCGCTGGCAGAAAAGCGCCGCCCTTCTTCACGCGGCCTGGCTTAAAGCCCAGCGGAAGGAGCAAAAGCGCCAGCTCATTGTAGCGGGAGCGATGAATCGCCTTCTCTGCCGCCCGATCCATGTGCGCCGGCACGCGATCGTGCCACTCCGCTTCAAGCTGCAGCAGGCGGGTGCCCTCCGTCTCAATATAATCTTTTCCGAGCGAATCGAACCATTCGTTAACGTTCATCAGCGCTCTCCTTCTTCTCCATCAGCTTGCGCGCCCTGTTTCTCGCGCGCATCAGTCTCATCCGCATCGTGCCGGGCTTGAGACCCAGGCGAGCCGCGATCACATCGTCACTCTCTTCGCGGATATACTTCCCGATCAGCAGCTCCCGGTCTGTATCCGAGAGAAGTTCAAGAACCTCCTGCAGATATTTCAGCCGCCGCTTCAGGGTTTCCTGTTCGATCAGCGAGGCCTCCATATCCTGCGACGAGGCAAGCTCCGTGATATCCTGAAGTCCGATAAACCGGCCTCTCTCGCGGGCGGTTTTTCGATCAAAATCCATGGCGGCCGCGAAAGCCGTCCTGGCTATGTAAACGGCGCAGGCCTTTTCCTCCAGGCGGCGGACGGTCGGCAGATTCTGCATCAGGCGGATGATCGTCTCCTGCACTACGTCGTCCAGATCGGACGGGTTTTCCAGATGATCGATCACCGTCTTGTAGATGATGCCTTTATGCCGGAAGTAAAGCTCTGCGACAAGATCCGTGTCCGAGATGGAAGAAAACCAGCTTGTATTTGTCATCTCGCAATCTCCTCTTCTAGCCGGACAAAAGCCCGATACAAACTTTAACCGCGCAGAACAGGGTTTTGCATCGCGGGATGCGTCTGTATTTTGCTTTCCGATCAATAAACGTTCGTCACAGGCAATTGTAAACAGGTTTGAATCATTTTTTCAATTCTTTTTTCGTAAGCGTCAAATAAGAGGCCGGATTGAAGCCGCGCCAGAGCTATGAGAGAATGAACAGGGACTCTCATGGACTACCATCGGGTCGATACGAGTCTATGGCAGTCTCTGCAAATATGCCTGCCTGGCAGTGCCATAGAGCGCCAGGCAGTCTCATAGAGTGGAGGGGATAACATGGGCGAGCTAACGATCCGAGGTGCGTCGGCCCAGCGAAATCTGCTGGAATGGAGCCGGCGTGTGGCCGAATGCAGGAGCAGCGGACAGTCAGTGACCCGGTGGTGTGCAGAGCACAACATCAAACCAAAGACATATTTCAACTGGCAGAAGAAGGTATTCGCTGCCATGATCGAGCAGCAGCGGCAGCAGTTGGAAGCACCACAGGAACCGGAACGGGATTTTGTTTATATACTGGAGACTATTGTCGGCAGGGGTTCGAATTAACGATAGTCCCATAGTTTAACGATTACCCTGATAATTAACGATTACCTGAGGATATTAGAGCAAAACCACTGCGGAAATGATAGAATCATGCATCCGAAACTACATCGAGTCCGCTTTGCATAGCAGACAGAAGCCCTCGAAGCCACTAAAATCAAGGACTTTTCGAGAAAAGGAAAAAACCTACCGTTTCTATTATCAAAATGGTAGGATTATGGAAAAGACCTGTGACATTGATAGAATCTGCACCCCCTTGCTTAAAACTGGTTCAGGGGGTGCATTTCTGCGCAGGCAGGGGTTCGTTTTAACGATAATAATGCATACCGGGGAGGGCTCAGGAGGTACATCCACACCTCCCCGGCACGCGCTGGGATAGCTGATTCGTTATTGGCGCGAATTGCGACTAAGCGCCTTCTCAATCTTATCTCCGTAATGACGGAGCAGGAGAAGGAGCACGCACCCGTTCAATGCAAAGATTAAGCTTAGAATCTGATATGCGTCAAAAGGCCCGAGTACATTGGGCAGGTCAGCTCTAAAAAACTCTGTAACAAAACGAGTGATGCTGTACCCCAATAGATAAACAGGAAAGACGGAACCTGGAATTATGTTCTTTTTCTCATAGTAACGGATGAAGAAAAACAGGCCAAGCGCAACCAGTGCCTCCAGCATCTGTACGGGAAATTCATATCTGTTTGTATAGTTGTTGTAGTAAAAACTGCCGGACATTTCAAATCCGGAGCAACAGCCGTGACAAAAGCATGCTATTTTTGCCACAAACAAACTGAGCGGAAGCGCCGGAGACAGCACGTCCATCGCCCGCAGAGGCGAAACCCTAAAAAAGAACGGTATTACAATCATTGTGATTAACCACGCCGCCAGGTTTCCATAGTAGTTGGCATTCCCTTTTGTAAACCACTTTGCAAACGCCGGATTCAAAACAGAAAAAAGGCCAAAAAACGCAATGCAGATCAGTGCAATCTGTCCGAGCGCAAGCAAGACGGGATGATTTTTCTCAGCCAGCCCAAGTGCATACATATACTTCTTGTATCGTAGAAACAGAAAGGCAAAGATCGTTATACCGGCGAGGATGTTGAAGATGCTGTAAAGGGAAACATCGCCCAAATACGGAAACATTATCAGAACTCCTTCTAATCATTTCGGTTATCGTCCTGTGAAACTTGTTTCAGCAAGTGTTCAGCCAGTTCAGAGGCATGGGCCGACTGAAAGTAGTGTGTTGCGCACTCAAGATAATAAACCTGGTCAACCTCAGCCACATAGCGCTCCCACAATTCCTTCGCCTGCAAGTAATTGGGTGTGAATATGTCTTTCCGGCTGAGTACAAGAGAGACATCAATCTGTGTATTATCAGCTTTGTGCTTGAAATAGCTGAAGTACTCCTCTGTATCAGAACGGAAATGCCCGATCATGGCTTTTTCCTGCTCTGACGGTAATCCAGGCATCCCAGCTCTATGGAGAACAGAGAGGATATCTTCATCCGATGCAGAAAGCCAAATGTTATGTGCTTCTGTCGGGGGAATATTAGCGCCAACTATGTAGTGTCGTACAATCCGGCGTTCTGTATTCAATCGGTCAAGCAGTTTCAAAGCTGTTACTGCCCCTGCGCAGTGTGAGTAAAATGCAACCGAATATCTCTCCGTGAGTTTCCGAAGCTCGCGCTCCGCCTCATCATAATCGCTTGTCCAAGGGCAAAAGTAAAGCGTGACAGGGGCATGGCGTTTCTTAAACTCCACCACCAAGGCGGTATAAGCCGCGGCGTCACCGCCGCCATAAGAGAACAGGATAAGCGCGGATGCGGAGTTTTCTGGCTCGTATAGCGGTATGACGATTTTTGTATCTTCCGGTTTATCTAACACTGCTGCCAATGCCGCCGGTGTCGGATGCGTCACAAAATCAGAAGGGGTGAGATTGCCAAGGGGCTTTGAGCACAGCAGCTCCATCATGCCAAGGCTCGTACCGCCAAGGTCGTAATAGTTATCATTGCGTCCTACGTGTGCAGCCCCGGTAACCTGCTCAAACAGGCGGCAGATAGATGATTCAGTTTCATTTAAAGGCGGCTCAAATCTTTCATCCGGTTTCTTGTTGTCAGCTACACATGCGGTCCCGTCCATAAGCTGGTGGAGTTTATTCTCAAAACTACTGAGAGCTCGCTCAATCACATCAAGGTTATATTTCTCAGCCGCATAAGAGGCTCGAAGGATAAGGCGGTCATCATTTTCCCGTACCGTAACCGTCAAATCAAATTCGTTTTCCTCCTGGTAGGTCACAAGACTCACATTGTCGATTCTGGGATAGTTTTCTACCACGAACAGAATATTGATTCGCCTCAGCCCTGTGTTGGCATAAAGCTCTGCAAGAGACGTATTCCCATTCTCATTTGACATGATGGACTGCTCATGGAGTTGCTGCAAGATTCCTTCTTTGCTCTTTATATAGACCGGAAGCATATTTACAAACGGGCCAACCATCTCACGAATCCCCAGAATTGGAACATTTCTTCCGGAAACCATCTTTCCAAAAATGGCTGTTGGATTATAATGGAGAAGAAGCAGAGAAAACGCAGTCTCCAGTACGGTGCTTACAGAGACGTGTTTCTGACGAGCATAATCAGCAACACCATTATTTGAGATTGCTCGTTCCACGCTCTTATGTGGGTATCCCATCGCATTACCATGGTGGGGCAAATCAGAAGAAACACCGCAATCAGCGAGCAGTCGTTCCCAGTAAGGTAAACTTGAAGGTTGACTTGTAAGCCAATTCACGTATGAGCTAAAAGGCGCAGTAGAGGTCACTTCGATATCCGGCTGTTCATAAAAACGCATCAGATCTCTCGCCAGAATCGAAAGAGACCAGCCATCGAGGATGATGTGGTGCGTATTGATTTCGATACAGTTTCTCTTGATGGCAACACGGAATAAAGAATCTGGATCTCCCCGTGTAAAAAGTTGACCATCTGTATACTGCAAAAACGGCATCCTGTCCCCTATTATAAGTACCCTCACCATCCCCCCCGGCAGCTCCGTATACTCGCTTTTGAGGATTGGATGCCTTTTCGCAAGATTAATTAAGGCTTTTTCAAGTCGTTCAGGATCGGCGATCTCAAATGCAACCGTATACTGAAGACGATAGGAATCCCAATTACGGAACATGCCAAGCTGCGTTGGCGTCAGGGCGTAGATGTCCTCTACACGTTCTGCAGATGACGCGGAAGACGCAAGATATCGTTGCAGCAGTGTGCCGAGCCGCTCAGCAATCCCATGTGTATGTCTCCCTGTCGGAACGCCGATTTCAATGTCGATCCCTGTCTTTCTCTGAAAGCAGTTCACGTTGATTTTTCCCGGGAACAGCGGAATTGAGCAAATCAAGGCTCCTTCATTCATCGGAACAAAATTGTAAAGTATACTTGCGTTCTCCGGCAGGCATCCACTAGTGAGATTTACACCATCAATCGAAATACGACGGAGCATCTCCCGTGCATCATCCATGCTCTCAATAGTACAGAGGTGCATGGAAGTAAACCATCCGACTGTTCTGTAAAACCGTGGATCTGATCTGCCATGCGTTTCAACACATATTCCCGCTTTTCCTCCGGCAATTTGGTTGGCTGCACGGCCAAGTGCCGCGAGAATATGCGTATTGGATACGACGTTGACTGAGAAACGATAACGCTCCTCTGGCTCTACGGCGGCATCTGCTTTCATTAACGGCAGCATGAAATCCGGCCGGCGGCACGTCTCTGTTCTGCTGTTACAAAGCCGTGCCCACTCGAAATATGACGCTGCTTTTGGCGGAAGCGGCTCATGCCGAAGCGCTGTCTGTAAATCATCAACAATAATCTTCCACGAAAATGCATCAACCACGAAATGGTGGATCGTGAGTTTGAGTGTCTTCGGATATAGTACAACATCGATTAGCGGTCCGTTTTGAAGGTCAAAGGCGACAGGGTCATCAACTATTTCACCACAGGCAGTTCTAAACGAATAGCTATTATCTCCAAGTGAAAAAGTATCATCGTCTGAGAAAACCGCCCTGAGCGCATCATGCTGTGCTATAACGGCGTCGAGTGCGAGGCGTATTTCCTGTTCAGTCGTGTCTACAGGGATTACACAAGATTGAGCAAAAGTTGATGAAGATGTGTAGCTCTCATTTAAGTACGCCCTGATGATCGGCGGGATTGGGGCTGGTTCCGCGGGGAGTGATGGTTCTGAGGTCGTTATCCGCTTCATCTTCCCTGCCGCATCAGCAATCGTGTCACTCTGTAAAAAGCCGGAAATTGAAAGCTCATAGCCTCGTTCCTCAAGCATAGAGATAACAAAGATAGAGGAAAGAGAATCCCCGCCGATTTCATAAAAATTATCTGTTGTGCTCAATGAGGACAGTGACAGCGCCTCCGAAACGACCGCGACAAGCGTTTCTTCTTCCGGCGTTCTCGGCGCGGTATATGTTTCATCAAGTTGAATCATTTGAGTTTGGAGTGCTCTCCTGTCAATTTTGCCGCTTGGTGTGATCGGCAACTGATCCATATGGACAAAAGTATGCGGAACCATATGGCGCGGTAAGTAGTCTCCGAGTCTCTCTCGAAGGTCGGTACGTTTTCTCCCAGTATAAAAGGCAATCAGGCGATTATCCTTAACCACAACAGCGTTAGAGTCTGTAAATGAGCTTAATGCAGCCTCAATTTCCCCAAACTCAATACGCTGTCCGTTGATCTTAACCTGCTGATCATTTCTCCCGACATAGATCAGTTGTCCGTCTTCTCGCCAATACCCCAAATCACCGGTGAGATAAAGCCGGCTTTCTCCGAATGGATTGTCAACAAAGACTTGGGTTGTTTTCTCGGGATCGTTAATATATCCTTGTCCAACCGGCACGCCCCCAATACAGATCTGACCGACTTCGCCAATCGGAAGTGGCTGGAGATACTTGTCCAGCACATACATCTGGCAATTATCTATGGGCTTTCCGATAGGAACTGGATCGGTCTCCTGCTCTATGCAATCATACCAGGTAACGTCCACCGCGCACTCCGTCGGGCCATACAGGTTATGCACTGGAGCAGGTGCAGCATTTACCAACGCGGCAGTCAGCGCCTCGCCCGAGAGAAACAGATTGCGAAGAGACGGTAAACTGCCGCCGTCTTTTTCAAGAGCATCAAGAAAATGGTGGAAGACGGTTGGGACAAAATGTAAATCGGTAACATGCCCCTTTCGAATATGCTCCACCACTCTGTTCTGGCGATAGTGGTCCTCCGCTGGGAGAATATAGAGGGAAAAACCGCCTAGGGCAAATCCAAAGATCTCCCATACGGAAACGTCAAATGTATAGGGCGTCTTAAGCATTACGACCGTGTCGTGATCGAAGAACTTTTTGCACATCCATTGAATGCGGTTGAGCGCCGCCCGGTTTGATACCATCGCGCCCTTTGGCGTACCGGTAGATCCGGAAGTAAAGATAACGTACAGGGTATCATCTGCTGTAGATGCGACCGGAAAGATTACGTCTGGTTCGACTCCATCCAAAATGTCTTCGATTACGAGCCCGCCGTCAATCAGGCTCGCGTATTTCCGCTGCACTAAGACAGTGTCGCAGCCGCTCTGTTCCAGCAGCAGCTTGATTCTCTCCTTCGGGTATTCCGGAGAAATGGGCAGATAGGCATTCCCACCGCGGATGATGCCGTAGATGGCGGCAAGTTCAATATAGGATCGGTCGCAGAGCACACCAATCACGCGCTTTGAACCGCGTACCGCCGCGTCAACTTTTTCGGCGTCCCGTTTGAGATCGATTAGGCTGTAGATTTGCTCTCCTTCTATAATTATCCCTTCATTTTGTCCTTCGATAAGCTGATATAGAGATTTATCCGGACAAGAGAGATCTTCCCCATATGAAAGCCGCATGACCATTTTTAGTTCGTCCTCTTTCATCAGGGAAAGAGACGATAACCGTGTTTGATCATTGGCAATAATCCACTCCAGAACATTCATGAATCGCTGGTGGAGAGCCAAAATATCCTGATCTATAAACAATTCCGTTATATAGCTGTATGTGATCATTAGTTTGGATGCATCGTTTCGGTGGTCAATGTGAATATGTAGCGGCTCCATTTGCATCCCGTTTTGGAACCATTTCACCTGATATTCATCGATTACACTGAATTCTGATTGATAGTTAAACACAACATCATAAAGTTGAATATTTGATGCCTGCCCTTGTATTTCTTTCTGGAGCATCGGATAGTTAAACCTTTGATGCCGGAAAGCGTCCATGATCGTTTCTTCTACGCTCGAAACAGCTTCTCGAATGATGCCCTTATAATCCAAATCCACAAACAATGGAATGTCATTAATAAAAGGACCAATCGTATGAAGTTCTTCCTCAGTAGTGCGATTAACAACGGTTGTTCCGAGATAGAAGCACCCTGCATCAGAATGCATCTTGCTGTAACAAACGGAAAAGGCGGTCATCAGCAGTGCAAAAGGAGAGACCTCTTCTCTCTTCGTGTACACTCCAACTTTTTCAACGATTTCACGTGGGATTTCAATAGTAACATCGTGCGTATTATGTTTTCCAATATGATGATTGGGAAGCAGCAGACGGCTCCTGTTCTTTTCGAATTGAGACAGGAAATATGAACGATCTCTCTGAAATCTTTTGCTCTCTAAATATGCTCTCTCCTTCTCACAATGCGTCTGGAATGAATATGTAACAGGCGTACTCTTTTTCTCCAGAATCTCGTACAGTTGCCAGCGAAGAACACTGAAGCACCATGCATCGCAAATTGTGTGATGAAGCCTGTAGATGAGACCTGTATGATTCCCAACCGTAAAGATTTTCAGGTCAAAGAGGCTTCCTGTCAGATCAAGAGGAGTCTTCGCATAATTATCGGCAAAGCTATCGAACTCATCCCATGTAGGAAAGTTAATCGCCTCATATTCACGCGGTGCATAAGCTTCTATCCATTGTGTTTTGGACTTGCTGTCAATCCTTATACGGAAAGCATCGTTAATTCGTACGACGGTATTTACTGCGTCCTTCATTTCTTTAATGCTAAAAGGATGCGGAAAGAATGTAGCCCCACATATAATTGAAATAGGACCACCAACTACAAATTCCGCATTTAGGATTCCCTCTTGGGTCATTGTTAGACGCATGTAAACACCCGATTTCAGTTTTGATTCTTAATGTGTTTTATCAGACCACGAATGGTTCTCATGGACCGAATGACAGAATAGGTCAGCTCAATGTCAAACTCCTCTTCGATAGCTACAATTAGTTCCATTAGAACAAATGAACTGATTTCTTCAGATCTTATGAGGCGGGTTCCGGGTTTCAAGACAACATCGGTCCTCCCCATAACCTCATTATAAACTTTCTGAATCCTTTGAAGAATTTCATTATCCGTCATAGGCTATCTCCTTTTCAAGCTGCAGATAATCAACCTTTCCAACTTTTGTAGCCGGCAAATTATCTCGGATAATCACCTGATGTGGCATAGCATATTCAGGCAATCTATTCTTACATTCTCTCAGTATATCTTCCGGAGATAAATCGCTTTGGTTTAGGCAAACGACTGCAATTACACGATCTCCCCCTGCGCGTGCAGCTTTTCCGATCACACAGCTCTTTGCCACGCCCGGAATCCGCAGGAGCGCGTTCTCCACCATTTCGGGATATACATTATATCCATTGACCACCAGCATTCTGCTTAAGCGACTATGAAAGGTATAGAAGCCGTCTTCGTCCACTGAGAAAACATCTCCGGTGTGGAGCCAGGTTTTCCCATCCGAGTGCATTTGCAAAGCTTTACGCGTAGCAGTATCATCCTTGTAATACCCTTTCATTACAGACGGACCGCAGACGCAAAGCTCTCCAGGTGTTCCTGTTGGGAGTTCATTTTCAGTTCCCGGCTCAACAATCATCAGTTCTGTATCGGGATAGGCGATGCCCGCTGTACCCTCTTTGGACATGAACAATGCATTGCAGAGGCATCCCGCAACGCATTCGGTAAGACCATAGCCCGGCAGAATTCTTGTGGAAGAATTGATTTTCTCCATATAAGAGTTAAAAGTATGCTCCGTGCGAGTCTTTAACTTATCTCCGCCACAAAACATATATTTTAGAAAGCTATAATCTTTTGTCCTCATTTCATCGCTATGGACAAGCGCATCATAAATTGCTGGGACGGCAAAAATTGCCTCGATATGGTTTTTGAAAATAAGCCGGTTGCATTTCTGCGCATCGTAAGTCGGCAATAAGTAAAGATGAGAGCAGCAGGTAAGCATGTTATGAATGGCAGAGCATAGTCCAAAGCCATGAAAAATAGGCATCACAGCAAGTGACCGTGCTTTCTGAATGCAAGCGCCAACTTCATGACACTGAACGGCATAGCAGTTAATATTCCTGTTTGTCAGACATACGCCCTTCTGCGCACCGGTAGTTCCACCACTGTACAGGATTAATGCCGTATCATCAGGTGACGAAACTGGAAAGCTGGGCTCTGCGGTGCGATCCTTCAAAAACTCCTGCCATAAGTAAAGATTTTCCGGCTTGCTCTTAGGCTTGACTCTCCGTACTAAAAGATTCTTGGGGAATGTCAAGGCATCAGCGATGGAAAACAGTACGATTGTTGGCTGTTTGTCTACCCAAGTAATCCCTTTAATCTTTTCATAAAGCATATCCAGAATAAAAAAGGCTTTGCTTTCGGTGTTCTCTACATGATACTGCATTTCAGTCGCTGTTAGCAGTGGATGTAACATATTTGAAGTAGCACCAATTTTATTTGCGGCATACACTGTTACTACCGCCTGCGGAATATTGGGGGATGCAATAGTGATAACATCGCCCTTTTTTATACCCAAGGCGAGGAGTGAAACGGCGACAGCGTCAATCTGAGATAGAAGCTCAGAATAGGTAGTCTGAGCTCCCTCAAATTCGATGGCAACATCTTCAAGTGCTGACGCTGTCCTCTCCACCAAAAATTCATACATTGAGCTTTCAGGAAAATCCGTGTAAATGATACCATCTACCAGATGCTCAGACCAAACAGTTGGTGTTCTCTTCATATATTTATTGCAACCTTTCTACAGAGGCAGACTACTCCTTCTGTCCTCATATTTGATCCGTTTTTTCTTATTTCAAACAATTTTATGATTGCTCTGTGCGATACGTCGGTACGATCCCAGCGAGCAGACTACGAATATCCTCGTCTCCGGCGTTGGCGGCCTCCAACAGTTCCTCCATCTGATGGATGAACACATTCTCGTCAAACACCAGCGGATGGCCGATGTGGATGAGCTTGTTCTTTGTCTGTTCCATGCCTTCCTCGGCCATGAGCTTCTCCTCGTACAGCTTCTCACCGGGGCGCAGGCCGGTGTACTCGATCCTGATGTCCACGTCCGGCTGCAGGCCGCAGAGCTTGATCATGTTCCGAGCCAGCGTGTCGATCTTCACTGGCTCGCCCATGTCGAAGACGAAAATTTCGCCGCCCTTGGCATAGACGCCCGCCTGCAGCACAAGGCTCACAGCCTCCGGGATCGTCATGAAGTACCGGATAATGTCAGGATGCGTCACCGTAACCGGCCCGCCGTCTTTGATCTGCTGCTTGAAGAGAGGGATCACCGAGCCGTTGGAGCCGAGGACATTGCCGAAGCGAACGGCGGCAAACTCGGTTTTTGCATCCTTGGTTATGTGGGTGATCTTTTCTCCATGGCCGCAGAGCGGCGGGAGCGTGTCGCCTCTCCCCTCGCCGATCACGCGGGAGAAGGTCTGCACCACCATTTCGCAGATGCGCTTGCTGGCCCCCATGACGTTCACAGGATTCACTGCCTTGTCCGTGCTGATGAGGACAAAGCGTTTGCAGCCGTGCGCTGCGGCGGCATAGGCGGTTTTGTAGGTCCCGATACTGTTGTTCTTGATCGCTTCGCAGGGGCTCATTTCCATCAGCGGCACGTGCTTGTGCGCCGCCGCATGGTACACAATGTCCGGATGGTGCTTGGCGAAAATCTGGTCGAGCCTCCGGCTGTCTCTGACGGAACCGATCAGCGTTACCAGATCCAGCTCCGGATATTTGTGCTGCAGCTCGAGGCTGATGGTGTAGGCGCTGTTTTCGTAGATGTCCAGAATAATGAGCTGCTTCGGTTCATGCCCCGCGATCTGGCGGCACAGCTCGCTGCCAATGGAACCGCCGCCACCCGTGACGAGGATCGTCTTGCCCTTGAGTTGGGCGAAGATTTCATCCATGTCCACGTGGATCTGTTCGCGGCCGAGAAGGTCGGCGATATCGACCTCCTTCATGTCCGCCATAGACACCTCGCCGTTGATGATCTGGTACAAGCCCGGAAGCGTTTTCAGTTCACACTGTGTTTCATTGCAAATGCTGAGAATATCCCGCAGCTGTTTCCTCGTCGCGCTTGGGATCGCAACGTAGATTTTATCTACCTTGTACTTCTCAACATTGGCAAGGATATCTTCCCGGCCGCCGACGACCGTGATGCCGTCAATGATCCGTCCCCACTTGTTCTTGTTGTCGTCGATGATGCAGACGACTTGATCCGTGATCTCTTTTGCGCCGGAAATGTCCCGGAGGATCATCTGTCCGGCCTGTCCGGCGCCGATCAGCATGACGCGCTTTTTGTTCGCAGCGTTTTTGATGCGTGAGCGCAGCAGGTTCATGAAGCGGTAGGAAAATCGGATCGCCAATACGAAGCAGAATTGCAGAATTGTGCCGAGGATATAATAGGAGACCGGCATCCGGCAGAAGAAGGCCGTGATGCAAATGCCGTGGAGCACCGCTGTGATCGCCGTCGCGACGGCAACTCTCCAGAGCTCCGTAAAGCTCGCAAACTGCCAGATACTCCTGTACAGCTTGAAAAACCAGAACACGAGAAAACAGGTCAGGGCATAGATCGGAGTAAACTGTTTCCATGCAGCCAGGTAGCGGGGATCGATCATCGAAAAACGCAGGTCAAAACGCAGCCACAGCGCGAGGAAAAACGCGCCGTTGACCGCGATGACGTCATAGATGATCAGATAGATCATAATGAGCTGCCAATGCTCGATTTTCAACAACCTGGCAAGGCGGTTACTCAACTGCCGCATAGCTTCCCCTACTTTTTACCGTTTTCTTTATTGCCGATCTTTTTGCGCTCGGCGTCCCGTTTTTTCTGACTTGCGGATTCGTATTCTGCTTTATATGCGTACTGGCCGTAGCGTTTATAATATCCGTATTTCCCATAACGGCTGTAGCGGCGGTAGTAACCGTAGCGTCCGCCGTAGTAGCGGCCGTTGTTCTGGTGATTCACCTGATTGAGGATCACGCCGAGGATCGTGCAGCTTGTATTCTGCAGTCTGGCCACGACCTGCTGCGCCATCTTGTAGTGGATCTCTCCGGCGTTTAAAACAATGATCGCGCCGTCGCAGAAGGGAGCGAGTACCGCGGCGTCCGTCACGACGCCGAGCGGCGCCGAGTCGATGATGACATAGTCGAAGCGGTTTCGGGCAAATTTCACCAGCTCGCCCATGTCCTCCGCGGCGAGCAGCTCCACCGGGTTCGGCGGATATTCACCGGTCGGCAGCAGGCAGATGCCAGAGGTCTTGTCCATGTACAATGCCTCGCTCAGATCGCACTGCCCGGACAAAAAATGGGACAGGCCCTTTGTGATCTTGCCGGAAAGGATTCGCTCCTTCATGACAGATTTTCTCATATCCGCGTCGATCAGCAGCACGCTCTTTCCCAGCTCGGTGAAGCTGCGGCAGAGGTTCACGGCCAGCGTCGTCTTGCCCTCATTCTGCACCGCGCTCGTCAGCAGGATCACTTTCTTGTCTTTTCCGCTAAACTGGATATTCGTCCGCAGCGTTTTCATTTCTTCATTGATGGCATACGGAAGCTCAATAAATTCCAGTTCGATATCGTTCGTCATAGCTGTTCCTCTATATTCCAGATAGTATCTTTGCGGGAGTCTTTTGAAGCAGCTGCTCTGCCATCCCAGCGCCGTATTTGCGGGTCAACAATGCATAACTCTCCCGCAGGCGCGGCGGGCGGAAGTCTGTGCTGTGCGCATCCGATGCGATCACATCAACCAGGTCGCCTTGAAGAAGCCTGTGGACAAAACGTCTGACCGTTCTCCCGTCATAGCCCAGCACCGCGTCCGCGTTGACCTGGGTCACTGCACCTATGGAACGCAGCTGCTCGATTACGTCAACTGTTGCCGCCGGGTAGCGTTCCACATGGGCCACAAGCGGCGTATATCCGGCAGCCATAATCTCTTCCGCCGCTGACAGGATCTGCTCCGCGCTGTGCTGCGAGGAAAACTCGGCAAGGATCGTATTCTTCCCGATCGGGAGGATACTTCCCTCTTTTAGCTTTTCCCAAAACAGACTGTCGATGTGATACTCGCGGGAGAGGTGCAGCGCCAGATTGTTCGCCTCCGGCTGTTGGCAAAGGCGCTCAAACTGCCTCTGGATCACTTCATCCGGCGTTTCAAACATGCCCAGTCGAAGATGCGGCGTTATGTAAACTTCTTTGACGCTCTGTTTTGCCTCCATGGTCAGCAGTTCCCGGGCTTCATCCAGAACGCTCGCGCCATCATCCACATAAGGCAGAAGATGGCAGTGCAGGTCGATCACTGTTCTTTCCGCTTGGTCATCACGATCGCGCCGGCAATCGCGACGGCTGTGACCGCCGCTGTCGCGATCAGCCAGGTGTTGTCGCCGGTTCTCGGAGCTTTCGCGGTGGTGTCCTTGGCGGGCGTCTCAGGCTGCGGATGACGGACGACCACGGAGATCGTGCCGCCCTGCTGCACAGGGAACGTGACGCTCGGGCCGGTGCCCTCGCCGATCACGACCCACTCCCCGTCAATATACTCGAGGATATAGATCGTAAGGCCGTCGGTGCCGGGGGCGTCGATCGTGACCTCGGCGGGGTAATTCTCGGTATCGTAGTCCACCGTCCAGATGACGTCGATCTCATCCTCGGGCACATCCGTCGCCTCGGAGGCTTCTTCGTCCGAGGGCTCAACCGAAGGCTCGTCCTCGGTCCAGTCCTGATGGTTTCCGTCAAAGGTCGTCTCGACGATTTCCACCGGGTTCGTCTTGCTGCCAGCCGCGAAGGCCGGGATCGTCAGTGCAAACAGGACAACTACTGCCAGTACCATGCTCAATGCTTTTTTCATTTCGTATCTCTCCTATCTGGTTCCGGTTGGGATATAAAACAGTCGAATCAAAATGTCCTGCAGGGCGTTTTCATCGACATAGAATTCATCATGGAGTGGCCCAGCCTGTGTTTGGCCAGGGACGCGGATCGTCTCCTCCAGCGTGCAGCCAAGAAGGCTGTTCAGCTCCTCAGCCGTCATATCGGTGTAGAGATATGGCTCCGCAGCACTGAGCAAAGCCTGGAGCTTGTCCTCATCCGCCTGCTCCAGCATCTGCCGGACAAACCAGCTCTGCCGTCCCATGCGCTCGTCATTGCTGCCGGTCACGCTGCCGCGCCAGCGGACGAAACGCTCTGCGGCCTGCCCGTCCATTGTGATCTGAGCGTCTTTGGAATAGCTCGGATCGATGTATGTGCAATCCTGCTCCATGGTCACTGTGATCCCGCCCAGCGCGTCCACAACAGGGGCGATGCCGGACATGTCCAGCGCAATCGAGCCGTTGACGTCAACGCCGCCCAGCAGATTGCTCACAGTCTTTTTCGTCAGATACGCGCTGCGTCTCGGGCTGTCGCCGAAGGAATACTGCATGTTGATCTGCATTTGGCCGGTGCTGAGATAGTCGCCGGAAATGTCATAGGTGTCGACGTCGGTCATCGTATCGCGGCTGATCTCCAGAATGCGCAGCTCGCTTCCCTTTTTCACAAGCAGCAGCAATGTATCGGTTCGGCCGCCCCGGCCGTAGCTCTCGTAATTCAGGCCGACGTCGTCCACGCCGAGGAAAAGGTAGCTCTTGATGCTGGAATCACGTTTGTATGTCACACCGTCTTTTATGATCGTCAAATCATCCTTTGAATTCGTCAGATTGACGGCAGATACCGTTCTCTCGATCCTGTTGTTGAAAACCGTGGACAGGAAAATACCAGTAGCAACAGATAGGACGAGGCATACGGCGACTATAAGGATGGCTTTTCTATTCTTCATCTCTCACCGCCACCACTACCGTTCGCTCATCCGAAACATCGTGACAGGTCACAAGCGTCAGCAAGTGACTGTACCGAACATCGATCTCGACGTCGTCAAGCACATAGCTTCTCTCATCGCCCGTCTCTTCAAACGAATCCACATATGCCTGTCGGTCGTTCAAATCGCGCTGATCGAAATAAGTGTCGATCAGCCGATCGTCGTAAATGAGAAAGGCGAATACCGTGTAACTATACTCCCCATCAGGAGTGAATACCTGAATCTTGCGATGCTCGTCCATATAGCTTTGTCTGAGGTATTTGTTCAGATCGGCAAACATCGTCCCGTTGTTCATATTGTGGCCGTATATTATCGTATTGAACTGGGAATAATTCGTCGCCGTGTAGCCGAAAGTGTAAATAGACCCGGGATAACCAGCAAAGCCCTCGATCGTGTGATTGAGATAATAATCATCGTCTGTCGGATGCTTGACCACGGGATAGTCTATATTCGTTCCCTCGATCCGGATCCAGGCAAAGATATTCGGGTCGATGCGCCACAAAGCCTCAAAGTCGATCGGGCTGACATAGGGATCTCTGCCTATTCTTTTCTCCGGCTTTGCGGTCGCTTCCGGTGCCGGACTTGGATCAGGTTCCGCAGGGGCTTTTGTCGGAGCAGGCGTCAGTACGACGCTCTCCTTCAGTTCCTCATACACTCTCCCCCGCTGCGCGCGCCCCGTCAGCGCAAAGGCCGCATAGCCCGCTGACAGACACAGGGCGACAACGAGGATGATGATAATATACTTTTTCACCGCTTTAGAGCCTTGTCATAGGGGATCGTCGCCAGCGTGTTGAGGCCGAGGTACTTGCGCACATCCTCCTCCGTGCTGATCGTGTCATCCAGCAGGAAGCGGATCACTAAAAAGGCCACAACGATCACAAGCCCCACCAGCGCGCCCTTTTCCATGTTGCCCATCAGCGACGGGCTGCTCGGCCTTGTCGGTACAACCGCGCGCTCGACCGTGGACGGCTTGTCCGTGTTCATGACGTCGGCCACCTGCTGGCGAAGGATATCTGCCAGACTGTTGGCGATTCGCGCGGCCAGCTCCGGGTCGGCGTTCGTCGCCGTGATCGTCAGCATGTGCGAATCCGTCGGGTTTGTGACGCTCACCGAGCCGCTTAAAGCGCCCGCGGACATCTTCAGGTCGCAGTCCTCAATGAC
>ODAI010913802.1_pt1 | contig 70386 bp, 44 predicted proteins | sample 1539321 | NCBI WGS metagenome assembly ODAI01 (sample SAMN02144231, study PRJEB22623) | gut metagenome | biome: sheep rumen | host: Ovis aries | place: New Zealand
AATATCACTTTAACCGCAGTTTCTACTCCTAATTCCGATACAGAAGTAAAGGATGTTTGGAAATGGGGTGTTAATATAAGTCTACACCTTAATTAATAATAAAAAGCGGAGCCGTTTGACAAGGGCTCCGCTTATTTAATTAAATAATGTGCATATTTTTAACAGGGACGTTTCTTCGGAAGTTTGAAGACATCCTGCACTTCCTTCATCTGCTCCTCCGTCATGCCGTCAGGCTCTGAGCCCATGGAGCGGGCACACATATAGATGTTGGCAGCCTTACAGAGCACGTCCGTCTGGTCGAAGGCATCCATGATGTCCTGACCTACGGCTACGGTGCCGTGCTTCTCCCACATCACCACGTCGTGGGTCTTGATCTGCTCGAGAGTAGCCTCAGCAAGTGCTACTGATGAGGGTAAAGCGTAGGGCACGATGCCGATGCCCAGCGGTGCGAAGGCCAGCGTCTCAGGAATCATCGACCACAGCACGCGCGTCATCTCGTCACCCTTCAGGAAACGCTGGATATGACTCATGGCCACCAGTTCGATGGGGTGAGTATGGAGCGTAGCCTTATAGCACGAACCCGTCTCCAGCAGATAGTTCTGCAAAGCCAGATGCGTGGGCAACTCGCTGGTGGGTACTACAGGCTCGTCGGCAATCACCTCGTAAGAAGCGCAGTCGTCCAGGATGCGGATGATGCTACCATTCTGCATGGGTTCCTTTGCCAAGTCGCGCATGCGCTTGCCTGTTCCCTTACAATAGAAATACTTTCCTTTCAACTGGGGCAGTGTCATACCAATCTGCTTGACGTCGGAGATGGCCTTCATAGCCTTGCACTCGTCGTCCATAAACTCGGTGACGTTGACGGTGATGTTACCACCGTTACGCTCTGCCCATCCTTTCTGCCAAAGGTAACCAGTGACCTCGGCAATCTGATAAACTACCGCTTTCAATCCTTCGCGGCCTTCCAATATACTTTTCATTTTAATCTTTAATTTTTAATCTTTAATCATTAATAATCCTCGCCATACCGCTCCTTGGTAATATCCTCCAGCGAGCGGCCACGGGTCTTCGGTGCTCCGATGACACCCACGATGAGGGAGATGGCCAGCAGGGCAATCATGCAGTAGGCTGCAATGGTGAAGCCCTCGCCGTTGTCACCATAGATATAGGTGAAGACGAGTCCCCACAGGGCTGACAAGCCTCGAACGATGAAGAACATCAGGCCCTGGGCTCCAGCACGGAACTTGGCAGGGAAGAGCTCTGAGCCCCACAGGGCATAGAAAATCTGAGGCGAAGCACCACCCTGCACACCCCAAAGGATGGCAAATGCCCACAGACCGGCAGGTCCGTTAACACCGATGGTGACGATGACGAACCACGCACAGAGGGCTGCAACCAGTCCGAAGACATAGATGGCCTTGTGCGACGTCTTGTCAATGAGTTTCGAAGTGATAAACGTCACACCTACGATGATGAACCACTGTATGAAATTCATCCAGTTAGCCTGCTCGTTGGTGACACCTCCTGCCGTCTCGTAGATATGCGGCTGGAAGAAACCCATCACGCTGGCCACGAGGTTCCACGTCAGGTAGATGGTTGCCAGGAAGCACACCGTCTTTACGGCGATGCTGTTGGAGAACAGCACCTTGATATTGTCAATAACGCCCGGCTTCTTCTCTGCTCCTTCGCCTTGTCCCTTGGTGAACTCGGCACTCTCCTGCAACTGGCGCTGCAGGTTCCAGGCGATGAAGGCCACGACGAACAGCGAGAGGAACACGATACGGGAAGAGAACACATTCACCACATGTTCCGGCTGACCCGTACCAATGAATAGCTGTGCCACCTGCTCTACCCATCCAAAGAGGTAGCCACCAGGAGCGAACAACATACCCAAAAGCAGTATGACCATCGGGCCGATGCCCCACGACATCTGCGAGATGCAAATGTTACGTCCACGATTGTTCACCTCGGACGATTCAGAGATATAGGTCCACGAGGCAGGCACGCCCACACCGACAGAGATGCCCGTAATCAGGAATCCGCAAAGCAGCATGGGGAAATTCATGCTCAGCATGATAAGCAGCACACCCGTCATATAGACCAGCAGGTTGTAGGTGAAAATGAACTTACGACCGTACTTGTCGGCCAGGAATCCACCGATGATAGCACCTACGGCAGCACCCAGACAGTTGGCAGAGATAAAGTTCAGCCAGCCCAGATGTACCTCAGAAAGTCCGAGGTAGTTCTGCCACAATGTCAAACCGGAGGCACCCGCCACGATAGCACCGGCGTCGAGATAATTGGTGAGAGACACGGCTATCGTGCTCTTCAAACTTCCACTATTTGCCATATTCTATTCAAATTAGAAATGAGAAGTGAGAAATGAGAAATAACGGGCTTTGCCCTAAATGAGTAAATGAGAAATGATGCCGCAACGAGCATTCCCTCATTTTCATTTTTTCATTTCTTCATTTTCATTACTCATTTCTCATTACTCATTACTCATTTTTTATCTACACACTACGTCGCATTCGATATTGAAAATCTTGGCGACCTTCAAGATGGTGTCAATGTGATGTCCGACGGCTGCTGCCATGTGGTGCGTAGGACCAGCCTCGCTCCACTTGTTGACGAACTCACGGCAGGGCAGTGAGAACTTAGTGCGCATGTTGGTATCGCCAAAGGTAAAGATTTCGCCTTCCTCGTTGACACCCTCAGCAACCACGAACTTGAAGACACCGTTCTTGTCCTGTGTGATAGCCAGATAGGTGACAGGGCCTACAGGGGGATAGAACTGGGTGAGATAGCCACCGCCCGTCTTTCCGTGGAACACGGGCACAATCTTCATCGTGGGCTTCTTGGCCTGCGAGATGTCGAAGTCGCCAGAGCCGGAGTGACCGATGATACAGATATCCTTGGGGAAGTCAATGCTGTACATCTCTGCCAGCGTGCCAGTACCTGAGATGGTCTTCAGGATAGACATAGCCATAGCCACCTTCATATCACCCTCAACGGCACAGGCGGTATGCTGCTTGATGAGCATCGAGAAGGCAGGAATCAACATGGAGTCGAGCTTGCCTGCCACACCCTGTGCAAAGCCTGCATAGTGCGAGGCTATCATGCCCAGCTTCTCGTCCTTCACCCACTGTTCGAAGGCTACGACATACTTCGCCATATCCCACACTTTTTCTACGGTACCGCCACCCTCGATGTCGAAAGTTGCGAGAATATCCTCTGCCTTCGCACGGATGGCAGCCTCGTCGGTGATATTGTCGGCAATAGCCCACATCTGCTCCCAGTCGAACTGCTTGGTATAGACAAACATACGGTGGTAGAGATTGGTCTCGTCGATATAGAGGTCCATCATGCCAGGATAGGGACGACCGATCTGGGCAATGTTCGTATCGCGGAAACGGCGACGCACCTGAGCAGCACGGCACCAGTCCTCTATCTCTGCCTGCACCTCGGGGTCACCACCCTCTACAACACCTGTGATGACAGCTGAGCGCTTTCCCGCACGGTTCAGGTCAGCCACCATCTCACCGATAGCACCACAGGCATAGAGCTCGCCCAGCCAGGTAGGAATGTCCGTCTTGGCATAGTCGGGAGCCAGCTTCTTCTGTACGTTAACAATAACGACGGGAACGTCCAGGTCGCGAACGGCAGGCAGCATATTATAAGAGGTACAATAGGTTAGCATCTGCAGGATGACGAGATCCACATCAGCAGCGCGGAACTTGTCACCAGCAGCCATCGACTGCTCCTTGGTGGTCACCATGCCGCCGTCAATAATCTCGATGGTATCAGGCAGCGTCTTCTTGAATGCTGCATACTGAGCCTCGAACTCAGGAACGAGCTGAGGGAACTGTGGCAGATATGCCTGCAGCGCAATGCTGAAGACACCCACCCTTGCTTTGGTTTCTACTAATGGTTTTGCCATAATGATTTGTTTTAATATTTAATGTTTAATCTTTAATCTTTAATACATTTAAGTACTTCTCGTAAGCCTGGTCCCATGCAGCCTTGTCGCCAGTGGGATGGTAAGGCACCATTTCTACCGAGTTGGCAATGATACGACGCATAGCCCAGATGTCGGCTACTTCACCACTGGCTTTCGCCTGTAGCATGATGTTGCCAATAGCCGTACACTCCTGTGGACCTGCCAGTACCTCAACGCCCAAGGCATCGGCTGTAAACTGATTCAGGAATTTATTCAGCGAACCACCTCCGATGATGTGTAACACATTCAGTTCGAAAGTGGCAAATTCCTTGAGCCACAGGAAAACCTGACGGTAACGGAGTGCCAGCGAGTCGAAGATGCAACGGCATATCTCGGCAGGAGTTTCTGGGACAGTCTGACCAGTCTCACGGCAATACTGCTGGATAGCCTCAATCATGGAAGACGGATTGGCAAAGGCCTTATCGTCGGGATTGATGATAGAGCGGAAAGCCTCTACCTGCATGGCAGAGCCTTGCAACTCCGGATGGCTCAGTTTTCGAACCTCCTCAGGCCACTCCTTGCGGCAACGCTCATAGAGCCACATGCCACAGATATTTTTCAGGAAGCGGGTAGTTCCCTCTATGCCACCCTCGTTGGTAAAGTTCAGCTCGTAGCTACGCTCATTGATGATAGCCTCTTTCGTCTCGATACCCATCAAGCTCCATGTACCACTGCTGAGGTAAGCAAACTGCTCGTTTTTAGCAGGTACAGCGGCAACGGCAGAACCCGTATCGTGACCAGCGACAGCTATCACGGGAACAGTCCCAAGACCCGTCATCTTCTGCACCTCTTCCGTCAGCACGCCAATCTGTGTTCCTGGCTGTACCATTCGTCCGAACTGGCTCCGTTTCATACCCACACTCTCAATGAGTTTCTCTGACAAGTCACCCGTTCTGGGGTCTAGCATCTGGGAGGTCGAGGCAATGGTGTATTCGCAGACTGCCTCGCCTGTGAGCATCCAACTCAGGGCATCAGGAACGAAGAGCACCTTCTTGCAATGCTGCAAGGCAACATTGTTCGCCTGACGCATGGCATGCAACTGAAACAGCGAGTTGAAGTTCATGAACTGAATACCCGTAATATCATAAACGGTCTTACGGTCCAAAACGTTTTCCAGATAATCGTCAATGGCAGCAAAGGTATGAGGGTCGCGATAGGCCATCGGATTACGCAGGATGGCATCATCGTCACCAATGAACACGAAATCCACGCCCCACGTATCAATGCCGATTGAGGTGATGTTCAGTCCACGTTTTCCTACCACTTGCAGACCTTTGATCATCTCCAGGTAAAGTGCATAGATATCCCAATAGAAGTGCCCACCCGTTTCTATCAGGTTGTTGGGAAAGCGGGTCAGCTCTTCTTGCTCCAGTTTGCCGTCAGCCAATGTGCCCAAGATGGTGCGTCCACTGGTTGCACCCAGGTCAACGGCAAAGAAGTATTTCTTGTTTTCCATATATAATATAATGTGTAGTTTGTTTTTATATAAAAAGACGAAGACGCAACGGATGCGTCCTCGTCTATTTTAGAAATTTAACGGCTTACCGTCGTAAGTAAAGTCCGAAAGCTCGTACTTTTCCGAGGTCTTCACGTCGAACATGGTCTGGCTCTCCACCGTGATGTTACGCATGGTGATGTTGTTGCACCGTGATAGCGGCATATCTTTCCTGTCGCCAGGCTTGTAGAACTGGGACCAAGGATGGATGTAGAGCATGCGCGTACATTTTCCCTGGATATCCTCCACCAGCACATATTCGTAATGCTGAGGGGTGTCGGTACGCATCTTCAGCCACAACACACGGTTGACATCATCACAATAGCAGCGGCGCAGGATGACGTTACGGTCATGTAGCGACTCAGAACCCAGAGTCAGACAACCATGGACGATGCCATAGTGACAGTCTTCTATCAGGATGCGCTCGCAGGGGCCATTGGTGGAGTCCTTGTCTGCCCATGTTCCCTTTCCGCCTTTCAGCACGACGGCATCGTCGTTGACATTCATATAACACCCCTTGATGTGCACATCGGAGCAGACGTCTATGTCGATGGCGTCGGACGAGGGTGCTCCACGCTTGGGCTGTTCGTCCCACACATTATGAATAGGGGCATAGATGAAGCAGTCGAGGTAACGCACGTGGTGACTCTTATAGACATGATTCGTCCAGAAGGGTGAGTTAATCAGGTGCACATCCTGAATGGTCACATACTGACTATTCGAGATATATGTCAAGCGGGGACGCTGAGCGTCCTTGTTGGTACACTGCGGATTCCACTGACGGCGTATCCAGAACTCCTGCCAATAGGAGAGTCCGTTGCCATCAATGGTTCCCTTGCCTGTGATGGTGAACCCATCCAATCCGTCGGCATTCACAAGGGCTGCGAAGTATTTGCACGTCTCACCCTCTATACGAGTCATCACCACGGGATAGTCGATGATACGGTCAGAACCCTTCAACGTGCCTGCCTCACGAATATGAAGGTGAGTGCCTTGCTTAAAGAAGAGCGCACCCGTCATGAACGTTCCCTCAGGAACAACGATGACGCCCCCACCCTCTTGGGCACAACGATCAATGACGGCCTGGATCTTCTGGGTCTGAACAGCAGGACTGTTAGCCAACACACCATAGTCGGTCAGCACGTATTGCTTGCCTAACGTATTGACATCCACCTTCGTAGCTTGCATGAACCAGGCATCCATCACAGTTCCGTCGGGCCATGTCTCCACCACCTGTTTCTTCTTGGCTGTCCCTGTCAATACCAACAACGACAAGCCCCATATCATCAGCAGTCTTTTCATCCTGTTAATCGAAGAAACCGGGTTGTTTATAATCGATACCCAACTCGCGGTCAACAGTAGCCAAGATGCCTTGCACCTGTCCGAGGGCAAACATACGACCTAGAAGCGTATAGCCTGCATTATGACCATGACTCGACTCATCGAACACACCACCAGGCTCATCGGTAAACGTCATGCCATGATCTACACGCATGGGCAATTGCGGATTCTCCTTTTCAAAAATGCGACACAGTTCTATCAAATCGGCACGACCACCCAGGTGTGAAGCTTCCGTGAAGTCGCCGTTGGGGAAGATATGGCACGAACGCAGATGAACGAAATGGGTGCGTGAAGCAAACTTCTTCGCCAGGTCAACCACATTATTATAGGTACCTGCCGACAGCGATCCGGCACAGAATGTCAAGCCGTTATGCTTGTTGGGAACGGCATCCAGGAACCACTGGATATCCTCTTCGGTACGCACGATGCGAGGGAGTCCGAGAATCTCGATGGGGGGATCGTCAGGATGCACGCACATGTTCATGTTACACTCCTCACAAACGGGCATGATAGCCTCGAGGAAATACTTCATATTCTCACGCAGCTGTGCCTTGTCGATGCCTTTGTACAAGTCGAGGAACTCGCGGAACTTCTGCACGGGAGCGGCATCGTTCTCGCTGAAATTACCACTGACGAAGCCCTGTGTCTTGATGACAATGTTCTCCACCAGCTTGTGGTCCTTCTCAGGAGTCATCGTCTTGGCCAGCTCATCGCACTCCGCCAGCACGTTCCTATTGATTATTTCTCCTTTCTCATTCCTCATTACGAAGTTAGCCCATTCCTCACGAGCACCTGGACGCTTCAGGATATAGATGTCGAAATAGGCAAACTCGGCATAGTTGAAGTACAGGTTCGTGGCACCGTTGGGATTGTCGTGGAACAAATCGGTACGTGCCCAGTCCAACACAGGCATGAAGTTATAGCAGATGCAGTGGATGCCCTCAGCAGCCAGGTTGCGCAGACTCTCTTTATACACCTCTATCTGATGGTCACGGTCAGGACCTCCATACTTGATGGTTTCCACCACAGGAAGGCTCTCCACCACGCTCCAGCGCATGCCGTAGCTCTCGATATACATGCGTAGGTCGTGAATCTTCTCACGAGTCCATACTTCACCAAGGGGTACATCGTGCAAAGCAGTTACAATGCCTTCCACACCGATTTGTCTCAACTGGGCAAGTGTAATCTTATCTTTCTTGCCAAACCATCTCCATGTTCTTTCCATAATTTTATTGCATTTTAGTTATTTCAATTTTGCAAAGATACAAATAAATTATGAATTATACATTATGTAATCGAGATTTTCTCGCTTTGCTCGCAAAGAATTATGAATTATTTTCGTATCTTTGCAAACACTAAAACGAATTAAATGCATATGAGACAATGGTTAACCCTCTTTCTGATTGAGATGGTTGTTATCTCAATAGGTGCTCAGCCGCGCCAGGTAGAATCGCTGAACAGGGGTTGGATGTTCAGTCGCGACTCCCTATTTACAGAAGCAAAAGAGGTGAATCTTCCGCACGACTTCCAGATAGAGCAGCCGTGGGTGGCTCCTTCTGCTGAAGAACGGGCTGACCATTCGGATGCCGCTGCCAATATCAAGAGTCGCCTGTCGGCCAGAGGCTTTAAGGAGATGGGGACAGGATGGTACAAGAAGAGGTTTGAAGTAAGAAGTCAGAGGTCAGAGGTCAACGTGAAGCGATACGTACTGGACTTTGAAGGGATTATGCTGGTGGGTGATGTCTTTCTGAACGAGAAACGCATAGGCGGTACAGACTATGGCTATGTGGGTTTTGCCATTGACATTACCAATCAACTCAAGGAGGGCGAGAACGTGTTAATGGTGAAGGCTTCCACCATGAATGAAAAGAACTCAAGGTGGTACACGGGTGGTGGCTTGTATCGGAATGTCAACCTTATCACGACATCAGCAGACCTCTATTTCGAGCGCCATCCGCTGTACATCACGACTCACCAGAATCGCTTTGTCAGCATCAAGGCAGAGGTGACCAATCGCACCAAGTCACGTACGGTTCGCATTGGACTGAACGTCTATGATCCACAAGGACAACTGGTTTATCAAGGTGTGGACTCTTGTAAGCGAATCTCTCCGGCTCACACGATGGAGGCGCAGCTGAAGGAAATAGAGATTGCCAACCCACAACTTTGGGACACTGAACATCCGAACCTTTACACAGCGGTGGTCTCGCTGATACGTGAAGACGGAACGGTGGCTGACGAGGTAAGTGAACAGTTTGGCATCCGAACCATCGAGACAGGTCCCGCTTTCGGCCTGAAGCTAAACGGCAAGAAGGTGTTGCTGAAGGGCTATGCCAACCACCACACCTTAGGGGCTCTAGGAGCTGCCGCCTACCCTCGCGCCATCGAGAAGCGCATCCTGCTGATGAAGCAGTTTGGCATGAACCATATCCGCACATCACATAATCCCTATAGCCGTGATTTCATCAAGTTGTGCGACAAGTATGGCATCCTCGTTGTCAATGAACTTTACGACAAATGGACCCAGCAGCATACGGGAGGGCGGACACCCTTCATGAATCACTGGGCACACGACGTGACGGAGTGGGTGAAGCGAGACCGTAACTCGCCTTCCGTCATTCTGTGGAGTCTGGGCAACGAACTGCAACAGAATGCCGACCAGCCTTTCAACGACTTCGGCGTGACGTGCTACAAGATAATGAAAACGGTATTGCAACGCTACGACTCCACCCGACAGGTCACCGTAGCCATGCATCCCCGTTATCGTAACTGGGAAACAGACTCATTGCCCTGCGACCTGGCGATGCAGACGGACATACAGGCTTATAATTATAGGTATATGTACTTCCCTGGCGACGGACGCCGCTTCCCCTGGATGACATTCTACCAGAGTGAGGCGAGCATCAGCAACATGGGACCGAACTATTTCGAGATGGACCTCGATCGCGTCATCGGACTGGCCTATTGGGGGGCTATCGACTATCTGGGCGAGTCGCAAGGGTGGCCTGCCAAGGGATGGGCGCAGGGGGTATTCGACATCGCCCTGGAACCCAAGCCGAAAGCATACCTCATGAAGAGTCTTTACAGCGATGAGCCAACCATACATATCGGTATCGTCGAGAATGGACAGCAGGATATGATGTGGAACGGAGTGCAGACGGGCAATTTGTCATTGTCAGAAAACTGGAACCGACAAGAGGGTAGCACCGTCAGCCTCTACACGTTCACCAACTGTGACGAGGTGGAGTTGCTGCTCAACGGCAAGCTGTTGGGACGCAAGAAGAATCCTACTGACACCAAACAGCGTAATCAACTCAGGTGGAACGATATTCCCTACCACAAGGGACGACTGGAAGCCGTTGGCTATCAGCGAGGCAAAGTGGTGGCCCGTCACACCTTGGAGACTACGGGAAAGGCGGTCAGACTCCTTGCAGAGCCGGACAACACCCATTGGAGGGCTGACGGACAGGACCTACAGCACATCCGGGTGACTGCTGTCGATGCCAAAGGGCGTAGGGTACGCACCTGCCAGGAAGAGCTGCAGTTTGACATAGAGGGCGATGCGCATATCGTAGCCGTCACCAATGGCGACATCAACAGCGAGGAACTGAACGTCGCCAACCACCGTCGCCTGTGGCAAGGTTCCGCAATGGTCATCCTGCGGGCCGGAGCCACTCCTTCGAAGATTACGTTAAGGACAAAATCTGCCACCTTCAAAGACATCATAACAAAACTCGAAACAAAATAAACAATAAATGATATGAAAAAAATTCTCTTATTATGTCTTATGTGCTGCGGTTTGACATCTACCTCAGCCCAAACGTCGCAGGAAGTGCTGCAAACAGCACAAAAGGCCAACGACTATTTCATGACCAAGTACAGTGATCCGACTATCCCTACCTTCGTCAAGAAGATGCGTGAAAGCAACCTGTGGACAAGGGCAGTCTATTACGAAGGACTAATGGCTCTCTATGCCATTGACCCTCAGCAACGCTATCTGGACTATACGGAGCAATGGTGTAACCACCATGGATGGCAGGCCAGAGGGGGCATCCAAGCTACGAATGCCGACAACCAATGCTGCGAACAGACATATATCGAACTACACCAGCTGACGGGGAAAGGTTCTCTGGAAAAGACACAGCAGAACCTGGACTATCAGATTGGCACTAACCGCATCGACTACTGGACATGGATTGACGCCATCCAGATGGCAATGCCTGTTTACGTCAAGATGTACGCCGTCACCAAGGACAAGCGTTACCTTGACTACGCTATGAACAGCTACCTATGGACTCGCAACACGTTGGGTGGTGGTTGTCTCAACGTGAAAGAGGGACTATGGTGGCGCGACAAGGATTATGTGGCACCTTACAAGGAGAAAGACGGCAAGAACTGCTACTGGAGTCGTGGTAACGGATGGGTGTATGCTGCCCTGGTTCGCTGCATGGAACAGTTGTCACCGAAGGAGAAGGCTTACAAACAGCTGAAGAAAGACTTTATCCTAATGAGCGAAGCCCTGCTGAAATGTCAGCACGAGGATGGTTTCTGGCACGCTAGCCTGGTGTCGGATGCTGACTACCCCACCCCTGAGATGACGGGAACAGCACTCTTCCTCTATGGCATGGCATGGGGCATCCAACAGGGAATTCTGAAAGACAAACAGTATCGTCCTGCCTGCGACAAGGCATGGGGAGCACTGAAGTCATGCCTTCACTCCGACGGTTTCTTAGGTTGGAACCAGGGAACGGGAAAAGAGCCCTCGGCAGGTCAGCCTGTTACCTTCAACAGCGTTCCCGACTTCGAGGACTACGGTACTGGGTGCTATCTTTTAGGCTTAACCGAATATTATCGGTTATGCCAAAATGAGAAATGAGGAATGAGAAGTGAGAAATGAATGGTAACCCTAAAAAATGATTAAGATGAAACGACTCATGATACGAAGGAGGCTACAGACGCCCTTGTCATTCTTCATTTTTAATTTATTATTTCTCATTCCTCATTTCTCATTCCTCATTTGCGCACAAAGTCCGCAATGGCCTGCCCCGCTACCTGAGGCCAAAGCAGGCACACGCTGGTGGTGGCTCGGCTCTGCAGTCAATCACGAAGACCTGTTGTGGAACCTCAGCGAATATGCCCGCGTAGGAATTGGTGCCGTGGAAATCACGCCCCTCTATGGTGTAAAAGGCAACGAAAAGAACGAGTTGTCGTTCCTGTCACCTCAATGGATGCAGGCGTTGAAAGATGTACAGGATATCGCTCGGGAAAAAGGCATTGAGGTGGATATGAACTGTGGCACGGGATGGCCTTTCGGAGGTCCGTTGGTACCACTGGAGGAAGCGGCATGTAAAGCTATCTTCACTGACACACTGATAAATGGTCAGCATGTGGTAAGCATGAAAATAGGGCGCACCCGTCAGAAGGTGAAACGAGCAGCTCCTGGTGGCGAGGGGTGGGTTATCGACCACTTCGACCGTCAGGCTGTGAAGCACTACCTGGACCGTTTCGAAAAAGCTTTTGCAGAATCGGGAGTCGCCTATCCGCATACTTTTTTCAACGACAGCTACGAGGTGTATAAAGCCGACTGGACTCCTACCCTCTTTGACGAGTTCCAGAAACGGCGTGGCTACGACCTGCGCCAGCATCTCCCAGAATTGTTAGGACTGGTGGACGATGGTAACCAAGTGCTCTGCGACTATCGCGAGACGCTCTCCGACTTGCTTTACGAGAACTTTACGCTGCAATGGGTCGATTGGGCTCACCGTCATGGCGTACTGGTGAGAAACCAGGCTCATGGCTCACCCGCGAACTTACTGGATCTCTACGCCGCCGTCGATATCCCAGAGATAGAGGGCTTTGGACTCTCGGAATTTGGCATCAAGGGGCTACGCACAGACCCAGGTATGACACGGAAGAACTTCAGCGATCTGTCGATGCTGAAATATGCGCCCTCTGCTGCCCATGTCACGGGAAAGCCTTTTACCAGCAGCGAGACATTCACATGGCTCACGGAACACTTCCGTACTTCGCTGTCACAGATGAAGCCCGACCTCGACCTGATGTTTGCTGCCGGTGTGAATCACGTCTTCTTCCACGGTTCTGCCTACACGCCGAAGGACGACCCTTGGCCAGGCTGGAAGTTCTATGCCTCCATCGACATGAGTCCTACGAACAGCATCTGGCGTGACGCTCCTTTCCTGATGCAATACATTGAGCGTTGTCAGAGTTTCCTACAACTGGGACAGCCCGACAACGATTTCCTGGTCTATCTGCCCGTTCGCGACATGTGGAAAAAGCGGGGCAAGCAGTTGCTCATGCAGTTCGACATCCATGCGATGGACAAAAATGCCCCCGAGTTCATCCGGAGCATTCTGAAGATAGACAGTCTGGGCTACGACTGCGACTATATCAGCGACCGGCAACTGTCAAAGATACGCATAGAGAATGGGAGGCTTGTCACGGAAGGTGGCACGCGGTACAAGGCACTTATCATTCCCTCTGGTGCTACCGTTCCTCCCGTTATCAGCCAGGATACACTGCTCACACCTTATATAATATATAGTGAAGATGCTTCACAAATGGCTCAGCATGCCCAGGCAGAACCGATGAAATCACAACTGCACCTGCGCTCCATCCGACGGAAGAACGACAATGGCTGGCATTATTTCATGGCAAACCTCACCTCTGACGACATCCAACAGGAGATAAGTTTGGCAGTACCCTTCGAAAGTGCAACGTGGTACGACCCTATGACAGGCGACATCTACCCTGCCATCGTCAACAATGGCAAAATACTCATCAGCCTGCGTAGTGGCGAAAGCCGGATACTCAAGACGAATTCTACCATCAGTAGCTCTAATAGCTTAACTAGTTCTACTAGGTCCTCTGTCACCCTCCCCCTTTCCTCTCCTTGGACGCTCTCCTTCATCGAAGAAGCTCCCAAGGTCAGCCAGACCTTCCACATGACGGAACCTCGCACGTGGGAGTCTCTGAGTTCTGAAACCGCCATCACGATGGGTACAGGAGTATATACCACAACCTTCAAACTGACAAAACAACAGGCACAACAGCACTGGATGATAGACCTAGGAGATGTTCGCGAGTCGGCTCGTGTCTATATCAATGATCAGTTTGTAGGATGTGCGTGGGCCGTCCCCTTCGTCCTCGACTGTCGTAACACCCTCAGAAAAGGCAAGAACCATGTACGCATAGAGGTGACGAACCTGCCCGCCAACCGCATCAGCGATATGGACCGTAAGGGCATCCCTTGGCGTAAGATGAAAGAGATAAACGTGGTGGACATCAACTACAAAAAGACAACCTACGAAGGATGGGCTCCCATGAAGAGCGGACTAAACTCGGAAGTAAGGCTGTTTACAAAATAAAAAACGCCAAACATTTGGCAATCACACAAATAATATATACCTTTGTCGCAATTTACAAAACTATTAAAACATGTCAACATTAACTATTTTCATTGTCGTCCTCTTCTGCATCGGCTATTTCTTCATAGCCATTGAGAGTGTGACAAAAATCAACAAGGCAGCCATTGCCCTGTTGATGTTCGTTGGCTGCTGGACACTTTTCATGATAGATCCAGGCAGCTACATAGCAACAGCCATTGGCGATATGAAAGCCTCGGCTGTAAGTTCCGTCATAGAGCACCATTTGGGTTCTACCAGCACCACGCTGTTCTTCCTTATGGGAGCGATGACCATTGTCGAACTGGTGGATCAGAATGGAGGATTCAACTTTGTACGCGACACGTTGCAAACCCAAAGCAAGACCTCGCTGCTATGGCGCATTGCTTTCATGACCTTTATCCTGTCAGCCATCTTGGACAACCTGACAACATCCATTGTCATGATTATGATCCTCCGCAAGCTTGTAAGTGACCAGAAAGACCGTCTTATATATGCTGCCTTAGTAGTGATTGCAGCTAATTCGGGCGGAGCATTCTCACCCATCGGCGACGTCACCACCATCATGCTGTGGAACAAGGGTGTTATCACGGCAGCAGGTGTTATCATGGAGATTTTAATCCCATCGCTCGTCTCTATGATGATTCCCGCTTATATCCTATCGCTCTCGCTGAAAGGCAAGCTGACCTTTACCAAAGAACAGGCACAGACTGTAGGAGCAAGCGAACTCACCACCTCGCAGCGTAAGACCATCTTCTTCCTTGGTGTAGGTGGACTCATCTTCGTGCCTATTTTCAAGACCATCACCCACCTGCCACCATTTGTGGGCATCCTTCTGGTACTAGGCGTATTATGGACTGTAACTGAGATGTTTTATGCTAATTTGAAGGAATCAGAGGAAAGAGGTGCCATGCAGAAACGCGTGACAACCATGCTCAGCCGCATCGATATGTCAACCATCCTCTTCTTCCTAGGCATCCTGATGGCTGTTGCATGCCTTGAGACCATTGGCGTACTCACACTTTTGGGCAAAAGCCTTGACGTAGCCTTTGAAGGCAACCACTATCTTGTGACAGGCATCATTGGTGTCCTCTCGTCTATCGTTGACAATGTACCCCTCGTTGCAGGCTGCATGGGCATGTATCCCGTTCAAGCAGCAGGCGACATGGCCATCGACGGCATTTTTTGGCAACTGCTGGCCTACTGTGCTGGTGTAGGTGGTTCTATGCTCATCATCGGATCTGCAGCTGGTGTGGTTGTCATGGGCTTGGAGAAGATTACTTTCGGTTGGTATATGAAGAAAATCACATGGATAGCTTTCGTTGGCTATCTGGCTGGTATCTTCATCTACTGGTTGGAAAAAACGTTCCTCTTCTAAATATTTTAAATAGTAGAAAAGGGCAACAGCTCGTCATTAGGAACTGCAAAGTAAAACAAGAGTGAGACTGTCAATTGGCAGTCTCACTCTTGTTTCTCGAGTTTATTTACGCGTCCATGTCTGCGTCTCATACAGGAAACCGATATATCCTCGTACCTTCAGTTTTTCACCATCCAGCCAGATAGCACATTTGTAGTTCTTGCCGTTCTTGGGGTTATAGATTCGTCCACCCTCATATTTGTCCTTCTTCTTGGAAAGTCCAGAGAGAAGATGGACACCCATCAGTTTACGATTGCGCAACTTCTCGTCAGGATTATGGGTATCCTTAGTGTCAGGCCCCTTTGCCAGCCATACAATCTTGCCATTGAGCTTGCCGTTTGACTCATAAATCTCCACCTGTGCATCACCAGCTTCGGTAAGCCACTTTCCCGTAATGTCCTGCGAATAACCTGTCAGGCACATCAGCATGCAAATCATGCTAAAAAAAAGTCTTTTCATCATCATTTTGTTTAAAAAATAAATACGCGCTGCAAAGGTATTAAAAAAAACACAAACCACCTACTAGGCGACATAAATTTTTGAAGGATTCCTAAGCGGGAATCCAGAACCAGAAGGTGGAACCCCTGCCATACTCACTTTCCACCCCAATCTCACCATCACACTTGTCGATAATAGCCTTACAGATGGAGAGGCCAAGACCTGTGCCCTGGATATAGTCGTTAAGTTTCACGAAGCGTTCGAAAACGCGGTCCAGCTGATCTGCAGGAATACCATCACCCGTGTCCTCACAATAGACGTAGAGTCCTTGACGTCCCTTCCGTTCTTCTGGCCGATAACCCACCCGGATGTAGCCTTGATGAGTGTATTTGACAGCATTGGTAACGAAATTGGTGATGACCTGCTGAATGCGGCGTTTGTCAATGAAGACTGGCAATGTTTCGCAAGGACTGTCGCTTTGGAATTCAACAGTGGGTTCCTGTACACGCTCGCTGAGCGACTTACAGGTATCGGCAAAGTCCTTGACGAAGTCTATCTGCTCAGGTCTCATCTGCATGGCATTGGTGTCAACATTAGACAGGATGAGAATGTCGTTGACAAGTCGTAGCAGCATGTCGCAGTTGTTGTGAATAATGCGAATCATCTCATGTTTTTCCTCTGGCGACTCGATGGCTTGCAACAGGTCGGAGAATCCCACGATGGCATTCAACGGGGTACGTATCTCGTGAGTCATATTGGCCAGGAAAACAGACTTTTGATGACCAGAATCGTTGGCACGATCTGTTTCCTGCTTCAGTTGCTCCTGTTTACGCATGAGGGTGGAGATATTGCGCCATACGCCAAAACTGCCCAGCAGTTTACCCTGCTCGTCGTATTCGGGGATGCTATTGAGTTGTACCCACTGAATACCGGTGGCGGATTTCGTCACATGGGGATGCACCTGTCCGACATAGATTACTGGATGATCAATGACTTTAGAGGGATTTTCTAAGGATCGTACAAAGTCATCATCCTGATTGACAAAAATCTCGCGCCACTCGTTTAGGGTGAAGGAGCGGTCAATGGTACTCAGTCCATCATAGAACTCAATGCAGTTGCGCTCAAGACTGATGCGGAAGGCTTGCATGTGGCAGTTCTCCATCATATAGCGAAGCTCGGTCTCGTAGAGCTGGATAGCCTCGTTAGCTTTCTTGATCTGCTCTTCATTCAGCTTCTGCTGGAGATAGAGCTCACGTTCTTCGGTAATATTACGCGTGGCAATGGCAATATATACCAGCTTTCCCGTATCATCATGGATAGGATGCACACGGATTGCCAGGTATTCACACATGTTACGCTCAGGGATAACGCTCTGCGAGCAGCCCCAATATTCTGTGACATTATTACGATCGAGCACTTCATTGAAAGGGAACACATCGAAGAGATTCGTGTGCGAGAAGTAGGCATCCTCCTCGTTGCTGTCGAAGTGACAAATGTCACGCATCTGCTTGTTAGCTGTCAATAACCAACCATCTGCAGAATAGAAAGAAAGTCCGACCATGGAATGCTCGAATATCTGCATATAGTGATTGGACAAAGTCTCTTCAGTACGTTGCTGCTCTTGGAGTTTGGTCTCGTCAACTAGCGTACTAATAACACTGACAGGGTGGGTAACTCCCTCTTTGTATTCTGCGACACTGGTGTTATGCAGATAGCCCCACTGAGGCTCACCCCCCGTATAGTCGAAATTCCAGCGATAGTCGAATTCCACGCGCTGGTGCTCTCCTGCAATGAGAGCCCTGATGTTGGTAAGCACGGTATCAAGGTCATCAGGATGAACATGCTTTTTATAATTATCGAGAGAAAGTCCTTCGTCAGGCAGCATGTGACCGCTCAATTTACTCAGATACTGGCGATGGATATCATAGATGATCACGTTGTTGTTACTAATTTCCAACGCACGCTCCATCAGGTCATGGATGTTCAGTGTCTTGTCAACCCCCTGACGCACCCGGCGGACAATAAGACGGTTGACCACCAAGACAATGACAAAGACTGCAACCACCATCATCATGATAACTGCTGGGACAAGCTGGAACAACAGGCTATATGTAAAAGACAACAGCAACATCATAACTCATTTTTTTTACTGACACGACGGTTTACCATCTGGGCTTCACAAGGAACGGATAACCATACGGTAGTACCCTTTCCTAGCTCCGACTCAATATCTATAGTACCTCCCATCTGCTGGATAAGCGACTGAACAATAGGCAAATCGAGACCTGTACCCACCAGCTCCTGCTTCTTATTACGTATAAAACGATCGAAGATATGAGGCAGTGTTTCTGCATCCAAGCCCTCTCCGGTGTCTTCCATACTGATGGTAAGCTCGCCACGACGATACTCACAACGAACGCTAATGGTACCTTCTTTAACATAGGTAGCAGTCACAAAGCACAAGCGTTCAATGGCCTTTCCCAGATTGGCTTCGTCAATATTGACCACTAAACTCTCGTATGGACAATCAACCTGTGCCTTCACAGAGGAAGAAATATTGCTCCACCCCATCTGACAATGACTCTCAAACACTTGGGCAAAATCGACAAACGACTTCTTGTATTCTATCATATTTGCATCAAGACGAGAAAGGAACAGAATGTCGTTAATCAAGTCCAACAGGGTGTTCGAACTCTTCTTAATTTGTTCGACAAAGAAGGGTTCATCCTCCTCATCATGCTCTGTTTCAAAGAGTTCAGCAAAGCCTACAACATTATTCAATGGGGTACGGATTTCATAGCTCATATTCATCAGGAACGACTGCTTAAGCAATTCGGTCTCCTGAGCCTTCTGAGTCTCGATTGCCAGACGGTGCTCCGTCTCCACCATATCCGTCATATTACGCATAATACCAAAATAACGCTCTAAATGGCCTTTCTTATCAAAGATGGGAACCATATTGAACATAAGCCATATCTGACGGCCTCTCTCATCGCGAATCTCCGTTTCGATGGTCTCCTGGATATTATAGGGAGTCAGATGATCCATACGGTTCAGCGCAGAGGAAATAGTACGGCGGAAACGTGGAGAACCCAGTCGGATGCAACGCAGCTGCGACATACGCATCTGAGTTTCATTGATATTGTCTGATATTTCAAACGTGAAGCGATTCGGATAGTAGGACACGAAACGCACACCACTAACCCGCAAGGCATAGTTAATATTGGAGATATATTCCTGAACGTTCTTAGTGGCCTGGCGCAAACGAGTTGCACTCTCCTGCTGGCGATGAACGGACTCCACCATCTCTGTGATATTGCGACCACACATATAGATTCCCTCCAAATTGCCATTCGCATCGCGGATAGGATTGATGGATGCATCATAATACATCTTTCCTTCCAATCCGAAGCGCTCTGCTTGGTAAATGCCACCCTTTAAAAGACTGAAATCGACAATAGCAGTGGAACGCGTGTTTTCCAGTTGCTGCAGTTCGCCACCGCTATACATCGGGTTGTTCATAAGCAGGAAATGATCTTTGATTACCTGCGCAGGATCATCAACACCAAAGGATTGACAGGCTTTTTCGTTAAGTTCCAGCAAGACACCATTTTTATCGTAGAACACCATGTCAAGCAATGATGAGTTGAACACTGTATGATAACGCATGAAAAGCTTGTTGACCTGTTTCTGCTTATGGACTTCATCGGTTATGTCGTGCTGTATGCCCAATAGGCGAATTACACTCCCATGTCGGCTATACATATCAGGAAAGACATTCATCTCGTAAATGCGCTTTTCATCAGGATCGGGATCACTATTACTAAGCATCACCATTGAAGAGGGCTTCTTTTTGGCGGAGACATCATACATGGCCTGACGCAGTAATTCATATCCATCACGATCAAAAAGCCGGGAAAACTCCATAGGATCATAATCCTCCTCATAGGTACCGGTATCGGAAAGGTAACGATATTGGCGTTTCACTACATCGTAAATCCAGATACGTTGCTTGCTGGCTTTCAGGATAAGGGCGAGACGAGCATTCTGACTACGACGCACGTTGTTGATTTCCTGACGACGATAGACATACAAGCGGTTGTAGAAGAAAAGAACGAAAACACCTATCAACAAAAGAGCTGTCCCATACGCAAAAATATGGTCGAAGTCATAAACTTTCCCTATTTGGTTGATTTGCAAAAATAGCCCAGTTAGCAGGTTGTTCAGCATCTTCGTTAGTAGTTATTAAAACAAATAGTGCGGCAAAGTTATAAAACTTATGCCACACCACAAAATATTTTGAATGATTTTTTCATTTAAAGAGGATATTCCTCAAAAGCGTAAAGTACAGTAGAGAGATAACGCTCACCGGTATCGGGCAGCAAAACGACTATTTTCTTGCCTGCATTTTCAGGGCGTTTGGCAATCTCGGAGGCGGCAAAGGCTGCTGCTCCAGAAGAAATACCGACAAGCAAACCCTCCTGCTGTGCCAATTGGCGACCCGTTCGGATAGCATCGTCATTTTCGACATCAAACACCTCGTCAATAACACTGGAGTTGTAAGTCTTGGGGACGAAGCCGGCACCGATTCCCTGAATCTTATGAGGTCCGCTGGGCTGTCCATTGAGGACTGCTGACGAGGCGGGCTCCACGGCAACTATCTTCACATTGGGATTCTTCTCCTTCAGGAACTTACCAATACCTGATACGGTTCCTCCGGTGCCTACACCTGCCACAAAGATGTCCACCTGTCCATCGGTATCATTCCATATCTCAACACCTGTAGTAGCGTAATGTTTGGCAGGGTTGGCAGGGTTCTCAAACTGCTGCAGGATGATAGATCCGGGAATAGAGTCGCGCAACTCCTCTGCTGCTCGGATGGCTCCTGCCATACCGTCCTTGCCACTGGTCAGGCGCACCTCGGCGCCATAAGCCTTCACCAAATTACGACGCTCCACGCTCATGGTCTCAGGCATAGTGAGAATCAGATGATATCCCCTGACAGCTGACACCAGTGCCAGCCCTACACCAGTATTGCCACTGGTAGGCTCGATGATGGTAGCACCAGGCTTTAGGAGCCCTTTCTGTTCTGCATCTTCTATCATTGCCAAGGCAATACGGTCTTTCACGCTGCCTCCAGGATTAAAATATTCCACCTTGGCGATAACTGGAGTCTTTAAGCCCTTTTCTGACGAGAACTTGTTCAGTTCAAGTAATGGTGTGTGACCTATTAAGTCGGTCAACTGTTTTGCGATTTTTGCCATAATTCATTCTTTGTTTTTATATTTGCTACTTAAATTTTGTCGAAGGCCTGCTGGAGGTCATCAATGATGTCGTCAATATGCTCTGTACCAATAGACAAGCGGATGGTACTGGGTGTGATGTGCTGTTGAGCCAGCTCTTCGGGGGTCATCTGCGAGTGAGTAGTGGTATAAGGGTGGATGACCAGACTCTTCACATCGGCCACATTGGCCAACAAGGAGAAGATCTCCAACGAGTCAATGAACTTCCATGCCTCTTTCTCACCACCCTTGATCTCAAAGGTGAAGATAGAGCCTGCACCATTGGGATAGAGTTTCTGGTACAACGTGTGGTCAGGATGAGAGGCTACTGAGGGATGATTGACCTTAGCCACCTTAGGATGGTTCTGCAGGAAGTCAACCACCTTGAGGGCATTCTCCACATGTCGCTCTACACGCAGACTCAATGTCTCCAAACCTTGTAATAATATAAACGCATTGAAGGGTGAAATTGTTGCACCGGTATCACGAAGGATGACGGCACGGATGCGGGTGACGAAGGCTGCAGCACCTGCCACATCTGCAAAAACGGCACCATGATAGGAAGGATCGGGCTTGCCCAATGTAGGGAACCTGTCAGCATTCTTCTTCCAGTCAAACTGTCCGCCATCAACGATGACACCACCCAACGAAGAACCGTGACCGCCGATAAACTTGGTGGCAGAATGCACCACGACATCAGCTCCATGTTCGATAGGACGAATCAAGTAAGGTGTGCCAAAGGTATTGTCGATAATCAGGGGGATGTTATGCTTATGGGCTACCTCAGCCAATGCATCAATATTGGTCACGTCACTGTTAGGATTACCGAAGGTCTCTGCATAGATAGCCTTGGTATTGGGACGAATAGCAGACTCGACAGCAGCCAAATCGTTTACATTGACAATGGTATTTGAAACACCTTGTGTAGCCAACGTATGGGTAATCAAATTGAATGATCCGCCATAAAGGTTATCAGCAGCTACAATATGATCGCCAGCCAAAACAATATTTTGGAGGGCATAAGTAACGGCAGCTGCACCACTGGCTACTGCCAAACCAGCCACACCACCTTCCAAGGTCGCCACACGATCCTCAAAAACTCCCTGTGTAGAGTTGGTCAATCGGCCATAGATATTACCTGCGTCACGCAGACCGAAGCGGTCGGCAGCATGCTGCGAGTTGCGGAACACATAACTGGTAGTCTGGTAGATAGGAACGGCACGTGCATCGGTTGCGGGGTCGGGCTGTTCCTGTCCTACATGCAATTGTAAAGTCTCGAAATGAAGTTTTTTGTTGTTGCTCATAATTGTTCTTTTTATTTGTTAATACTACGCTTCAAATTTAAGCAGTGCTTTATAACTGGTGCAAAGGTACGGCGATTTCTGCATACTGGGAATAGCACAAATGGGCCATTCTGCATACCACAATCGTGGTATTTCGCAAAAAAAGTAATATTATAATAAGGTATAAGGAGAACATGCAAAGCAGGCGAAAGTTGAGTCGAAATAAAAATAAATCCTAATTTATTTTGTATTTTGCAGACTAATCCGTATCTTTGTCGGAAGAAAATAATAATCACACGAGTATGATAGACGTAAAACAAACATTAAACGCTGCTGAAGAGCGCATGCAGATGGCTGCCATGTTCCTGGAAGAGGAACTGAGCCGAGTACGCGCCGGACGTGCCAACGTAGCCATCCTCGATGGTGTTCGCGTAGAGTCTTATGGTTCTAAGGTGCCTCTGAACCAAGTTGCCAACATCTCAACTCCTGATGCCCGTACCATTGCTATTAAGCCTTGGGACAAGAAGCAGATCAGAGACATTGAGAAGGCTATCATGGACTCAGATGTAGGTATCACTCCTGAGAACAATGGAGAGATTATCCGTCTGGGTATCCCCCAACCTACCGAGGAACGTCGTCGCGACTTGGTGAAGCAATGTAACAAGATTTGCGAGAAGGCTAAGGTAGAAGTTCGCAACGTGCGTGCCGACATCAAGGAAAAACTGAAGAAGGCTATCAAGGACGGCCTCTCTGAGGACAATGAAAAGGATGCAGAGAATGACTTGCAGAAGCTTCACGACAAGTACATCAAGAAGCTTGATGAGCTGATGGAAGCCAAGAACAAGGAAATTATGACTGTCTAGTTGACAATTGATAGTTGACAATTGAAAGGACTCGTCATTAAGAATACAGGAAGCTGGTACACCGTTCTGACGGACGATGACCAGTTCCTTGATTGTAAGGTGAAGGGCAATTTCCGTATCAAGGGGATCCGCTCTACAAATCCTGTGGCGGTAGGAGACCGCGTCACTGTGCGTGAAGGCTATTGGATTACGGAAATTGAAGATCGCCGCAACTATATCATCCGCAAATCTATCAACCTTTCTAAGCAGAGCCATATTTTGGCTGCCAATGTCGATCAGGCACTGCTAGTTGTTACCGTCGTAAAACCAGAGACTTCAACGACCTTCATCGACCGTTTTCTGGCTTCAGCCGAGGCTTATCGCGTTCCTGTAGTTCTTGTGTTCAACAAGTCAGACTTACTAAATGAAGACGAACGCCACTATCAGGAGATGATGATCAACTTGTACGAGACGATAGGCTATGAGTGTAGGGCAATCTCAGCAACAACGGGAGTAGGTGTGGAAGAACTTCGCCCAATCCTTGAAGGCAAAATCACTCTACTAAGCGGGAATAGCGGTGTAGGTAAATCGACCCTCATCAACCGTTTAGTGCCACATGCTAATCAACGCGTGGCTGATATCAGTGAAGCCCATCAGACGGGTATGCACACCACGACCTTCTCTGAGATGATTCCTCTCTCCTCTCATTCCTCACTTCTCACTTCTCATTCTTCATTTCTTATTGACACTCCTGGCATCAAGGGATTCGGTACGTTTGATATGGAGAAAGAGGAATTGACCAGCTATTTCAAAGAAATCTTCGAATTCTCAAAGCAATGCCGTTTCTCCGACTGCACTCACACCCATGAACCTGGTTGTGCGGTTCTGAAAGCAGTGAAAGATCACTACATTGCTCAGAGCCGTTACCAGTCTTACCTCTCAATGCTTGAGGACAAGGATGAAAATAAGTATCGTGAGGCCTATTAGCCTTACCTTATTCTCTTAAGTGTTGCCTTCATATCACTGTCATCCACCGACAGGAGTTTACCCCCCTCACTGAGAATCATTCTAGAGCCATTTTTCTCAATCTTAATGATTCCATCGTTAGCAGTATAGCGTGATTTATAATTGTAGAACTTAGTCTTGAGCACCAAGTCGGTTTGCCATAATTTGCGGTTGGCCCAGCTGACACCCAGTTCCTTGGCACGCTCTTTATCCATGATAATTTTCATTTTCATCCGCATGTCATGGCTATTGATAAACTCGATAGTCACTGTCATGCTGAAGATTTCATTCATCACAGTCACACGTTCTTTACGCTGCTCAGGAGTCTCATTGTCTTTACTACCAAGCAGATGAGTAACACTCATATTTCCGTTGAAATAGATACGTCCCTTCATATCCTGTGCCTGGATAGCGAACGACAGCAGGAGACTGACGATTACAAATAATAACTTTTTCATTTCTTTTTATTTATCTAATTGTTATTGTATATTTTGACATAAAGGATGCTCCTGGCAACAGGTGGTTCATCAGTGGTTTGTCCTTGAACTCACCTTTGAAACCACGATGGTCACCCAATCCGTACCAAGGTTCTATGCAGACAAAAGGTGCATTCTTACCAAACGGACTCCAGAAGGCACAAACGGGTGCCTTATAATCAACAGTAACAGCAGGCTCTCCATCGGTATCCAACAACATAGCACGATGTGTCTGGCTCTTATGAATCTTCACGGAGTCGTTTCGGAAGAAATTGTTGTTAATCTCCATAATCCCCATATCTGCCTCCAAAGGCACGTCCACCATATCGTGTGAGCCATCGGCGTAACTTTTGAGAATGTCTATCGGCTCTTCATTATCCAGTTTGATAATGCCCTCTGTCTTACCACCGGGCAGGTTGAAAGCAGGATGTCCGCCAATCTGGAAGTGAATCTCCTGGTTGTCTGTATTCTCCACATGCCAGATGACATGAATCTTGTTACCCTCCAAACGATAGGTAATAGCAAGGTTGAAATGATAGGGATAAACCTCGAGTGTTTCTTCCGAATCATGTAGGGCAAAGGTCACCTTGTCCGCTGTCTGCGAAATCAGCGTAAAGTCCTTATCGCGTGCGAATCCGTGACGGGGCAGGTGATACTCCTTACCGTCAACCCGATAGGTCTCGTTGTTCACACTACATACAATGGGGAACAGGATGGGCGAATGGCGGGGCCACTCCGGACCTGCCTGCCACATATACTCACGTCCCTCACTGTCAATCACACTCTGGAGCTCGGCTCCTTTCTCAGCGACGCTGATGGTCAGCTGCTCGTTTTTCAGTTCTATCATATTGCGTTATCGGTTATGTTGTTTGTCACATAGGGGGTAGTTTCCTGACGGCTACAATCAAGAGCACGTTCACTATCAGGCTGACAGTAACGATGGTGATGACAAACGTCATCATCTTCATCACGCCATGAAGATATAACATCACCATGATGCCAAAGAACAAGGCCTCAAGCATAGCAATGAATAAGATGGCTTTCTTTCTGTTCAACATTTTATTCTGCTTTTTGTATTAAATAAATAAAGACAAAGCCCAATATGCCAACAACGACGACCATGCTGACAGCCATAGGCTTCACCACAGGTGAGTCTCCAACCACAGCCATCAATAGCAGCAACAACGACAAGCACAAAGCCACAATACGCGCAAAGCGGACGACGAGTGCCACCTGACGGACATTTTTAATCTGGACTCCCGTCATATTGATGCTCTTGGGCTCATACGCGCCCACCAGCAGCCCCAATGCCACAGCCGCCAATACAAAAAAGCTGACAAAGTTCTCGTACGTTGAGAAATAGTGATAGGCAATGGCCAACCCAAACGAGGCGACCAGCGTCAGAACGGTGACAATCTCAAAGAGCGTCCCCTCCTTGGTACGAAGCACCTTTGTCGTTTTCAGATTGAAATGTTCTTCCATCATTCTATAGCTTGACTGTTCTTCTTTTTAGGCAGACGTTTCGCCTTGCGCAGCGCCTCGGTGATAATCCACTGCAACTGGCCGTTGGTGCTGCGGAACTCGTCCGCAGCCCAAGCCTCTATCGCATTCATGGTGTCAGCATCAACGCGCAGAATAAAACTCTTGGTGGTCTTTTCGGCCATTCTTTACCCTTTGACCTTTTTTCTTTTTAATGGTTCAGCGTACCGGTGTTCACCACGGGCTGAGCATTGTCATCTCCGCAGAGCACGACGAGCAGGTTGGAGACCATAGCAGCCTTCTTGTCGTCGTCCAGTTCCACGACATTATCTTCAGAGAGTCTGTCCAAAGCCATCTTCACCATCGACACGGCACCCTCTACAATTTTCTCACGGGCCTGGATGATGGCATCGGCCTGCTGGCGACGCAGCATCACTGCAGCAATCTCTGGAGCGTATGCCAGGTAGTTGATGCGAGCCTCGACGACCTCTATACCAGCCAGAGCCAACCGTTCGTCAAGCTTCTGCTCCAGCTGTTCGTTGATTTCGTCCGCACTCGAGCGGAGCGTGGGTTCGCCACTCTTGCCGTCCTCGTCGTCATAGGCATACTGGCCAGCCACTTGGCGCAGTGCAGCGTCGCTCTGTACACGGACAAACTTCTCCAGTGCATTCATGAGTCCCTTGGCATCGGCACCCACGGTGTTGGGAGCTGCAGCCATCGTCTGGGTGTCTACCTCGAACAGGGCCTTATAGGTATCCTTCAGCTTCCACACCAGCACCAGACCTATCATCACAGGGTTACCTGTCTTGTCGTTCACTTTAATGGGCTCTGCATCCAGGTTACGGGCACGCAGAGAAACCTTCTTGGTGCCATAGAACGGATTAATCCAATAGAAGCCCGTCTCTGCAAAGGTGCCACTATACTTGCCAAACCAAGTAATGACGCGGGCCTCGTTGGGCTCCAGTTGTAGGAAACTACACATACAGATGATGTCAATCACCAACAGCAGCACGCTGCCACTTAACAGCCAACCGCCACAGGCCCCATCAGTCTCGTCGAGTTGGATGATGCCATAGACGATACCCACAATAGAAGCAACACACAATGCCAATGTCAAGAACAGCATCAAGAAGCCATTCAACACAGTTCCTTTGAACTTAAACTCTTTTGTTTCCATAATCTTCAGTTTAAATTGATATCATTTTGATATCGCAAAGATACGTGGTCTTCTTGAAATAACAATGGAAATGTTTGTCTTTTTAAGATTATTTCACTACCTTTGCACCATGAATCTGAAAGACAAGAAAATCGCGTTGCTGCTGTCTGGTGGTGTTGACTCCAGTGTGGTGCTCTACGAGCTGGTGCGCCAGGGGCTGAAGCCTGACTGCTTCTATATCAAGATCGGTCCTGAGGAGGAAGAAGAGTGGGACTGCTCCAGCGAGGAGGATCTGGAGATGGCTACGGCTGTCAGTCATAAGTATGGCTGCAAGTTGGAGGTCATTGACTGTCATAAGGAGTACTGGGACCAAGTGACCAAATACACGATGGATAAGGTACGCGCAGGATTCACCCCCAACCCTGATGTGATGTGCAATCGCCTTATCAAGTTTGGCGCCTTCCACGAGAAGCGAGGACACGACTACGACCTCATTGCCACAGGGCACTATGCCACGACGGAGGAAGAAGAAATCTCAGGAACAGTAAATGGTCAATTGTCAAATCGTAAATTGAAATGGCTCTGCACCAGTCCAGACCCCGTCAAGGATCAAACTGACTTTCTTGCCCAGATTTACGATTGGCAATTGCAAAAAGCTCTTTTCCCTATTGGTCACATGATGAAGGAAGAAGTACGCGAGATTGCCGAACGTGAGCACTTGGTAAATGCCAAGCGCAAAGACTCACAAGGTATCTGCTTTCTGGGCAAGATTAACTACAATGACTATCTGCGACGCTATCTTGGCGAATGGCCAGGAGACGTCATTGAATTGGAAACCGGCAAGAAAATCGGTAAGCATAAAGGTCACTGGTTCCATACCATCGGGCAACGCAAAGGAATGGGACTGGGTGGCGGTCCATGGTTTGTCATCAAGAAAGACATTGAGCAGGACATCATCTATGTGTCACATGGATACGACCCAGAGAGCGCCTACACTCAAGATTTCCCCATTCATGATTTCCATAGCATCAATGGGCAACAGCCTCCCAAAGACATCACGCTGAAGATTCGCCATACACCAGATTATCTGCCAGCGCAATTAGAATCCTTAGGCGAAGGCAGATTTATGGTACATGCCCAGGCACCCATTCATGGGGTAGCACCAGGCCAGTTCTGCGTCATCTACGACGAGCAACACCATCGCTGCTATGGCTCTGGTGAAATCACCATAGAATAACAATAGTATCAAAAAAAAGAGCCTCGCTGACATTTCGTATGCAGCGAGGCTCCTTCGTTGATTTATGATTGATTTATTTGAACAGCAACGGAGCCATCTCCCTCAGGCTACGACGCCATGTCAGGAACTCATGAGCTGTACCCTCTGACACATAGCCTACAGCCGGCAGACCAGCCGCCTTCAGGGCTTCCGTACTCTGATTGATGCGATCGGGATATTCTTTCGATCCACAGCTTTGGAAAATCAGGCGCACCTGCTTGGAATCTTTGATATCCTCTGGAGCATACTGACCACCGCTAAGCAAGCCATAATAGCCAAACACCTCGGGGCGACGCATCGTGATGAGCTTCGTTTCAAAGCCACCCATTGAGAGACCAGCCATCGCACGGTTCCACTTGTCCGATTTTGTCAGGAAATGACTGTCGATATAAGGTACGAGCTCGTCAACCAATACCGTTTCAAACTCCTTGGCAGTGAACTCACGAATCTTACCAAACTTCACATCATTCGTCATGCCGTAGGTCATCACAATGATAAAGGGCTTGATCTTACCTTCAGCAATAAGGTTGTCCATGATGATTCCGGCACATCCTTGACGGAACCAGCTCGTCTCGTTCTCACCCCATCCATGCTGCAGGTAAAGAACAGGGAAGCGCTCCTGCTTAGCCTTGGCACCCTTGCCAATGAAATTAGCATACGTCGGAGGTGTATATACCCATGCCGTTTTTACCTCGCCAGTACTCTTCGAGGGGAACAGTACCTGACTGACATTGCCATGAGGAACATCCTTGCGGACCTGATAGAAAGCCTCATCAGGAGCAGGAATCTCCATACCACTCTCCCAACGGCAGGAACCAAAGAAATTATGCGTTCCGGGGTCATTGACCACAGCACCGTCAATGGTCAAGTGGTAATAATGGAATCCTGGATCCTCAGGACGCTCTGTGGTACCTGTCCAGAAGCCATCCTTATCTTTACGCAATACCGTACCACCACGTCCGCCTAACCCAAGACTTACAATAACAGACTTGGCATCAGGAGCATTCAGGCGGAAACGAACATACCCCTGACTATTCACCTGTGGATATTCTTGTCCAGGCTGGTTCCAATAGTTGGGTTTGAAGTCATCCTTGATAACAGCATTGTCAACAGCAGGATCGAAGTCACGAACCACGTAATATACTGGCTTGCGCTTGTAGTTCTCGTCAAAAGGCAGCGGATGATTGTTCACACCTACCCACGAGTCACGGTCACCCAAGTTCCAGAAGGTCACACAATCTACCACATCCTTGTGCTTGCGCAACACACGGAACACACGGTTATACTGGTCGTTCTGCAGCGCCTGCATGTAGGGAGCCACGGGCTTTGCCTCACCACGAGAGAACTGCAGCTGTCCACCCATTTCCATGTTCATGCGGATGTCGAGCTCGGTGACGTGAATATGCTTTACCAACTGAGAATACTTCGTAACAGCCGCATCGATATCCTCCTCAGACGGCCCATATACATTATAGTGTCCCTGCATGCCAATGCCATGAATGGGCACACCGGCATCCTGCATCTTCTTCACCATGTCATAGATACGGTCACGCTTGCCAGGATCACACTCATTGTAGTCATTATAGAACAGCAGGGCATTGGGGTCTGCCTCGTGCGCAAACTCAAAAGCCTTGGCAATAAACTCATCACCACAGAGTTTATAATGACGACTCTCACGATAGGGACTCCCTGGTGTCCACTTGCCATCCACCATACGACCACGAGGGTTGTCGCTGATAGCCTCGTTCACTACATCCCATGCATACACCACATCCTTATAGCGGTTTACTACAGTATGGATGTGCTCACGCAGACGCTTGTAGAACACCTCCTTTTTGACGGGACGGCCTTTCTTGTCCTCAAACATCCAGTCGGCAAACTGCGAATGCCAGCACAGGCAGTGCCCACGCATCTTGATGCCATTCTGACGACAGAAATTGGCAATCTTGTCAGCCTTCTCGAAGTCCCAGACACCCTCCTTAGGATGAAGCATGCCCGGCTTCATGTCGTTCTCGGCTGTGATGCTGCAGAACTCCTTATTAATCAGGTTAATCTGGTCTTGATCAGACACATTACGTTGATTTACTGCGACGCCAATCATAAAATAGTCTTTGTAGGCGTCCTTCATTCCCATGTTGGGATTTGGGTCAACGGGAGCGCCCCATTGTGCCCAAACACTTGAGTTAGTTATAGCCAATAAAAGGGCTACAGCAAATTTTACCGCTTGTTTCATTTTGTGTTGTTAATTAATTATTGATAAACATATCATCATTTCTTCACTATCTTCTTACCATTCACGATATAAACTCCACAGGGTAGAGATGCCCAATTGTCTATTGAGCCCATCCTGATACCTTGCAGACTATAGACCATATTATCGGTCAACGCCTTTCCACTGACAGAGGGAATCGTAATTCCCGAGGCAGCATTCTCCTTGATAGTATAGAAGCTGAAATAAGTAGGCGTATCATTGATAGCCTTACCTGTATCACGAAGATACTTACCTGTCCCTATATTACGTAAGGAGAATCCCTTGTCTGCTACATACTGGATATCCCATACTGCACCGTTTTCAATATCTTCACCGTTTTTATTCTTGGTATTTCCCAGAATGAAACAATTCCAATTACCGGAATTCAGATAGCCAGGACTTCCCCAAATGGTATATCCTGCTCCTGTAGGAGTCAAAGCACGAAGGAAATAATAACTTCCAGTAGGTTCTAAGTTGAAACAGATGGTGGAATTGCTTTTTCTCAGAGCCTCCGAGAGACCGGCATACCCCAGGTTTTGGTCGTTAATACCATAGAAGGCACACTGGGTATCTTCGTTGTAAATGACAAACTGTTTGTCACTCAATTCAGTTAGACTTGTAAGTTTCTGGTCTAACACGAACTCCGTTTCCACTGGGTCATCACTAACATCCACCTCAACACCCATCAGTTTCAAGGCGGCGGCAGCATAGCGCTTTCCCATCATACGATAGCCCGCTGCCGTAAAATGCAGAATACTGCCATAGGTTTCCGCCTTGGCAGGGCAACCTTTTGAAGAAATGACATGTGCTGTTGGGATAACATCCGGAACCGTAGCAATGATAGTGTTATGCCCTGCACATGAACCCTTCTCGCTAGCATTTACCATCTCACCCACGAACAAAGGCACATCCTCTGCTTTCAGATTCAAGTCGCTAAGTAGACGCTCATACACCGTCTTCACCTTCTGAGGCCACCCAGTATCGCCGCTGTTACTCTCCCCCTGATGCAACAAGATTCCTTTGATAATACCCGACTGCTGGGCAATCTTTGCCATATCCACCAGTCGTTTATATGGATCGTTGTCATAGGCAGCAAAGTAAGCTTTCAGCCAATCTGCCTCTGGCGCTATATAGTCAGCCACCTTCTCAGACATAAAGCCCTCTATCTTCGTTCCACCAATAGCAACATCCACAACGCCCACCTTGACCTGCTCTGGCAAATTAGCAACCATCGTCCTTCCGAAGTAGTCAGCCATGCCAAGACCAGTCCCTTGACGTACAATAGGAGGATATGCCGTATACCAGTTTCCCATAGTACGGGCGGGACTGCCAAAGTTGACGCAGGCCAGTGTTTGGAAACGCGGGTCTACATACTCTTTATCAACTGCTTCCGGCTGGGCATTACCTTCCATGTTAGATTGTCCCAGACAAAGATAAACATAGAAGTTCTCGTCGGGGGTCAGACTTTGCTGCGCCTTCAACGAGAAAGGCACCAGACAGAGCATCACTATATAGATATATTTCTTCATTAGTTAATCAGATATACCTTTTCTATGCCATGATAGACACACTTTACCGTTGCCCTACCCTTTGTGATAGGACTGATGGTGGTTTTCACACCAGGCACACTCGACTTCACTTCCAGTTGTGACACGTTCTGTGGAGCATATACCTGATAGTGGGTCAAGTCAGTATAGCCGTTTTGATTGGTGGTACGGATAGGAAAAGCAGGGATAGCCAGTTTCTTACCATCTGCCAAAATCGTAATCTGCGGAACAACAGGAGCCACACAGGGCTTGTCACTCTTAGAGAAACCAATGCCGTGCAGGTCGAAGAGTCCCTCTGGACGTTGGGGCTCTGGACGACGGCCCCACTGCTGACGATTGTCCTGTTTGGGTTGGATGTCCGCACCTTCTGCCACCAGATAAATGGCATGCTTGCCTGTCAACCCTTCCACGGCAGGAACAGCCACTTGGTACATCATAGCATGACGTTGAGCCTCAGCAGGAACATTGACAACAGCGATCTCCTGTCCTTTCCATGGGTTGTCAAGGAGTACATGTATCTTGAAGGCACCGTGCCCGCCAGGGGTCAGATGGAGGTTCAACGTAGCACCGTCACCTTTCTGGATACCGTTAAAAGCTTTGATGCCCTTGGTGTCCTGTTCCAAGCCACCAATACCAAAATACTTAAAGCCCACAACACCCTTGTTGGTGATGCCTGCCAAATCCATTGAGTTATTCCATACATCGAAGTTGTCTTGCATCCACTCGTTGCTGTTCGTACCACCCGTCATGAAGCAGGCAATACCGGCAGAATAGTATTGATAGGGAGGAAGGCCAAAAATCTGGAAGCCCTCACTGGTCACCTCTGCACCTGTATATTCATTGCCATTGGAAGCCTTGGCAGTCCATACATTATCCTTTGCATAGGGATCGTATGCCGTGATTTTCACGACACCACCCTTGGCAACAGGTTTTTTGTCCCATGTAATCTTAACGGGAGCAACCATCGCTTGGCGGGCATAGCCAAAGCCACGAGGAGGACGATGATAGAACACATACCACTGACCATTGATTTGTTGCAGCGAACCATGAGTGTTATGACCTGCATTGGTAGTTATCAGCTGGGAACCGTCTTCGTTCTCAACGACACCACGCGAGTCCACCAATACGCCACCTGAGCGCCAAGGTCCGAGAGGGGTGTCACCAAAGGCATAGCGCAGAGCACTGTTCGTATTGCCCAAACCATATTCCTTACCGCTATAACCACTGAACACCACAACATACTTATTGCCTACCTGACGAATAGAGGAAGCTTCAAAGAAATTAAAGTCCAGCGGATTCTGGTCTTTATAAAGTGCCTTATACACACTACCTTCCTTGTCCAGCAATTTTCCGTCACGACTGCTGGCTGGAATAAAGGGGTCTATCAACGCTGTGCCCTCACGTTTGGAATACATGGTATTCTGGTCTAGTTCACAAGCTGTAGAATGCTGGAAACCGTAGAACACATAGGCACGGAAGCCACGGTCGAAGTCCTTGTCTTTCTTGTTGGTCACCGTTTCGATAAACACGGAGGGATCAAAGTCGATGAGTGAACCGTCGACACACTTCGTACCGTCGGCAGTCAGGTTGACGGGCACAAAAGGTCCGTTGGGACGGTCACCCTTGCAGACCATCGGCACGCGTTGCCAGCCACGACTGTGGGGATAGAGCCAATAGGTCTTCTTGCCGGTCTGCTTGTCTTTCACCTCCACCAAGTCGGGCGCAAACATCGTGTCCCACTGTCCGTTGACGAACCACGAGAAGATAGGTCCCTCGTCGCGCCATTGCGTCAGGTCCTCCACGGGAGCCGACCACATGCGGATGTCGTTGCCGCAGTATTGGGTGAAGTGGGTGTCGTGCGAACCGATGATGTAGGCTCGCATCTTACCGGGATGGTCAGGGTCTTCAAACACACGGGGCTCGCCGTCGGGCACGTGCTCCCACAACGGCAGATACGGGTTTTGCGCCATGACGGTAGTGACTGCCGTCAGCGCCAATAGTTGAATAATCAGTCGTTTCATTGCTTTTTCTTTATTTATATGGTTATTATTTCTCTGTTATCTTTAAGAAACCTTGCCGACACCCCTTGGGAGGTTTTCTTAAGCTTAAGAAAGTTTGCCGACACCCCTCGGGAGGTTTTCTTAATGTTTAAGAAGCCAGTTCCACTGCAAATGCTTTCATATTCGGGTCATTCGAACTCGTGCCCACCAGCACCTCATAGCGCCCGGGCTTCACCCGCATGGTGTTCGTCTCGGCATCGAAGAACTCGAAACTGTTGCGCTCCAGTTGCAGGGTGACGGTCTTGGCTTGTCCTGCCTTCACGTTGACACGCTGGAAGGCGCGCAGGGTCTTCAGCGGAGCATCGAGGTCAGCAGGATTCTTGACATACACCTGTACGATCTCCGTTCCGTCGCGATGACCCGTATTGGCAACCTCAACGGATAACAGGCCGGAACCATCATTCCTCATTTCTAATTTCTCATTCCTCATTTCGAACGAAGTGAGACTCAGTCCGTAGCCAAAGGGGAACAAGGCATCATTAAAGTAGCGATAGGTGCGGCCCTTCATCGAATAGTCCTCATAATCGGGCAACTGAGCATCATTCTTATAGAACGTGACGGGCAACTTGCCACAGGGGTTATAGTCGCCAAACAACACGTCGGCAACAGCCGTGCCGCCTTCCTGGCCGGGATACCAGGCCTGCACGATGGCATCGCACGACGCGGTCTCGGGCTCCAGGGCAATCGCCGAACCGGAGCAGTTGACGAAGATGACCTGCTTTCCGGCAGCCTTCAGCGCTTTCAGGAAATCGCGCTGTACACGGGGCAGTTCGATGCTGGTGCGGTCGCCACCCTTGAAGCCGTCGATGTTGACGGGCATCTCCTCGCCCTCTAGACTGGGAGCGATACCTCCCACAAAGACAACCTTCTGGATACCCTTCAACTGGGCAATCGTCTCCTGATAGTCGATGGGCAGTTCGCGGGCAATATTGATTTTCATGCCAGCTCCCCATGTCTTGACGGTTTGAAAACGCACCTCTATCTGGAACTGCTCACCGGCAGCAGCCTGCAGCACGGTGCGGGTGGGCGTTGAGCGCCAGATGCGGTGGAACGCCTTGCGCTCGCCGTTGACAAGCACTTCAAACTGGCCGGTACCCTCCACGTTCAGCACATACTCGCCGGCTTCCTTAGGGGCAAAGGTGGTCTCATACTTGGCAGAGAAGTCCTCTATAGGCAGGTTGGCAGCAAAGACATGCATGCCATTGGTGGTCACCGCCAAGGGCTTGGTATAATACTCGGTGGTAAAGGGCTTGCCCGCCATCTCGGTATTCGTCCAGAACGTCCCCTTCAATCCCTTCTTACCATCAGGAGCCACACACTCCGTCGCCATGTGGCATTCCATCACTTTATCGTAGGTCAGGTCGCAACCGGGGAAATACACCAGTTTCTTCTGTTTGGCCTTGATGCCGTCGAGAATGGTAACGGTCTTGTTGGGTGTTCCGTTATAGTTACCCCACATCATGGGTTCATTGTGGGCATTGGGGCCAATGACGGCAATCTTCTCTGCATTTTTCTTCAAAGGCAGGACATCGTTCTTGTTCTGCAACAGGACGATGGTCTGGCGCGCCATTTCCAAAGAGACCTTGGCAGAGGCCTTGGTACTCATCGCGGAATATGGTATCTTCGACCATTCCACCAGCGAGGGGTCGTCCATCTCGCCGAGGTCAAAGCGGCCTTCCAGCAAACGGATGACATGCTTGTCGACTTCTGCTTCCGTAATCAGTCCGCGACGAACAGCCTCAGGAATACTCTTATAGGCATAGCCGTAGCCACACTCCACATCCGTACCGGCCAGAGTGGCCTTGGCTGATGCCGTAACGGGCGAAGAGGATGACTTATGAGAGGTATAGAAATCACTGACGGCACCGCAGTCGCTGACCACTAGGTATTTAAATCCCCACTCATCGCGCAGAATCTGTTGCAGCAGACGGTTCGAGCCACAGCAGGGGTCGTCGTCCAGTCGCTGGTAGGCACACATCACCTCACGCACATTGCTCTTCGTAACCAAGTGCTTGAAAGCGGGCATATACGTCTCCCAAAAGTCGCGGACGGGGACATCGGTCAGATTGGCAGTATGGCGGGTATATTCCGGACCACTGTGTACAGCATAGTGCTTGGCACAGGCCCACAACTTACGGTATTTGGACGTTTCCGGTCCCTGCAAGCCACGAACCACGGCATCACCCATGACGGAGGTCAGGTAGGGGTCTTCTCCGTAAGTCTCCTGTCCCCTGCCCCATCGTGGGTCGCGGAAGATATTGACATTCGGCGTCCATACCGACAGCGAACGCATCTTCATATCCTCGCCTCCGAGGTCGTACAACCGGTGGTTATACTGGGCACGGAACTCTGTGGAAGCAATATCGAAGCACTTGTACAGCAGGTCGGGATTGAACGATGAAGCCATAGCCACCGGTTCCGGGAACACGGTGACATTTCCCATGTTGGCAGCGCCGTGCAATGCCTCACTCCACCAGAAGAACTTCTTGATACCCAAACGGGGAATGGCAGGCGACTCGTCGAGCATCAGCTGAGCCTTTTCCTCCAACGTCAGACGGGAACACAGGTCGACGGCTCGCTCATGAGCCGAAAGGTTCGGATTCTGATAAGGTAACTGCTGGGCAGATACTGACAAGCAGCAGACTATACTAATAGCGATAAATATGGTTCTCATTGTTATCGTTTTACTGGTGATTCTTCACCGAATAAATATTGAGGAGCATAGCCTCCGAAATCGACCACAATCTTTTCAAATACAATACCAGGATGACGGGGAGCGATGGTCAGCTCATGGACATCAGCCTTACCAACAGGCAGTTCCACCACCTTTTCCACCACACGACGGGCTACAGCGGGATAGAACTCAGAATACATATAGGGCTGACGGTCAACCAGCGTCTTGTTGAAGTTAACCACCTGAGGTTCTGAGCCGTCCAAGCATACGGTGTATTCAAAGCCACCCACATTCAAGAAGTCAAGCGTTGACTTCACGATAACGTGTACCTTCACCTTAGCAGGCGCATCGGCAGGCTGGGTGAAGCGATAAGTCAGATGGGCACCGTCAACAGGCTCGGTATAAGGAGTCAGCGCCACCGCACTGCGTGTACGACCATAGTCGGGATAGATGCTCCACTGGGTTCTGTCATTGGACTTAGCACTGAAATAATGTTCAGCCTCCATAGCCACAAAGCCCTGTGAAGGAGCAAAGACATAACCGCCAACAACCTGGCCGACGCGTTCCACCTCCGGCATGCGGTCGGCAGGGAAATTGTCGTTCCATGTGGTATAGCCGATGTGCTTCTGCGTCATCATACCATCCCACTTGCCACCAGCCATCTCTTTATTATAATAGCGACAAAGCTGGGCATCGCGCTCAAAACACTGTGCCACCTTGTCTGCCCAAAGATTGGCATCCGGATTGTTGGCATCTGCCAGCATCTTGTTCATCGCCTGGGCATAATACATATCGTAGAGGTTCGCCATTGCCTGTACAGGGAAGAGTATCGACTGACGATAGGCATCACGGGCCGCTTCAGGAATGTCGGCAAACAGACGGAGGGCACGAAGCTCCAGTCGTGCATAGTCGTCAGCCACTTTTCGCCATTCTCCCGTAGCCACATTGTAGGTCTGTGCATCCAACATCTCAGCTGTGACACGACCCAGATACTGACAGTTGCGGTTATAGATAGAGGCCGCTTCCTCAGCAACAGCCTCTCCGAGAACAGAACGGAAGAAGCGGCAAGTATGGTCGGTCACCGTCTGCTGCGTATATTCTTTGGGGTTCCATGCCATATCCATAAACAGTTGGATAGGATACTCCATCGGCTTCAAGTCGCCCACATTCAGAATCCACATGCGCTGGATGCCGTAGTCATAGGCCAGCGACAGCTGTTCGAACATCTGCTGGGTCTGGGTGACGTTGATCCATTTCGAGTTACGGGGTGCACCGACATAGTCTACATGGTAGTACAGTCCCCAGCCTCCGGGGTGCTTACGCTCCTTGGCATTGGGAACACGGCGCACATTACCCCAGTTGTCGTCGCACAACAGCATGATGACATCATCAGGCACGCGCATTCCTTTATCGTAATAGTCTAATACCTCCTTATATAATGCCCACACCTGCGTCGTCTTATTGGCAGGTTTCTTGGTCACCTGCTTGATAATCTTACGCTGGTTCTCCACAATGCGTTGCAGCAACTTGGTATCAGCATCCTCGCTCATGGCCTCATCACCATCACCACGCATACCAATGGTCACCATATCCTCCGTGCCCTTCATGCGCTCGATGCCCTCACGGAAGAACTGGTCCAATTTCTGCTGGTTCTTCTGGTAGTTCCAAGGGCCCCACTCGCCACGCTTACGGGCATACTCTTGATGGTTACGCGCCATCGGCTCATGATGTGATGTTCCCATGATAATACCCATCTCGTCGGCCGTCTTCGAGTTCTCGGGGTCGTCGGCATAAAACGCCCAGCCCCACATGGCAGGCCATAGCATGTTACCCTTTAGACGGAGGATAAGCTCAAAGACTTTGGCATAGAAGCGGTGGTCGCCATAATTTGTGCCGAATGTGTTCTTCACCCACGAAGTCAGACACGGAGCCTCATCGTTGAGGAACAAGCCACGGAACTCCACAGCAGGCTCTCCGTCAGTATATTGACCAGGCAGGACACCCACATAATCGCGCTTCGTTACGGGAACGTCCATCCACCAGTACCAAGGCGACACGCCCATCTGACGCGACAGCTCATAAATGCCATATACTGTACCACGACGGTCACTACCTGCAATGACCACCTGTCCGTCAATGGTTGTGATGATAAATTTCTCACGCTTTCCCTTCAGGTCAGCTAACTTACCACTCTTCACCCATTGGTCGATTTGCTTGTTACAACCCACCGTTCCAACAAGGATAGTGGGCTGATCACTCTTGGCAGGCGCAAAGCCCATCACCCGTTCGAAATCCTGTTGCAGACTGGCAACAGCTATCTGCACAGCCTTGGGTTCATTGTCACTATAGCCGATGGTAGCGCCACGCAGCGAGACGGCTCCATTCTGCTCTGCAAAAGTCACAAAGCTATCAGCAGCATTCATGGGAAGAACAACCACGAACGTCACCAAAACTAAAAGAATTGTCTTTATACGCATCATCAATGAATTATGAATTACTTAAACAAGTGTGGGATAAACTCATGCAGTCCACGGCGCCAAGTGAGGAACTCATGACCGGTGCCCTCAGAGACTGACGAGTCGACCTTGATACCTAACTCACGCAGACTGTCTACAATAGGTTGGTTCTTGATGAAGTCCTCTGAACCCCAGTTCATATAGAAGTAATGAATCTTCTTGTTGAAGGCGGCAGCATCAGCAAAGACACCATTGTAGGCGGTCTTCACGTCGAGTCCGAAGATGGCGCCGCTGAACGTGCCCATCCAGGCAAACTTATCGAGGTTCTGCAACACAACGTCGAACGTCTGATGACCGCCCCACGACAGGCCTGCCATAGCGCGGTGCTCACGGTCGGCCTTGGTGCGGAACGTCTTGTCAATATAAGGAATCAGGTCGTTCAGCAGCACGGGATAGAACGAGGCTCCATAGTCGCTACGTCCTTGTTGGTTAGAGGCACCACTGGCGAAATTGAACGGTTGCTTGATATCACCGCTCTCCATAACGACAATCATAGGCACCGCCTCACCCTTGGCAATGGCATTGTCCATGATATGCTGCATCTTACCCTGCAACATCCAGCTGGTCTCGCCCTCGCCCATACCATGTTGCAGATAGAGCACTGGATATTTCTTCTTACCTGTTTCGTACTCGGCAGGCGTATAGACCAAGGCGTGACGCCATTCGCCAAACTTGGAATGGGGACTGTGATAGTAAATGCTACGCACCTGACCATGAGGAATACCCACTTGCGGACGGTAATAGTCGCCCTCTGGTCCTTCGGGCACTTCAAGACCACCAGCCTCGCGGTTGCAACCGAAATAGGTTTCCGAAGCTGGGTCGATGAAGTTCACGCCGTCAATGTTCATGAAATAATAGTGGAAGCCAACAGGCAGCGGATCAGAGACTGCCATGAAGCCTCCCTTGCCGTCAGGCTGCATGTCGTATTTCTTGCCACAGATATCCACCACGACCTTGCGGGCTTGTGGCGCCTGGATGCGGAAGTAGGCACGACGCTCCTTGTCAATTTTGGGGAACGCATTGCCGGGAATGGCATTCTCAACGGTCACAGCATCGGCAGGGACCTCAATCTTCTTAGGCATCTCGATGAAGGGACGCTTGGGTTCATAGCCCAGATGGCGGGCTACTGCCTCCGCATAGCGGCAACCCAATTCACGGTAACCAGCAGCATCAAAATGCAAGCGGTCGGGACCGTTCGTACAACCATCCGAGGAGATGACCTGTGCCGTATGCAGGGTGTTAGGCAACTCGTCAATCTGTTTCTTACAACCGATGCACACGCCCTTGCCGTCAGCCTGCACGATATTTCCGGCATAGAGGTTTACCTCTTCCGGCTTCAACTGCAGGTCACTGCACAGGTTGTCATAAACCTGCTTCACCATCCCAGCCCACTTGGGGTCACCGGTGTTCGTCTCGCCCTGATGCATCAGAATGCCCTTGATGACACCGTCCTTCTGTGCCTTCTTGGCCAGTTCAACCATTCGTTTGTAAGGGTTGTTGTCGTAGGCGGCAAGCATACCTTTCATCCAGCCTGGAGCTTTCTTCTCGGCATATTCCTTAATGCTGTCGGGCAGAAAACCCTTGATGTCGATACCACCGATAGCCACATGAATCACGCCAATCTTGATGTTCTTGGGCAACGACTCTACCATCGTACGACCGAACCAGTCGGCAGGGGTCAGTCCTGTATTGGGACGGCACAAGGGAGGAACTGCCTCACACCACTCGCCCATCTTACGTCCCTGTTCTGGGAAATCCACTGCGGGCATCAACAGAAAGCGTGGACCCGGACTCTTCATATCCTGAGCCTCCGGACGGGCATTGCCTTCCATGTTCGACTGTCCAAAACACAAGAAGATATAGAAGTTAGGATCTACAGCAGCATGGGCCATCGCAAAGGGTAAGGCCGTCAGCACGAAAGTTAATAGGAAAAACTTTTTCATTGTCGTGTTCTATTTATAGTTGTTTCTGACTGCAAAGTTAACCATCTTTTGCCATATACACCCCGCATGATTGTTTCATATAGTTTTGAATATGTAACACGTTCTTTGGTTGTAGTTTCTCTTCTGAAAATTCAGTCTTATTTGATAAGGGTCTTAATATAATAATGTATAACTTTGCACCACATTTGAGCTTTCCCGTTAATCGGGAATGCGGCTTAAGCCAAAAGAGTAAAGAGAACAATGAAAAGAAACATGATTACATGGCTGATGCTGCTAAGCTGCATCACCATTTGGGCACAAGAAGTGAAGCCCCTGCCCACCCTTCACGTAGAAGGACGTTGGTTGGTTGACAAGCATGGCAACCAGGTGGTATTGCATGGTGTAATGGATACGCCGAATATGTATTTCAACGGTTGGCGTTGGGGTTCACCGTGGACTGACGGAACCAATTACAATGATGCTAGCTTAAATAAGTGTTTAGCATATTTCGAAAAGTTGTTTGCTGGCATGGAACAAGCTAAATGTAACGTGTTCCGCTTGCACATGGATCCTGCATGGACCAATGATGATAAAATCACTGCTCCCGGATTCTCGAAGATTACGAAGGATAGTAAGGAGGTAACCATTGACCCGAATGGACAAGTAGTAGGTGGTGAGGCCGATATCTCGCATTTCAGCGAGACACTTTATAAGCATTGGTTGCCAACGCTTTATTTAGAACTGACCAAAAAGGCTATGAACCATGGACTGTATGTGGTAGTTCGCCCACCGGGTGTCTGTCCTCATGATTTGAAAGTAGGTGACTACTATAACCAGTATCTGATGTTGATATGGAACATCTTCTCTCAAAACGAGTATGTCAAACAGCATGCTGGTCAAATCAGCATTGAGTTGGCCAATGAACCAGTCAGTGTCAGGAACGCCCAGAATCAGGATGATCCCAAGGCGCTTCACGATTTCTTCCAGCCTATCGTTGACAAAATCCGCGAGAATGGTTTCACGGGTATCATCTGGGTACCTGGAACAGGTTGGCAGGCAAACTACACCAGCTATGCCCAATATCCCATTACAGATGAAAATATCGGTTATGCCGTACACGACTACAATGGCTGGTACGGATGCGACGACAAGAACCTAAGTGCTTCTGATGTCCCCGCAGCCACACAACGTAAGATAGAGCAGTTCCATAACCAAGTACCCGTTGTTGACACCAATCCCGTGATGATCACAGAGATTGACTGGAGTCCCGAAAATCCCAATGCTGAAGGACACAAAGACGAGCACGGAAACTGGGTACAACCCAACTATGGTACGTGGGCTACAGGCCGTACATCGGTATGGGGTACTATTACCAAGGGGGTGTATGATCACTTTGGCAATATCTCCATGACACTCTCTGGTACAGGATGTCTCCTTGACATTGACAGATTACTGGCTATAGGCCAAGTTTCTCCAGCTTTTAATGGACAGGAAGAGGCTTGTGGTAAGGCGTGCATGGACTGGTATGCTGAATATTATAAGGTCAACTGGCCCCATGCTGATGATGAGGAGGAGACAGGCGCCTTCTACACCTTGCAGAAAATAGAGGCAGAACCAAATGAGGTAGAGGTGATGGTAGGTGGAGAGCAACTTGTCACCCTGAAGGCAACCTATGAAGACGGACATACCAAAGACATCAGTGCCATTGCCACCTATACCGTTGATGATCCCACTGTGGCAAGCATTTCCAATGGAGTCATCAAAGCCCTGAAAGGTGGAAGTACCAAAATTACCGCAACATATAAGGCTCCTGTAGGTGATGAAAAACAGGTTGTCATCAATGTCAAGGTGAACAGTCTTGACGACTGGACACCTCTTACCAGTGCCACAGACCTTAATGGCAAGACATTTGCTATAGTAGGTGCTGAGGACAACAAGGTATTCTATGGTTCTGATAATCAAAACCTGAAATACGAAGATGCAGGGTCAGTACTGATGAATGCCAACATCATGGGATACCAGTTCAAGGCTGAGAAAATAACTATCGCAGGGCACAGCAACTGTTATCTGTTGCGTCTAATCATGCTCAACGGAAACGAGTATAACATCTGGGGTAAGCCAGGCTATTTGAACACCCAACCTGCTACCGGAAACTGCAGCTTTATCCTTGGACTTACAAAGGGCAACGGTGAGGATATCGAGAACGGTGCTGCATGGGACATTGAATATGTGGAAGGCAAGGGCTTTACCCTCAAGAATATTGCCACTGGCCTATATTTGAAAGATGCTGCGCCTGCAAAATACGAGACAGCAGCATATTTCAACTTCCTCGTGAAAGACTCCGCCTCAGGTATCACCTCTGCCACTATCCAGCGCGACATGGAGAATGATGTGGTATATAACCTGCAGGGCGCCAAAGTCGGCACGCGCAGTCAACTGAAGTCACTCCCCCGTGGCATCTACATCATCGGAGGTAAGAAAGTGGTTGTGAGATAAGAATCACTTTATAAGAGAAAAGAAAACGAGCGGAATGCTGACGATAATTAGGCATTCCGCTCATTCTGTTTCATACAGTTCGCTGAAAAGTGGAGTGTTTTAAATACTCCAAGAGTATTCTGAAATACTCCGAAAGAAAACAAAATTACTCCGAAAGAAATCAAAAATACTATCGGAGCCTGCTCAAACCAGCCAATTTCACCAACTTTGGGTGCTTACTTTCCAATATTTCAGCCCCAAAAACGTGAAAAAATATGGTTCTGAGCACGTTTTAGAGCCGAAAATGCCAAAATATGCTATTTTGCTGCCACCTTGCTGCCACCAATTTTTCCTTTAAACAGGGCGTTTAACGCTATTTGGTGGCAGGATGGCAGCAAAATTAAAAAAAATAAAATTTCAAGTCTGTTTAGTTGGAAACGATGGGTAAGGCTAAGGAACGCTTATTGAGAAATAAGGAACGCTTATTGAGAAATAACCCAAGGTTATGATAAAACACCCTTGGGTCTTAATAGTTGCAGTTTGTCCGAAGGCTTCGGACTCTCAGTCCGAGCCGAACGGACTGGCAGTCCGTGCGGACGGACTAAACCTATTTACCTGCCCCTTTAAAAAGAAGCCCGTATCTTCTCAGACACGGGCCTCCATTTTCATGTAAAGTTCTAAAAATTACCCTAAGGGTAATGGGGTTATCACTTGACGAGAACCTTACGAGTGGTTCCGTCGGACATACGTAGGATGTTCAAGCCACGACTGATGGCAGACTGACGAACACCAGAGACATTGTAGATTTCCACAACCTCCTTGCTGTCACTTTCCACACGCTGGATGCCTGTGGCTTTTATCAGCTTGACCTCAGAGTTCAAAAGCAGATACTCGTCAAAATAGCCATTGCGGCTCTCGTTGGTATAACGGACGATGTACTTGCCCGGCTTGGTGATGGTGAAAGGCAGCGTGCGCAGTTCGGCACTGCTGACATTGCCTGACTGACTACCGTTTACATTCGGAGCAGCTGTGAATACTTCCGACTGGGCGACGGCACTTCCCGTAGCGGCATCGAGGATTTGTGCCTTATAGCGGGGAGACTCTTTCCAGGCAGCCATTGCGAAGCGGAGCTCGTATTCTCCGGGCTCGAGTTGCAAGGGATAGTTATTCTGGCGACCATACTCAGCATATTCTTCACGCCAGTAGAGTGCCTTGCCCTGATAACCGGTAAAGCCGGCGAAGGTACGGGCTCCCTGTCCATAAGTATTGGGGTACTGGTGTGTCTCATTATTCTCTTGCAAGCACACCCAGCCTTCGGGAATAGCACCTGCCAACGTATTGCTGAAATCAAGCTTGCCAAAGGAGGTGACATCAACGAATACAGGTTGCAGGGTGACATTATCGTCAGGCATGGTGAAGGTAATCTCGTCGCTGTTAGGATCGATGGTAATCGTCTTGTCCATGGAGTAGAACACGGAGTTGACGATGCGCAGTTCTTTCAGCTGGTAACCCTCGTCGGCAGTAACTTTCAGGGTGACAGTCTCACCCTCGGCAGCCTGGTCCTTATCGGATGTCAGTGCACCATGCTCATCTTCGCGAACGGTGACGAGGAACTTCTCTACCTCAGTACCTGCAGGAGCATAGATGACCTGGTCGATATAGGCGGGTACGCCGTTGACATTGTTGAGGAGCAACTCGTTGGTACCTTCGTTCAGCGTAGCATTAACCGAGGCCTTCAGCCACTGGTTCTTCTCTGTGGTGTTAAGCAGTACGGTTTTCTCGGTACCGTTTACTGAGATAACCATCTCACCTGCCGGATTCGTGTTCATATAGCGCACGGTGACAGTGTATTCACCACCCTGACGAAGGGTCAGGCGATGGCGCAACGAACCCGACTTGCCGGTACTCATGCGTACGAAGCCGTTGCCCGCAAAGTCGTGCATGTCGGGCTTGTAGTAGCCGGCATTGTTGGTATAGACCTCGGCGACGCTCTTGAAGTCCATGTCCTCCGCCTCGATGATGATAGGACCATGATATTCAGCAGGCTGCTGGGGGATATCAAGTGCTGTTGGTGCTGTAGCAGTCTGGGTGCGCTCGTTGTTACCCGCACAGACGATGTTGACATCAACAGGTCCGCGGTGCGACAACTCGAGGGTAAAGGTCTTAGTCTCTTCGTCCCAAGTCATCTTAGGAATACAAGTCGTGCCAGCGCGCTTGGTAACGGTATAGGTAGGCTCCGCCGTAGCACCTGTCACCGTCACATAGTCCTTGACCAGCGTGGTGGTGTCGGTACGGAAATTATTCAGATACAGGTCGATGTGGTCTGCATATTCACGGATGAGTCCGCTCGACAGCTTGTTGTAGTTCAGCTTTAAGGCTTCGCAAGTGTTGTATTGCAGAGGTATGGTAGCCTCTGCCGTCGTCTTGCTGTTCAGATAGCTGTACGGTGTGTAGGTAACCAACTGATTACCCATGCGAGCCACGAAGAGGTCGCCAGTGGATAACTCAGGATACTGCTCGTCATACTCGGCAGTCTTCTTGGCGAGTGTAGGCCAGCGCTTACTGCGCTCCGACTTCTTCACCTGCACGGGAATGCTCTTAGCCAAATCATCGGCCAACTCCAGGCAGACGGGGATGGTGCCATAGCGTCCGGTCTTCTTGAAATAGCACAGGTTGTCCATCCACTGGCCGTTGCCGCGGTTCAGAGGATCAGTTTGCTTGTAGAGTCCGTCATAGAGGTTGCCCCAAGCAGCATATTTGTTCTCGTTGTCCGAGACATCGCCACTGCTTTGGCGACCGTCAATGTCGTTGATAATGGCAATCTTGGTGTGGTCGATGACCTCCTTGCGTGAAGGGATGTGCAGCGTGCCGTCAAGGATCTTGCGGAACATGTCAATCCAGATCTTCTCAAAGCCAGGGAAGCGACCCCATCGGCGACGTGAATAGCCTTCCACCGTTGAGTTGCCGAGATTCTGGAAATCCTCGGTCCAGATGAGTTCCGGGCCGTCCCACACAGCACCGCCGTTGATGCCGGTCTGCTCCATGATGGTGCCGATGCCAGCGCTGACGGGATATTTCTTGCCGTTGTTTTCGCCAAAGATAGCATCCATCGCACCGTTCCATCCGCAATTGTCGTAGCGTACACCGTAGTTCTTGGCCAGTCCACTGACGAAGGGCGACCAGGACACACTCTCGTTGTTGTAGAAACAGCTGGAGGTGGTGTACTTATAGAGCCACAGGATAGCCTCGGGATATTTGCGGCAGGCTTCCAACAGTTTGGGCTCGCGCTTCATCTCGCCAAGCGGGTTCAGCGGGTGACTCCAAATGTTACCACAGAAGCTGATAGTCAGGAAACCACCATATTTGTGCGACATCTCGACAAGCTTGGCAAACAAAGCCCAACGGGTGGTCTGCTGTGATGAGCTCTTGTCACCAGGCTCATCGAAGCCCCAGAACTGCTCGGCATAGTTCCAGCCCAGGAAGTTGGGGTATTTCTTGAAGAAATATTCAAAGGTGACCAGGTCGTCGTCCTGGATATGGGTATGACCACCACTGGCAGGCTGACAGGTAAACCAGAGTCCGTTCTGTTGGCACACGGTAGCCCATGATTTCCAGGTGCGCACGGCGCAACGTGGCATCTTATAGACATTGTAGTCCTTGTCGTATGCACACGACAATGACAGGTTCATGCAGACATAGGGCTTGATGTCGTCAGGAATAAGGTCGATGATTTTCTGTGGGTCGGCCTGGTTCCAGACATCGACATGCACAAGCCACAAGGGATGTTCATTGTCGATAGGTCTGCGCTGTTGTGCCATGATTGGCTGCCAACAAAGTGTCAGCAACAGCAAACTTAGGGAAATAAGTATTCGTTTCATCTTAAATATAATTATGTTATTTATCTCTTAATTCTTCGCTCGGCTTCGCCGCTTGGCTCAGCCAAGAACTCTCACCTGAGGCGCAGGTCCGATATAGGAAGACTGCAGACCGCCCCAGTCAATGACTACACGCTGAACCATCTGACCGGCATCGATGCAGGTAAAGGTTACCGTATGACTGGAACGCTTCCTGTCAACGGCAAAGCGCATGCGGCACACGGCACCGTTGCGGAGCACTTGTTCTTTCCAGCGTGGTCCCCACTCCTTGAAATGGTTTTCAAACACTTGCATGGGATTATCGTCAACGGCAACACCGATGCGGTTGCTCTTTCCTGCGTAGAGTGGCCAGAAAGGAAGGGTGGTAAGCGTTAGTTCGATGGTGTCGCGGTTGACTGTAGGCAGGTCATAACTGACCTCACCGCTGTTCAACTGCACCACTTGCCAGTCATAGCCCAGTCCCTTGACAAGCTGGACGCCCTCGCTTTTATGACGGAAGTGTTCCAAGGGTATGGTGTAACAGTTCGTCAGTCGGTAGGGTTGTGGTGTCAAGTCAACAGGCTGTTCGCCTGCTCCCTCGGTATAAACCACAGCAGGTTTCTGGTGGTAGAGGGCACAGAATCCCTCTGGTACAGCCATGAAGCCTTGCCACTTGCCGTCACCCTGACTGTTATAGCGGTTGTTGAGTGTGTTGATGCTATCGTAAGCCTGTTCCATTTGTCGGGCTGCCCAGTTGGCTTCAGCATAACGCTGCTGACTCGTCAGTTCCTGGTTCAGCTGTGCCATCAAGAACTTGCGGTTCATCTGATAGGCTGCCTGTATGGGGTACTGTACCATCTCGAAGTAGGCTGCACTACCGTCGCTCATACGCTCTGCCTCATCGCTGATATACTGGTAGTCAGCCAGTCGCTGTGTTGACTCGCTATAGTGCTGGAAAGAAAACTCGGTGGGGCGTAGCTTGGTGCGCCAGGGTTCGTCCCACTCGTATTCCCATCCCATGTATTCAGGCTTACGGCTCCATGCCAACTGGTAATAGGCATCCAGCAGCGTCTGTAGCTGAGTTGTCGAGGTATGAGGAAAGAGGCGGGACAGCCATTGGGCTTGGTGGAGATTGACGTTCTTGATGTCGAAGGCGTTAAAGTCCCACGCCATATCCATGAAGGTCTGTATGCCCAGTTCCATCGGTTTAATATCTCCCACATTAAGCAGCCAATAGCGGTCTGCACCTGTGTCGTAGGCATTCTTTAGCTCTTCATACATCAGGACGGGCGGTGTGGTGTTGAGCCACAGGTAGTCGTGAGGTGTACCCAGATAAGAGAGGTGGTAATACACACCCGACCGGCCCGTTCGACGCTGTTCCTCAGGAGTGGACACGCGTTTCATATAGCCATAGTTGTCGTCAACCCACACCAAGGTGATGTCCTCAGGTACTTGGAGACCATTTTCATAGATATCCATTGTCTCCTTATAGGGAACGAAAATCTGTGGAATGGCAGCTGCCGGCCGATGGAGGTGTTTTTCCAAAAGCTGGCGCTGGTTCAGGATGACCGTATCAAGAAGGGACACACGCTCGCGCATGGACAGGTCGCCACGCAAACCGGCATCATGCACTCCGCGCATCGCAACGGTATAGATATTCTCATATCGGGAGGCCTCAGTCAGTCGGTCGTTCCATTTCTTAAGAATGGTCTGGCGGTTTGTCTTGTAGTTCCAGTCACCGTCGTGTTTAGGGTTCCATTCGCTCTCTGCGGCATTGTTCAAGAGCAGCGGTTCACAATGGCTGGTGGTGACGATGATGCCAAACGAGTCGCAAACCTGCTTGCTCTCAGCATGGGAGTAGAAGGCTCCAGTGCAGGAGTGCATGGCTGGCGCCAGCATGTTGGCCTTCAGGCGCAACAGCAGTTCGCAGACCTTGGCGTATGTTCGTGGGCCTATGTCGCCCAATTCTTTTTCAAAATTATTGGAGGCCCAGGGCTTCAGGCTCCAGTCCTCGTCGTTGATGAAGATGCCCCGATACTTCACACTGGGGGTAGAAGATACGTAATCGGCATCAACATAGACAGTATGGCGGGGCGTCACAGGGACGTCAGCCCACCAGTACCAGGGTGAGACGCCCAAAGCCTGGCTCAGGGTGAACACACCATAGGCGGTGCCACGGGCGTCACTGCCTAGGATGAGCAGATGATGATCGACGACTTTCAGCAGGAAGCACTCCCACTGGTCGCGAATAGACGAAATGTCAATATGGTGTTTTTGGATAAGGCGGTCAACGTTAGGGTTGTGGCCGATAGTAGCCACGATGATGTCGTGCCGACCAAGGCGGTTGCTGAGCTGTGGACGACTATTGGTTACGCGCTCCACATCGTCTGCCAGTAGCGACGCTGCCTTCCTGACAACCAAGGACTCGTCGGCTGATACGCTGATTGTGGCTGCTTGTCCTTGGACAAACAACGGGAAGGCGCCCGACTGACTGCTAACCGTCAGCAGTTGACCGGCCTTGGTACCTGCTGACATGCACAGAAGAGCGAGCAATAGCCAAAAACGTATCTGATAGTAGGCTACGTAGTGTAAGCGCATAAAGTCTTAGGATTTTGAAAGACATTCGCCGCCCAGACACACTGAACGGCGAATGTATGATTATTTGTAATAAAGAATGCTTATTTCAGGATAACCTTCTTGCCGTTGTGGATGAACAAGCCCTTAGCGGGGTTGTCAACACGCTGACCCTGCAGGTTGTAGTATACACCGTCTTCTGCTGCTGTCTCGCTCTTTACGGTCTTGATAGCGGTTGCACCACCAGCCTTCCAAACGTAGATACCAGAAACGGTAACAGGGAAGTTGCCACCCCAGGCGTTCTTCAGACAGTGCAGGTGAACGAAATCGTCAACGCGCTCGTCACCAGTCTTTACGCCTTCAGCATCGCCTTCACCATTGGCAGTACAAGCCATTGTCTTGAACTCGCTCAGGTCAATAACCAGACACTCCAAGTCTGCATTCCAGTGAGGATCATCTGCGTTGAAACCAACAACAAGGTTCTTCCAAGCACCTTCGTCGATGATACGGTTACACATTACACGGCAACCAGGACCACCAGCGCCAAACAGAATCAGTTTGTCATACCCAGAAAGGTCAGCATACAAGTTCCATGTCACATTCTCTGCACCAAGGATACAAGCACCAGCACCAATCTCTGAATTCACATTCCATGCGGGAGACATCTCACCAGAAATCTCTGCACTCTTTTTACAGTGTGTAGGATCATTAGGATCTGCCCATGCATGCCACATATCAGCAGTTACCTCTGTCCACTGTTCAGGATCCATCCACTCGTCCTGTGCATTGGCTGTTGTTACACCTGCCATCATTGCGATAGCAACCAAAACTGATTTAGTAAAAATTTTCATAATTCTAAAAATTTGGTTAATAATGTTAATAATAAAGTTATTGCTTAAATGAATTTTTTGCCTTTCGACGGTGCAAAGTTATGTGATTTCCTTAGAAACGACATTATGTTATGTTACATATACTTTGCGGATTGTTACACGAAAGATTTTTGTCCGGACAAGGGCTTTGTCCGGACAAAAAAGAGGGTTATTGCAGAGCTTCTGCTACTGATGCATAGCTTGACTTACGGTTGAAACCAGTGGTCCACAAACCTACGTTGCTTGCAGATTCTGTGACTGCCTGGAAATTGATACCATACTGCTGAGCGGCAGGAATCTGCTTCTTATATGTTGCAATAACCTGAGCTAAAGCATCGGCAGCCAGGGCGTCTGAACCTGTAACGTTCTGGATAGTCAGACGAATCAGTTTACCCGTTGCCTTCAGTTCTCCCAACATCGTAACAAAGCCGTCTATGTCGAAAGAGGCTACATCGATAGGCAGCAGGACATCAATACCATTGATTTGATCCATACCAATCGCATTAGCAGTCAAAAGATGCAAGAACGTTGCACGCACTTCAGGATCCATCAGGTATTCACTGACAAACAACTTAGCATCACTACGCTGTTCACGCATCAAATGTGCTGCATAGCCGAAATAGGTGTCATGCAAAGTCTGCTTCCAAATCAAGTCGGGAGCAGAAGTGACAGGACAATCGGCCACTGCCCAACTATTAATAGTAGGTGCTGCTTCCATAGCGGCTGTAACATAGTCGTTCAGTGCGCTACCGATAATCAGGAACTTCTCCTCTTCTGTTTTCTCCACCTCGTAAGTAGGTTTATACTTATACTTGAAGGAGATGTTATCAATCAGGTAGTCACAGTTCAGCAACTTTGGACCAATAACAACCGTCACCTCTTTTTGTTGCTTCTGTTCTTCAGAGTAAGCCAATGCTGCGAAATCGATTACTATCACACCACGTCCCCACTGATTCTGAGCACACCCAAATTCTTTAGCACTCTTGAACTCTGCATTCTTACCACCCACAGCAACGAACAATTTCTGATTAAGGGCAGTGCTGTTCTTAGCCATGAAGTCGAACGTAAACTCAGAGTAATCACCTAACTTACGTCCTTCTGGGAACTTAAAGGTAATAACTGGGTAGCTGTTATTGGTCTTTGTAACATGAATAACATGACCAGACACACCAGCGGGATCATTCTCAACCACCGCTCTACCCTTACCTTCTTCACCTGTAGCCTTCTGCAAAGGATAAGCCTTACCAAGTTCATCACTCTCAAAGTCGATAACATCATAGCCCGTCACCTCCGGCTCTTCAACAGTCACAGGCTCAATGAGTCCCGCAAGATAACCGGCATTGATGTTGGTGCTGGCACAAAGCGGAGAAGAGAAAATGTTGATACCCATTTCGCTGACATCAGCAGCTAAGGAAGAAGCAACGAGCATATTGATTTTACCCTCCTTATCCACCTGCTGGTTGTGAAGAAAGAGATCAGGAATGGTTACCTCGTTAAAGTTTGACAGTGTCAGCGTGGCTGCTGCTGTTTTTCCATCCAAATCGGCGGATCCCAGAGTATTACCCAAGCGGAAATTATCAGCATCTACATACGACACCAATGTTTCATACTGGGCCAACCGCTCAGCCTCAGTAACAACGGCGGGCTTTTCTCCTGCCGGTGTGGATGTATCGAAATGATCGGCACATCCTGCCAACAATGCTGCGAAGGCTACAAAGCTCAGCCAAGAACAGATTGAAAATATATTCTTTTTCATAGCGTTCATTTTACTATTTTACATAAAGTTCTCTGATATGACACCACGGGTCTTCACAGTCAGCACGTAATTCTCGGTCACATTGATACCCAGCGTTTCGTTTTTAACCGTGAAATTTAAATAGATTGTGTCAGGATGACGGGCACCGACAAGCTGTGTCTCATCAGCCTCTACAAAGTGACCCGTACCTTGAACTGTGAAACCTGGTGTATTAGAAGTCACGGTGCAAGCGTCGTCAGCATCAAAGTTAAGCTGTATCTCACAATTGTGGGCAACACCACTGCCATCCTTAGCGGCATAGTTGAATAGCGATGTATTCAGACTCTTCGTGGTGAGGTCAACTGTGGCACCCTGAAGGTCGCCATTGAGAATGTACTGAGCATGATACTTGTTCACATACTTCACGGCATAGAGCACAAAGTTCTTCGATTCCAGAACCGTGTCAACACCCGTTGCCTTCTTAATGCGAAGAGGAATGACAAAGTGGTTGGTCACTGACAAGGGGTGGTCAAAGAAGCCATCCTTAAGCTGAACCTCCACACCACCAACAATCTGTCCTGCAGGAATCACGATCTTATCGCCCAGTAAATCATAATACTCTTTGGGCATTGGAGTGACATCCGTACCGTCCGCAAAGGTCAGACCATCGCAAAGTGACGGTTCAACGTCAAACTCGATGGTGATGTCACGGCGATTGGTGTAAGCACCACCCATCGCAGCCTGAATCTGAATCTTGTGCTGATTGTCAAGTGTCAGGTCAACATACAGGTCGTTACCCAGCTCAACGGTACGCACAGGATACTGCTTGGCAAAGTAGCACGACTGATAGTCGAAATCGGGGAAGTCCTGGTCACCACTCTTGCAGGAGGTGAGACCAGCTGCAAAGCTGAGACTCACAATACCTGCACAGAGAATTTTACTGATATTAATCATCTTGGTAATCATAATTTCTAATTTATAATTGCTTATTTAATTTACTTCCATTCGTTGTTCTGCTGCAGGTTGTTATACTTCAGCACCTCAGAACGTGGGATAGGACCATAGTTCTGATAAGGCTGGTAAGAACGTACCTCAACATTCAGCGGAGTGTAGGTGAATACACCAAGTGTTTCATTGACATCCAGACCGCGGGCAGTCTCTGTCAAGTTAGCCTTCCAACGACGAAGATCCCAGAAGCGGAAGCTCTCGAAGCAGAGCTCCAGACGACGCTCGTTACGAATCAGTTGGCGCATCAAATCCTTGTTGGCAGCACACTCGTCCAGATACTGAGTATCGGTAATGCCTGCACGTTGGCGGATGGCTTTGATGACATCGTAAGCAGAATAGTTATGACTGCCTTTACCAGTGGGGCCCCAAGCCTCGTTGGCTGCCTCGGCATAGTTCAGGAAAATCTCCGTCAGACGGATACGCGGAGTGATGTGGTCCTGACCTGACTTTGAAGAAGGATCACAGTTCACACTCATGCGAAGGCGCTTCTTCATATAGTAACCGGTACGGGTTGACTTGCTCTCCACCTTATCGATTCCGTCGTTAGAACCCGACTTGCTACCCGTACGGATAACGCTACCGCTCACACCAGCGGTGCTGCCATCATGGATGATATAAGTGTCCAGACGGGGATCACGGTTAACATAGGGGTGCTCAGGATCATAGCCGGAACGGATGTCGCTGATGGGGAAACCGTTAGCAGCTGGGAAGGCATCCACCAGATTCTGGGTGGGGTTCATCATACCGTTGCCGAAAAGCGACGGGGGATAGTTGTTGCTTTCCTGAGTGGTACTGTTGGTCTCCTTGTTACCACGCCACAGGATTTCCTTGGGGTTGGCACCCTCCACACTAACAGCTACGTTATTGCCATCATAGTAAGTGATACCATCGGCAGGCAGAGCTGAAACACCGCCTAACTCGTCGATGACAGTAGCAGCAGCGTCAGCAGCCTTATCCCAACCGGTATTCAGGAAAGCAGGGCTGGCAGCCAACAGCAGCAGGCGTGAGCGGAACGACTCGATAATCTGCGTATTCACCAGCTGGCGGGCCTTGTTACCCATCACCAGATTGTAGATGGAGGCATCCGTGGTAATATCGCGGAACTTGGCAGGAACATCTGCATCGTTCTTGACATCATTATAGTCGAAAGGCAGATACTTCACAGCCTCATCAAAGTCTGCCAGTGCCTTGTTGACACATTCAGCAAAGGTCGCACGAGAAATATTGAAGTTGCTGTTGATGTCCAACACTCCGTCAAACAGCTGGACGCCGAGCAAATCGTTACCGACGAAACCGGCGTGGTTACGCAGCAGGAAATAGAGGTGAATGCCACGCAGACCGTAAGCCTCACCCAACAGACGTCTGGTCAACAAGGCATTCGTGGTCTCGTTTTTCACATAGCGTTGACCTTCTCTGGTCTGCATGAACAGGTTTATATACTGGATAGCAGCGTATGAACCAGGCCATACGCTCAACGTACCGTTGTCTGCCGTCCAACCGCCGGTAGCAATCTTGATAAAAGCATCCGTTTTCTGGTTGGTCACAGCATCGTCAGTAGCATAGTCGCTGTTGTCATAATAAGCCGGCAATGTTGCATATGCATTCAGGATGAGGCGTTCTACGGACAGCGCCTCCTTCTGTAATGCGTCCAAGTCCTTCAGGTTCTCCTTGGCAGGCTCCAGCAAATCGTCGCAAGAGGTAAGCACAAAGGTCAGACCCAGCGAAAGAACTGTATATTTTAATACTTTGGTAATCATAATTACTATTTTTTAATTCTTTAATTTTTTAATCTTTTAATTTTTTAATTTCCAAATTAAAGATTGACCTTTACACCGAGGTTGTAGAAACGAGTCTGAGGCGCTGCACCAATCGTCGTCTCCAACAGTTCACGCTCACCAGAGATGGTCAGCAGACTCTCGCCACTCAGATAAACGCTCAGACCCTTGACGAACTTACCCTCAAACCACTCCTGAGGCATGTCGTAGGTCACCTGGAGCTTCGCCAAGTCAAAGCGGTTGGTCGAATACTTCCAGAACGAAGAAGACTGGAGGTTGTTTGAGTTGTCAGTAGTAGTCAAGCGAGGATAAGACGCTGTAGCTGCCGTGGCAGGCGTCCAGCGGTCACGGGCATAGACACTATACTTACTGGTACCTGTCGGACAATAGTAAGTATTGTTCTTCAAGGCGATACCACCTGCCTGACCAGTAGCCAGAGCGAAGAACGTGAAGTTCTTCCACTTCAGTTCCAAGTTCACACCGTAGAAGAAAGGAGCAGTACCTTTACCCAGGTCAATCTGGTCCTTAGAGTCGATGACATGGTCACCATTCTGGTCCTTGTACTTCAGGTCACCAGGACGTACCACACCGAAGGTCTGGGTTGGTAAGAGATAATTGCCCTCAGCATCCTTCTTCAGGTCAATAATCTGACCCTGTGCATCCCAATCGAAATCTTCATTCTGATAGAATCCTAAACTCTCATAACCCCAGATGGTGCTAAGGCTATGACCGGCACGATACTGATAGTCGTCTGCCCACACCTCATCGCGCTTGTCAGCCTTGGTGGTGGCGTACATACCAACGAATCCGAGAGAAGTCTCCACCTCACCGAACTTCTTGTTGAAGTGTACGTCGAAGTCAAAGCCGCTGCGCTTGTCAGCATTAAAGTTGGTGTTAGGCAAGAAACTGCCACGTGCATTGAAGAATGAAGGATAGAGTGTAGCGGCACCATTGGTAATCAGTCCGTCCGTCTTCTGGGTGAAGTAGTTGAAGTCGAAGGTAATCATACGGTTCAGCAGGCTACCCTCCAGACCGATGCGGAATTCCTTGCGCTTAACGAATTTCAAATCAACATTCTCTGCACGAGTGGACATAGGATGGGCGCCACCCTGAGTGCCATCCTGCCAGTTATACCAGCCACCGCTGGCGTTGTACGAAGCTTGATACATATACCATTCGTTCAGGTCGATATCCTGATTCAGGCAGGAATAAGCGGCAGTGAGCTTCAGGTTGTCAACAAACGAAACGTTCTCCTTGAACCAGTTCTCGTTGCTGATGCGCCAGCCAAGGGCAACAGAGGGTGAGAAAGCATTGCGATGACCTTCAGCCAGCTTGGCAGAATGTACGAGCGTACCGCTCAATTCTGCATAGTAACGCTTTGCGTAGTTATAGTCAACACGCAGACCGAGGTTCAGATTGCTGGTGCGGTGATAGTCACTGCTGTTGTGGTCAGCATCACGAGCCAGCTGCTGCTGGTAGCCCCAGCCCACCAAGGTGGCAGCAATGTTATGATCGTTGAAGCTGTTCACATAGTCGAACTGTGCACGGAACGTCGTGGTCTGTCGGTCATAAGCCTGACCGATGTACTCATTGATTGACGGCTTGTCCTCACCGTACTTGTTCAGACCGATGATGACATCCTGACCGTTCATCCGAGACCAGACTGGCTCGTAAGTAGCATAGCTCTCATTATAAGCCTCGTTATAGTTGTACCAGTAGTCAATGCTGAATACGGTGCTGAAAGTCAGACCCTTCAAAACGCTGTTCAGGTCAGCCTTCAAACCTACGTCAAACATAAAGGTACGCACGCGTGACTTGATGTATCCGGCTTTCAGCATATCGCCATAGACCGTTGTCTGGTTGGCGTTGTTACCACCAAGCAAATACTCACCATCGATTGTGTTTGTACTTGACTTGATAGTCGAAGCAACGGAAGCAATGCTCTGATCCATCATACTGATGGGCAGCAACGGAGAATACCAGTTAGGACGCATGTTTGCAGCAGCTCCCCAGATATCGCCACGACCGGAATAATTGTTATTGAACTTCATAGCTGCATTGGTGAAACCAGACAGCCAGTCGGTAATCTTCATGTCCACATTGGCGCGAACATGCAGGTTGAGGTCGTCGTCGCTCTTCTTGTCACCATACTTCACAAAGCTGGTGTTGTACTCTGCGCCAAGGTTGGCATAGTAGCGGGCACGGTCGTTACCACCGGCAATCTCCATCGTCACATCGCTGCGGTTGTAAGCCTTGCGCAGGAACTCGCTGCTATAGAAGTCCATATCTGGATAGCGATAGGGATTCGTACCGGCAGCCGTGTTATAGATGGTTGCTTCATCGTACTGGGGAGCCAGTCCGTCGTTGGCACGAGCCTCATTGTACAATGTCATATACTCAGCAGAGCCGAGGTACTTCGGGTAACGCTTGGCAAAATACAGACCGGTATTGGCACGGACGTCAATGTGCAGGGGAGTGGCCTCACCACGCTTTGTAGTAATCAGGATGACACCCTTGGCACCTTTGCTACCGTAGAGAGCCACCGCACTGGCGGCCTTCATAACGGTAATCGACTCTATCATGGTAGGATCCACCAAATCAGCATCGCGAGGGACTCCATCAATCAGGACGAGAGCGCCCTGTCCCCAGACATTACCATTGTAGCCACCGATTAAGCCTGATAGCTCACTGAGACTACTGGTGTAATAATCCTTCTTCAGCAAGTCGGACACACTGATAGCACTGACACCACCAAGGATATTTTCTTTGGCCTGCGTGCCAAACGCCACATTGACCTGTGTCGTGTCGGACAGCTGCTGTGCTGCTGACGGCAGGCTGATGCCAGCCAACAGCGAAAGCACAAAAATATGTTTTACTTTAGTAATCATAATTTCTAATTTCTAATTTCTAATTTCCAATTTTAGAATTACCAACCCGGATTCTGATCAAAGCCTTTATACAACTGCACATCTCTTTGTGGGAAGGGGAGCCAGTTATGCTTGGGCAATGTGTAATGACGCTCAACAAGTACCTCCTCACGCAGGTTCAGCACGTGATTATTCTGAGGATTCTCGTAGCGTTCAGCGTCACTCTGGTCAGGTGCACGATCAAAGAATACAGCTTTCTTCACGTTATAGGGAGCCTTATCCAACAGGAGCCAGCGGCGCAGGTCGGTGAAGCGGTGTCCCTCGAAAGAGAGTTCAACGGCACGCTCGCGGCGAACCTCGCTCATGAACTGCTCAACGCTACCTAAGAACTTAGCATCAACATGACCTACACCGGCGCGGTCGCGAATCTTATCGACAGCACCAACAGCGGTGAGGCTATAGCCGGAAGCGGAAGCAGTGGCAGAGCCATAGCCGTTGGCGGTAGCCTCAGCATACATCAGATAGACATCAGCCAGACGCATCAGCGGCATCACCAGTACAGTGCCTTCCTTGTAGTCATCGAAGTCGTTCATGTACTGAGAAGTGAACTTCTTGTTCATATAACCGGTGAAACAGCACTTGGACGGAGTGTCCGTACGGTAGAGACCGCCTTCGAAGAGGCTGGCATACTGCTTGCGTGGGTCTGGCAGACCATCTTTCAGAATCTTACTACCATCCAATACCGTCTTCACAGCGTCATAGATGAAATTGTAGTAGAAGCGCGGGTCACGATTCTTGTAGGGATATTCGGGATCATAGCCGCTGGCAGCATCGGGCTTAGTGATATCGGGGATAGGCAGACCGTTAGCCATTCCGAAATAGTCAGTATAGTTGGCGGCGGGATAGCACTTGATACCCGAGTTGTTGATCAATGGCGGACGCCAGTCGTTCACAAGGTTCCAACGCCAAGCTCCAATATGACCTACAGCTGTATTCTCATAGAAGAGAACCTCTTTCAGACCATTAAACTTGTTCTGCTTATAAGTATAGAAAATCTCCTGATAGTGATCCCAGTCAGCCAGCTCATAGCGTCCAGTCTCATCACAGAGCTTCAAAGCCTGTGCAAAGGCATCGGCAGCACGCTTGCAGAAATCTGGATTATAGGTGGCACTACCTGTAGATTCCTGGTTCATCATAGGACTACCAGCCCACAGCAGGTCCTTGCCCTTATAAGCCAAAGCCATAATTTTATTAATACGGAGGTTATTCTTACCCAAGGTAGTCTTACCGGCAGCGGTCTGATCCCAGTCAACAGGCAGCAGGTCAGCAGCCTTCTGGAAATCCTCAGCAGCTTTATCAGCAGTCGCCTGATAGCTCAGACGAGGCAAATCAAATACGGAGTTGGGATCCAACACTTTATCAATATAGGGAAGACCTCCCCAAAGCTGCATCAGCATGAAGTGGTTCCATGCACGGAAGAAATAGAGCTGTCCGGCAATGAGGTTCTTTTCCTCAATGGTGGCGTCCACCATCTGGTCGAGATTGGCAAGACCAATGTTGGCCTTACGGATACCGAACCAGCAGAGGTCGTAATAATAACCCTTGGTCGAAACATCGTTAATCATACGCTCTGGCGTAGAGGTGTTCATACCTCTTTTTCCACCCGTATTAGGATCCTTATTCGATTTTAAATAAGAATAGAAGACATCGTCCCATGCCCAGTAGTTACCCTGGTCGATAGCATTGGGCAACTGACGGCTCTCTTGGGGCTCCCAGTAGTCGTCCTCACCGAAGTTCCAGGCTCCGTGATACTGGTGAGCCGTCATGATAGGCATGGCAGTATATAGTTCCTCGACAAAACCCTGGAAATTCTTGAAGTTCAGATAGGGCTGCGTTGAGGGAATATCACTTTTCGGTTCCTTGTCCAGATACTCTTTGCAACTGGCTGTCAACAAAAGTGCCGACAGAAGCAGGAGAGAACCATAAATATATTGTTTCATTTTCATAACGCTTTATTATTTAGAAGTTTAAGTCAATACCTAAGTTGAAACGACGTACCGTAGGATAAGCACCTCTGTTACCGGCACCACTAAAGTTCGACTCACGGTCGTCGGGCATGTCGGTCCAAAGCAAGAGGTTATCACCGTTCAGGTAAATCTTCATCTGATTCAGACCTACCTTCTTCAACCAGCTTTGGGTAAAGGTATAAGAAATCTCAGCATTCTTCAGACGTAAAAACCAACCATCGTAGAAGTAACGGGTACCTCTGTCTCTCATAGTTGATTCATCCAGCTTTGCCGTCCAGCGTGGCAGAGGAATTGAGCCTTCATGTGTGCTTGCGTAATAATAGCTTCCTTCCTTGAAGAGTCCGTTCGTAGCTCCGTAGAATTCGTCAAAATTGACGACGCGGGTCACATTGTTAACACCATAGAACTGACAGCTGATGGCAAAGCCCTTCCACTCGGCACCCAGCGTAAAGCTATAGGTATTCTCAGGCGTACCCGTATATTTATAAGGTGCCGCATCATTTTTATCAACAACACCGTCAGCGTTAAAGTCAACGATACGGTAGTCACCCGGCAGTATATTTTCATCCGTTGTACTACGCGAGGGCTCTCCGATTACATCGTCCCAAGTATTCAGGAAACCACTATTAATCCAGGAATGGTTCTGACCGATGGCATAACTGGCAGATTTCTGAAAGGCGGGTTTCAATTGGGGATCGTCGGCAAAATCAATCTTGTTCACAGCATGTGTAATGTTGAAGTTACCCCACAAACGTAGCTTGTTGGCAAACACCTTGTTCATGCGGACTACCAATTCCCAACCATGACTCTTAACGATACCTAAGTTAGAGGTCGGAGCATCGAAACCGAAATAAGAAGGGATGGCACGGTTACCACCGTTCAAAATCACATCGGAACGCTTGTCAGAGAAGATATCGAATGAACCGGCAATCAGGCCACCTAAGAATGAGTAGTCAAAACCTAAGTTTTTCTTCTCCACGGTCTCCCACATGATGTCGGTGTTACCCAAGGTAGTGATGGTGTACTGCTGATAAGGAGACCTGTCATCCTGAGTCGGACCCTGTCTAAAAGTGTCTGACAGATAGGAAATCTGATCACTGAACAAGTGACGGCCACCAGGGTTGTCGTCACCGACCTTACCCCAAGAAGCACGAACCTTCAACATGTCGAGGTATTTGCCTACATACTTCTTGACAAAAGGTTCTTCGCTAATCATCCAACCGGCAGAGAGAGCGGGGAAGAACTTGAAGCGGTTGTTTTTACCAAACTTCTCACTACCGTTGTAAGCACCATTGAACTCTGCAAAATAGCGGGAAGCATAGTTATAGGTCAGACGCATAACCCAGTCCTCACGATAATGGGGGAACACAGAACCTGCTGCCCATGTTTCACGGCTGAACAGGCCCAAGGCAGTTACCTCATGATCACCGAACTGACGGGCATAGTCCAATTGCAAGGAGTAGTACAACTTACGGTAGGTAGCGTTCTTGTCCACGCTACCGGCGCTGGTTGACCACAGCACTTGCTCCTGATAGGGTGTGTCCTCTGTCTGGTTCCAACGGGAGTTGTAGCTAATGTCACCCGACTCAGGGTTGATATACTCATAGTAAGGATGATAATTGGAGTCATTGATACCACGCTGTGTCTCTTTCATCGTGTTATCGTATGACAGACGGCCCTGGAACTTCAGTCCCTTGGTAACGAATGCCAAATCCTGCTTCAGGATGAAGTCAGTAGTAATCTGCGTATTCGTAGCGCGCTCGTCACCCGCATAAGTAATGTTGGCAATAGAGTTGGGCTGGTCTGCATCACGGGGAGCATAGAAACCGTAGGAACCGTTGGTGTTAACAGGACGGAAAGAGTCTGGAGCTGTACGATAGATACCGCCCCAGAAAGCATCACCACCGCCAGAGTTACCCCATGGATAGCGACGTACACCATTCGAACCAAAGAGGTTAACGGTGAACTGGGTTGTCTTGGTGATGTCGAAGTCAAGGTTAGAACGGAGGTTGATACGGTTGTATCCGAAACTTGAAGAATAGCCGCGGTTATTCGAGAACTCTTTGACGATGTCACCCTCGTGTGTGTAGTCGATGGCAGCGAAATATTTCACTGTCTTCGTACCACCCGATACGTCAGCCGTCACGTTGTATGACATAGCAGTCTTCTTGAACATTTCGTCCTGCCAGTCAACGTTGGGGTAACGGTCCCATTCCTCTGAATTAGCAGGGTAACGGTACTTCTTGATGGTCTCCATGTCCTTGAAGGCACCCCAGGAACCCGCACCCGCATTGAGTCGAGTCTCACGCTGGATGGCATCATTCTTAATAATAAAGGTATCATATGAGTCATACTTCTCAGGAAGCTTTGACACCACCTTCATGGTACTGTTGAACTTGACATGCACCTGCGCCTTACCTTCCTGACCACGCTTGGTGGTAATCAAGATAACACCGTTAGCACCCTTCACACCATACACAGCCGTTGCCGAAGCATCCTTCAGTACGGAAATGCTCTGTACAGAGCTGAGGTCCACCGTGTTCATGGGACGTTCAACACCATCGACCAGAACCAGCGGGGAAGCACTACCGCTCAGGGTAGCAGCACCACGGATCGTAATCTGGGGGTCTTCCTCACCAGGCAAACCGGTAGAGGCGGTGGTGATGACGCCGGGAAGGTTACCGGTCAGAGCAGCACCCAGAGAGGGAAGTCCGCTGTGACGCTCCAGCGTCTTGGCATCCGTCTGGGTAATACTACCTACGACAGAAGCTTTCTTCTGCTGGCCGTAACCAACCACAACAACTTCTTCCAACTGGGTATCATCAGCAAGCGAAACTTTGAACAAACGCTGCTTACCGACCTTGATTTCCTTTGTGGTCATACCAACGTAGGAAATGACAAGAACGGTTGACTCTGACGGGACTTTCAAGACGAAATTACCATCAAAGTCAGTAACTGTACCCTGGGAAGTGTTTCCCTTCACTACTACCGAGGCGCCAATCAAAGGTTCCTCGTTAGCATCTGTGACTGTTCCCTTGACTGTAATGCTGTTCTGGGCATACAGCGTAGTACTGAATGCCATCAGCATGAGGATCGCAGGAATAGTCTGTCTAATCAATTGTTTTAGATTCTTCATTTTGACAGATTTTGATACATAGTTTACGTTATTTGAAATTAAAATATTAGTTCTAACCAGAGGTAGAGTCATGTTAACGGGTGCAAAGGTATATTATATATTTTATACCGTTTTACTATATTGTAACATTGATTTTATCTTTTGTAACAGGTCTTAAATAAACTAATTTTTCCCTTATTTTTTGTTACTTTAACAAAATTCAAAGGCAAGTCCAAATCGTCCAGAACAAAAATTAGCCAAGAAACAAAATTTGCAGGGACTTCTTCAAAATTACTAGTCTTGAATTAAAAAATACCAGTCATATTTACAGCCTTAATACCGAATTACACCTTATAATGTATAGCGAAACATCATATTTAGACCATACTGATACCATTACACCCAAAGTTTGCTGGTGCCGCAATGCCACAAAAAGCAAGCAATTATATAACATTAACTTTATTATTTGTAACATTCATTTGGAGATTTCTTTAAAATATATTACTTTTGCATAGTTTTTGTAACCTGAAGCAAAATGACAAAACGTAAAGTTCTAAGACCTAAAGGTCATAGCGTGCGGGCACGGTTCCTACTAGCATCTCTATGCTTTCTATCTAACTTATTCGTGATTGCCCAGACAGGCAGGCACTTTGATGCCGACAAGCAGATGTCGAGCAGTTTCACCACACAAGTTTACCAAGACCATGACGGATTTATCTGGGTTGCCACACGTAACGGATTGAACCGATACGATGGCTACCAATTCCGTATTATCAAAAAAGAGAATCCCGGCAACGACGGCATGGCCAGCAATTACGTCAACTGCATAATGCAAGACAGACGAGGTATTTTCTATATCGGAATGTATGGTGCATTCCAAACCTATGATGGGGAAAAATTCCAAAACATCAAGGTGATTGACCTGAAAGGGAACACACAGCCTGGTTATATCACTTGTCTGTTGGAACGGAAAAACGGTGACATTTTGGCAGGAACCTCGGGACACGGGCTCCTGAAGATGATTGACGGGCATACCGCACGACAGATTGGCGGGGCACTAAAGCACTTGAACACCATCAACTGTCTGATAGAAGACAGCAAACAACGCCTGTGGATTGGTTCCGAGAACCATGGTTTGCTGTACTATGACGGGAAAAACGTCAAATCCTATTTCGTTGACAAGGATGCCACAGGTAATGTACTTGACGTCTGCGAAGACCATCAAGGTCATATCTTTATAGCTACGGCTAATAGTGGATTATTCAGAATGGACGGTGAGACACCTGTCCATATCGACGCCACAGGGAACAAGCACATCTCTACACTCTATGTCTGCAAGGACGGGCGTATCATCCTTGGATACGACGGCATGGGAATGGCTGTCTACGATCCACTGCGCAACACATTGATTGACAACCCATTCTACAGCCGTGACGTAGATCTAAGTACGGCTAAAGTCTATTCCATCTGTGAAGACAACAACGGAAACCTATGGTTAGGCTTGCTACAAAAGGGAATCTACATGCACCCCGCTAAAACGAGCGGATTTGGCTACATGGGCTACAAACTAGGTGTACGAAACCAAATTGGAAGTGCGAGCGTGACAAGCGTCATGAGAACCCAAACGGGTTTAAACCTGGTTGGTACCGATAAAGATGGATTATACTGCGTCAGCCTAGACGGAAAAGTACTGAAACACTTCAAGGAATCTTTTCCCTCGACCATCCTCAGCATCGATGAGGACATAAAAGGACGCATCTGGGTAGGCAGTTTCAAAGAGGGATGCGGATGGATTGATGCATCATCGCTGACCTATCACCCCTACCCTCTTCCGCAAGGCAATAAGCTGAGTGTCTTCGACCTGGAGGCGGACCGTCAAGGATATATCTGGTTGGGAACAATGGGAAACGGTCTGCTGCGCATCCAACCCGACAAACACGAGATGAAGGCTTACACGGCAGCGGAGGATGCCGATAAAAACCGGAAAATCAACAGCATAGCCAACAATTACATCTCTCAGATATCCCTGTCACCCGACGGCAAGCGCATCTATATCGCCACGTCAATGGGTGTTTGTGCGATGGATATTGCCACAGAGAACTGGCTGTCCACCTTCAACAATAATTGTTTGAACTATGGTACGCCAACCCGTATCGCACGCGAATTCGGAGGCCAACTTTACGTCGGAACAAACGACGGTCTGACCTGTTACAACCTAAAAACACACAAAACACATCTGCACACCGTTGAAAGCGGACTGGGCAATAATGGTATCTCATCGCTTGAGCAAGATGACCAAGGTCGGCTGTGGATATCTACAGACCACGGCCTATGTTGTTACGACCCTAAGAGTGAGAAAACCAATAACTATTACGTGGACAACGGATTACAGAGTAACGAGTTCAGTGACGGAGCCTCCTGGAAAGCATCTGACGGCACCATCGTATTCGGTGGATTAGGAGGTATTACCTGGTTCTCGCCCAAGGACATCAAGCAACACGAATGGAAAGCTGAGGTAAAGCTGACCGGATTCTCTGTAAACGGAGAACCCGTAACACCAGCAACTATGTCGGGCTTCTGGCATGTTGTAGACACCACCGTTATCGCTGCGAACCGCTTTGTGCTCAGTCCTGGCGACAATTCGTTTGCGCTACAGCTTTCAACGCTTACATACGACGCCCCTGAGCACATCGTGTATCGATATAGCATCAACGATGAGGATTGGGTACGCTTACAGCCTGGCATCAACGAGATTACGTTCAGCCATATGGCACCAGGAAATTATAAATTCTGCGTGGTAGCTGAGCAAAACAATATTCCGACACCAGAACGATGCTTTACCGTTGTCATCCATTCTCCATGGTATCGCACTCCATTAGCATACCTTATATATATATTAATTGCGGTAGGGTTGTTCTGGTATTACCGGAAGGCGCATCAACGCAGAGAACAGGAACACCTCCGCATGCAGGAACATATTCATGCAGAGGAAATGGCAGATGCCAAGTTGCGGTTCTTTATGAACATATCGCACGAGGTCAGGACTCCTATGACCCTCATTATCACACCATTGCTGTCGCTCATCAAGCAAGACAGTGACCCTCACCGCCGGAGTATCTATGAAACCATCAGACGTAATGCAGAACGTATTTTAGGCTTGATAAACCAAATGATGGACCTGCGAAAGATTGACAAAGGCCAAATGGTCATGCACATGTGCGAAACCGACATCGTTGGATTTGTAAACGATATCTACACGCTGTTTACCCAACAGGCAAAAGCCAAAAACATTAGATTCTGCTATGAGCACGACACGAATGAATTACCTGTATGGGTGGATCGAGGTAATTTTGACAAGATAATTGTCAACATTCTCTCGAATGCCTTTAAATATACACCAACAGGGGGTGAGATACACATCCGCCTCACTCATAACAGCGAACAGGTGTCCATAGCCGTCAGAGACACAGGAGAAGGCATTCCAGAAGACAAATTGCCACATATCTTTGAACGATTCTATCAATCTCCGTCAAGTATCAATGACCGTAATGTAGGCACAGGAATTGGTCTAGACCTAACGCGCTCATTGGTAGAACTGCATCACGGAACTATTGAAGTTCACAACAATACAGGCGGAAAAGGTTGTGAATTCACAGTAACAATTCCTTTAGGCAACAGTCATCTGAAGCCAGAAGAAATGATTACGGAAAACCGTGAACCCGAACAAACCACCAGTTTGATTGAAGATGATAGCATGGCTATTGAAACAGAAGAGGGCAACGAAAGGGAACCTCTGAAGATTAGCCGTCGCCAGAAGTTGGTGATTGTGGAAGATGATATAGAAATTCTGGACTATCTGACCACAGAATTGGGTCCTGACTATGATGTCATCAGGTGCAGCAATGGTAAACAAGGCTTACAAGCGACTCTGAAAGAATTACCCGATTTGGTTATCTCCGACATCATGATGCCGGAGATGGATGGTAATACTCTTTGTTCAAAAATAAAGACAAACGGAACAACCAGTCACATCCCCGTTATCTTGTTAACCGCCAAGAGTCGAGACGAAGACCAGTTAGAAGGATTGGCAACAGGCGCCAATGCTTATATCGTAAAGCCGTTTAACATGGATATTCTGCGACGTACGATTGTTAATCTCATCCATACCCATCAGATGTTACAGCTAAAATATGCCCGTAACGACCAATTGGAAGAACTGGTAGAGGACATCAAGATGAAATCACCTGACGACAAACTATTGGAGAAAGTGATGTCGGTAATCAACAAGAACCTGGGTAACAGCGATTTAAGTGTTGACAGGATTGCTGACGAGGTAGGTATCAGTCGTGTACATTTGCATCGAAAGATGAAGGAACTGACGGGACAAACTCCACACGACTTCATCCGCAATATCCGCTTAAAAAAAGCCGCTACCTTACTCTCTTCCGGCGACATGAACGTATCGGAGGTGATGTATGCCTGCGGTTTCTCTAACGCGGCTTCTTTCTCGACCGTATTCAAGAAACTTTACGGCGTGTCGCCACGTGAATACATGAACGAACATCAGAAGCACCAATCATAAGACGGTGCTTCTGATGTCCCTATACTTATTTTTCTGCTATTTTGCGGAAACTTTGAAGCTTCTCGCCATAACACAGGTCACCACAGTCGCCAAAACCAGGAACAATGTACTTGTGTTCGTTCATTCCCTGATCAATAGCAGCACACCAAATGGTGCTATTCTCCGGCAAGGCTTGCTTTACGACTTCAATACCTTCGGGAGCTGCTATGACACAACAAACATGAATTTTCTTGGGCTTTCCTGCCTGCATCAGACTCTCAATGGCAGCAGCCAGACTTCCTCCTGTTGCCAACATCGGATCAACGATGACCAACGTCTTGTTTTTTGCACTTTGAGCTGCGATGTATTCGGTGTGGATGCCTACCTCGGTATGTTCACGATTGATATACATACGAAAGGCTGAAACAAAACCATTATCGACATTATCGAACATATTCAGGAAGCCTTCATGAAAAGGCAGTCCAGCGCGAAGAACCGTTGCCAGCACGATTTCGTCCTGTTTGGTCAAAGGGATGTCAATCGTGCCAAGAGGTGTGGTGATAGTCTTGGGCTTATACGACAACGTCTTTGACAACTCATAAGCCATCAGCTCGCCAATACGTTTGATGTTGTTACGAAACAACAGACGGTTCTGCTGGTACTTTTTGTCGCGTAACTCTGCCATAAAATGGTTCATCACGCTGTTTTGCTCTGAAAAATTGATTACTTCCATGGTGTTTTTTATTTATGATGCTGCAAAGATAATCATTAAAAATTGAAAATGTAATACGGAGTTGGCAAAAATGTCAGAAGTACACTCCTTTTTAATTACTTTAACGCTAAAAGAACCATTTTAAAGCAAATAATTGTGAATTATGAATTATGAATTATGAATTATTTTGTAACTTTGCGCCGTGATTTTCGAATCACGTCTTAAAAAAGCAAAATAGGTAATAGTAAATTCACAAAATAAAAGTTTTTAAGTATTATGGCAAAGTTAGATTTAACTCAGTATGGCATCACCGGATCTACCGTGATTGCTCACAATCCATCGTATGAGTTCCTCTTTGAGGAAGAGACAAAGGCTGGTTTGACCGGTTTCGACAAGGGTCAGAATACCGAGCTGAACGCTGTCAACGTGATGACTGGTATCTATACCGGCCGTTCTCCTAAGGACAAGTACATCGTAAAGGACGCACAGAGCCAGGACAAGGTTTGGTGGACCACTGAGGAGTACAAGAACGACAACCACCCCATGAGCGAGGAAGTTTGGGCCAAGGTTAAGGAAATCGCTATCAAGGAGCTCTGCAACAAGGAGCTTTATGTAGTAGATGCTTTCTGCGGTGCTAACGAGGCTACACGTCTGGCTGTTCGTTTCATAGTTGAAGTTGCTTGGCAGGCTCACTGCGTAAAGAACATGTTCATTCAGCCAACAGCTGAGGAACTGGAGAACTTCAAGCCTAACTTCGTTATCTACAACGCTTCTAAGGCAAAGGTTGAGAACTACAAGGAGCTGGGTCTGAACTCAGAGACTTGCGTAGCATTCAACACTACAAGCCGCGAGCAGTGCATCATCAACACCTGGTACGGTGGTGAGATGAAGAAGGGTATGTTCTCTATGCAGAACTACTATCTGCCTCTGCAG